>Ga0105237_10000115_pt1 | contig 112419 bp, 81 predicted proteins | sample KBSC24metaG_FD_81520 | JGI IMG/M metagenome (GOLD analysis project Ga0105237, IMG submission 81520) | Corn rhizosphere microbial communities from Kellogg Biological Station, Michigan, USA - KBS C2-4 metaG | ecosystem: Host-associated > Plants > Roots > Rhizosphere > Soil | place: Michigan, USA...
GACCCGGGAACGGTCTATCCCCCGCGAAGAGCGATCGACTCTCAGACGTTGAGTTTGAAGTTCGGCCTGGCGTCGCTCGACGCCAGGCCGTTTCTTACGCTCCAGTTCTCGAGGGGGGGTTCGCAGAGGACGATGAAGACGTCGCTGGCGGGGATTCCCAGCCGGCCCAGGCGTTCGGTGATGCCCGTGTAGAGGGCGCGCTTGGTCTCGAGGGTACGACCCGGGAAGGCGAGGATCTCGATCAGCGTGTAGGCCGCCGTCCGGTCGGCGGGGATCTCGAAGCGCGTCGCATCCAGCTCGAACAGCAAATGGTTGCGATCGTGGTCCGGGATCTTGAAGGCCTCGACCAGCGCCTCGTGAACCGCAGCGAAGACGCCCCGATTCTCATCCGACGGGCGACCCTGCAGGCGGTGAACCTTGACGATAGGCATGCGTCATCGTCTAGCACGCTGGGCCGCAGCTGCGCCCCGGACCGACGTCGTTCAGGCGTCCGGACCGGGAGCGGCGTCGCCAGCCACGCCCCCGTCGTCGTCGGACTCTGCGACGGACGCGTCGCCCGCGAATTCTGCCCAGGGCCTGTGCTGGCGGGTCAGCCGGCCCTCGTGCCACAGCGTGTTCTCGATGAGATCCAGCAGCGGCTTGGTGGTGTCGCGATCCGTCGCCGCGATGGGCACCACCGGCAACCCGCCCTGGCGCCCGGGGCTGTCGAGCAGCCGCGCCCGCTCCTCGGGCTCGAGGCGGTCGATCTTGTTCAGCACCACGATGCGCGGCGTCTCGGCCAGCCCCCGCTCCGACAGGATGCGCTCGACGGCGGCCTGCTGCGCCTCCGCGTCGGGATCGGAGGCGTCCACCAGATGCACGAACAGATCGGCCTCGTTCAGCTCTTCCAGCGTGGCCCGGAAGGCCTGCACCAGATCGGGCGGCAGATCGCGGATGAAGCCCACGGTGTCCGCGATGATGATCTCGCGCTCGCGCGGGAAGCGCAGGCGCCGCGTGGTGGGATCCAGGGTGGCGAACAGCTTGTCCTCCGCCAGCACCTCGCTCTGGGTCAGCGTGTTCAGCAGCGTCGACTTGCCCGCGTTCGTGTAGCCGACGATGGCGACGATGGGCAGGGCCCGGGCGTCGCGCTGGGCGCGCCGGCCCTGCCGCTGCCGGCTGTAGTGCTCGATCTCCTTCTCCAGCCGGTTGATGCGCTCGCGGGCGCGGCGGCGGTTCTCTTCCAGCTTGGTCTCGCCAGGCCCCCGGCCGCCGATGCCGCCCGTCAGCCGGCTCATCATGGTGTTCTTCTCGTGCAGGCGCGGCAGCCGGTAGCGCAACTGCGCCAGCTCGACCTGCAGCTTGCCGTCACGGCTCTTCGCGCGTCGCGCGAAGATGTCCAGGATCAGCATCGTCCGATCGATGACCCGCAGGTCGGTGAAGTCGGCGATGGCGTGGGCCTGCCCCGGCGTCAGATCCGGATCGAAGATCAGCACCTGCGCGTCGACCTGCATGGCGCGAATCAGGATCTCCTCCAGCTTGCCCCGCCCCACCAGCGTCTTGGGATCGGCCTCGGGCCGGCGCTGCTCGACGATGCCGCTGACACGAACGCCGGCGGTGCGGCACAGCTCCTTCAGCTCGGCCACCCGCGAGGACTGGCTGGCCCCGGAGCCGCCGCTGCGCTTGCGCACGTCGACCACCACCAGCAGGGCCCGGTCCTGACCGTCGGTGGCGACGCCGGTCGGCAGGGCGCGCTCGAACTCCTCCTCCAGCGCGCCGACCAGGGCGTCGACGTCCAGATCGTTGCGGTGGAAGGGGGCCGCCGGCAGGATGCGCCAGGGCTTCTGGTTCGGCTCACCGTCCACGACCGGCAGCAGGTGGGCCAGGTGCAGATCGGCGGGCCGGCCGTCCGGCTGCATGCCAATGGCCGCGACCAGATCAAGCCGCAGCAAGGCCAGGTCGACCAGGTCGTCTCGGGTCAGCGGCTCGTTGCGCAGGTGCGTGTGAATCAACCGCAGGCCGCGAAATCGGCCGCGGCCCGCGCGCAGACGGCCGATCTCCGGCAGCATCAGCTTGGAGGCGTCGCCCACGAACACGTGCTCGATCTCGCCGCGGCGAGACACCAGGATGCCCACCTGGCGGTCGATCTCCCGCGAGACCTCGCACAGGAAGGTCCCCAGCTCGATCGACACCACCTCCTCGGGCTTCAGCCGGCGCCGGTAGACACGCTCGAGGGCATGCAACTGGCTGGGCTTCAGGCCCGTGATGTTTCCGGTGACGGCCTTCACGTCCGCCCTCGCGCCCCGCCGCCGGCTGGACGTGCCTCTGGTTGGCGGTAACTCAGCTCTTTTCCGCCTCGTCTGCCGCAGGCAGCGGCTTCAGGCTGCCGCCGCTCTGCCCGGACACCGCTCGCTCGTCCAGCAGCGCCAGGGCCACCCCCAGCGCGCGCCGGATCTTCTCCGTCGTCTTCTCGTCAGAGCGCAGGCGCTGGAAGGCGCGCACGATCTGATCCTCGTAGTCGCCGATCTTGGCCTCCAGGTCACCCAGCCGGTCGCGCGCCTGGCTCAGCCGCACGTCCCGGTCGCTCAGCTCGGCCCGGGCGGCATCGAGATCGGCCTCGAAGCTCGCCAGCCGCCGGTAGGCCTGCTCGATCTCCTGGGTGCGCGCCACCAGCTCGCCCTCGGCGCGCGCCGCCCGGCCCAGCGCCTGGTCGTGCTCGGTCCGGTACCGCTCCGCCAGCTCCGTCTTCTCGACCAGATAGCGCCGCTCGGCCTCGGTGACGCGGGCGTGGTGTTCCTCGTCGCGCGCCTGCAGCTCCAGACGACGGCGGTTCTCCGCCGCCTCCAGCTCGGTGACCCGGCGCTGCTCCTGCTCCAGGATGTCGCGCTGGCGGCGATCCTCGGCGGCCGTCAGCTCCTCCTCGTGCCGGCGCCGCAGCGCCATCACCTCTTCGCGGTGGCCGCGGTGCTTCGCCTCGGTCTGCGTCTCGTAGGCCTGCCGCTCCGACGCCAGCTGCAACGCCTGCTCTTCCTTCAGCGAAGCGATGGCCTTCTCGTGCTCGCGGCGCAGCTTCAGCAGCTCCGTCTGCAGGCGCTCGGCGGCGTTCGCCATCTCCTCGTTCAGGCGTCGCTGCAGCCCCTCGACCTCGGCACGGTGGGCGGACTCCAGGCGCGACAGCTCGGCCTGGTGGGCGGCCTTCTCGGCGGCCTCGGCGGCGGACCACTCGTCGGCGGCCGTGGCCAGGCTGTTGCGGTGCGACTCCTCCAGGTCGGCGATCTTCGCCTCCAGCTCGGCACGCACCTTCTCGCCCTCGGCGCGCACCCGCTCGGTCTCTTGCTGGGCCCGCTTGCGCACCGCCTCGATCTCGTCCTGCCCCTTGCGCAGCTCCTCGTGCGCGTCGTCCAGGCGGGCCTTCAGCCCCTTCTCGCGCTCGACCGACTTCTCCTTGTCCTGGGTCAGCTCCTGGACCTTCTCGTTGGCCGCCACCAGGCTCTTCTCGAAGCCCAGCGTGCGCTCTTCCAGATCCCGGCGCGCCCGCTCGTGCTCGCGGATCTTGTCCTTGTGGTCCAGGATCAGGCGTTCCTTCGCGTCCAGCCCGTCGCGAAGGTCCAGGATGTCCTTCTCCTTGCGGTTGATGATCTCCCGCAGGTTCAAAAGGTCGCGCTCCTTCGAGAACGCGCCCTGACTGGCCACCTGGGTGGCGTGCTCGCGCTGCTCGTCCAGCTCCCGGCGCAACGTCTGGCGCTCGGTCTCCAGCGACGCGATCCGTCCCAGCAGCTCGCTGGCGCGCGCCTCGGAGGCGGTCTTCTCGGAGTCGACGGCCTCCTTGTGGGCTTGCAGATCCGCCACCATCGCCTCCAGCTCGTGGATGCGCTGGTCGCGGGCGGCGGTGTCGGCGCTCTGGCGCTCGTCGTACAGAACCTCCTCGGGCAGCGGCGGCACCTCGGTCCCCAGGCCGGCCAGCAAGGGGTCTTCGGCCGGCTCCGCCGCCATCACGGGGGGAGGGGTGACCGGTCCGGGCAGCTCCAGCAGGTGCTGCGCGCCGGAGGGTCGCCGCGTCTCGGCCGGCCCGTCGTCGACCGACGGGGAGGCTCCCGCCGGCGCGGAGGCCACCTCCACCCCACCGGCGGCATGGTCCGAGCCGACCGCGGGCGGGGTCTCCCACGGCATCTTGGCCGGCAGGTCCGCGTCGCTCCACATCGACTGCAGATCGACCACGTCGCCTCCGGACGGCGCCGGGGCCGCGGCGGGCGTGCCCAGGTGCAACATGTCGGGCGACGGCGTCCCTCCCTCGGCCGAGCTCGACTCGAGCGCGGCGAAGGCAGCCTGTGTCTCCTGATCGAACTGCTCGGCGTCGAAGTGAACCGGCGCGCTGCCCTCCTCGATGGCGCCCGAGTCGTGGAACGGCGACGGGGCGCTCATGTCGACCGGGTTCGGCTGCGAAAGCTCGCCCAGCCGGTTCAGCGGCTCCTCGCTGCCCGCCGGGATGCCGTCCGACACGACGTCGGCCGCCGAGATCACCGCCGCGTCGTCAGTGGCCACCGTGTGCGGCGAGGACGCGAACGCCTCCTCGACCAGATCCTCTTCCTCGTCGAGGGACACCTCCGACAGCTCGTCGTCGGCCAGCTCGATCTCCTCGATGTCGTGGTCGGCGGCTGGTGCCGCATCGGCGTCCAGATCGATCAGCCGGTCGACCTTGGTGACCAGCTCGGCCCGGTCCAGCGGCTTCAAGATGTACTCTTCGGCCCGCGACTTCAGCTTCTTGTGCTGATCGAAGGTGGCCATGGTCTCTTCGGCCGAGACCAAGATGAGCGGGATGTCACGGGTGGCGGGGCTGCGCTTCAGCTTGTTGCAGATGGCGTAGCCCACCTTGCGCGGCTCGACCGAAAGGATGATCAGGGCGGGGTGATTGTGCCGCGCCCAGTCGATGGCCTGCTCGCCGTTCGCGATGCTCTCGACCCGAAGGCCATGGGGCGCAAAGGCACGACGGATCTCCGCCACCGTGGCTGCGTCCGGTTCGATGCATAAGAGAGTTCGCTCGGCCATCGGTCCTCCCAGGGCCGGTCATCCTAGCACCCGCGGTGGAATCTTGGATCGGCGAGACAGGCCGGTCAGGCGGCCGACCGGCCGGGCATCTTCAGGGTGCGCAGCAGCTGGACCGCCCGGCCGGGATGCCGGATGAAGAAGACCTTGCGGACGTACTGCGGCACGCGCCAGCGAGCGGACTGTCCCATCGGGAAGAAGATGCTATCCCCGGGCCCGAAGCGCCTGAACTCGCCATCGATCTCGATGAAGGCCTCCCCCTCCAGGATGCGGATCAGCTCGTCCTCGTTGTAGCGCCAGACGAAGCTGCCGGCGGTGCAATCCCACTCGCCGCTGAAGAGCGTCCCGTCCGGGCTTTGCACCGCGCAGTAGGTGCGGGCACGCGGCGCGCCTTCCGTGACATCGAGCGGGTGCTCGACCAGGGGCGCTGGAGAGCCGGTCAGAATCCGCGAGCCGGAACCATGGGCCTTGAGCACCAGGTTGGTCCGCCACTGTTTCAAACGGGCCCGCAGCACGTTCCGGAAAAGCTATGCTCTGGGACCGTGAGCGCAAGCACTTTCGCGCCGATAATCGACCGGCGCGCACCGCCCCGGCGCGGTCAGTGCAACTCGTTGTCCGGCGCCGGCTGACGAAAGGCGGCCTGCAGCAGCCCCGTCATCGCCTCCTCGTCCACGTCGGCCGTCATCACGTACCCCAGCCCCTGATCGTGGAACCCGGCCGTCACGATGCCGGGGCCGCCCCGGTAGTACACCTCGCGGCCACCGACCACGCGGTGGTGCGGCGCCTCGATGGGCGCGTTGTCCGGGTCGAACACCAGCACCGAGAAACGATGGCCCCGCTGATCCTGGTAAACGAGGTAGGCCGCCGGGTGATCCTCGACGTTGACCAGCCGGCCCCCCTTGCAGGTGATCTGGGCCGGCAGGCGGGGCGCATGGACCGGGAAGTCCACGCGGCCCCGGAACCACGAGGCGACCGTGGCACAGTCCGGACCCGTCACGTCCAGAGGCACCTCGGCCTGGTAGGTGCGACGGGCCTGGTCCATCACGATCGAGCGCCGGTTGTGGACGGTTCCCACGATGGCGACCATCACCCCCATGGCCGCCAGGGCCGGCACCACGCGCGGCCAGGTCAGCCAGGGCCAGCGCGGCGGCGCGTCGGGCTGCGCGCCGATGGCGACCCGCAAGCGATGCTCGAACGCCGCCGGCATGGGCCGCCGCGGGAGGTGTCCCCGCACGGCCGCCTTCATGCGGGAAGCGAAGCGCTGGGCTACCGCACACCGCGCGCAGGCGCTCAGGTGCCGCTCATACCTCTCGCGATCCCGTCCCGAAAGCTCGCCGTCGACGTAGGCCTGCGTGAACGCCTCGACGTCCGCGCAGTCGGCGATCCCCACACGGTCAGCTTTGGCCATGGTCCGTTCCTGCTCCTCCGGCGCGCTTGCGCCGGTACGAATCAAGGTCCACCGTCTGGGCGCTCGCGGGCTGGCCCTGCGCGGCTTGCTTCTTGGCCGCGTCCGCCTCGCCACCCGCCGTCCAGTCGGGGCTGATCACCCCCTGCTCGACGGCGTACTTGAACAACGAGCGCTGCAAGATCTTCCGCCCGCGGTACAGCCGGCTCATCACCGTGCCGGCCGGGCACTCCATGATCTCGGCGATCTCCTTGTACGAGAAGTCCTCGAGGTCAGCCAGGATCACGGCGATGCGGAAGTCGTCGGGGACGTCCGCCAGGGCCCGCTCGACGTCCTCGGAGACCAGCTTGCCCAGCAGCGCGCCCTCGACGTTGCGGCCGTCCTCGACGCCCGCGAAGAACTGCTCGAGGTTTGCGTCCGACGACTTGGCCTCCGTCAGGATCTCGTGCTCCCGCTCTCGCTCGCGATAGCGGTTGCAGAAGACGTTCGTCATGATGCGAAACAGCCAGGCCTTGCAGTTGGTGCCCGGCTCGAAGGAATCGAAGAAGCGGTAGGCGCGCAGCAGGCTGTCCTGCACCAGGTCCTCGGCGTCGCGCTCGTTGCGCGTCAGCCGCACCGCGGCGGAATACAGCGCCTGCGTGTGCGGCAGCGCCTCGCGTTCGAAATCAGCCCTGGAGGGGCGCCGTTTGAAGAGTGACATCGCTACGAGTTCATAAACACACGAGGCCCCGGGACTATTCCGGTCGCCGAGTTCCTCGCAGGGCAGGCGTCAAGCCTACCCCTCCTTACCTCTGGATACCCCGGTAAGAGGCGATCAATGCAGAGTCAGAGACGGACTCGTCCGAGCGGGTGCCTAGGAAGAAGGTGCAGGACGCCCCGTCGAGGGCCCCCAGACGTTTCCCGTGGAGGTGATCGGTGATTTCGAAGGGAAAAGCGGTGATTCGCCCCAGCAGCGCCAGCGCTTTGGCCAGCCGGGGCGACCGCGTCCAGGAGGCCAAGAAGTATCGCCAGGCCCAGGAGAGTGAAGTCCCGGGTCCGGCCACGGTGCCGCTTTCGATCTCGGCGAAGCGTCGAAACAACCGACGGTGTCCCATGTGACTGAACCGAGTGAAATCAAATCCTTGCAGGTGAACCTGCTGCATGAACGGCGTCTCGGCGTAGACAATGCCGTCCTTTTTCAACACGCGGTGAATCTCCTCGACGCACCTCCAGGGATCCGCCACGTGTTCCAGGACCGCTTGCACCACGACAGCGTCCACGCTGCCGTCCTGAATTGGCAAATCATGGGCATCGCCGAACACGGAAGCCATCGAGGCGGGCGAAGGGTCGACGTTGATGAGCCGGATCGCCGGCTCATCAACCAGCACGTGCATTCCCGTGCCCTTGATTCCCCCGCCCACCACCAGCACCAAGGGCGTGGCGCACCGCTCGAGTAGCAGGCGCTTCATTGTCTGAAAGCACCGCACGGCAGACAGGTTCACGGACAGTGAGGGAAACTTACCGAGCCAAACCCGGGTCGTCGTCGACTTGCACTCACCAGGCTCGGCGGTCTCGGACCTCCGCATATCATCAGGCGAATCCGGCTGGGTCTGGTAGTCGCAGTACCGAAAGACGGAGCGTTCCTCGTCTATGAGAACGGGCCGGCCGCGGACCACCGGGAACGATTTTCGGCACGTGGCCGCGCTGCAACGCAGGACAGCGTCCACATCCGGCAATAAGTTCGCCGAACAGGATGGGCAGCAAATGATCCTACGGAAGGTTTCCGCGGGGGCCAGCATCGAATCGGCGATGATGGTACTCGACTTCCGGTTGTGGCGTCTGCGGCCATGCTCACGCCGCGCATCGGCATCCGATAGGCCGTCGTTCTCCGTCAGTGGCAGGTGACCTGGGCGAAGATGCGGCTGCCCGCCGTGTGGTCGGTGGCTGTCTTGCCGGTGTAGTCGGCGTAGGTGGCGTACAGGCTGCCCGACAGCGAAGCCGTCGAGACCGCGCCCGTGTTGCCTTTCACGGAAGGGAACACCAGGTCCTGGGCGATGGCCTTTCCGCCGACATCGACCTCCCACGCCCAGCCACCCGACGGCGCGGCGGCAACGACGATGAACCTGGTGACCGAGTCGGCCGTCTTGCCCAGGCCCATCAGCGGCGCCGCGTGTCCGCCGGCGGCGCGCTCGTCGCTGAGGAGCGGGTACGGCGTGTACGTGCCGGCGCCCTTGCTGGGATCGAAGAACGCGTACTCGTCACCCGAGAAGCTCTTGCCGTTGGCGCGCCAGCCGAAGCCGTACCCGGACGACGCCGCTGCCAGGGGGACACAGCCGCCGGCCTCGTCCTTCGACCAGTCGACCAGGCCCAGGTTCAGCGTCGAGCCCGCCGACCCGTCCGGGTTGAACTCCCGGGCCACCACCGCCTGCGTGGCCGGCGTGCCGCTGGTCTTGACGAACGTCGCGGTCAGATCGCCCTGCCCGGCCACGAAGCGGGGGCAATCGACGTCGTCCACGTCACCCAGTGACACCTCGCCGCCGACCGGCTGGCCGTCCGCCCCGAAGATGCGGGCCTTCACGGTCGACTTGCCCTTCAACGCCCACAGCAAGCCCATGTGCTGGCCCGCCTGCCCCGAGCCCGCGCTGACCAGCAACGGCGTCTTGCTGGCGCCCCGGTCCGGGATCATCCCCACGCTGGGAACGGCGACGCCGGCCGATCCGTCGATGCCCGCGGTCAGCGCCGCCAGGGTGGCCATGTTGCCGCTGGGGTTCGTGGCGAACAGGATCACCACGTGATCGGCGGGGCTGCCGGCCATCCCCGCCACCCCGAACCAGGGGCCGTCCGTGTGCGACGGCACCGCCAGCGTACGCAGCGGACCAGCGGTGCCGGCCTGGTCGATGGTCTGCCACATCACCTGGGTGCCGTCGCTGCCCAGCAGCACGAAGCCATTTCCCACCCGGTCGAGCCGGGCGTCCGGCATCAACGTGAGCGCATTGGCGGCCAGCGGCTTGGTCAGCAGCGCACAGCGCGCGGGGAGATCATCGGCACACTGGCTGGAGGCCAGCAGGGCCCCCAGAAGGCCGAGCAAAGGGAGAGCGATGGACCCGCGGCGCGCCACCGCCGGTAATCTACCGCGACCGTGGCCCGCCGAATAGCGGGCTACGCCTCGACGCCGCCGGCGGCAGCGCCGTGGCACTTCTTGTACTTCTTGCCGCTGCCGCAGGGGCAGGGATCGTTGCGGCCCACCTTGGGCTCGTTGCGGCGGACGGGCCGCTCGGCCTCCTGCGCGCCGTCGCCGTTCTTGTCGCCGCTCTTGGCAGAGGCCGCGGCGCCATTGGCCGGCCCCTCGCCCCCTGACTCGATGGTGCGGCGGGGGCGGCGGGCCTGCGGCTGCGGCACGCTCACCTGGGCCCCTTGATCCGTGCGGGCCAGCTGCATGTGGAACAGCTTCTCGCAGACGTTGCGGTTGATGATGGTCATCATCTCGCCGAACACCACGTAGCCTTCCTTCTTGTACTCCTGCTTGGGATCCTTCTGGCCGTAGCCGCGCAGGCCGATGCCCTCGCGCAGCGCCTCCATCGCCTTCAGGTGATCGATCCAGCGGGCGTCGATCTCCTCCAGGAAGAAGTGGCGGCTGAAGTACAGCAGCACGGGCAGCGAGAACTCGGCCTCGCGCGCCTCGATCACCTTCTCCACCTGGCTCCACAGCGCCTCCGTCAGCGCCTCGCGCTCCAGCACGGCGCCCTTGTGGGTCACCTCGGGCTCGAAGCCGAACCGCTCCTTGACCGCGGTGCTCAGGGCGTCCAGGTCCCAATCCTCGGCGTGCGCGTTGGGTGGGCAGAACTCCTCGATCAGGGTGGCCACCATCTCCTCGGACAGATCCAGCAGGCGCTCGCGCTGCTGCACCATGGACGAGGCGATCTCACCGGCCAGGCGATCCAGCGTGCCGGCGCGGTCTTCGGCCACGCCGGTGGCGTCGGGGAAGGCGCCGAACTGGCGGTAGATCAGCGACCGCAGCTTGAACGGATCGACGGGGACCGTGACGGTGGCGGGCGGCGCCGTGGGATCGGCGCTGGGCGCCGGCGCCTGCGACAGGGCCTCGGCCATCTTGGCCAGCGTGGGCCGCACCATCTTCGTCAGCGACTCGACGGTGTGCGAGCCCGACGAGGTGGGGGCCGGGCCGGCTGTGGTCTTGCCGGCCTTGCGCTGCTCCTCGGTCGGCTCGGGCGCGTAGCGGCCCTCCAGCACCTGGCGGCGCAGCGCATAGATCGTCTTGCGCTGCTGGTTCATCACGTCGTCGTACTCGAGCAGGTTCTTGCGGATGTCGAAGTTGTGCCCCTCGACCTTCTTCTGCGCGTTCTCGATGGCGCGGTTGATGAGGGAGTGCTCGATGGGCACGTCCTCTTCCATGCCCAGCGTCTCCATCAGGCCAGTGATGCGCTCGGCCCCGAAGATGCGCATCAGGTCGTCTTCCAGCGACAGGTAGAAGCGCGAGCTGCCCGGATCGCCCTGGCGGCCGGCGCGGCCACGCAGCTGGTTGTCGATGCGGCGCGACTCGTGGCGCTCGGTGCCCAGGATGTGCAGGCCGCCCGCCGCCAGCACCTCCTGCTTCTCGGCGTCACACTGGGCCTTGAAGCGCGCGTACGCGGCCTCGTAGGCCGCCTGCTTCTCGGGCGCCAGCTCGTGCCCCGGCTTGCCGGCGTTCTCGGGATCCACCTCGGCGCGCGCCATGAACTCGGCGTTCCCGCCCAGGATGATGTCGGTGCCGCGGCCGGCCATGTTCGTGGAGATGGTGACCGCGCCCTTGCGGCCGGCCTGCGCCACGATGAAGGCCTCGCGCTCGTGCTGCTTGGCGTTCAGGACGCTGTGCGGGATCCCCTTCTTGCGCAGGATCGACGCCACCACCTCGGACTTCTCGACGCTGACCGTGCCGACCAGCACCGGCTGGCCGCGCCCGTGCGCCTCCTCGATGTCGGCGCAGACGGCCCGGAACTTACCCTTCTCGTTCTTGTAGACCAGATCGTGGTGATCGACGCGGGCCAGGGGCCGGTTCGTCGGCACCACGTTCACGTCCAGCTTGTAGATCTGGTTGAACTCGGAGGCCTCGGTGTCGGCGGTGCCGGTCATGCCGGCCAGCTTCTTGTAGAGGCGGAAGTAGTTCTGGTAGCTGATGGTGGCCAGCGTCTGGTTCTCTTCCTGGACCTCCAGCCCCTCCTTGGCCTCGATCGCCTGGTGCAGGCCGTCCGACCAGCGCCGGCCCGGCATCTTCCGGCCGGTGAACTCGTCGACGATGATGATCTTGCCGTCCTCGATCAGGTAGTTGACGTCGCGCTTGTACAGCGAGTGGGCGCGCAGCGCCTGCGACACGTGGTGCAGCCACTCGATGTTCTCGGGGTTGTACAGGTTCCCCACGCCCAGGCGCTGCTCGACGCGCTCGATGCCGTTGTCGGTCAGCATGGCCGAGTGCGCCTTCTCGTCGACGGTGTAGTCGATGTCCTTGCGCAGGCCGGGGATGATGACGTTGACCTTCTGGTACAGGTCGGCCGACTGCTCGGCGGGGCCGCTGATGATGAGGGGCGTGCGCGCCTCGTCGATCAGGATCGAGTCGACCTCGTCGACGATGCCGTAGAACGGATCGCGCTGCACGTAGCGCTCGATCGAGTCCTTCATGTTGTCGCGCAGGTAATCGAACCCGAACTCCGAGTTCGTCCCGTAGGTGACGTCGCAGCGGTAGTTGGCCTGCCGCTCCCAGTCGGTCAGGCCATGGACGATGATTCCCACGGTCAGGCCCAGGAACTTGTAGATGCGGCCCATCCACTCCGAGTCGCGGCGGGCCAGGTAGTCGTTCACCGTGATGACGTGGACGCCCTTGCCGGCCAGCGCGTTCAGGTAGACGGGGGCCGTGGCCACCAGCGTCTTGCCCTCGCCGGTCTTCATCTCGGCGATGCCGCCCCGGTGCAAGATCATGCCACCCATCAGCTGCACGTCGAAGTGGCGCATGCCCAGCACGCGCCGGCCCGCCTCGCGGCAGGCGGCGAAGGCCTCGGGCAGGATGTCGTCCAGCGTCTCGCCCTTGGCCAGACGCTGCTTCAGCTCGACGGTGACGTCGCGCAGCTGGTCGTCGCTCTTCGCCTTCATGCCGGCTTCCAGCTCGGCGATGCGGGCGATGGTGGGCCGCATCCCTTTCAGGACGCGGGCGTTCTTGGTGCCGAAAATTTTCTTGGCGACGAGGCTGAACATGTCTGGGCTCGGTGCTCTGGGGCTCGATGACGGCCCCGAATTCGACAGGGCGGCGAAAAACCGAAAGCGGCTCAAGATATTGCGCGGAGCGCCCGCGCGCAAGGACGGCCGGCGGCGCCTGCCCGCCCGTGAGCCAAGCATGACGCGCGAGGAGGCCGTCCGCTACGACGCGGCCGCCGCGGTGGCCGGCGGCGCGTGCTCGGCCAGCAGCTCGTCGTACACGGCGACGATCTGGTCGACGCCGTGGCCGGGCCGGGGCGCGAACCGGGCCACCACGTGCGCCCGCCCGCGCCGGCCCATGGCCGCCAGCTCGGCAGGCGAGGACGCCAGCGCCGTCGACAGCGCGCCCGCCAGCGGGCCCGGCCACCCGGTGGGGACCTCCCAGCCGGTCACGCCGGGCGCCACCACGCCGTCCAGATTCACGGCGTGCGAGACCAGGGCGGGCAGGCCGCAGGCGCAGCCCTCGACCGCCGCGTTGGCCAGGCCTTCGTACAGCGACGGCATCACCAGCATGTCCGCGGCCCAGTACAGCGACCGCACCTCCTTGACCGCCCCCAGGAAGCGGACGTGGCGCTGGATCAGGGGCTCGCTGGCCAGGCGATGGGCCAGCGCCGCGAAGCCCCGGTCGCGCTCGCGGCCGGCCAGCAGCACGATCACGTCGGGCGGCAGCTGGCCCCGCCGCGCCAGGCTGCGCAAGGCCCACAACAGGCCGACCTGATGCTTCTGGAAGCCCACCCGCCCGGGGACCAGCAGCGCGCGCGCGTCGGCCGGCAAGCTCCAGTGGGCGCGGGCCTCCGCGCGCTCGGCCGCCGACGGGGGCCGGTAGTGCTCGGCGTCCAGGATGTTGTAGATGACGCGAATCTTGTCGGGCCGCACGCGGGCGTAGTGCGTCAGCTCCCGCTTCACGCCGACCGAATTGGTCAGGATCAGGCGGCTGTAACGCGAGAAATAGCGCTCGGTCAGCAGGTACCGCCACTCCATCATCCGGTTGCGGCACGAGGTGATCACGATGGGAACGGCGGCGCGTCGAGCCGCCAGCCGCGCCCAGAAGTTCGATTTGTCGCGGAACGAGTGCAGGATGTCCGGCTGCTCGCGCCTGATGATCTCCGTCAGCCGCGCGAGCGCGGCCAGGTTCATCCGCTTCACGCCCAGGGTGTGGGCCGGCTGGCCCGGTGGACAGCGCTGGTCGAAGAAGATGTCCTCCGCGTGATAGACGCAGAGCACGGGCTCGAAGCGCGCCGGCAGGCGGCTGATGAGCTCCAGCACCTGCCCCTCCGTGCCACCCTGCTGCAGGTTCGGAATGAAATAGAGAACTTTGATCCGGCGCATGGAAGAGTCGGCGGCCGGTGGGGGAGCAGGCCCGGACGAACGCGATTGTGGCCAGCGGACGCGCTTCGCGCAAGCGCCACGGCGCCAGTAAGCGCCGGAGGGGGGCGGCGTTGGTGGGCAGCTGTCGCCTCCTTTGACACTTCGGCAACTCCTTTGTTCGTTATTGGGTTCCTTTCCCCGCCCTCGCGCATGCCTTGACCCTGCCCCCGGGGGTCTGATACCGGTTCGGCCGTGCCCGGCACGGCCATCGTCATCCCCACCTACAATGAACGCGAGGGGCTGGCGGCGATCATCCAGGCCGTGCGCGCCGCCGTCCCCGAGGCGACGGTGCTGATCGTCGACGACAACTCCCCTGACGGCACGGGTCAACTGGCCGATGACCTGGCGGCGGCGGATCCCCAGGTGCGGGTACGCCACCGCCCCGGCAAAGAGGGGCTGGGCCGCGCCTATGTCGACGCCTTCCTCGCCTTGCTGGACGAGGGGTGGGACCGCATCGTGCAGATGGACGCCGATTTTTCGCACGATCCGCAGGACGTCCCGCGGCTGCTGCGGGCGCTGGACGATGGGGCGGACGTGGCCGTCGGGTCGCGCTACGTATCGGGCGGCAGCACGGTGAACTGGGGCATCAGGCGCAAGCTGATCAGCCGCGGCGGCAGCTTCTACGCCCGCTGGGTGCTGGGGGTGGGCGTCCGCGACCTGACCGCCGGGTTCAAGGCGTGGCGCAGCGAGACGTTGCGCCGCATTCCGCTGCGGCAGGTGGGGGCCCAGGGCTACGGGTTCCAGATCGAGATGACCTACCGGGCCTTGCAGGCCGGCGCCCGCCTGGTGGAGGTGCCGATCCGTTTCGTCGATCGCCGGGTGGGCCAGTCCAAGATGTCAGAGACCATCTTCATCGAGGCCATCACCATCGTGTGGCGGCTGCGCCTGGGCCCCTGAGTCAGGGCCCACGGCGGTCCGTCTGTAGTAAAACAGGCGCGATGGCCTCTCCTAGACTGCGGCGCGCGGCGGTGTCCTAACTTGTGCGGCATCGCCGGGGCGCTGACCGCGCCCCACGCCCGGCCCGACCCCTCGCTGGTCCCCCGCATGCTGGTGGCCCAGCTGCATCGCGGCCCCGACGGAGGGCGCCTGCACAGCGACGGTCCCGTGGTGCTGGGACACCGGCGGCTGTCCATCGTCGACCTGTCCGCCGCCGGCAGTCAGCCCATGTCCAACGAGGACGGCCAGGTGGTCGCGGTGGTGAACGGCGAGCTCTACAACCACCTGGAGCTGCGGCGCGCCCTGGAGGCGAAGGGGCACCGGTTCCGCAGCCACAGCGACTCGGAGGTGGTGGTGCACCTGTACGAGGAGATGGGTGCCCGGACCCCCGAGGCGCTGCGGGGGATGTTCGCCTTCGCGGTGTGGGACGCCCGCCGGTCGCGCCTGCTGCTGGCGCGCGACCGCTTCGGCGAGAAGCCGCTGGTGTACGCCCAGACCGGTGGCACGTTCTTGTTCGCGTCGGAGATCGCGGCCCTGCTGGCGGAGCCGCGCGTGGGCCGCGAGGTCGATCTGGCGGCCCTGGACGCCTATCTGGCGCTGCAATACGTCCCGGCGCCGGACACGATATTCACCGACGTGAAGAAGCTGCCCCCGGGCCACCTGCTGGAGCTACAGGCGGGAGGGCAACCGCAGGTGCGGTCCTACTATGACCTTGGCGCGGCGGTGGCGAACGCCGAGCCGTTGACGACGCGCGCCGAGACGGTGGCCCTGCTGCGCGCCACCGTCGAGGAGGCGGTGGAGAGCCGCCTGATGTCGGACGTGCCGCTGGGTGCTTTTCTCTCCGGCGGCGTCGATTCGTCGATCGTCGTGGCCTGCATGGCGCGCCGGTCCAGCCGGCCGGTGCAGACGTTCTCGGTGGGCTTCACCGAGTCGGGGGCCACCGAGCTACCGTACGCCCGCCTGGTCGCCCAGCGCTGGCGCACCGATCACCACGAACTGATGGTCGACCCCGAGATGGTCGGTCTGCTGCCCAGCGTGGTGCGCCACCACGGCGAGCCCTTCGGCGACACGTCCGCCATTCCCACCCGGTACCTGTGCGAGATGACCCGGCGCAACGTGGTGGTGGCCCTGTCGGGCGACGGCGGCGACGAGGTGTTCGGCGGCTACCGGCGCTACGTGTGGGCCCACGTGGCCGACGTGATCCGGCGCCTGCCCCGGCCCCTGGCCTGGACGGTGGGCGCGGCCCTGCGCGCGGTGCCGGGACCGCGGCTGCGCTGGCTGCGGCGGTACGGCCAGGCGCTGGAGGCCTCGGAGGCCGCCCGCTACCTGGAGTTCGTGGCGCACTTCCCCGCCGACGAGCGCCTGGCCCTGTTCACGCCCGAGCTGGCCCAGCGGTTCCGGACCGATCGCACCGCCGAGCGCTTCGCGGCGCGTCTGGGCGCGCACGGCGGCGAGGCGCTGGTCAACCGCCTCAGTCGCCTGGACCTGGAGACGTACCTGCCCGACGACATCCTGACCAAGGTCGACATCGCCAGCATGACGCACAGCCTGGAGGCGCGCGCGCCGCTGATCGATCATCAGGTGGTCGAGCTGGGCGTGCGCCTGCCCGGGGTGGCCAAGCTGTATCACACCGAGGAGAAATACCTGTTCAAGCAGGCCTTCGCCGACCTGCTGCCACCGGCGATCCTGAACCGGCAGAAGCGCGGATTCGCGCTGCCCACGCGGCACTGGCTGGCCGGGAAGCTGCACGGGTTTGCGCGGGAAACGCTGCTCTCGTCCTCGGCGCGCGGGCGCGGGCTGTTTCGCCCCGAGGCGGTGATGGCTTTGCTCGATCGCCACCGGGCCGGTGAGGACCATGGCGAGCGCCTGTGGAACCTGCTGGTGCTGGAGACCTGGTTCCGCGAGCTGGTCGACGGCCGCGCCGCCTTCGACCGCGCCCTGGCCGAGCGCGAGGGGCAAGCCACGGAGCCGCGCGCCGCGGCCTGACCGGTCGCTACGACCAGCGGCTTGGATCGCGCCGGATGGTGGTGTCGGCCAGGTCCCGCTCGTCGCGCACGTCGACCTCCAGCCAGCCGATGCCGCTGATGTCGCGGCAGGCGGGCGGGTGCGGCGACGTGGCCAGGTGGGCCAGGATGCGCTCCACGTGGGTGGCGCGGCCGGCCTGGGCCAGCACCGTCTCGGCCGCGGCCCAGTAGCGCGGCAGCGCCGCAGTGGGCACGCGGGTCATGCCCACGTAGCCGCAGTCGAAGGTGGTCAGCGTCTTCGCGATGGCGCGCACCAAGCCGCGCTCGTCGCGCTCGACCTTCATGTCGTCGGCCCCCAGCACGCGATCGTGGTCGACGAAGGCGGTCACCTCGTCGGCGGGCAGCGCCACCACGTCGGCGATGGCCGGACGGTAGACGTGATCGACGTTCATCAGCAGGAAGTCCTCGCGAACGTGCGGGCGCGCCGCCAGCAGCGAGATCAGGTTCCCGTCGCGAAATTTCTCGTTATGGACCAGGCGCAGGGGCGCGCCTACCTGGGGGCGCAGCCGCTCGACCTCGGACATGACGCCGGTGAAGCCGAAGCCGCCCACCACGATCACCTCGCTGGGGCCCAGGCGCTCCGCGAACTTCACGGCGCGCGCCAGCAGCGTCTCGCCACCGACGGTGATCAGCGCCTTGGGCAGGCGCTCGGTCAGCTCTCCCAGGCGGCTGCCCAGGCCCGCCGCCAGCAGGACCACTTGCATGCTGTCCTTCTATTCTTTCGTCTTTCGCCCGCTTTTCGCCGTCGCTGCGCCCGGCGCAGCCTCAGCCGTTGCCGGCGAAGCGCAGCGCATCGGGGCGCGCCGCCGGCGCCTCGCTCCGGAACAGGCCCGGCAACTCGGCGAACCGGCGTAGCACCGGAACGTCCGGGAAGCGCAGCGTGAACCGCTCGTGCGAGAACGTCCCCGCCAGCCCCACGAAGGGAATGGCCTCGCGCTCGGCGATCTCGCCGTCGTGCAGCGAATCGCCGATGAACAGCATGTCGCTGCGATCGACGTCGAAGGTGGCCTCGCACAGATCGATGTGGGGCTTGCCTTTGGCCAGCCCGCCCCCGAAGCCCAGCACCAGGTCGAACTCGAACCCCGAGTTGCGGGCGAACGCCGCCACGTTCTCGATGCCGTTGTTCGACGAGACGACGATGGCCACGCCGCTCTTCTTTAGGTCGGCCAGCGTCCGGAACACGTCGGCCGGCATGCGGATCTGATTGCAGCGGTCGGGTTTCCGCCCCTCGAACAGGTCCGAGGCACCCTGGTTGCGCGGGTCGCCCGGAAAGATCGACTCCAGCTGGCGGATGAAGGGCAGCCCGCAGGTGGCCAGATAGAACTCCCGCGCCAGGGGGGCCGGCGTGCCGTACACCTCGCCGAGCACGTCCGTGGCCAGGTCAGCCAGGGTCGGCATGCTGTCGATCAGCGTTCCGTCCAGGTCACAGAGCAGCGCCCGCGGCAGGGGCAGCACGGACGAGAACCCGCCGGGGACGCGATGGGGGCGAGCGAAGGGGACGACGCCGGCGGGAAGAGCTGACATGGTCCCCGACCTCGACGCAAGGAGCGATCCAGGGCGGACGCCGGACGATTGCTAGCGATCTCGGGCTGTTAGGGTCTCAGTTTCAGGCTGGTGTCGAATATTCAACAGTCCAGTGCGTAACGTGCAGTTGAAAAGCTGACACCTGCGCCCTACGCCTACCCCGCGCCCAGTGAACTAGGCGCCCACGACCAGGATGAACCGGGGGGTGTTGCTCTCGAGGCCGTACCCCACGTCGATGCCGATCAGGGGCACCGCCACCGACCGCAGGAAGAACCGCAGCCCGGCGCCCACGTCGGTGTGGAGGTCCCGGTTCAGGTCCAGGCCCTGGCGGGTGTAAAGGCTGTTGTAGGTCCGCATGTCCCCGTCCGGCCGCGTGTAATAGCCCGGGGTGTAGGGATCCAGCGGGGGCAGTTGCCGGAACCAGACCGCCGACGCGTCGTAGAAGACCAGGCCGCGAAAATCCAGCGACCCGATCGAGAACAGCGGGAAGTGGTACTCCACCTTGGCGTTCAGTTGCGAGTCGCCCCGGAACTGCTGCACCAGGTAGCCGCGCAGGTTGGAGCCGCCGGCGTAGGGATCCATCCACAGGGGCAGATTGTTACTGACCGTGCCCCCGGCGCTGTAGACGAAGTTGTGCAGCCGGAACACGCGGAATCCCTGCTCCCAGAAGGCGCTGGCGCGCCAGAACTTGTACGCGCCGCCGAAGGCCGGGCTCCCCAGATCTATGTTCCCCCCCAGAGCGGGACCGGTCATGACCGCCTGCTCCCGGGCGCGCCAGTCGAACGCCACCGCCGCGCGACCAAAGGCGACATTTCCGCCCTTGGTGGAGGGGGGCCCGCCCGTCGGGTCGTCCACCATGCCGGTGGCCGCGTCGTAGTACTGGGTGTTCTTCAGGTTCACCTTGTCGAACCGCCAGGTCAGCTGCGTCTTCACGCGCCGGAACCAGGCCACGCCGAAGGAGGCCTCGCCCCCGAACGCGTCGAACGTCGTCTGGCGAAAGGGCGCGGTCGGCGCCAGCATCCCCGGGTCGTACTCGGGGATGATCTGGCGCTGGTACAGCCCCTTCACCTCCCAGTACATCCAGGTTCCGAACAGCGCGGGGTCGCGGTAGGCCAGCAGCGCCCCCGAATCCAGCTCGGCCAGCCGGCCGCCGATGGCCATCTGCTTGCCCCACCCGAACAGGTTGCCGTGCACGAACACCAGGCCGATCGACTTGTTGTTCGCCGACCATGAGCCCGTGGGGACAGGCGCCCAGGGGAACTTGTCCTTCACGGCGATGTTGACCCGCACCCCCTCCCCGTAGGCCTCCCAGTACACGTTCACGTCGGCGAACAGGCCGGTGGTGTTCAGGCGCTCGCGGACCAGACCCAGCGTGTCGTTCTCCATCGTGTCGCCGATGCGCAGCCCGGCGATGGACCGGATCGTGGACTCGTCCGTGCGCTGGGCGCCGCTGACCCGGATGTCGACGATCCGCTCGCCAATGGCGTGGGCGGCCCCCCCGTACGTCACGATTGCCGTCACGGCCAGCGCCGCGCTCACCCAACGCAGCCGACCAAGCGAGGAGAACATACCTGGTCACTCTAACACCTGCCCAGGCGCTGGTTAAGAACGCCGCCAGGGGTCGAGGAGGACGCTCCACCGTGCGGGCCGTGATTCCCTCCCCCTCCCCGGGAATTCCCTGATACCTTTTCCACGCGAAATGAGCGCCTCATCCGAGCAAGGAGCCCGTTATCACCGTTTCATCGGGCGTCGCGCCGGAACGGTCCTGCTGATTGCCGCCCTGATCACCGCGGTGGCGGCCTGGTTCGCCACGAGGCTGGGGCTGCGTACGGCCTTCACCGAGCTTCTGCCCAGCAACGATCCTGGCGTGGTCGCCCTGCACGACACCGAGGCGCGGCTGCCGGACCTGTCGTTGCTGCTGGTGGGCATCCACTCTCCCGACCCCGCCGCCAACGAGCGTTACGCGGAGGCGCTGACGCAGAAGATCCGGGCGCTGCCGCGGAACAGGCCCGCCATCGCCACGTACCACATCCGTGACGTGAAGGACTTCTTCGAGCGGAACAAGTGGCTGTACGCCTCCGAGGACGACCTGACCGAGATCCGCGATCGCCTTCGCAAGGAGATCGGCCGGCGCAAGAACCCGCTGTTCGTCGACCTGGGCGGCGACGACGAGCCGGTGTCCTCGATGGAGGACCGCATGGCGCACAAGGATCCGCTGGAAGGGAAGTTCCCCGGCGGACTGTTCACCACGCAAGATCGGCAGTACCTGTGGATCGCCATGCTGCCGCCCACCGGCCTGTTCGCCGAGGGGGGGGGCGAGGGCCTGCTGAAGGAGGTCGAGCGGCTGATCGCCGAGGATCCGCCATCGCGCTACCGGCCCGACATGCGGGTGAAGCCGGGCGGCCCCGTGGTCACCGGCATCGCCGAGCGCAAGGCCGTCGAGAACGACATCCTGTCGGTGGCCATCACCTGCCTGGTGGTGGTGGGCGTGTCGATCTTGGCCTACTTCCGCCGTCTCCGGTCGATCTTCCTGGTGGGCGTCCCCGCCGCCATCGGCGCCGCGGTGGCGTTCGCCGTGGCCCAGCGGGCCTTCGGCTACCTGACCTCGGCCACCGCGTTCCTGGGCCCCATCATCTACGGGAACGGCATCAACTACGCGATCGTGTTGATGTCGCGCTACGAGGAGGAGCGCTCGCGCGGGAACATCGCCGAGCGGGCCATGACCAACGCCGTGAACGGCACCTGGCGCGCCACCGCCGTGGCGGCGCTGTCGGCGTCGGTGGCGTACGCCTCGCTGACCGTGACCAGCTTCCGCGGCTTCTACCAGTTCGGCGTCATGGCCTCGGTGGGGGCCGTCATCTGCTGGCTGGCGACCTACAGCGTCCTGCCCGCCATGCTGCTGCTGTGGGACCGCGGCAAGACGGGATTCTCGCGGAACCGGGCCCCGCTGCACTTCACCTTCCTGGGTCGCTTCGTCGACCAGCGCCGTGGCACGCTGCTGGTGCTGTTCGGGCTGGTGCTGGCGGTGTCGGCGTACGGCCTGACGCACTTCCTTCATGATCCGTTCGAGTACGACTTCGGAAAGCTGAGCTCGAAGATCCACTCCAGCGAGGAGACCCAGCAGTTCAACGCCAGCGTCGACCAGCTGTTCGGCCGCTGGCCGTCGCCCACCATCATCCTGGCCAATCGCCTGCAGGACGTGGAGGACGTGAAGGCCACCATCCGCCGCCAGGACGCCGAGCATGCGCGGGTCAGCCGGCGGCAGACGCCCGTCATCGGGCAGATCACCACGGTGTGGGATCTGCTGCCGGGAACGCTGGAGGTGCAGCAGCGGAAGCTGGCGCTGCTGGCGAACATCCGCAAGCTGGTGCACGACCCGGCGCTGGAGGTGCTGACGGAGAAAGAGCGCGCCGATCTGAGGAAGCTCGATCCACCGGCCGAGCTGCACCAGCTGAACCCGGGGGACCTGCCGCCCATCGCGCAGCGGCCCTTCACCGAGGTGGACGGCACCGTGGGACGGGTGGTGCTGGTCTACCCGGTCGAGAAGGGGCTGTCCGTGTGGAACGGGCGTGACCTGCTGGACATCGCGGCGGTGCTGCAGTACCTGCACCTGTCGACGGGCGAGGTGCTGGAGACCTCGGGCTCGGCGGTGGTGTTCGGGGCCATGATCCGCTCCATCCTGCGTGACGGCCCCATCGCCACGCTGGCCTCGCTGGTGGCGGTGCTGATCGTGGTGTCCATCATGATGCGGCCGGCCCGCCTGGCCATGATGGCGCTCGGCACCCTGCTGGTGGGCGTGATCTGGATGATGGGCGCCGCCGGGTGGGCCGGGGTGCGGGTCACGTTCCTGAACTTCATCGCCCTGCCCATCACCTTCGGCATCGGCGCGGAGTACGCGCTGAACGTGGTGGGGCGCTACCGCGAGGACAAGAACATCGTCAACGCGGTGACGTCGACGGGCGCTGCCGTGGCGCTCTGCTCGTGGACGACGATCGTCGGCTACGGCTCGTTGCTGGCGGCCAGCAACCAGGCCATGCGGGGCTTCGGTCTGATGGCGATCCTCGGTGAGGTCTGCTGCCTCACCGCCGCCATCATGGCTTTGCCGGCGGTGCTAGCGTGGTGGGCCGGGCGGGGTCGAGCCGAATCGTCGGAGCAGAAGAACCCGCCCCCCGAACCGGTGACAGGTTAGCGGTCGCCGCGCGCGAGTGCAGCACACCGGCCGTGGAGGCGACGAGGAAGATCCCCATCGCCACCCAGACCAGGCCGAACGCCAGGTGCCGGCGGCGGGCCCGCGCCTTCGCGGGATCGTCGTCGGCCACCTCGCGCGAAGGGTTGCGGCGGCCCAGCATCACCGCACGGGCGACGCCGCCCAGGATCAGCACGATCCCGACCGCGTAGAAGACCAAGGGGGGAATGACGACGTCCACGGCGGCATCCTACGATCCCGCCGGGCGTTCGTCTTCCCTCATCGTCAGGGGGCCGAGCCCTGCTCGAACTCGATCGGGCGCACCTCGGACTCGCCCTCGAAGCCGGGCCAGTGCTTGCGGTGCAGCTCCATGAACTCGGTGGCGATGCGCAGGGCCTGCTCCTTCGTCTCGGTCTTCAGGATGGCCCAGCCGCCGATGATCTCCTTGCTCTCCGAGAAGGGGCCGTCGGTGACGGTCAGCTTTCCGTCTTCGACGCGGACGCGAAATCCGTCCCTGCTGGGCGCCAGGCCGCCCGTGTCGACCACGGTTCCCTCGCCAAACGACCTCTGCACGAACTCCCCCATGGCCGCCATCAGGGCGGGTGGCGGCGACACGTTGCGATACGACTCGGAACTACGAATGAATGACAGGTACTTCATGGGCTCCTCCTCTGGGGTTCATCCTGGCGACGAACGAACCCCTTCCGGATCGACACGACCAGGAAAGATTTTGCCGAGGCAGCCCCGGCAGGCCCCCCCCGGTCAGTTCGCGACTTCGATGGCGCGCAGCTCGCGAATCACGGTGACGCGGATCTGTCCGGGGAACGTCATCTCGGCCGAGATCTTCTTCGCGATCTCCGAGGACAATCCCACGGCGGCCCGGTCATCGATCTTGTCCTCGGCGACGTAGATGCGCACCTCGCGTCCGCCCTGGACCGCGTACGCCTCCTGGATACCGCTGAACGAGCGGGTGATCCGCTCGAGGTCGTCCAGGCGGGCGACATAGTTGTCCTCCATCTGGCGACGGGCGCCGGGGCGGGCCCCCGACATGGCGTCGGCGGCGGCCACCAGGTAGGCGTACGGGCTCGAGAAGGGCTCGTCGGTGTGGTGGGCGCCGATAGCGTTGGCGACGATCTCGCTCTCGCCCAGGCGCCGGGCGTAGTCGGCGCCGATCACCGCGTGCGAGCCGTCCAGCTCGTGCGTCAGCGCCTTGCCGATGTCGTGCATCAGCGCGGCCCGCCGGGCCAGCTTCACGTCCAGGCCCAGCTCGTCGGCCATCATGCCGCACAGGAACGCCGCCTCCACGGCGTGCTTCCACTGGTTCTGGGTGAAGCTGGTGCGGTAGTTGAGGCGCCCCACCAGCGCCACGATCTCCGCGTGGGCGGGCGGGATCTCCAGGTTGGTGAAGGCGCGGCGACCCAGGTCCATCAGCTCGCGCTCCAGCGTCTGCGCGATGTCGCGCCCCGCCTTGGCCACGTTGGCGGGCTCGGCCAGCGCCGCCTGATGCCGGGCCATCCAGGTGAAGGTGCGCCGGGCCACCTCGCGCGCCACGCCGTCCAGCCCGTCCAGGCGCAGGGCGTCGCGGCCATCGGTCACCTCGATGCGGATGTTGGCGATCGACTCGATGGCACGCAGGTTCGCCTCGTCCTTGCCGGCCATCAGCTCGATGGTGGTGCCGGCGGGCAGCGGAACCACGGACAGCAGGCGCTCGGTCAGGTAGTGACCGGAGAACCGCCCCACGGCGATGCCCATGATCCGCTTGGCCAGCCGGACCTGATCGGGATCAGCGGCCGTGGCGTCGACGTTGCGCAACAGATAGGCCGCCGCGGTGCGGGCGGCCTCGGACTCGGCGTCGATGATGGACTGCCGCGCCGCCGACACCGACTCCTCGGCCCGTCGTTCCAGCAAGGCCAGGCGCTGCTTGTCCGTCACGGCCGCGGCGTCCGTCAGCCGCTTCGCCTCGGCCAGCTGCTCGCGCTCGCGCGTACGCAGCCCGTTCAAGCGGTCGCGCCGTTCCTTGATCTCCGTCTCCAGCCGCTCCAGCGCGGTGGCCCGCACGCTGGACTGGGCCTCCCGCGCCACCAGCTCCGTCTCGCGCACGTCGGCGATGGCGTCGAAGGCCACGTTCGCCGTCTCGGCCTCTTCCCGGGCGACCAGCTCGGCCGAGCGAAGAGTCTCGTTGCAGGCGTCCGCCGCCGCCGAGGCGATGGTCCTCAGCAGGGTGTTCAGCGCCGCGCTCTGGGCCTCGGCGCGGTGCTTCGCCACCATCCGGCCGAACAGCGCCCCGGCCAGCGCCGCCACCGCCACCAGCCCCCCCAGCAGCGCGAACGAGATCATCGCGCGCGCCTCGCCTGGAGGGGCCCCGGCCCGGTCATCCGATGACCAGGCCCAGGTGCTCGCGGACCGTGAAGTACTCGTCGGAGACGGACCATTGCAGCAGATCCTTCACCTTGTCCTTGGGCTCGGCCACGCCGACCGCCACCTGCTCGCCCTGCACCAGACGGGCGGCGACCTCCAGGTCGTTGCACATCAGGAAGCCGGCCCGAGTCGACGTCAGATCGACGGCCCGTGCCCAGCGGGTCAGATCGGCCTCGCCCTGGCTGCTGATGAACCGTTGCACGACCACCGACAGCTGCTCCGCCATCTGCGGCGGCACCAGCTTGCGCAGCAGGTCCAGGTACTGCGAGACCGGCTGCGCCATCTCGGGCTTCACCGTGAAGGCCGGCACGGCCAGCTTCAGGGCAGCCAGGAAGACCACCTTCAGCTGGGTCAAGGTCGGCACCACCGTGGTCCAGCGGACGAAGTGATCGGGCCGCATGAACGACAGCTTCTTGGCGACGACGTAGGCCAGCTCCTTCTCGGGCCGCCCCTGCAACAGGCTGGCGCCCACCACGAAGGAAGGGATCAACTGCCCCTTCTCGCGCGCGTTCGCCATGTCCAGCTCGCCCGGTGACTCGGGCCGCAGGTACAGCTCGGGCTGGGGAACGCCCATGATCTGCACCAGGTAGGCGAACATCTTGCTGAACAGCAGCTGGTCGTTCTGGACGTCGCGCCGATCCTTGCGCTTCAGGCCCCAGTCCTTGTGCTCCTTGGCGTAGGCGGCCGCCACCGACGAGCTGACCGTGGCCAGGATGTGCGAGATGAAGCGGTCCTCGTCGGGGTGGTAGACGTTCTTCTGCCACAGCTCCTCGGTCAGACGCTGGCGCGCCCGCACGAAGCCCTTGGGGCGATACTGCTCGAAGAACTGCTGCTCTTCGCTGTCGGCCTGGCGCAGGAAGGCCAGGGCCGACGTCACGCACCAGGCCTTGTCGTAGGCCTGCATCTCGGTGAACAGGCGGCGCAGCGTCTTCAGGTGGCCCGCCATCTGCGTCAGCTCCGGCGTGGCGTTCATCAGGAAGCGCAGCTCCTGGACCGCCTTGTCGTAGCTGTCGGGCCCCGACAGCTGGTAAAGCTCCGCCAGGATCTGGTGGCGCGGCAGCGCGTCCTTGTCCAGGCTGACCGCCACCTCGAAGGCTGCCGTGGCTGCCTTGTAGTCCTTGAGGCGCGACCGGTAGATCTCGCCCAGGGCGTGCCACAGCGCGATCTGCGTGGACTTCTTCTCGGGCGGCGGCGTGGTGCCCAGCCGCTTGATCATGCGGCGGTAGCTGCGCTCCTGGTTCCGCCAGTCCTTCTTGGCGGTCATGATCTTGTCGATGCGCTCGAAGGCCTTCAGATCGTCGGGATCGGCGTCCAGGGCCTGGTTGTAGAACTCGACCGCGTCGTCGGTGCTGTGCAGCTCGTAGTTGGCGATGTTGCCCGCCGCGACCAGGAAGCGCGCCTTGATCTTGCCGGTCTCCAGATCCGCCAGCTTGGTCAGGATCTCGACCGCCTTCTTCCACTGCTTGGTCTCGCTGAACAGGTCCAGCAGGTTGTGCAGCAGCTGGCGATCCCCCGCCTTCAGCTCCAGCGCCTCCAGGTGCGAGGCGATGGCCTTCTGCGGGTTGTTCAGCTTGTCCTTGTAGATGGCCGCGATCTGCTCGTTGATGGCGAACTTCTCTTCGACGTCGCGGCTGGCGGACAGCAGGGCACGCTTCTGCTTGATGACCGCCTCCCAGTCGTTCGACTCGGAGTACAGGTCGATCAAGGCGTCCAGCGTGGGGCGGTGCCCGCCCTGGATCTCCAGGGCCTTCTCGAACATGTTGACGGCCTTGGTGCGCTCGCCCTGCTTCAGCTTGATGCGCCCCAGCCGGAAGAACAGATCCACGATCTGATCGTCCTTCTGGCTGTCCCGGTGATGGACCAGGATGGTCTGGTAGATGCGAAAGGCGTCGTCCCAGTGCTCCAGCTTGTACAGCAGGGCCGCCCGATCCAGCAGCGTGGGCAGGTAGGTGGCGTCCAGCTCGAAGGACTGCTTGTAGTACTTCAGCGCCTTCTCGCTGTCGCCCATCTGGTCGGCGGCCTTGGCCAGGCGGTGATACAGCTGCGTCAGCTCGCGGTTGGTCTTCTTGCCGGCCTTGCGGGCCAGCGTCTCCATCAACGGCACCAGCTTGGCCCACTCCTGCCGCTTGAAGTACAGCTCGGACAGCGGTTCGGCGGTGTCGATGTGCTCGGGATCCAGCTCGATGACCCGCCCGTAAAGCTGGGTGGCCATGTCCTCGTCGCCCAGCTTCTCCTGGTAGATCTTGCCCGCCTCGTGCAGCAGGCGCGTCTTCTCCAGCGGGTTGGCCGTGTTCGCCTCGGCGCGCACCATCAACTGGGCCGCCTTCACCCAGTCGCCGCGGCGCTTGTACAGCGCCAGCAGCGACAGCATCGACGGAACGTGCGTGGGGTCCTGGGCCAGCGCCTCGGACAGGAACTCCTCGGCCACCTCGGGCGAGCGCAGCTGCTCGTCGTGGATCTTGCCCAGCCGGTAGTTCAGGTCGACCTTCTGCTTGGTGTCCGTCGAGGTCGCCACCAGGCGGCGCATCACGTCGACCGCGCGCTCCCACTGCTCCGTCTCTTCGTACAGGCGCGCCAGGCCCGACAGGGCGGTGACGTTGTCGGACTCGAAGTTCAGGGCGTCGTTGTAGGCGTCGATGGCGCGATCCAGGTCGCGCAGCTCCTGCTCCAGCGTCTGCCCGGTCTTCGTGTACAGCTCGATGCGCTCGTTCTGGTCGTTGGTGGCCAGGATGTGCTTGCGGTAGGTCTCGACCAGGTTCTCCCACTTGCGATCCTGCGCGTAGAGGCGCTCCAGGTCGCGGTAGGCCTTGTGGTTGCGATCGTCGATCTGCAGGATCTTCTCCAGCATGTCGGCGGCGCGGTCGGTCTTCGCGAACTGCGACTCCCACACGGTGGCCATGCGCTGGTAGATCTCGACGCGGTCCCCCTCCGGCGAGGAGACCTCGAGCTGGTGCTCCAGGTTCTCGAGGTACGCCTCCATGTTCCCGGTCTTCTGGTACAGGGAGTCGAGCGCCTTCAGGGCGGCCAGGTTCTGGGGATCGACGGCCAGCACTTCCTTGTAGGCGGCGACGGCGCGATCGTTGTCGCCCAGCCGGTCCTCCCACAGCTCGCCCACCTGGATGCGCAGCTTGATGGCCAGCTCGGTGTCGTCGACCACCATCGCCTTCTTCGCCAGCACGTCGACCAGGCGGTCCCAGGCCTGGGTGCGGCGGTACAGGCGCTCCAGCGCGTTGATGGCGTCCAGGCAGCGTTCGTCCGCGTCCAGGGCCCGCTGGTAGGCGTACGTCGCCTGGGCGCCGTCGCCCAGCTGCGTCTCGTACACGTCGGCCAGCGCCAGCAACAGGTCCACCTTCTTGGGCGCCTCGGTCTCCAGGTCGGCGTGCTTGGCCAGCGTCGCCACCAGATCGTTCCACTTCTTCTGCTTGCGGTAGAAGTCCTCCAGCGCGGTCAGCGCCCCCACGTGCGCGTTGTCGAGCTGCAACGCCTGCTGCGCCGAGGCGATGGCATAGTCGACGTGCCCCAGCGCCGAGTCGTACCAGCGCGCGATCTTCACCCACAGGTCGGCGGCCTGCTTGGGGTCGGAGATGCCCTGGACCACCTGCGTGTAGTCCGAGATCAGCTCGTTCCAGCGGCCGGTGGTGGTGGCCAGGCGCTCCAGCTCCTTGGCCACGTGGTCGTTCGAGTAGTCCTCGCGGAAGGCCGCCTGCAGCGTGACGAAGCTGCTCTCGCGGTCGTTCAGCTGCTGCTCGTAGATCTCCGCCACCTGCACCAGCAGGGCGATGCGCGCCGCCGCGTCGCCCACGAACTCGGTGCGGGCGATCAGCAGGTCGACCAGCTTGTGCCAGCTCTTGCGCTGCTTGTACAGCTGCTCGAGCTCCGTCGACGCCGCCTGGTTCGAGGCGTCGATCTGCAGCACGCGCTCGTACACCTGCGCCGCCGAGCCGCCGTCGCCGATCTTGTCGGCCCACAGCGCCGCCGCCTGCATCAGGACGTCCACCTGCTCAGCCGGGTTGGCCAGCGCCTGGGCGCGCCGCTCCAGGATGTCGACGGCGTCCTCCCACCGCGCCTCCTGCATGAACAGCTTCTCCAGGGCCGCCAGCGCCCGGAAGTCGTGGGCGTCGATCTCCAGCACCTCGCGCCAGGCCTCGATGGCCTCCTGGGTGCGCATGAGGGTCTCGCCCTCCAGCTCACCCAGCTGCGAGTAGAGATCCTGCAGCTCGGCCTGGCCGATGGCGTTCTCGCCCAGCTGGGCCACGCCGATCAGCCGGCGCAGCGCCTCGGACAGCTCCTCCCAGGCCCCCGCGCTGCGGTAGTTGTCGACGATGGCGCGCAGGGCGTCCACGTCCTGCGAGTCCAGCTGCAGCACCTTCTGCCAGCTCTCGAGCGCGTTGCGCTCGCGGCCCAGCTTCTCGCCCCACACGCGACCCAGGCGCTTGAAGATGGGGATGCGGGCCTCGGGCGCCTCGACGGTGACGACCAGCCGCTCCAGGATCTCGGTCAGCTCTTTCCATTCCTGCGCGCCTTCGTGCAGGTCGGCCAGGCCCGCCAGCGCGGTGGCGTCGGGGCCGCGTAGATCCAGCACCCGGCCCCACAGCTCGACCGCCTTGGCGGGCTGGTCCAGCGCGTCGGTGGCCAGGCGCGCCATGCGCGCGTAGCACTCGGCGATGGCGGCGTCGTCCTGGGCGATGTCGACCATCTTCTCGTAGATGCCGTACAGCTCGGCCCAGCGCTCGCTGCGGAAGTACAACTTCTCCAGGGCGTCCAGCGCCTCGGGAGAACGCGACTCGTGCTCCAGCACCGCCAGGTAGCTGGCCACCGCCCCTTCCACGTCGTCCAGGGCCTCGGCCGAGACGCGGCCCAGACGCAGCTGCAGGGTGACCAGCTCGCTGCCCCCGTCGGAGATGGCGATGCGCTGGCGCAGCACCGCCGCCAGGTTCTCGTACATCCCCTGCGAGACGTAGATGCGATCCAGCGCCTCCAGCGCCACGGGATCCTTGGGGTGCTCCGATAGCACCTGCACCAGCACCCGCTCCGAGCGCTCCAGGTCGCCCAGGTCGTTCTCGAACACGCTGGCCAGCCGCAGCAGCACGTCCCGGCGGGCCGATGGCAGCTCGCTGGAGGACGCCGAGGTGAACATGGTGTCGACGTACTCGTCCCACTGGTGGGTGGAGCGGACCAGCCGCAGCAGCTCGTCCAGCGGCACCTGCGCCGAGGGATCCTCCTTCACGGCCTGCGACCACCAGGCGAAGGCGGCGATCTGATCGACCAGCTTCTGCTCGGAGATCTCGGCCAGCCGGCGCAGCAGCGCCTGACGATCCTCGACGGTGGTCAGGCGGCCCAGCTGCACCTCGTAGATCTGGGCCAGCTTCTCCCACTCCTGGTTCTGGCGATACAGCGGCTCCAGGACGTCGGCGATCTCGCCCTGCAGCGTTCCGCCCATGAACATGCGCTCCAGCGAGGCGCGCGTCTCGGCGTGGTTGGGATCGGCGGCCAGCACCTCCCGATAGGCCTCGATGGCCTTCGGCATGTCCATCAGCGCCAGCTCGTAGATCTGCGCCAGCCGGAAGGTCAGGTCGACGATCTCCTGATCGTTGCGGGCGGTGCGCACCTCGCGCCGCACGATGTCGGCCAGCTCTTCCCAGCGCGAGCTGCGGCTGTACAGGCCGTCCAGCGCCGTCAGGGCCACCCGGTTGTCCGGCTCGATCTCGACCACCTTCTGGTAATCGGCGATGGCCTCGTCGTGCTGGCCGGTCTCTTCCTCGTGGACGCGCGCCAGCCGCAGCAGCAGGTCGACGCGGATGCGTCCGTCCTCGGTCTTCTCCAGCTCCTCGGCGTACAGGCGCGCCAGCCGCTGCCAGCCGTTGGTCTCGGCGGCCAGCCGCTCCAGGTGAGCGACCACGTCCTGGTTCGCGGCGTCCAGGCGCAGGGCCCGCCCGTAGGCGTCGAAGGCCGCGCTCTGGTGCGACAGGCGCCGCTCCTCGATGTCGGCGATGCGGGTCAAAAGCTCGATCTTGCGCGAGGTCTCGTCGGCGTGGGCCGCCATCACCTCGTACACGGCCACCACGCGGTCCCACTCGCCGGCCGACTCGTAGATGGGCTCCAGCACCTGCGCCGCCAGCACCGGCTCTTGCGAGCCGGTCATCAGCTCTTGCAACGAGCGCAGGGTGGGCTCGTGGCTGGGATCCGTCGCCAGCACCTGGCGGTAGGCGTCCACGGCCCGCGACAGATCGTTCAAGTGCTGCCGCCACAGCTCGCCGCTACGGAAGCGCAGGCTGACCACCTCGGCGGGCGAGGGGGCCATCTCCGTCTGCCGCTCCAGGATGGCCAGCAGGTCGTACCAGCGCTCGGTGCGCTGGTACAGGCGATCCAGCGCCTGCGCGGCGTCGTAGTCATCGGGATCCAGGTCCAGGATCGACGTGTACGTGTCGATGGCGCGGGCCGGATCCTGCAGCTCGCGGTCGTGCACCTGGCCCAGCACGTACAGCATCTGCTTCTTTTCGGCCGGCGTGGTCGCCAGCTCCGCCTTCTTCGCGTAGATGTCCTTCAGGTCGTTCCACTGGGACAGGCGGATGTACAGCCGCTCCAGGTTGTCGAGCGCCACCGGGTCGGCCGGGTCGGCCGCCAGGACCAGGCGGTACACCTCGATGGCCTGCTCCAGGTTCTCCAGCACCTCTTCGTCGAGCTGGGCCGCCTTGTAGTACAGCTCCTTCTTTTCGGACAGCGAGCCGACGATCTCGGCCTTGCGCTGCAACAGCGTCACCAGCTGGGGATAGTCGCCCGAACGCAGGTAGATCTGCTCGAGCGCGTTGGCGGCCGTCAGGTCGCGCGGCACCACGTCGAAGGCCGCCGCATAGGCGGCAGCGGCTTCCTTGTCACGCCGCAGGTCGACCTCCCACAGCATGGCGATCTTGTGATACAGCGCGTTCTTCAGCTCGGCGTCCGGCACCGACGGGACCAGCGCCTCGTAGCGGTGCACCAGGTCCTCCAGCTTGCCGAGCACGCGCGCCAGCCGCTCGTTCTGCGGCTGAAGCTCGGGGTGAAGCGGATCTTCCCGCAGCGCGCGCGCCAGGGCGTCGTACGCCTTCTCGGGATCGTCCAGGCCCAGCTCGTAGGCCTCGGAGATCTGGCGCAGGATGGCGATCTTCTGCTCGGGCGTGGAGGCGTGACGGGCCATCACCTCTTGCACGGCCACCAGGTTCGGATAGTCGCCCCGGCTGCGATACACGGGCTCCAGCAGCTGCGCCACCGCCAGCTCGTAGTTGGGATCGGGCAGGATGCGGTTCAGGGCCTCGATCGTCTCGGCGTGCTCGGGCTCCAGCTCCAGCACCATGCGATAGGTGTCGACGGCGGCGCCGGCCTCGTCCAGGTTCTGCTCGCGCAGGCGGCCCAGGCGGCCCAGCAGCACCACCGCCTCGTGCGGATCCTGCGTCAGCTTCAGCTGCCGCTGCAGGTTGTCCGCCAGGTCCCGATACTCCTGGCGCGCCAGGTACAGGCGGTCCAGCGCGCGCAGCGCCTGCAAGTTCTCGGGGCTCTCCGACAGCACCTCGTTCCAGGCGGCGATGGCCTCCTCCGCGTTCGACAGCATCTCCTCCCACACCGTGGCGATGCGGATGCGGATGGCGACGCGCTCGTCCAGATCGGTCACCAGATCGGCCTTGCGGCGCAGCGTCTCGATCAGGTCGGGCCAGCGCTCGGTGCGCGTGTACAGCCGCTCCAGCGCCACCAGCGCCGCGGCGTCCTCGGGCAGGATCTGCTGGGCGCGGCGGAAGTACTCCACCGCCTTCTCGGACTGCTCCAGCTTCTCGTCGTAGGCGACCGCGACCACCAGCAGCAGCTCGCGCTCCAGCTCGGGGGCCAGCTTCTTCTTCAGGGCCGACTCGTACAGCTTGACCAGCGACTCCCAGCGGTCGAGCGCGTTGGCCAGCGCCTCCAGCGACTCGCGCGCCGCCTGCGAGGTGGGATCCTCGGCGAACGCCTGCGCGTAGGCCTGCCAGGCCCCCTCGGTGTCGGACAGGTTCTGGGCCAGGCCGCCGATGCGCAGCAGCAGGGTCACCCGGCCCGCCTGCGACTTCTCGCGCGACAGCTTGATCCGCTGCACCTCGACCAGGCGAGGCAGATCGAACGTCTGCTCGTAGACGGGCTCCAGCACCTCGACGACGGCCATCTGCAGCTCGGGGTCCTGCAGGTACGCCTGCAGCGACGCGCGGGCGCCCTCGTGGCCGGGGGCGAGCGCCAGCGCCTCGCGGAACGAGGCCACCGCGGCGGCGGGCTTCTTCAGGTGCTGCTCTTCCAGCTTGCCGCGGCGGAACTTCAGCTCGGCGATGGCGGCCGGCTCGGCCCCCAGCTCGATCTCGCGGTTCAACGTCTCGGCCAGCTGGGGCCACTGGCCCAGGCTGCCATAGATGCGATCCAGCGCCTGCAGCGCCGGCGCCTGCCTGGGATCCTGCTTCAGGATGGCCTGGTACAGGTCGACGGCCTTCTCGGGCTGGCGGATCTCGTCCTCGTACAGACTGGCCAGCTTGAAGCGGATGTCCAGCTGCTCCTGCTTGGACTTCGCCAGCTCCAGCTTCTTGTCGTAGATGGCCAGCAGCTGCTCGAAGCGGCCCGTCGCCACGTACAGGCGCTCCAACGCCTCCACCGCCTGCTCGTTCTTGGGGGCGATGTCCAGGATGGCCTGGTTGCGCTCGATGGCCGTCTCCGGGTTCGCCAGCTCCCGCTCGTAGGCATGCGCCACCGTCGAGAGCACGGGCAAGCGAGCGCTGTCATCCTTCAGGCGGCCCAGCGCCTGCTCGAACACCTCGACCAGCTGCGGCCAGCGGCCCGAGGCCGCCGCCAGACGGGCGGCGTCGTCGCGGGCCCAGTCGCCGGACGGATTCTCGGCGAAGGCCGCCAGCGCGATCTCCAGCGCGCCCGCCGGATCGCCGGCGTCGCTGTCCAGCAACTTGGAGAGGCGGCGCATGCGCGCCTGCCGCTCTTCGAAGCCGCTGGTGTGATCCAGCTGGACGCGCAGCACCTGCGCCAGAGGCCCCACGGCATTCGCCTTCTCGTAGATGGGGATCAGCGCCTCGGCCGCCATGGCGTTGGTGGCGTCGATCGACAGCGCCTTCTCGAACGCCTTCTGCGCGCGGTCGGCCTTGTTCAGGCGGTCCCGATAGATCTCGCCGATCTTGTTCCACAGGCCCAGCTTGGCCGCGTCGTCCTCGGTCTCGGACTGGCGCTCCAGCACGCGCACCAGCTCGTCCCACTTGCCCTGGGTGGCGTAGAACTCTTCCAGCGCGTTCCAGTCGCGCTGCTGCAGGTACAGCTTCTTCAGCGCGTCCTGGGCGCGGCGGTTCTCGGGATCGAACTGCAGCAGCTCGCGCCAGGCCGCGATCGCCTTGTCGGGCGCGTTGACCTTCTCGGTGAACAGGATGCCCAGCTTCACCAGCAGGGCCGAGCGCTTCGCCGCGTCCGCGCCGCTCAGCTTCACCTGCTGTTGCAGCACGTCGCCCAGCTCGCTCCACGACTTCTCGCGCTCGTACAGCTTCTCCAGCTCGCCGAAGGCCTCCAGGTTCTCCGGCGAATCGGTCAGCACCTGGCGCCACAGCTCGATCGAGACCGAGGGCTTCTTCAGCTTCTCGGACGACAGCTTCGCCACCTCCGTGCGGCGCGCCGCGCGCTCGGCCGGGTCGGACAGCTTGGCGATCTCGCGCTGATTGACGGCGATCAGCTTCTCCCAATCGCGCCGCTTCTCGTACATCTGCTTCAGGAAGGCCAGCGCCTGCGTGTGCTCGGGATCCAGCTCCAGCACCGTCTCGAACGCCTTGATGGCCTCCGCCTGATTGGAGAACTTCTCCAGGAACAGGTTGGCGACGCGCAGCTGCAGCGCCACCTTCTCGGACAGGTCCTCGGACGTCTGCGCCTTCTTGCGCAGCAACGAGATGAGATCCGGCCAGCGCTTCATCTGCTCGTACTGCGCGGCCAGCGCGTCGGCGGCGTCGGCGTTGTTCGGCTGGATGGTGAGGATCTGGTTGAACGCGTTCACCACCATCACGTCCAGCTTCAGCCGGTCGCGATAGATCTCGATCATCTCGTTCAGCAGCGGAACCTTCTCTTCGGGGTTCGCCCACTGCACCTTGTCGACGGCGTCCTTCATCACTTCGATGAAGGCGTTCCAGCGCTCGGCTTTCTTGTACACGCGCGCCAGCTCGCGGCGCGGGGCCCAGGCGGAAGGCGCGGAGGCGACGACCTTCTTCCAGGCGTCGACGCCTTTGTCGACGGAGATCTTTTCGGCGTCCAGCGCGGCGCTCGCCTGCGCCGTCAGCTCCGGCGGAAAGTCGTGAGTTCCGTTGGAGGCGCCGTTTCCCGATTCAGCTTCCTTCTTGCGCTTCGACTCACTTGGCTGCTTCGACTGCTGCTCCACGTTGGCGCTCCTCCGACGTCTGGACCGAACCCGAGCCCCCTGCTGGACGCGACCCCCCGGACCTGCGGCGAACTGGCGCCGCACCGGTCGGCTTCGCGGCTAAGCTGGCGACACGGAACACGAAAACGGTGCAGTTTTATAACACGGAATGCGGGTCCTCACGACGAGGAGCTACGGAAAGACGGCCTCCTGGCGCCGCTGGGAACGCGGCACGGGAGGTCTATTCGTCGGCGCTCAAGTCCCTCACGCGAGCCGCCGAAACGACGAAAGGACCCTGCCGGGTCCCTTCGTTTCCTGATCGTGCCCGTGCGCCGTCCAGCGGCGCTGACGTTGCTACGGGCCGGACAGGGCGTACAGCTTGTCGTTGGCCGCCTTGATGTAGCCGGCGCCGCCTTCCTTGCCACCGCCCGTGGCCACGAACTTCTTCAGGTAGTCCTGCGCCTTGTCCTTGTGGTCGGCCGCATGGTCCGCGTCGTACCAGTCGGCGTAGGTCATACCCGCGTTGTAAAGGGCGTCGAACAGCTCGGGATCCAGGTCGATGGCCGTCTTGAACTCCTTGGCCGCCTGGTCGAACTGCTTCAGGTTCTTGAGGGCCATGCCGTAGCCATTGTGGCATTCGGCATCGTCGTCCTTGGCCAGCACGCACTGGGAGAAGACCTGGGCCGCTTCCTTGTCGAAGTCGTAGTCCAGGTACAGGTACCCGAGCGCCACGTAGGGCTTGGCGAAGCGCGTGTTCGCCTCGATGGCCTTGCGGAGGGCGTTGTCAGCCTCCTTGGGGCGGTCCAGGCTCTTGTAGACCAGACCCAGCCGCCACCAGGCCTTGAACAGCTTGGGATCGGCGTTCGTGGCGGCGATGAAGGCCTTCTCGGCCTGGTCGATCTTCTTCGCCTCCAGGTACGACTCACCGAGGTCGTACTGATAGTTCGCGTTGTTCGGGGCCCGCTGGGCGGCCTGCTCGAAGGCCTCGGAGGCGGCGTCCCACTTCCGCTGCTTCTGCAGGACCTTGCCCAGGTTGTAGTACGCGATGTCGTACGACGGGTCGGTCTGGATGGCCTGCTTCAGGTCCTTCTCGGCCGTGTCGTACAGGTTGTTCCGGAATGACTCGGCCCCACGGTTCGCCAGCTCGATGGCCTTGATGCGTTCCTGGCTGCAGACGAAGCCCTCGCAGGCCGGCAGGACGGCGCCGATCAGCAGAAGAACGGCGAACGGGGAGAACAAACTGAACTTCTTGCTGAACTTCTTGCTCGACTGCTTGCTGACCTTCTTCATGTCTTACTCGCCTCCGCCAGCCGGGGTCAGAACGAACGGGTACGACACGATGACGATGCCGCCGCCGAGCGGCTTCGGGAACTCCCAGCGACGGACCGCCTGGACGGTGCAGTTCTCGACCTTGGCGTTGCCCATCGTCGAGTTCTGGAGCACGGAGGCGATGACCTGGCCGGACGCCGCGATGGTGAACTGGACCATGATGCGGCCGCCCAGGCTGGCCTTCTTGGTCAGCTCCTGCTCGTAGCAGTACTTCACCTCGTTGATGTGGCGGCGGATGATGCGGCGGATGATTTCCTTGTCCAGCGAGCCGCGGACGTTGGCCTGGCCGGGGATGACGTCCGGCGCGTGGGCGCGGCGGCCACCGAGGCCACCGGCGCCGCGGCCGTAACCCGAGCCGTTGCCGCCGCCGCCGCCCTTGCCGATGGTGCCCAGGTTGCCGAGGCCGATGGTGCCCTCGCCCGTGCCGCCGCCGCCCGAGCCGGTGCCGACCAGGCCCAGGCCGCCGACGCCGTAGGCCTCGCCGATCTGGTTGCCGACCAGGCCGCCCAGCACGTCGGAGGCGTCGTTGCCCAGCGCGGAGTCACGGCCGAAGATCGAGGCGATGTGCGAGCCCTCGGACTGCTTGAGGACGCCCAAGATGCCGGCGTTCTTGGCCTGCTCCTCGGCCAGCTTCTTGGCCAGGTGCGGATCCGGGTTGTCCTTCGGTCCCTTCAGGCCGTACAGACCCTCCTTGTTCTTGGAGGTCTTCTTGCCCATCTTGCCTTCTTCGCCCTTGTGGCGCTTGCCCTTGCCACCCTGCTCTTCCGGCTTCTTCGACTTCAAGAACTCCGGGATGTCCTCTTCCTTCTCCTCCGGCGGCTTGATCAGGAACTTCACGAACCGGTTGTCGGAGTTGAAGAGATCCAGCGACAGCGACTTCGGGTCGGGCGGGACCGAGAAGATCATCAGCAAGAACAACAGCAAGGCCACGGCCGACCCGACGGTGTAGACCTGCTCGTTCCAGCGCCAGGTGAGGAAGGGAACCTCGAGCACCCGCGGGCGGTTGGTCGACGTGATGAGGAACGTCGTCTCGCCGCAGTCCAGGCGGGCGTAGCCGTTGGGGGGCAGCGAGAAGCTGGAGCCGCGCTGCTGAACGAACTGCGCCAGCGGGTAGGACTGACCGTCGATGACGATCTCGCCCCCCATGCGCGGGGTGGCATTGATGACGTAGTCGCCGCCCTGGGCCGCCACCAGCGGGTGGGCGGGCGACGGCACGTACTCGGGATCGACGGGGGCGTCGACGCCCGCCTCGGAGCCGACGACGAAGTTCGGGTTGCTCTTGGTGCGGCGCTTCAGGCCCATGTAGGCCAGCGCGATGGCGCCGATCAGGCCGCCGAACACCACCACGTCCATGGCGGGATTGCGGTGCTGCCAGACGAAGTTCTTGGCTTCCTTGCCCTGGGCCTGCCACTCCTCGTAGGCGACCTTCTCGGCGCCCACCGACATGGCCGTGGCCACGAAGGTGATGAGGGCGATGGCGCCCAGCGCGCAGCCGATCAGGAACATGGCGTTCCCGGCGCCGGTCTTGTTCTGGGCGTTCAGCGTCGACAGCACGCGCGTGTTGGTGACCACGCCGCGGAAGACCGTCTGGACCTCGGCGGCGCGGGTGCCGTCCATCACCTCGACCTCGCCGGCGCTGGCGGCGTTGCCGCCGGAGTAGCCACCGGCCGGCCCACTGTAAGCGGGGGCAGCATAGGCGGCTGCCTGGGGCGGCGCCGCCTGCTCGGGGAACGGCGCGGGCGCGAAGCGCTGCTGGGTCGGGGGCGCCGCGGCCGGCATCCGCCGCGCGCCTGCGTTGTCGGCCGCCTGCAGGAAGGTCACGACCACCCGGGCGTCTCCGAAGGTGATCTCGTCGCCGGACTGCAGCCGCGTCTTGGTGATCCGCTCGCCGTTGACCGTCGTCCCGCGCGTCGAACCGAGGTCGATCAGCGACACCTCGTCAGGCCCCGCGATCTCGATGACGGCGTGCATGCGCGACACGGTCTCGTCGTCGATGCGCAGGTGCGACGAGGCCAGCTTGCCGACCTTGATCACGTCCTGGTTCAGGACCTCTTCGCGGACCAGCTCGTCCCCTTTGAAGATTTGAAACCGAAGGGGAACTTTGGCGTCGGACATGAGAACTTCTCCTGGTTCGTGTGCGGAATTGTCGGCGGAGATGCCGGCAGAACTCTGGAAAGGGCCGAAGATCAGGGTGACGATCGGTCGGCGAAATCGAAGGCGGAGAGAATGGAATCGGGCGCCCTGAGCGCCCGCGATCGAGGGGACTAGATGTCTTCCAGGGACTTCAACATCTCGGGGATGAAGTCCTTCCGAATCTCGATCAGGCTCGAGTGTTCCGTCTTCTTCAGGGCGTTGACGAGCTCGCCGTCGGGACGCTGCAGGTCGCCTTCGACCATGTCGTCTTCGAAGTCGTAGACGGTCTTCGCCTTGTAGGAGGTGTTCCCCTCGTCACCCGCGCCAGCAGCGGGGGCGGCGGCAGGAGCGTCGGCGGCGAAGGCAGGCTGGGCTGCTCCGAGCAGTCCGAGGAGTCCAACAGCGAGAAAGGCAGCTACGAGCTTCATCTTTGGTTCTCTCCGATGTGGCGATTTCTGACGCGACCCTGCCGTCCCCGGCTCAGACAACCCGCATCAGGCAGGGTTCCCACTATTTTGAAAAAAGGTCCCCCGGGGGGCCCTTTTCCAGCTTCCGCAGCCGGTGGCGCCAGCCAAAGCTGGGGGCCGGCAGGCGTTTCGCCCGGACCAAGGGGTCCCGGGAAGCCAGAAGACTGGCCTCCCGGACCCGCCTACTTCTTCTTCTTCTTCTTCTTACCCTTGCCCGTGTCGGCGGCGTCGTCCCCCGCCGGAGCGGCGGCAGCGTCACCCGCGGGCGCGGCCGCGCCCGCCGGAGCCGCACCACCCGCCGGGGCCGCACCGTTGGCAGGCGGAGGCTGGGTGCCGGGCGCGCCCGCAGGGGCGGCGCCTGCAGGGGCGGCACCACCGGCGGCCGGCGCCGCCGTCTTGTCGGCCGCGGCCTTCTCGGCGGCCTCCTGCTTCTTCATCTCCTCTTCCATTTTCTTCTGCTGCTCTTCGGCCTTCTTCTGCATCTCCTCGGCCTCGGCCTGCATCTTCGCGGCCTCGGCCAGGGCGACGAAGGTCTCGTCGATGTCCTTGATGCGCTTCTCGGCCTCTTTCTTCAGCGGATCGGGCGTGTTGCCGTTCGCCTTGGAGAGGAACTGCCGGTAGTACTCCTGGGCCTTCTGCAGGACCGGCTTGTCGCCACCCTTATAGTCCTGGTACAGCAGGCCCAGGTTGAAGTAGCTGGACGGGTTCGCGGAGTCGAGCTTCTGGGCTGCGTTGTACTGCGCCTCGGCCTCGTCGATCTTCTTGCTGCCGCGCAGGGCCACGCCCAGGCCGATCACGGCCTCGTAGTTCTTCGGCTGCATGCCCAGGACGGCGCGGAAGTTCTCCTCGGCCGTCTTGTAGTCCCGGTTGTTCAGCGACAGGGCGGCCAGGTTCATGCGCGCCTCGGCCAGCTTCGGGTTCATCTCGACGGCCTTGCGGAACTGGCTGATGGCGGGGCTGATCTTCTTCTTCTTCAGCTCGACCAGGCCCATCGTGTTGTACACGAGCGCCAGGTTGTCCTTCATCGTCTCCGTGTAGCCGGTGCCCTCGCCCTGGACGTTGTCCTCCTTGGCGAGCTTGCCGTCGTCGGCGGCGGCCGATTCGCCGCCCCCCTTCTTGCCCTTCTTCCGCTTGCCGCCCTTCTCGCCCCCGGTGGTCTCGGTCTTCTCCTCGTCGAACTTGCCGGTGGCGATCTCCTCACCCTTCTTGATGGCCTGGTTCCCCACCAGCTTGGCCATCTCCAGCATGTTCAGGTCGTAGTAGACGAAGGCCAGCGTCGCGAAGGCCTGCAGGTTGTCGCTGTCGAGGGCCAGGACGGTACGCAGGTGCGTGACGGCCTGGTTCACGTAGGCCTTCTTGTCGCCATCGGACGAGGCGCGACGGGCCTTGTCGCGCAGGATCTGGGCCAGGTTGTTGCGGGCCTCGATGGTGTGCAGCGGATCGACCTCGACCGCCCGGTTGAACGTCGCCTCGGCGCGGGCGGTATCACCCTTGCGCCAGGCCACGTAGCCCAGGTTCGTGATGGCCGGGCCGTACTTGGGCATGGTCTCCCAGATACGAACCGCCTCGTCCTCGCGCCCGCACTCCTGCAGCACGGCGCCCTGGTTGAAGCGCGCCTCGACCAGGCCAGGGCTCGAGTCCGCCAGCTTCGAGAACGCCCGCGACAGGCTGTCGCACTCGCCCTCGACCTTGCCGGCCTTGCGGGCCGCCGTGTAACGGCCCAGCACCTTCTCGAACTCCGCCCGATCCTCGTCGGAGATGGACCGCTTGGCGGCCTTGGGAACGATCGCTTCCCCGCCGGCCAGCTTGGGGGCGGCGGAGCCGGATAGACCCTTCTCGGGAACCCCGCCTTCCTTCACCTCTTCGTTGCCGGAGGCGGCGTTCTCGGCGGGCGGGGTCTGCGTTCCGCCGCAGCCGGCCAGAAGGCCGACTGCCAGGAACGCCGACAGCGAGGAGACCAGAGCCAGGTTGCGCGTCTTCACAATCATCATCGTCATTTCTCCTGGCGCTTACTGCTTCTGGGTGGCGGCGACGTCGGGGCTCAGCTCCGAGATCACCGGCGTCGGGGACATGGCGGACGAGACGTATCCAGCCTCGGGCTTCACCTCGGAGGACAGCGGGTACTCCGAGGGCTTCATCTGATTCAGCTCGCGCTCGCACAGACGAGACCACTCGTTGTACCAGGACTGCTCGGTCGCAGCCTGCAGGCACTTCTCGAAGCCGTCCACGGCCTTGCCCTCGATCGGCTCGGCCTTGTCTTCCAGCTGGTCGCAGTAGATCTGCTTGGGCTGGTTGCCCCACTGGTCGACCTCTTTCAGGTCCTTCGGGATCTCGGCGGTGTACAGCTGACCGGCGAAGTCCTGGTAGATCTGACCGACCCGCGCCGCGGAGGCGATGGTCCACTGGGCCTGCTTCATCTTGAAGACGTCCAGATACATCGTCCGCGCCTTGTCGAGCTGCTTGGACTTCGAATCCAGGTAGGCGGTGAACTTCTTCACCGACTCTTCCATCTTCTTCTTCGTGGCAGCCTGCTTGTGCTTGCTGTCGTACTGGCTCGGCGTCTGGAAATCGAGGCCCTCCGGGAACTTGATCTTCAGGAAGTCCTCGTACTGCTTCTCGGCGATGTCGAAGGCAGCGCCGGCGACGGCGTAGGCCGCCGCGGCGGCCCGGGCATCGACGTCCTTGCCGGTGATGCTCTTGGCGGCGTCGCCGCCCTTCCAGATCTTGAGGACGGTCTGGAAGTGATCCTGGGCCTTGGCGGCCAGCGCCTTGTTGCGCTCGAAGATGCTGATCTTCGACTTGGTGGGCGGCCCGCACTGGGTCTTCACCTCTTTGATCTTCTTGCCCTTCTTCAGCTTCTTGTTCAGGTCGGCGAAGACCTTCTGGCGACCGGTGGCGGCGACGCGCTTGATCTCCAGGCAGGCGCCGTCCTCCGAGGGATGCGAGCACGAGCTCTTCCACGCCAGCTCACCCAGGCGGAAGTGCGCCAGGATCTGGCGATCGGGGCCGCCCTCCTTGCCCCACACCTTCAGGTAGTTCTCCAGGTGCTTGGCCAGCTCGTCGTACTTCTTGTCCTTCTCGTAGACCTCGGCCATCTGGAAGTTGACGCCCGCCGCGTCCTGGGGCTTCCGCTTGCCGTAGTACTCGACGAACGACTTCATGTCGGCGATGGCCTTGTCGGACTCGCCCAGGCCGATGCGGAACGTGGTGGCGTTGCCCAGCGCGTCCGTGGCCTTGCTCTCGCCGGGGAACTTCTTGGCGAACTCTTCGTAGTTGTCGGCGGCCTTCGTGTAGTACGCCAGCTGGTGATAGCCGGCGGCCACCCGGAACAGCGCCTTCTGCGCCAGCGGGTCGCTGGGGTGGTCCTTGATCAGCTGCTGGCGGGCCTTCAGGGCCTGGCCGACCAGGTGGGCGTTCTGGAAGCACTGACCGGCGTTCCACAACCGCTCGGCGTGCTTCGGGTGATCGGGCAGCGTGTCGGCGGCGGCCAGCAATGAACGGCCGCACTCCTTGTAGTTCTTGCTCTTCTCGTACTCGCGGCCTTCCAGGTCGTAGGTGTCGCTCTTCAGCGAGATCATCTGCTTGCCGAACTCCGGATCCTTCATCAGGTTCGGCATCTCCAGGAACTTGTCCACCCACTGCACGACCTCCTTGGTCTTGCCCTGGGAGTTCAGCGAATCGAGCAGCAAGTTCGCGGAGTAGATGGCCAGCTCGTGGTTCGGGTGCTTCTCGACCACTTCCTGGAACAGCTTCGCCGCCTCGGCGAAGTGGTTGTACTCGTAGTAGATGCGGGCCTTGCGGTAGCGGATGACCGGCAGCTCGGGCGCGTCAGGCACGTACTTGATGTACGTGTCGAACGCGGCGATCATCTTCCCCTGGTACTCGGGGATGGGCCGGGGCTCCATCTTCTTGTTGGTCTTCTCGTCCTTCTCGTGCTCCGCGTGCGCGTTCTTCGCGTCGGGGCCCAGGCCCTCGTCGTCGACCTGCAGCGCGTTCTTCCAGCCCAGGACGGCCGCGTAGGCCGAGTCCTTGGCGAACTTCCCCTTGGGGTTCATCTCGACGACCTTCGTGTACTGCTCGGCGGCGTCCTTCCACCGCTCCAGCGTCCACAGCAGCTCGCCGTAGTAGAAGTTCATGTCGTACGCGTCCTTGTCGTCCGGGAAGTGCTTCAGGAACTCCTTGTAGACGTTCTGGACGAGCTGGTAGGTGTCGGCGTTCTTGGTCTTCTGGGCTTCCTTGTGCCAGATGAGCGCCAGCTCCTTCGAGGTGTCGTGGAAGGAGTTCTTGCACTCCTCCATCTGGTCCTTCTTCAGGCCCTTCATCGACGCGACCTTGTCGTACACGGCGCCCATGCGCTCGATCTCCTGGACCTGGTCACGCTTGTTGCCGGCCGACAGCGTGTTGCGGACGATCTTGCCCTGCCACTCGCAGATGCGGGGGCTGTCCATGTTCTGGGCGATGATCTTGCGGTAGACGCGGCTGGAGTCGGCGAACTTGCCCTGCTCCCAGTACAGCTCGGCCAGGGCCTCCATCATCTTCGGCGCGTAGTCGCCGCCCGTGCGCTGGAAGAACTCCCAGGCCTTGTCGGGACCGCCGACGTGCGAGTAGGCCTTGACGATGTCCTTCTTGGCCTCTTTGACCAGCGATTCCTTCTGGGCCTTGTTGATGTTGACCTTGCCCTCGGTCGCCATCCGCACCACGCCCACGAACGTCTCGAGCGCGGTCTTGAAGTCGCCGTTGTTGACGTAGCACCAGCCCTTCTTGTAGACGGCGTACGGGTAGACGCTGGACTTCGGGAACTGCTCGACCTTCTCGTAGAACTTCAGGGCGTTGTCCATCTCGCCCTTGTCGAAGTAGTACTCGGCGAACGACAGGTAGGCGTCCGGGATGTACTTCGAGTTCGGATAGTCCTTGATGAGGCGCAGGAAGAACTCGCGGGCCTGATCCTCCTTCTTCACCGAGGTCAGCAGGAAGGCGAGCTTGAACAGCACCTCGTCCATCCGCTCGTACTTCTTGTACTTGGTGGCCTGGATGTAGGCCTTCACGGCCTCCAGCAGCCACTTCTGCTCGTCCTTCTCGAACTTCTGCTGATCCTGCTGCAGCTTCGCCTTCTCGCCCCCCTGGGCGTCGAAGATCTTCTGGTCCAGGCCGCGGGCCTGGCTGAAGTAGAAGCGCTGCTTCTCCGCGAACAGCTCGCCGAGGCGGAAGTAGAAGTCCGGCTTCTGCGGGTCATCGTCCGGGGTGACCTGGATCAGCCGCTTCATCTTGCTGATCTGGGCGTCGGTGATGTGCTGGATCTTGCCCTGACGGCCCTGGACGAAGTCGTCGACGCTGAGCACCGGCCCGGTCTCCTTCTTGGGAGGGGGCGGCGCTTCCGGCTTCGTCAGCTTGGTCTGCGTGGCCTGAACCTGCGTCTCCTGCTTCGTGTACTTGCCCTTGCCCGTCGTCGCCGTGGTCGCGCCCGTGGCGCCCTTCTCGGCCTCCGAGACCGGGGCGGCCAGGGCCAGGGACGGGGCAGCGGTCAGCAACAGCGCCAACGCCGCCTGGGAGATGCGAATTGCGGTACTGGTCATGTTCACTCCACCTGCTCTTCTCGGTTTCCAGGTTGAAAACAGGGATGGGACGACGGACCTAGGAGAGGTCTAGTCGGGGGACCTAAGGGACGCCTAACGGACTATTTGCAGTGAGTGGGGGCAGTCACTGACCACGAAACGACTACTGCTGTCCCGGCGCCGGCGTCTCGGCACCTGCGCCCTCGACCGGCGTCGCGGGGCCGGCGGCCCCCTCCCCCGTCGTCGGCGCCCCTTCGGGCGCGCTCTTCTCGCACTTGTTCGCGATCTTCACGCGGTAGTAACCCAGCTCGTCCTTCCAGTACTCGCCGGTGAACGGCCACATGTAGTGCTCGTCATCGGCGCGGATCTCGACGCCGGCCTTGGCCGGGCCCGCCGGCTTCGAGATCTGCTGCTCCTGCTGGACCTCCTGCTCGAGGTCGCCCTTCGCGCCCTGCAAGATTTCGTACTCGATCTTGATGACGCGCTTGATCAGCTGCGCCAGCTCGTCGGTCAGACGCTTGATGCGGCGGCGCGACAGATCGCCGGCCTCGTTCATGGCCAGCGACTTCTGCAGGGTCAGGTCCGCCAGGATGGTCTGGGCGATGTTCGTGTTCTTCCACGAGGCGTCGGCCTTGTCGTGACGATCCAGCTCGCGGGTCAGCTCGTCGACGTACTCGAACCGCTTCACCAGGCTGCGGTCGGAGAGCACGGCGCGGGCCGCGCGCTCGGTCTTCTCGGGCATCCCCGACGTGCCCTTGCGGATCTTGACGGCCAGCTCGAACAGGGCCGCGTTGTCGGTGTTGGTGGCGACGACCTTGCTCAGCTCGCGGAACAGGTCGGGGTAGGTGGCGTTGAACTCGGCGATGGCGCTCTCGGCGCGGTCGTACAGGCAGTTGTAGAAGTAGATGGTCGCCTTGACGGTCAGCGCCTCGCCCACGGACTCGGGCTTGATGTAGTTCTCGAAGAACGGCGCCTGCAGGGTGTGGATGTTACCGAGCGCCTTCGGGTAGCCCTTCTGCTTGAGCATGAAGTTGGCCCACGACGCCTCGAACAGGCTGTTCGCCCAGTCGTACGACTCCTGCGAGACGCGATCGAAGTACTTGGTGGCCAGGTCGAACTGCCCCGTCGAGTAGAACGTGCGCGCCAGCGACAGGTTGGCGAGATCCTCGAAGGGCTTCACGGCCGGATCCTCGCTCTCGGCCGAGGCGCGCAGGACCTCCTTGAAGGCATCGACGGCCGGCTTGGCCTGGTACTCGCGCACGTGCGTGGCGCCTTCGAACAGCTTGGCCTGCACGTAGAACTCGCTGGTGGCCGGCACCGAGCCGAACAGCTCGACCGCCTCCTTGAACTGACCCTTCTGGTAGTAGTACTTGCCCAGCAGGAAGTAGAGCTCGTCGCGCACCTTCTCCAGCGCCGGCTGCTCCAGGTCGGCCTTGCCGTACTTGCCGATCTTCTCGAGGATGCCGGTCGAGTCGGGCAACTGGCGGGACAGCGACGCCAGCCACTTCAGCGTGGCGTTGTAGTACGCGTGCGCGGCGCCCTTCTGCACGATGCGGTCGAAGAACGACAGCGACGCCGAGTAAAACTTCATGTTGTAGAGGGCCTTGCCCATCCAGAACTCGGCCTTCTGCTTGTTCGCCTCGCTGTCGCCCGACTCGCCCTCGATGACCTTGTTGAGCTCGATCGAGGCGGAGAAGAAGTCGTCGGTGTCGTAGAGCTTCAGCGCGCGGTCGAGCGTCTTCGACGGCTCGTCGCCCGTCGGAGCGGCCTCCGGCTGGAAATCCCCTTTTGCGTCACCCGCTGCTGCGTCCTTCTTCTTCTTCTTCGCGTGGGCCAACGAAGGCGAGAGGACGAGGGCACATGCGAGCACAATGCCGAGACCGCGAAATCGGCTCATGGAAACCTCTTGCTGGAAGTGTCGTTGAACGGGTGAAGGGGACGGCACGCCGGTAAGAAAAGCCCGCATATTCAAGATTTACGCGCGGTTACAATGACATACAACGACGTGTGGGGGCGCACCCAAAACCGGGTCATGCTAGACGCCACGATCACCGCTGTCAAGGGCAACAGCCGGGATCGGAAGGGCGGACCAACCTGCGTATTTCCTCAACAAATCCGCCTGCGAGCGGGTGCCGCGGCGGCACATGTTAGCAGTTGACACGAGGCCACGCCCCAGTAACATGGCGGCCCCGTGGGCGACCGCCCAACGAGGCAAAATCGAGAGCGACTGTCTCGACCCCCAGCTCGGAGCGAAGGAGCGCAAGATGACCCGTTTTTCGTCCCGCCCCCACCGGTCAACGACTGGATTTTTCACGGCTTTTGCGGCTATCGCGCTTCTGGCCTTCGCGGGCTGTGACGACAAGCATATCGGTCGGCCGTGCTGCCTGGGCGACGTCTGCCCCCCGCCGGCCGACGCGGCCGCTCCCTCCCCCACGAACGTCTCGGTGAACTCCGAGGCCCTGGAGTGCCCTTCCCGGGTCTGCATCTTGCCGAATCAGGAGGTCACGACCGATACCGGTCCCTTCTGCACCGACAACTGCAACAGCGATGACGACTGCGCGGACGGCGAAAAGCGCAGCCCCAACGGGGCGGCCAGCGGAGACTTCCGCTGCAATCAAGGGTTCGTCTGCCGCGTCGTCATCCCCAACCTGATGAACGTCGCGAAGTCTTGCCAGAAGGTCTGCACCTGCAAGGACTTCCTGGCCCAGCCGAACATGAACACCGTCCCGATGGGCTGCTGAACGGGCGCCGGGGGACTTCGCTCCCCCGGTCAGCGGCTGGTATCGAAGGCCGAAGGGACGTGGACCACCGCCGGACCTTCGGCGGCGGTGAACGTCACCGCAACCACGTCGAAGCGGTAGGCGGGGGCGTTGGGCTTCTCTTCGTCGAGGTAGAGCCGGGCAGCGCGGATGATCTGCGCCTGCTTGCGCGGCGTGATCGTCTCCAGCGGATCGCCGAAGGCGTCGCCCGTGCGTGAGCGGACCTCGACGAACACGCAGGTGCCGTCGGCGGCCCGCGCGATCAGGTCCAGCTCGCCCTCGGGCCGGCGCCAGTTGCGCGCGACGATCTGCAGACCTGCCTGCTCCAGCGACGCAGCGGCAAGGTCCTCGGCCTGGCGGCCCAGGCTCGACCGGCGCGCCATCCGCTCGGGCCGCGCGGGCCCCGCCGGCGACGGCGGTGAGGCAGCGGCGAGCCCCTGGGGGGCATTTTCGCGAACGTCGTCGCGGACGCTTTCGCGGCGCTGGCTGGCCGCCGGCGCAGGCGCGCTGCCTGGCGGACGATCTGCCCCGGGCAGCGGCGACCGTCCGACTAGGCGGACGGAGCGGCGGGAGCTTCGGGAGCGGCGCTCTCGGCGGGCGTCGTCACCACCTCGTCGCGCTTCTCGCCCTTGATGCGGGCGGCCTTGCCCTGCAGCTGGCGCAGGTAGTTCAGGCGCGCGCGCCGCACGTGACCACGCTGCAGGATCTCGATCTTCTCGATGCGCGACGTGTGCACCGGAAAGATGCGCTCCACGCCCACGCCGTACGAGATCTTGCGGACGGTGAAGGTCGCGCGCGAACCGCCGCGGTGCTGGCCGATCACCACGCCCTCGAACACCTGAACGCGCTCCTTGTCACCCTCCTTGATCAGGGTGTGCACGCGGACGCTGTCGCCGGAACGGAAATCCGGCACGTCGGCACGCTGGTAGGACTGGTCGATCGCTCTCAGGATGGGGTTTTGGCTCATGGCTGCTCCGAAGGGGTCGTATTACTAACGGCGCGAGCCCCCCGAGTCAAGTCCGCCTCGCAAGTACGGGAATACCCCGCCCGGCGGCTCACGACTTTTCCGGGCCTGGCTGGCCTTTCAGTTCTTCCAGCAAGGCCCGCTCGGCGTCGTCGGCCGGGTGGCGGACCAGCAGGTCGGGGCGGCGCTCGGCGGTGCGCCGCAGGGCCTCCCGGCGGCGCCAGGCGGCGATCTCCTGGTGATTCCCGGACAGCAGGACGGCGGGCACCGTGCGGTCCTGGAAGGTCAGCGGACGCGTCCACTGCGGGTACTCCAGCCGCCCCTGCGAGAACGATTCGTCGACGATCGACTGGCCGCAGCCCAGCACGCCCGGCAGCAGCCGTGCCACCGCCTCGATGACGACCAGCGCCCCCAGCTCGCCGCCCGCCAGCACGTAGTCGCCGATGCTCAGCTCCTCGTCGCACAGGACGGAGCCCACGCGGTCGTCGAAGCCCTCGTAACGCCCGCACACCAGCACGATCCGATTCAGCCGCGACAGCGCCTGCACCTTCTGCTGATCCAGCAACGCTCCCTGCGGCGACAACAGGATCTTGCGCGCCGGCCCCCGTTGCGCCTCGATGTGCGCCAGCGCGGCCGCGAACGGCTCCACGCGCAGGATCATCCCCGGGCCCCCGCCATACGGCGTGTCGTCGACCGAGCGGTGCTTGCCCGGGGCAAAGTCACGTGGGTTCGTGCGTTCGACGCTGACCAGCCCCGACGCGACGGCGCGACCCAGCAGGCTGGCCGACAGGAAACCGTCGAACAGCTCGGGGAACAGCGTCACCACCTCGAAGGTGATCAGCGCCGGGGCCTCGCCCGCGCCGGCCGGCTCGGTCACGCGCCGCCCCCTTGGTCGTCCGCCGGGCCGGCGCCCGGGCCGCCCTGGCCGTCGTCGTGCTCGGGCGGGACCTCGTCCTCGCCTCGCCAGTCCACGACCACCTTGCGGGCGGAGACGTCGACGCTGCGCAGGAACTCGCCCAGGGCGGGGATCATCAGCTCGCCCTGGCCCTCACCCTTCACCAGCAGCACGTCGTGCGCGCCGTTCCAGAACGTATCCGCGACGGCGCCCAGGCGACGGCCATCCTCGGCGAAGACCTCGCAGCCGACGGTGTCGGCGACGAAGAACTCGCCCGGCTCCAGCGGGGGCAGCGCCTCCCGGCGCACGCGCACCGGCACGTTCGTCAGCGCCTCCGCCTCCGAGCGCGTCTCCACGCCCACGAACTTCACCAGCCAGCCGTCGCCAGCGGGACGAATGGATTGCAGCCGCCGCACCTCGCGCCCCGTGGGGCCGGCGCCGCCGCGGTCGAGGATCAACTCGGTGACCAGGCCCAGATCGCTGCCGGCCGCGTTGTGCGGGCGCAGCGTGAGCTCGCCGCGCAAGCCGTGGGCGCGCCCGAGCACGCCCACGGGCAGGGTTTCGGGGTCGTAGCTCCCAGCCAAGACGAGGCCCGTTCGTCAGCGGCGCGGTGCGCGCCGCCCCCTACTCCAGGATCTCGAGCAGCACGCGCCGCCGCATCTTCGACGACGCGGCCGACAGGACGGTCCGCAGCGCCTTCGCGGTGCGGCCCTGCTTGCCGATGACCTTGCCCAGATCTTGCTCGGCGACCTTCAGCTCCAGCACCAGAGCGTCGGGTTCCTCGACTTCTTCGACCACCACCTCTTCGGGATGGTCCACCAGCCCACGGGCCAGATACTCGACGAGTTCGCGGAGCGACGGTGAACTGCCCAACTCTGTCTCCTAGTGCGCGTTCGGCGATCGTGACGGATCTTCTGCGTCGACCTTGGCCACGATCTTGGAATGCCGCTGTGGGGCGCCGCGCGGTTTGCGGCCAGGCCCGAGAGGACTACTTTGCGGCGGCAGGAGCCGCGGCGGGCGCCTGGGCGGGAAGGTCGCGGATCAGCTCACCGACGGTCTGGCTGGGCAGCGCGCCCACCGACAACCAGTGCTTCAGCCGATCCGAGTCGATGCGGACCTCGGGCGGGTTGCGGAGCGGATCGTAGACGCCGAGCTGCTCGATGAAACGACCGTCGCGTGGGCTGCGGCTATCGGCCGCGACGACACGGTAGAACGGAACCTTCTTGCTGCCGGCACGCGTGAGTCGAATGGTCACTGACATCTGGAGTCCTCGGAAAAAAGGAGGGCCGAAGCTACCCAGACGGGGGCGGTCTGTCAAGGCGACAGATTTGTCGCCCCCGCCAGGGTCCGGGACAGGGCCTCTGCCAGGGCCCGAAAGGCCGCCGCCCGATGGGACAGGCGGTTCTTCGTCTCGAGATCGATCTCGGCCATCGTGCGGCCGAGCGCGGGCAGATAAAAGTAGGGGTCGTAGCCGAAGCCGCCGCTGCCCCGGGGCGCCGACAGGATCTCCCCCTCGCACGCCCCGGCCCGGGTCAGCTCGAGGCCCCGCGCCGGGTCGACGAAGGCCGCCACGCAGCGGTAGCGGGCCCCGCGCGCGGTCAGCGGTACCTGCTCCATCGCCTTGGCCAGCTTCTGATTGTTGCGCGCGTCGTCGCTGGGCAGGCCGGCGTAACGGGCCGACCACACGCCCGGCGCGCCGTCCAGCGCGTCCACCTCGAGGCCGGAGTCATCGGCCAGGGCTGGCAAGCCGGTGGCGGCGGCCGCCTGGCGGGCCTTCGCCAGCGCGTTGCCCTCGAAGGTCGCCTCGTCCTCGCGCAGCTCGGCCTGGGGCGCCACCTCGTCGATGGTGACCAGGCGAAAGCCCAGCTTCGACTCTTCCAGCAGCACCAGGATCTCGCGCAGCTTGCCCCGGTTCCGCGTGGCGACGACCACCACGGTGGCAGCGGCGTTGTCGTTCGCGTTCACTGGCCCTGTCGCTTCCCGCGTCGCGCTCAGGTGGCGCGCGCCGCGGCCAGGGCCGCCGCCTGCAGCGCGAACAGCTGCTTCGTGCCGGTGCTGGCCAGCGCCACCAGCCGGCCGTAGTCATCGGCCGAGAAGCTCCCCTTCTCGGCCGTGCCCTGGATCTCGACGAAGTTGCCCTGATCCGTCATCACGAAGTTGAAGTCGACGTCAGCCGCCGAGTCCTCGGCGTAGGGCAAGTCCAGGCGCGGTTCGCCGCCGATGATGCCGGTCGAGATCGCCGCCACGCCCAGCTTGATGGGATTCTTGGTGAGCTTTCCCGCGCGCTCCAGCCGGCGCGTGGCCAGGGCCAGCGCCACCCAGCCACCGGTGACGGCGGCCGTGCGGGTGCCGCCGTCGGCCTGGATGACGTCACAATCGATGACGATCTGCCGTGGTCCCAGCGCCCGCATGTCGACCGCGGCCCGCAAGGCCCGCCCGATCAGGCGCTGGATCTCCTGGCCGCGACCACCGGTGTTCCGGCCCGACCGCGTGTGGGTCGATCTGGGCAGCATCCCGTATTCCGCGGTAACCCAGCCTTTGCCTTGCCCTTCGAGAAAAGGTGGGACCTTCTCCTCCACCGACGCCGTGCAAATTAGTCGGGTGGAACCACACTCGATCAACACCGAACCCTCGGCATACAGGTTATAGTCAGGGGTGATTCGGACGGGACGAAGTTCATCGGGCCGGCGGCCGTCGGGGCGCATGAGCGACGAATCTACACCACCCGAACTGAATTCTCTCGCGGTCGCCTGTCCCAGGGCCCTCGCGCCATGTCCATGCCGATGTCGATGTCGATGATCGCGCCTGACGCCCGCTCGGGCATGACCGTCGGGAAATATCGCCTGCACGAGATCGTGGGCCGGGGCGGCATGGGCGTCGTCTACCGCGCCGAACACGTGTACATCGGCCGCGAGGTGGCGGTGAAGATCCTGCACGAGGGCTACGGCGCCCGTGAGGACTCGATCAAGCGCTTCCTGCGCGAGGCCCGCGCCGCCAGCCTGATCAATCACCCCAACATCGTGGAGGTGACGGACTTCGGCAAGGCCACCGACGGCACGGTGTTCTTCGTGATGGAGCTGCTGGTGGGCGAGCCCCTGGACGCCGTGCTGTCGCGCGAGCGGCGCCTGGATCTGTTGCGGTCCATCACCATCTGCAACCAGCTGGCAGCGGCGCTGGGCGCCGCGCACAGCAAGGGCATCATCCATCGCGATCTGAAGCCGGAGAACGTCATGCTGATCTCGCGCGAAGGAAGGCGCGAGCTGATCCGCCGCGTGAACGACGACAGCGGGGCCCACGACATCAGCGAGCGCGAGAAGCGCTTCGACTTCGTCAAGATCCTGGACTTCGGCGTGGCCAAGGTGCGCGAGCCCGACACCGACAAGGGACGCGTCACGCAGGCGGGCGTCGTGTTCGGAACGCCCGAGTACATGGCGCCCGAGACGGCGCGCATCGGCTTCTCGGACGCCCGGTCCGACATCTACGCGCTGGGGGTGATGTTCTTCGAGATGCTGACCGGCATGGTCCCCTTCACGGGCGAGGCCCCCGTGGACGTGATGATGAAGCAGGTGAACGAGGAGGTGCCCCGCCTGCACGACGTGGCGCCCGACGCGGAGATCACCGAAGAGACGGAGATCATGATCCGCAAGGCGCTGGCGAAGGACCCCGAGCAGCGCCAGCAGAGCATGGAGGAGTTCCACCGCGATCTGCAGAAGTGCTACGGACAGGTTCGCTTTCGCCGCACCCTGAGCACGCCGGCCTCCCCGGCGCCGGCCGTCATTCCCTTGACGAAGAAGAAGGCCTCGCCGGCCGACGCGGCCAGCGGCGCCAAGACGCCCGTGGTCATCGAGATGGAGGCGGGCATCCCCTCGCCCATGACGCCGTCGACCACGCCGCTGCCTGGGGAGGGGCCCATCCTGCTGACGAAGAAGAAGCCGCGCCCGGAGGTCGCTGCCCCGCCGGCCGCTGCCCCGCCGCCGCCGGCCGCTGCCGCGACGTCCGCGCCCCCGCCCGAGAAGAAGAAGCGCACCACCCTGCCCCTGGGCCTGGAGGGATCGTCGGCCATTCCCGCCACGGCCCCCGCTCCGGAGCCGCCCCAGACCAAGACCTCGCGCTACCCCGGCCCTGGTCCGCTGCACGAAAACGGCGCCCCGGTGCCCCGCGGCGCCGCCCCGGCGCGTGGGGAGGGCCGGGCGCAGGAACCACGCCGCGCCCGCGAGGGCGACAAGGGGGAGGACGGCGATCGCGCGTGGATGGACGAGCCGACCGTGCCCGGCGCCAGCGGCAACGTGCGCTGAAGCGAGCCAGGGCGAAACGAGCGAAGTTCAGGGCTCGAGTCGCCGTCGTGGCGGCGAGAAGAGAGCGCGGTCAGGACAGCACCGATGGTCGCGGACCGCGCCGGCTTACTGCTGGAAGAGTCTGTCCCGGCCGCGGCCGCGCCCTCAGCGGGGGACGCACTGCTTGTAGGGCACGCCGCCCGGTGGCGCCGGGATCTCGCGGCACTCCTCGTACTCGGCGCAGTCGGGATCGGTCTGGCAGGTGACCTCGGCCGCCATCCAGATGCCCGAGGCGATCATGGCGGCCACGCCCACGGCCACGGTGGAGAGGCCGATGGTGGGCAGGTTGCCGGCGCGTTCGCGGTTCTCGCCCACCAGCCACACCGTGGAGCCTGCCAGGGCCAGCCCGCCGCCCACGAACGCCAGCGCGCGCGGCCGGGCGTGATGGGACGTGGTGGCGCACCCGGACCCCTGCAGCGCGGTGGCCAGCATGGCCAGCATCCCCATCAGGCGGGCCAGGCCGCCGCGCCGCCCGTCGAGCATCAGGCAGCGACCAGCGCGTCGATCTCGGCCACGGTCTTGGGCGTCCCGCGCGTCAGGTTCTCGTGACCCGTGGGCGTCACCAGGATGTCGTCCTCGATGCGGATCCCGATGCCGCGGAAGGCCGCCGGCGCCGGCGCGTCCGGCGCGATGTAGAGCCCGGGCTCGATGGTCAGCACCATCCCCGGCTCCAGCGGGCGGGCGGACCCCTCCAGGCTGTAGAAGCCCACGTCGTGGACGTCCAGGCCCAGCCAGTGGCTGGTCCGGTGCATGTAGTACGGCCGGTAGGCGTGCTCGGCGACCAGCGCGGGCACGTCGCCCGACAGGATCCCCAGCGCGACCAGCTTCGCGGTCAGCTGCTCGACCACCTGGGTGTGGATGGCGTCGATGGTGGCGCCGGGCCGCACCGCCTCGATGGCGGCCTGCTGCACCTCCAGCACCGCCTCGTACAGGCGCCGCTGATCGTCGCTGAACCGCCGCCCGATGGGAAAGGTACGCGTCACGTCGGCCGTGAAGCCGTCGACCTCGCAGCCGGCGTCGACCAGCAGCAGCTGGCCGGCCTCCAGCGCGGCGTTGTTGTCCACGTAGTGCAGGATGACGGCGTTCACGCCCCCGCCCACGATGCTGGGGTAGCCCGGACCGGCGCCGCCGCGGCGGCGGAAGGTGTAGTCGATCAGCGCCTCGACCTCGTGTTCGCCCACGCCGGCGCGCGCCGCCCGCATGGCCTCGATGTGCGCCTCGGCGGTGATGTCCGCGGCACGGCGCAAGGTGGCGATCTCGTCGGGGGACTTTATGAGCCGCATCTCGTGCAACGTCAGCCGGGCATCCACGAACCGCACGGGGGCGCGTGTGCCGCGGCGCTCGGCGGCGCGCATCTTCCCCACCAGGCGCAACAGGCGGGCGTCCCAGTCCTCGTCGCGGCCGAAGCAGAAGTGCAGATCGTCGATCCCCGACAGCAGCTCGGGCAATCGCGCGTCCAGCTCGGCGATGGGGAAGGCGGCGTCGGCGCCGAAGCGCTCCACCGCCCCCTCGACCCCGGCGCGCCGGCCGGTCCAGGTCTCCTCGCTGGGGTTGCGCGGCCGCACGAACATCATGAACGGCGTCCTGGGATGATCAGGCCGCAGCAAGACGACGGTCCCCGGCTCCTCGAAGCCGGTCAGGTACAGGATGTCGCTGTCCTGCCGGAACTTGTAGTGCACGTCGCCGTTGCGCAGCTGCTCGGGCGGGGAGCCCAGCAGCAGGGCGGCCCGCGGTCCGAGCGCGGTGGCCAGGCGGGCCCGTCGTTGCGCGTGCGCGTCGCTCATGCGCCGTTGACTTTAACATCCGTGCTGTTCCGCTGCCGCCGTGACTTATGCTGCACGCCGTGAAAGCAACGGCGGTCGTCAGCGCGCGCGGGGTGGCGCGCATCCGGGCCGGACACCCCTGGATCTTCCGCGACGACGTGTCGCGGGGGCCCGACCGCGACGCGGGCGACGGGGGCCCGTTCCTGGTCGACGTCACCGACGGTCGCGGTCGCCCGCTGGGACGCGCCACCTGGGCGAAGGAGGCGCGCATCGGCCTGCGCATGGTGGGCCCGATCGGCGATGAGGGAGGCGGGGAGCCGGAGGGAGAGGCGGCCGCCGACGGGCTGGACGCCCTGGTGGCGCTGGTCGAGCGGCGCCTGGAGACGGCGTTGCGGCGGCGGCTGGCCGATCGTTACGATCGCGACGCTTACCGCGTGGTGCACGCCGAGGCGGACGGGCTGCCCGGCCTGATCGTCGATCGCTACGGCGACGCCGCCGTCATGCAGACCACGTCGGTGGCCATGAACGCGGCCCGCGAGGCCGTGGCGGCCCGGGTGGCGCAGCGGCTGCGGGCCCGCGTGGTGCTGGCGCGGGACGACGGCAGCGCGCGCGACTTCGAGGGCCTGCCGCGCTTCGCCGGCGTCCTGGCGGGCGCGGGAGACACGCGCGTCACCTATCGCCTGGGTCCGAACACGTTCGAGGCCGACCTGCTGACCGAGGGGAAGACGGGCGGCTTCCTGGATCAGGCCGACAATCACGCCGCGGTGGCGGCGCTGGCGCCCCAGGGCGCACGCGCGCTGGACGCGTTCACGTACCACGGCGGCTTCGCGCTGGCGCTGGCCCGGCGCGGGGGGCCCGTGCTGGCCACCGACGAGGCAGCCCCGGCGGTGGCGCGGGCGCGGGGGAACGCCGCCCGCAACGGCCTCGACCGGCTGGAGGTCCGCCAGGCGAACGCCTTCGATCTGCTGCGCACCCTGGAGAGCGAGGGGGCCCGCTTCGACGTGGTGGTGGTCGACCCGCCGGCCCTGGCCAAGCGGGGCGGCGCCGGCGGCCGCGCCGCCGAGGCGGCGCTGGCGGCGGCCGATCGCGCCTACAAGGAGCTTTTCCTGCGTGGCGCCCGCCTGACCGAACCGGGCGGGCTGCTGGTGGCCTGCTCGTGTTCCGGGCGGATCAGCCGCGCGCACTTCGAGGAGCTGATCACCGCAGCGCTGGCCGACGCGGGCCGCGCCGCGCAGGTCATCGCGCGAAATGGCGCGGGCCGCGACCACCCCGAGCTGGCGGGCGTCCCGGAGACGGGACACCTCAAGTGCTGGGTGCTGCGCGTGTTCTGAGCTTTGCCAGCGCCCCCGTCAGCCCCAGCCACAGCGGCAGCGCGAAGGCGATCAGGGCCCCGTTGTCCTGACGGGCGGCGAGCGGTTTGATCAACGCGGCGAGCGCCGCCAGACCCAGGGCCGCCGCCGTCACGAAGAAGGCCTTGCGGATCGCGCCCGCCCAGCCGAAGGCCACCCCCCAGCCCAGCACCGCCAGCGCCAGCGCGAACGGCGCGCACAGCAGGACGTTCTGGTTGCGATAGACGACGGCGTGCGGGGTGAACAGCCAGGCGCCCAGCAGGAACGATCCCAGGAACCCCAGGGCGCCGCCGGTGATGGCCAGCAGCGCGCCCAGCAACACCCGCGCGAGCACCAGCCGCCGCGCCAGCGCGCCCAGCAAGAAGAACATCAGCCCGGCGGCCATGCCCGCGGCCAGGAAGCGGCCCGCCCAGCGTGGGGGGGCGGGGCGCGGCAGGGGCCGGTGCGCGGCGAACACCACCCGCTCGTTCGCCACCAGCGCCCGCGCCGGCGGATCCGACAACCGGGTCACGCGCAGGGTTCGCTGCAACATCTGCGGCAAGAAATCCTCGGACCAGGCATCGATGGGCCGATCCGCGGCGGGCCCCAGCACGATCGACAGCGCCAGATAGAACGGCAGATCGTCGGCGGCCATACGCAGCGCCTGGCCCCGCAACGTCTGGGCGGCCGGGGTCGCTGCCGCCGCGCGGACGGCCCCGCCGGTCACCCCGTCCAGCGCGTCGCGCACGCGGGTCGCGCAGTTGTCACGAAAGTAGTCGTACTTGTACGCGCGGTTCTGGGGAAGCGCGTTCTCCTGCAGCCGGCGCACCAGCTCGGCGGCAGCGCCGGCTGACAACGCCAGTCCTTGGGCCTCGATGCTGCGGTTCTCCAGCCGGTACTCCTCCAGCGCGGGTCCGGTCGACGACACCGACAGCCAGTAGCGCAACCGACCCCGAAGAAAGTCCGAGATCAGTCCGGGCGTGATCGAGAAGGTGCCGAAGTTGTAGACGACGTCCGTTTGCGCCAGCCGATCGAGGACGCGGATGGCGTCGTGGCCGAAGCGCGTGAAGGGGTGATCGCCGGGACCGAAGGTCAGCACCTCGATCACGTAGCGCGGCGGCGGAACAGCGCGGGCACCCTGAACCGGGACGGGGAAGGCACGCGGCGGCGCTGTCCCGGCCAGGGGCACCGTGGGGGGTTGAAACGGGAGCGCCGGGGTGCGCGCGACGGGCGGAGCCACCTGGGCCGCCGCGCGCCGGGGCGTCACGACGGCCGCCAGCAGCGCCAGCGCCAGCGCGGCGCCCGCGCTGCGGGTCACCGCACGCGCCTCAAGATCGCCGCGAAGAAGCCGTCCGCGTCGTGGCGGCTGGGGTCCAGGCGCAGGAACCCGTCGTCCACCTGACCCAGCGCCTCGACGCGCGCCTTGCCCCAGATCTCCTTCAGGGGCACGCGCACGAAGTCGTCTCGCTCGGCGAGGAAGCGCTCGATCACCCGCTCGTTCTCCTCGGCCAGGATCGAGCAGGTGGCGTAGATCAATCGTCCCCCCACGGCCACCATCGGCGCGTACGTCACCAGCAACCCCACCTGGCGGGGTGGGAACGCCGCCACGTCGGCGGCGGTCAGCCGCCAGCGCGCCTCGGGGTTGCGGCGCAACACGCCCAGGCCCGAGCAGGGGGCGTCCACCAGCACGCGATCCCAGGCCCCGGGCCGGGCCTCGGGCGGCAACACGGCCCCGTCGCCGGTGATGGGCCGGGCGCTGACGTTGTTCAGGCCGGCGCGGCGGGCGCGCCGGCGCAGCTCCTCCAGCTTCTTCCCGTCGACGTCGATGGCCAGGATGCGCCCCTTGCCGGACATGGCGGCCGCCAGCGCCAGCGTCTTGCCGCCGGCCCCCGCGCACGCGTCCAGCACGCGACCGCCCGGCGGCGGCGCCACCAGCTCGGCCACCACCTGACTGCCCTCGTCCATGACCTCGAACAGGCCACGCCGGAAGGCCGACAGGCCGAACGCGTTGACGCGCGTCTCCAGCACCAGGGTCGTCGGCGACAGGTGGCCGGGATGCGCCACCACGCCCTCCTCGGCCAGCTCCTTCGTCAGCGCCTCGGGCGTGGTCAGGACCGTGTTCACCCGGACCGCCATGGGGGCGCGGTTGTTCATCGCCTCCAGCAGCGCCAGCCCGGCCTCATGGCCCCGCTCGGCGGTGACCATCTGGGCCAGCCAGGTGGGCATCGAGGCGCGGATGGCGTCGCGCTCGAGGCCGCTGCGGGTCCCCAGGCCCGCCTCGGGCGCGGCCGCCGCCGCCAGGTCCAGCTCGGCGCGCACCAGGCGGCGCACCTCGGCCTTGACGGCATCGGCCGGCACGCCCTCGCGCAGCTCGTAGACGATCAGCTTCAGCTCGTCGCGGACGATCTGCGAGATGGTCTCGCCGGCGCGGGCGGCCGGCTCCAGCAACTCGGCCACGATGGCCTCCAGCCGGCGATCACCGCGGATCAGGCCGTAGACGGTCTCGGCCACCCGCCGGCGTTCGCCGCTGCCCAGCTCGCGGTGGGCGCGAAACGCGCGGGCGATCACGTCGGTGGCGTACCCCCACTCGGCGCGCGTCTCGGCGGCGATCTCCAGGGCCAGGGCCCGTGCGGCGCCGGTGAGGCGCTGGGGGGCGGCGCGCAGAGAAGGCAGCGAAGGCGATCGCTGGGAAGAGGCAGGCGGAGACGCGGCGGGCGATGTTGGTTTCGTCACAGTGATTGGCCGGCAATGAGCGGGTTCACCTCTCTGCCCCGCCGATTCGTCGCGGTCAAGGATGCGACCGCCGGAAGGGTGCCGGTGCGGCGGCGGAAAGAACGAGCGACCTCACCTGGCGAGCCAGGAAAGGCCGCGGCGCCGTCCGAGCCTCAAGGTCGGTCAGGTTTCTGCCGCTTTTCCAGATAACCACGTAGGATCTAAGCAACGCCATGAGCGACCAAAAGCCGAATCCCTACAAGATCGCCCAGGATCAGATGCTCCGCGCCGCCGAGATCTCGGCGTTGCCACCAGCCATCACCAGCATCCTGTCGCAGCCGAAGAACGAGCTGATCGTCAACTTCCCGGTCCGCATGGACAACGGCGAGTACCGGCTGTTCAAGGGCTATCGCGTCCAGCACAGCAACATCCTGGGGCCTTACAAGGGCGGCATCCGCTACCACGAGCAGGTGTCGCTGGACGAGGTGAAGGCGCTGGCGTCGTGGATGACGTACAAGTGCGCGCTGCACGACATCCCCTTCGGCGGCGGCAAGGGCGGCATCAAGTTCAACCCGCGCGAGTTCTCCGCGGGCGAGCTGGAGCGCATCACGCGCCGGTTCACGCACGCCCTGGGCAGCAACATCGGGCCCGACTACGACATCCCTGCCCCCGACGTGGGCACGAACGGCCAGATCATGGTCTGGATGATGGACACGTACATGGCGGGCGTCGGCTCGAACGACAAGGCGGCCAGCCGCGGCGTCGTCACCGGCAAGACGCTGTCCGCCGGCGGCTCGCACGGCCGCGAGGCCGCCACCGGCCAGGGCATCGTCCACTGCATCACCGAATGGGCCCGTGATCGCCGCGTCGATCTCAACGGCGCGTCGTTCTCCGTTCAGGGCTTCGGCAACGTCGGTTCGAACGCCAGCAAGATCCTGGCCCGCACCGGCGCGTCGCTGGTCGCCACCGGCGACTGGAAGGGTTACGTCTTCAACGGCGACGGCATCAACCCGTTCAAGCTGACCGAGCACGTGGCCCGCACCGGCAGCGTGGTCGGCTACCCGGGCGCGCGCAGCATCACCCGCGAGGAGTTCTTCGCCACGGCCGTCGACATCTTCATCCCGGCCGCGCTGGAGCTGGAGATCGGCATCCCCGAGGCCAAGGCGATGAACTGCAAGCTGATCGTGGAGGGCGCGAACGGCCCCACCGACACCGCGGCCGAGCCCTACCTCTACGAGAAGAACATCGCGCTCATCCCCGACATCCTGGCCAACTCGGGCGGCGTGGTGGTCAGCTACTACGAGTGGCTGCAGAACAAGCGGTCCGAGCGCTGGGACCTGGAGGAGGTCGAGGAGCGCCTGGCCAAGCGGATGAAGCGGACCTACCTGGCGGTCAGCGAGTACGCCGCCATGAAGAAGTGCGACTGGCGCAGCGCCGCCATGTGCATCGGCATCGAGCGAATCGGCCGGGCCTACGCCGAGCGCGGCATCTTTCCGTAGGCCGCGCCGGCGGGCCGGCGCCTCAGGGCGTCGTGCAGATCTGGCCGCAGACGGGGAGGCTGGTCGTGATCGCCGTGAAGGCGCCGCCCAGGCTGGCGTTCGTGCCCAGCGCGGGGACGACCGTCTGCAACAGCGTTTCGCAGCTCATGGCCGTGAACTGGTCCTTGCACATCTGGGCCTTGTCACCGTGATACGTCTGGGTGGCGCCACACTGGAACCCGGTGGTGCCGCACGAGGTGAGGACCGACGCCACGCAAGCGTCCTGGCTGCCGAACAGACTGGGCGCGACGCCCGGTTCGCAGCTGTAGATCTTGTCGCAGGCGGCCTTCGAGGCCTGGTTGCACGCGTCGGCCTGGGGAAGGGTGGCGGGGCCGCCGCTGTCGCCGCAGGCGGCGGCGGTCAACGAGGCGAGAAAGATCCAGGCGAAAGACTTCATCGGGGGCTCCTCGGGTGAAGAGCCCCACTATCGCACGCCGGACTTCACCTGAACAATGCGCTCGAGCCGCGCGGGCGCAGGCCCAGGGCGGCCCGCTCCGCCAGCAGGCGGGGGTCCACGAAGAGCTTGATCAAGATCAGGCCCGCCGCGAAGCCGCCGATGTGCGCCCAGACCGCCACCCCGGCAGAGACGTCGGGCCGCATGGCGGAGAGCTGCGGGAGCCCGGTGAGCAACTGCAGCCCGATCCACCACAGCAAGGTGACCCAGGCCGGGACCGAGATGATGCGCACGAAGATGAACAGAAAGATGAGGATGTTCACCCGTACCCGCGGGTAGAGAAGCAGGTACGCGCCCAGCACGCCGGAGATGGCGCCCGAGGCGCCCACCATCGGCACGGGTGACGCCGGGTCGATCAGGATCTGCGCGCCGGCGGCGACCAGGCCACACACCAGGTAGAAGATCAGGAAACGGAAGCGGCCCATCACGTCCTCGACGTTGTTGCCGAAGATCCAAAGGAACAGGCCGTTGCCCAGGATGTGGCCCCAGCTGCCGTGCAAGAACATCGAGGTGATGGGGGTCAGGATGTTGCGCGGATCGTTGTCGACCACGCAGACCGACCCCTGCCCCATCTGAATGCCGAGGCCCAGCCGGGCCCGGTGGGTGATCTCACCGGGGACCATGCCCCAGTCGCAGGTGCTGGCGGCCAGCACCGCAGAGTCGAGGCCGCCCTTCTGGAAGAAGATCCAGACCGCGCCCATGATCACCAGCAACGCGACGGTGACGACGGGGAAACGCAAGGTCGGGTTGTCGTCGCTGATGGGAATCATCGGGCCGCTCCGGCGCTGACGGCGGCAAAGGCCAGGCCCACCGCCTCGATGGCGCTGGAGGCGCGTGAGACGTTCGGCACCACCCCCTCGATCTCGAAGCGCCAGGAGCCCACCAGCACCACGGGCTTCTGCGCCTTCAGCCCCAGCGCGATCTCGGACAGGGTCCCGAAGCCGCCGCCGATGGCGATCAGGGCGTCGCTGGCGCAGATGTTCACCCAGTTTCGCCCCTCGCCCAGCCCGGTGAACAGGGCGATGTCGATGTGGGGGTTGGGCGGCGATTCACGGTGGCTGGTGCCGGGCAGGACGCCGATGGTGAGGCCGCCGGCCGCCTTGGCGCCCTCGGCGGCCGCTTCCATCACACCACCGCGCCCCCCGCACAGCAGCACCGCGCCGCGCTCGGCGATGCCGCGCCCCACACCGCGCGCCAGCGCCGCCGTGTCCGGATCGCAGGCGGCCGGGCCCATCACCCCGATGACGATCCTATTTGTCCGCGCGGCCATTCTGTTCGTATTCCCCTCGGTGGTCGCAGCATACCAGCCCCCGAAATGAACGCGGGGCCGCGGGTCGAATGCGACCCCGGCCCCGCCACCGGACAACGAACGATCTGGTTAGAAGAAGATGGCCTGGGCGCCCAGCTGAATGGAGTTCGCCGTGACGGCGTCGCCCAGCATGTCCGTGCCCAGGCGGGTGTGGCTGTAAGTCGCCACAACCCGAAGGGCGGGCCCCTTCACCAGGTAGGACAGCGCGGCGTCGATGTTCCAGGGGCTGGTTCCCGAACCGTTCTTGATCTTCTCCCACTGGTAACGAACCATCGGCTGCAGGTTGCCGACCCCGACGGTGGGCGTCGCGTACGCGAGCAGGCCGTACAGATAGTTGTTCACGGCCCCGTCCGCCACGTTGAAGTAGTAGTAGGCCGCCTCGGCCGTGAACCAGCCGCCGCCGGGGATCTTCTTCTCGAACAAGGCGTCCGCGTTGAACTCGCCGTAATCCTTGTCGCCGCCGAGCATGGTCGAGCTGCCGTGCTTCTGGAATTGACCGCCCACGCCGATGGAGAAGATGTCCTTGTCGCCGAAGAAGCTGCCGTTACCCCAGAAGCCGGTCTCGGCGTCGAGGAGAGCCAGACGAAGGCGTCCAGAGAACAGCGGGCTGGCGGCGACGTTCCCGTCGTCGAACACGCCGACCAGGTAGGTCAGCTTGTTGGCGACGTCACCCCAGACCACCGCGCCGTTGTTTCGGCCGGACGGCCCTTCGTGGGGACCAGCGCCGGGGAGCCCCGGGTAGTTCCAGGGGATCATGAAGAACGGCCCGGAAGCATTCGAGCGATCCACGGGCACCAGCAGGTGGCCGGCCCACAGGTGAAACTCGTCGGCGAAATCGAAGGAGATGATGGCATCTTCCAGCGCGACCAGCGACCCCTGAGACGGCACGCCGCTGGCGTCCCAGCTGACCATGTTGGCGTTCAGATTCAGGGTGACGCCGACCTTCTTGTGGATCTTTCCGCCGGCGTGGAGCTCGACGTAGGCGCTGTTGAAGTGAAAATCGTTCATCTTGCTGGGATTGGTACCGCTCTGGAAGATCCCGCTGGTCCTGATCCACGCTCCCACGTCGATGGGGGGCAACACGTCGGGCCGGGTCGCCGCCATGGTCTCGGTGTTGGTGGGCGGCTTGGGGGTCGCCTCGACGGCCGAGGGGGCTGCCATGGGGGGCGGCGCCGGTGGCGGCGCGGCAGGCGGCGGCGCGTCCATCGCCGGTGGCGGCGCGTCCATGGGGGGCGGCGGGGGGGCGTCCGTCTGCGCGAACGCGGCCGCCGAAGGTACCAACAGGAGCAGGGCCAGGCCAACCGCCGACCGGAGGACGTTGCGCTTGCGGAAGAGCGATCGCTTGACCGAAGACTTTTCTACTTTGCTGCGTGCGTCGTGGCGTGGAAGAGACTCAGTCAGTGACTCGCGCATCGGACCTCCTATTTTGGACACATTTCCGTTAACAACACGACGCGCCGGGCTGGCAGCCGGCCGATCCCGCCGCAATTCGACGTCGTTACCACCGCATTACAAACAACGTCCGGCTGCCGTTATTGCAGACGGGAACTTTGTCGGTCAACAACCGACAACAATGACGACGATCAATTTACAGCGCGGAAATATCCGATACCGCCAATTGGGTACATTGCAGGGCCATTGCTTCCGTCGCGCTGCCCGCGTGGTTTCCGTGCAATCAACGACATGCTTCGGGAATGTTTCGCGCAAAGTTCAAGCTAGAAACATGCGGGCGGCCGACCACCCCGCCCGGCGGCGAAGGCGCTGATCGCCTCGCTCCCGAAGCGGCGCCGCGAGGTCGCCCACCGGCCGCCTGGCGCGCACGGCGCCCGCCAGGACCGCGGCGACGATGGCCCGGGCGGCTTCAGCCTGCGCCGGTACAGCGCGCGGACCCTCCCGCCTTGCCCCAGGGAATGACGGCGCGCGCGTAACCCGGCGAGCTGGAACCGCGTAGGCACAGGATGCGAACCCTCCGCTTCTGCCTGACGCTGGCGGCGCCCTGCCTGACGGTGGCCGCGCTCTCGCTGGCCGGCGCCTCCCTGCCCGCTCACGCGGCGGCCCCCCACCCGGTGCTGGTCGAGCTGTTCACCTCGCAGGGCTGCAGCTCGTGCCCGGCCGCCGACGCCTTCGTTGCGGACCTCCCCCGCCTGGGCTTCGGGCGCGACCGGGTCATCCCTTTGACGTTCCACGTCGACTACTGGGACGACCTGGGCTGGAAGGATCCGTTCGCGTCGCCGCGGTTCACCGAACGGCAGCGCGCCTACGCGCGCTCGGGCAGGTTGCGCGCCCCTGGCGGCGAGGACGGTCTTCACGGGGTGTACACGCCACAGATGGTCGTCGGCGGGCGCGTGCATTTCTCGGGCGGCCGGCGCGACGTGGCGCTGGCAGAGCTCCAGCGCGCGGCCAGCCTGCCCGAGGACGCGGACCTGGCGGTACAGGCCGCGCTCGACGGGACCGCACGCAACGTGCTGGTGACGGCGCGGGTGACGGCCCGCTCGCCCGCGAAGCCGGGCGAGGATTGGCGGCTGCTGGTCGCGCTGGCGCAGAAGCAAGCGCGCACGGCGGTGGGCCACGGGGAGAACGCCGGCGAGACCCTGACCGAGGCGGCGATCGCCCGCTGGCTGTCGCCTGCGCTCGCCGTGCCGGGGGATGGCGCGCCCGTGCAGGTCTCGGCGCCCGTTCCGGCGGGGATGCCGGCGCGGGAGCTCGAGCTGGTGGCCTTCGTGCAGCAGCAGTCCACCGGTCAAGTGCTGGGCGTGCGCTCGCTGGACCTGGCCCACCTGCCGGTCCACTGAGCGCCCGCGTCCGGCGCAACCGCGAGCGGCCCTGCGCCGAGGCGCAGGCGGTTGCGTCGCAGGCCCGGGGGTGCGACAAGACGACCGTCATGACGAACAAGCCCCCGCGGCCCCGCGCCGCCCGCCGGGCCGCCGCCCAGGCCAGCCGCCGCGCCGTCGAGCGGCTGGAGAAGCTGGGCACGCAGCTGCCGGGCGGCGCGCCCGCGCAGCCGCTGCGGGTGACGTCGGCGTCGGTGGTGGAGGTGCGGGCCCGCGCCGCGCGCTGCCTGATGTGCGACGGCGAGCTGGAGCTGCGCGCCCACGTCTCCGAGGCGGCAGGCCCGGGAGATCTGCGGCGCGTCGAGCTGACCTGCCGCGCCTGCGGTCGGTCGCGGCGGCTCTGGTTCCGTGTCGAGCCGCCGCTGGGAAACTGACCGCCGCTCGGCGCACGTGACCCCCGGCGCAGACCGGCGCGCGACCTGCCGCGTGCGCCGCCTGCCGGCGGGATTGCCGCGGTCTTCAGCCCGCCCGGCGCCGCCGAAACATCATCAGCCCCGCCAGCAGCAGCACCGACAGGCCCTGCGCCGGCCCGGGCCCGCCTGACGTCTGGCAGGAACAGCCCGAGCCGCTGCTGCCCGTCTCGGCCGGCGCCGAGCCGCTGCCACCGGATCCCGCGGCCGTGCCGCCGCTGCCCACGGCGCCACCGGAGCCGCTCGCCGCGCTGCCGCCGGTGGCCAGCGCGGTCGTGCCCCCCGTGCCCGCGCCACCGCTGACGCCACCGCTCCCCGACCCGCCCCCGCTGCCGCCGGGCTGGCCGCCCGAGCCCATGCCGATGGCGCCGCCACTGCCCGTGCCGCCGCTGGCGGAGCCGCCCGTGCCGGACGCGGCGCTCGCCGTCGTGCAGTCGGCGTTGCAGCTGGCCCCGGCGGCACCGTTCTGGTCGCCGAGATCGCACTGTTCGCCGCTGTCCATGGCGCCATTGCCACAGACGGTCTTCCAGCCGATGTCGCGGAACGCCGCCAGCTCCATGCGCTGGTCGTGCGGTGCCTTGCTGGCGATCTGCGGCTCCATCAGCAGGTCGGGACGCGCCAGCGGATCCCAGTGCGACAGCGTCGAGGCCCCCAGCACCGGCGCCGACGCGAACAGGTCGGTTCGCCCCATCGGGTCCGCCCCCACCCGCTGGTCGGCCACCGCGCCCAGGGCCAGCGTCGTGGTTCCGCCCGCCGCCGACAGCGCGTCGAAGTCGTGGGTGGACACGCTGGCCACCGGGATCTTCACCGGGCCGTAGTTCTGCACCGATGGCAGCACCGACACGGCGAATGGGGGATCGGTGCCCACCGGGTCCTCGAACAGGGCCCCCACGGCGCCTGCCTGCTGGGCCATGGCCGCGATCTGCACGGGCGGACACAGGGTGGTGGCCGCGAACAGCGCGACGGCGTTCGTCAGCGAGCCGCTCATGGTGCAGGGCGCGACCACCTTGCCGACCTTGAGCACGGCCGAGACCGGCTTCACGACCGGATAAGGTCCGAACTCGCCCTCCGTGACGTGACCGCTCAGCGCGGAGAGCGCCGGGGTGGCGCCCAGCGTGGGCGAGCCCATGGCCAGCACCTGAGGCATCTGCCGCGCCACGTTCTGGCCGGCCCACACCAGGTGCCGCGCGTTCTGCGCCGAGGCGGCGCGCTGGCCGTCGGTCATGTCGGTCCACGCCGTGTTGGTGCCGTTGTCGTAGACGTTCGCGGCGAACACGTCGAGCAATCCGCTCGGCGCCACGCCGTCCGCCGGATCGAGCACGCTCGCGAACCCCAGGCCGTGACCGAACTCGTGCAAGACGACCGACAGCAGATCGATGTCGTCACCCGCCATCGCGTCCAGGCCGTAGTACCAGTTCTGCAGGTTCATCGAGCACTGGGACAGGCCGCCGTTGAACATGGCGTCGATCTCTTCGTCGCTGCCGTTCAGGTCGGTGCCGGCCAGCGCGTTGGCCAGCGCGATGGGAACCCACATGTTCGGCGGAGAGCCGGGCGAGTTCTGGCGCGAGGAGGTGAACCTCGCCTGTCCCAGCATGATCTGGTTCGTGCTGCAGGAGAGCGGCGCGAAGCTGGCGGACACCACGATGGGCGGCACGCTGATCAGGGCGTCGCCCCACAGCTGGGCCGCCTTCTTGAACACGTTCATCCGCTGTTCCCCCAGCGTGGTGCCCATGTTTCCCCCGACCGGCGCGACCGGCGTGGTGTCGTTGAACCCTTCACCCGCGCTGTCGACGTTCTTGATGGTGATGGTGGCGGCGTTCGCCACCAGTGGCCAGACGGTGAGCGGCGCCGCCAGCAGCAGCGCGCCCAGAACGGCCCCCGACCGGCGGCGCGGCGCCCGGGTGCTCACTTCGCCCCCCGGCGCGCCCGCATCTTCGCCTGGATCATGTCGCGCATGTCGGCCTCGGGCGCGCCGCACGCGCGCCTGAAGGTCCCGTCGGGCATCCTGCGCAGCATGGCGACGTCGCCCACCCGAGGCGCCAGCACCGCCGAGCCATCGGGCATCAGCGTGACGTCGGGCCCGGGGATGAGCCTGCCCGGGGTGGGCGGCGGCGCGGCCGGGGGTGCTGCGGGCGCAACCGCGCTGGCGACGACAGCGACGGGCTGGGCGACAGGTGCGGGCTGGTCCACCCCGCACCCGGCGAACGTGTAGCAAACCGGACAGATCCCGAGTAACAGAGGTAACCATCTGGCCATAGGTCTTCCTTCCGTAGGGGCCGTACCCGGGTCCTCATCGGGTGTTCGGCCAAAGCCAAGGAGAAACTTTCAAAATAGGGTACGCGAGCGGGCGGCCCCAAGGCAAGACCAGCGGGCCCGCACGTCACGGCGCCGTGACATCTCGCACAGGCGACCCGCGAGGCCGGGTGACTATCTGAGGATGGCCACCCGGTCGCCAAACAGCTGGTCGATGCGCGCCAGCAGCTCGTCGTTGGGCGCGACCTTGTGGTCATCGCCCAGGTCGAGGATCGTCTCGCTGCGCTGGGGGATCTTCAGGCGCAAAAGCGTCCGGCAGGCCCCGGGGTGCTCCAGGATCAGCTTCTTGAACGTCACCAGGGAATCCGGGGTCAGGCTGTCGGCGTTCAGCTGCACATCCAGCGTCGTGCTCTTCTCGGCGCGCACGGCCGTCAGCAGGCGCGCGTCGTTGAAGCGCAGCCGCTCGCGCGCCGTCTCGCCATCGCCGAAGGGAGCGTCGACCATGGCCGTGACCAGCAGCGGATCCTCGCGGGTCAGGATCTCGCGGTACTGGTCCAGCTTCTTCGAGCCGACCATCAGGTCGACCTGCCCGTGCTGGTCCTCCAGCTTGAAGAAGGCGTACTTGCCGCTGCCCGACTTCGCGGTCCGCTCCTGGTAGTCGACCACCACCCCGGCCAGCGTCACCTCGGCCCGCACCCCCTTCTCCATGCAGTTGGCGGTGGTGGCGGTGGTGAAGCGGCGGATCTCGTTGGCGAAGCGGTCCAGCGGATGGCCGCTGATGTAGAAGCCCAGGCTCTCCTTCTCGAAGGCCAGGACCTCGCGCGGCAGCCATTCCTCGGCATCCGGGTAGGCGTCTTCGGTGGGGGCGGCGTTTCCGCTGCCCCCGCCACCCCCGAAGAGGGCCAGCAGGCTGGTCTGCCCGCTCTCCTTGTCCCGCTGGGCCGAGGCGGCCCGATCGCTGGCCGGCCCGATGGCGGCGAACAGGCGGGCCCGGCTGATGTTCGCGACCGCCGCCAGGCCGTCGAAGGCCCCCGACTTCACCAGCGCCTCCAGCACCTTGCGGTTGACCTTGCGGCCGTCGACGCGCTTGCAGAAATCGAACAGCGAGGTGAAAGGACCGCCGGCGTCCCGCGCCGCCCGGATCACCTCGACGGCGCCCTCGCCCACCCCCTTCACCGCCCCCAGGCCGAAGCGGATGGCCCCTTCCGTCTCTGGCGGATCCGCGGGGACGGCCCCTTCCTTCAGCAACTTCGGCAAGCGCACCACGTTGAAGTCGGTGTCGCTCTCGTTGATGTCGGGGCGCAGGACGCGGATGTTGCTGCCCTTGGCCTCGGCGATGAACTTGACGATGGCGTCGGTGTCGTCCTTGTCGCAGGTCAGCAGCGCCGCGAAGAACTCGACCGGGTAGTAGTGCTTCAGGTACGCCGTCTGGTAGGTCAGCAGGCCGTACGCCGCCGAATGGCTGCGGTTGAAGCCGTAGCCGGCGAACTTCTCCATCAGGTCGAACACGCGCTCGGCGATCTTCGCGTCGATGTTCTTGGCCTTGGCGCCGTCCAGGAAGCCGGCCTTCTCCTTGGCCATGACCTCGGCCTTCTTCTTGCCCATGGCGCGGCGAAGAAGATCGGCGCGGCCCAGCGAGTAGCCGGCCAGGGCCGAGGAGATCTGCATGACCTGCTCCTGGTACACGATGACGCCGTACGTGTCCTTCAGGATGGGCTCGAGCAGCGGGTGGTCGTACTCGACCTTCTTGCGGCCATGCTTGCGGTCGATGAAGTCGTCGACCATGCCGCCCTCCAGCGGCCCAGGGCGATAGAGCGCGCCCGCGGCGACGATGTCCTCGAAGCAGTCCGGCTTCAGCTTCTTCAGCAGCTCGCGAAAGCCGCTGGACTCCAGCTGGAACACGCCGGTCACGTCGGCGGCCGAGATCATCTTGTAGACCCGGGCGTCGTCGTCGGGCAGCAACGCCAGGTTCAGCTCGGGCTCGCCGGCCGCGACCTTGTCACGGTTGATGAGATCCAGCGCGGTCTGGATCACCGTCAGGGTCTTCAGGCCCAGGAAGTCGAACTTGACCAGGCCGACCTTCTCGACGCGGTCCTTGTCGTACTGGGTGACGATGCCGTCCTCGCCCGCCGGACGGAAGCAGGGCACATACTCCCACAGCGGCTTTTCGCCGATGACGATGCCGGCGGCGTGCTTGCCGGCATGGCGGTTCAGCCCTTCCAGCGCCTTGGCGACGTCCAGCAGCTCGCGGTAGACGGGGCTCTCGTCGTAGAGGGCCTTCAGGCGCGGCTCCTGCTCGATGGCCTCGGCGATGGGGGGCGACTTGCCCTGCACCGGCTCGGGCACGAACTTCGCGACCCGGTCGGCGTCGGCGAAGGGCAGGGCCATGGCGCGGGCGATGTCCCGCACCCCGCTGCGCGCCTTGATCTGGTGCATCGTGATGATCTGGCCGACGTTGTCCTTGCCGTACTTCTCGGTGACGTATTGGATCACCTGATCGCGCCGGTTCATGCAGAAGTCGACGTCGAAGTCAGGCATGCTGACGCGCTCGGGGTTCAGGAAGCGCTCGAACAGCAGCTTGTTGTGGATGGGATCGATGTCGGTGATGCGCAGGCAGTAGGCGACCAGGCTGCCCGCGCCCGACCCGCGGCCGGGACCCACGGGGATGCGGTGATCCTTGGCGTAGCGGATGAAGTCCCACACGATCAGGAAGTAGCCCGAAAACTGCATCTTCCGGATCACGCCCAGCTCCAGCGCCAGCCGGGCGGCGTAGGCGTCGCCGTCGATCTTCTGGCCGCGGCGATGCGCCTCCTCGAGGCGGGCCTTCAGCCCCTCCTCGGCCAGGTGCCCCACGTAGCTGTCGGCGTCGAACCCGTCCGGCACCTTGAACTTGGGCAGGTAGGTGTTGCCCAGATCGAAGGTGACGTTGCACAGCTCGCCCAGGCGCGCGGCGTTCTCCATCGCCTCGGGGATGTGCTTGAAGTAGGCGTCCATCTCGGCGGGCGTCTTGACGAAGAACGCCTCGTTGCGGTGGTGCAGGCGCTTGTCGTCGTGGATCGTCTTCTTCTGCTGCACGCACATCAGGATCTCGTGCGCGCGCGCGTCCTGCTTGTTCAGGTAATGGCAGTCGTTGGTGGCGACCAGCGGGATGCCGGTGCGCTTGGACATCTCGATCAGGTGGCCGTTCACCTCCTCCTGCTCTTCCAGACCGTTGGGCTGCAGCTCCAGGAAGAAGTTGCCCTTGCCGAAGATGTCCTCGAACTCGCGGGCCGCCGTCTCCGCCGCCTCGGGGCCGCGGCGCATGCAGGTCTGCGCCACCTCGCCGCCCAGGCAGGCCGACAGGCCGATCAGCCCCTGGCTGTGCTGCCGCAGCAGCGCCTTGTCGATGCGCGGGTTGTAGTAGAAGCCCTCCAGGTACCCCATCGAGTTGAGGTAGGAGAGGTTCTTCCACCCCACGTTGTCCTTGGCGAGCAGGATCAGGTGGTTGCTCTTCCGCTCGTTCCGGTCGTGGCGATCGGGGGCCACGTACGTCTCGCAGCCGAAGATCGGCTTCACCCCGTGCTTCTTGGCGGTCTCGTAGAAGTCGAGCGCCCCGAACAGGTTGCCGTGGTCGGTGATGGCGACCGACTTCATCCCTCGGGCCAACACCTGAGGGAACAGGTCCTCCAGCCGGATCGCCCCGTCGAGCAGGCTGTACTGCGTGTGCAGATGGAGGTGACTGAACTCTGGCACGGTCAACTGATAGCAGGGAAATGGACCCCCGCGGAGGCGAAAGATTGACGGGGCCGTAAGCCGCTGTCCCCCCAACGTGATCACGTGAGCGTCCACAGGTTTTCCACAGGCGGATGTGCGAGATGGTGCGCAACAAACCCCGTTGACAGAGGGCCCGCCGTCGGGCCTGATCAATCCTCGATGAGGGGCTGTCGGTCCGCTGGTGGCGGGGCGTCTTGCCGCCCCGTCTCATTCCTGGTGCTGCTGCTGGCCACGGCGGTCAGCTGCTCGCTGAACACGGCCGGCCTGAACGGCGGCGACGCGGCCCCTGCGCCGCCGCCGGACGCCGGCCCGGGCGATGCCGTGACGGACGTGCCCCGCGACGCCATCGTCGCCGGTACGGGCGGTGTGGCCTCCGCGGGTGGCCACAATGGCAGCGCCTCGGGGGGCGTCATCGGCACCGCCGGACACAGCGGACAGGGAGGTCACGGTGCCACGGGCTCCGGCGGGGCGCCCGCGGGCACCGGCGGCGCCGGCGGCGGCGGTGTCGGCGGCCGCAGCGTCACGGCCACGGGGGGCAGCGGCGATCGCGGTGGCAACGGCGACCTGGGCGGCAGCGCCCCGGCGGCGACCGGTGGCGCCGGAGGCGCCCAGGCCGGCGGCCAGGACGGCGGCGGCATGGCGGGTCAGACCAGCGCCCTGGGCGGCCGGAACGGAGGCCGGGGCGGTCGTGGAGGAACGATCGGCGCGGGCGGCCAGTCAGCCGGGACGGGCGGCGCCGGTGGCGCCTCGGTGGTGGCCTGCCGGACCTGCCTGGCGAACGGCGGCACCTCGTGCGATGCGCAGACCGGTTGCCTGTTCGACTGCAGCACCGCCCATGCCTGCCCATCGGACGTGGTCTGTCCCAAGGGCATCCCCTGCAACGTGACGTGCGGCGAGAAGAGCTGTCAGGGGGCGGTCGATTGCTCGAAGGGGACGAACTGCGACATCTCGTGCCTGCAGGCGGGTTCGTGCACGGGGCCGGTCCACTGCGGCACCGGCCAGCAGTGTCACATCCGCTGCGCCGGCGATCAGAGCTGCGGAGACGTCGTGGTCGGCGGCGGGCTCACGGAGCAGATCAACTGCGGCGGCCAGGGAAGCTGCGCCGGCGAGGTCGATTGCCACGGTGACCAGTGCACCGCCACCTGCAGCGGCGTTTCGTCGTGCGGGTCGGGCGTCAACAGCGACGCCGCGACGGGCACCATCGATTGCACGGGGCCCGCCAGCTGCGACGGCAACGTCAACTGCTCCGGCGACATGTGCAGCATCTCTTGCATGGGTCTGGGCAGCTGCAACCAGAACGTCTGCTGCTCGGCGGCCACCTGTCGCTACACGCCGGTGATGCTGCGAAACCGCTGCTGACGGGCCGGCGCCGCCATTACTGGTAGAACGCGACGTCGTCGATCCAGATGTCGAACACCGGCGACGCGGACGGGATCGCGACCTCGAACGTCATCACGTTGCTGGTGTCCAGGGCCGGCCGGGCCAACCCGAAGCCCACTTGCTGCAGCTGCCCGAAGTCGATGCTGAAGCGCTGCCAGGTCGTGGTCAGCGTGAACGACGACCCGAACGGGTCGTAGCAGGCGTTCGGGCCGGCGGCGGGGTCGGTCGTGCAGACGCCACCGGCGGGACGGGACCACTTGTCGCCCAGCGAGACGCGAATCGTCCCGATCGACGTCTCGCCGACGCGCCCCCAGAACGTAAGGCCCTTGAAGCGGCTGGCGTCGTAGGGCAGCTCCATTTGCACGCCAGTGTCGCCGGTGCCGTAGCGAAGATCGAAGCCGAAGCCGGCGCCCCAGTCCGAGAAGCCGCTACCGGTCACGCGCATCGCCTTGGTGCTGGTGCCGCAACGCGCACCGGGGATGGGTTCCATGGTGGGCGTCGTGCCTTGATCGGGGTTCAGCGTGCCTTCGGTCGTGTCGTGGTACGTGTACCACTGCCCCATGCGGCCGTCGCGCCCGAGGATGCGGGCGTCGCCGTCCTCCATGTCGTCGAGGTAGTCGAGGACACCAGGCGCGGGATCGCTGCAGCCCACGGCCGGCGAGCCGGCGACGGCCATGCCGCCCGCCCCGCCCGCCCCGCCCGCGCCGCCCATGGCGACCGCGCCGCCCGTGCCCGTGCTGGCCGCCCCGGCGTCGCCGCAGTTCGAGGTCGACGAGCACCCCGCGGCGACAGCCAGCGCGGCGCCGCAGCAGAGGACGGACCAGCGAGCGAATGATGCCGGAGGGGAGACGACGGAACGCGAACCATGGCAACGAAGCACGCGACGACAGGACGGCATGGATTGACCTCGACGGTGGGGGTTGGAGCGCGAGATGGGGCTAACGGCGGAGCGGGCTACGGAAGATCGACCACGGTGGGCATCGGCAACGCCTCGACTACAGCAAGCCCGACAGGGGACCGGTGCACCAGTCGTCCTTGCCGAACTTCGTGGTCGAGACGTCCATCGCTTGCAGCAGCGAGACCAGCAGGTTGTTGTGGGGCAGATCGCCCGTGTACGACAGGAAGCGCCCGGTGCGCAGCGCGCCGCCCGCGCGACCGGCCAGCACGTAAGGCGCCGATTGCCGGCTGTGGGTGTTTCCCTTTCCCAGCTCGTTGCTCCACAGCAGCAGCGTGTTGTCGAGCAGCCGGGTGCCGTCCGTCTCCTGCGCGGCGGCCAGCTTGTCCAGAAGGTAGGCGAACTGCGCCGCGTACCAGGTGTTGATGCGCGTCAGCTTGTCCTGCGAGGCGGTATCGCTGTCGGGCTTGTGGGACAGATCGTGGTGGGGATCGAGGACCGCCGGCGACAGCCAGGTGAAGCGGGTCAGCGACACCGACCGCGACCACATCAGCGACGCGACGCGGGTCAGGTCGCAGGCCAGCGCGACCGCCAGCAGGTCCATCTGCAGCTTCCCGATCGCCGGAAAGCTGTCGTTGTCGGTCAGGCTGGACGGCAGCGCGGGGGCGCCCGGATCGGCGCACGACATGCTGGGCATCGCCTGCGCGTCCAGGCGCGCCTCGATGTCCCGCAGCGCCGTGGCGTGCTGGTCCAGCCGCGCCCGATCGTTCGCGCCCAGCCGGGCCGAGACGGCGCGCAGTTGGTCCTGCACGGCGTCCAGGATGCTCTTCTTGCGCGCGCGCAAGAAGGCCACCTGCGCGGGCGATTCCCCCTTCGTCGCGAACAGCCGCTGGTAGGCGCGCGCCGGGTTCTCTTCGGGGATGAGCGGCTGGTTCGGGCCGCCGTAGATCATGCGGCCCCAATCGTCGGCGCTGCCCACCTGCACCCCCAGTTCGAGGGAGGACAGCGGCGTGGTGCCGCCGATGTGCGCGGCGATCTCTTGATCGACCGAGATGCCGTTGGCCCATCCGGCGGCGCCGTTGTTCGCGCCGCCCTGAAACGGACCGGGGTTCAGCACCTGCCCGGTCAACATCCCGCCGATGCCGCTCTGATGGCCATCGCCGCCGCCCCCCTGCTGGTACAGGCCGTCGACGACGACCAGATCGCTCTGGTGCGCCGCCAGCGGCGACAGGATGGGCGACAGCGTGAAGGCGGTCTCGGTTCCGGACGGCACCCAGTTGGGGTGAATGGTGCCGTTCGGCGTGAACATGACGACGAAGCGCTTGGGGATGGCCCCCGCGGCGCGCGCCTTCCGCGGGCGCATGGCGTCCAGGAAAGGTAGCGCCAGCGAGACCCCGCCCGCGCGCAGCATCGTCCGGCGTGAAAGCGTACGCCGATCATCCAGGAAGTGGCTCATTGCAAGTCTCCTGCGCGCCGGTAGCGGAAAGCGTCCGTCTGGGTCAGCGCGACGACCAGCTCGCGCACGTCCCCCTTCGCGGCCACGAACGCCGTGGCCAGATCGTGCAGCGAGCAGGCGTCCGCGTCGGTCTCGCCGCGCCCGTAGCCGAACCGGAACCACTGCGTCGCGTAGCAGACCTGCAGCTCCGTGCTCTGAGCCAGCTTACCGGCCAGCTGCACGGCGCCGTCGAAGTCGCCGTCCACGTCCGTCCGCGACAGCGCGCCGGTGCCGTCGACGGGCTGGCCCCCCTCCATGTCGCGCCAGCGTCCGATGCCGTCGTAGTGCTCGAACCCGAAGCCGATGGGATCCAGCAGCTCGTGGCAGCCGCTGCACGCGGGGTCGATGGTGTGCTGATCGAAGCGTTGCCGCGTGGTCAGGCGCGGGTCCAGATCGGGCGGACGGATGATGATGTTCTGGGGCGGCGGCGGCGGCGTGGTGCAGAACAACCGCTCGCGCACGAAGCGGCCCCGGTGTACCGGGTCGCTCTGGTTCGCCTTGCCGTAGACCGACAGGAAGGCGCCCTGGGTCAGCAGGCCCGCCCGCTGCGTTCCCCCGGTCTGGATCAGGCCGAAGCCGCCGCCGGTGGGGGCCGGCAGCCCGTAGAACGCGGCCAGCGTCGCGTCGCCGAACGTGTACGGCGCGGTCAGCAGCGCCGCCAGCGTCCCCTCGCGGTTCCACACCACCTCGTCCACGAAGCGGTTCGTCTCCTGCGCGAAGGCGGCGGCCAGCGCCGGCGTGAACGTCGGATAGACCACGGCGTCCTTGTCCAGGCCCTGCAGCTTGTCCAGGCCCAGCCACTGGGCGTGGAACGCCGACACCACGGCGTGCGCGCGGCTGTCGTTCAACATGCGCCGCGTCTGGCGGGCGAGATCGGCCTGAGTAGCGAGCCGGCCGTTCGCGGCGGCGTCGAACAGCGCCGCGTCCGGCATGGTGCCCCAGATCAGGTAAGACAGCCGCGTCGCCAGCTCGTAGGGCGACAGCGCCACCGCGCCGGCCAGATCCGCCGTCGGCCCCGCCCCGGGCTCGCCACGGTACAGGAACTGCGGGCTGGCCATCATCACGGCCGTCACGCGCGAGATGCCCTCCGCGAACCCGCCCGCCGTGGCGCCGTCGGCGAACACCGCGGCCAGGGCCGCCTGCTCGCCGGCGTCCAGCGGCCGCCGCCACGCCCGCCCCCCGAAGTCCGTCACGAACTGCGCCGCGCACACGGCGTCGGGGGAGGACATCGAGCAGGGCACGTACGTGGCCAAGTTGCCCGCCACCACGCCGCCCGCCTGCTCCGCCAGATCCTCGTAGGCACCGACCAGCAGATCGCTGGTGCTGATCACGTCCGCGTTGTTGTCGAACCCCAGCGCCCGCTCGCCGGGCGGCAGGCGCGACACGTCCAGCAGATCGCCGCCCAGCAGATCGTGCACCGTCTGCGCGTACTCCGCGTCCGTCAGCCGGCGCAGCGGCGAGGGGCCGGGATCGCGCGTCGCGCACAGCGGCCCCGCCGACGGCGTGACGTCGGTGTCGGGGGACCCGGAGTCCACCTTGGGGGTGCCGCCGCCGCCGGAGCTGCACGCGCCCAGGCCCACCGCCATCACCCACCACGCCAGGGCCGTCCCCGACGCGGTCCGGGGCCTACCAGGAGATGTCGTCGACATACACCGCTCCTTTCCACGCGCGCCGATCGCCCGTGGTGTGAATGGCCAGCGCCAGGCGGTCAGTCTCCGCCACCGATGACACGCCGCCGTTGGGATAGGGAAAGGGGTTCGAGGAGCCGGAGACGCCGGTCTGGTTCTCGACGCCGAAGCGGTGCGAGATCGTCCACCACCGGCCCGGGGCCAGCTCCTTCATGGCCGGGCTGGACGCCCAGCCGCCGCGCTGGACTGCCGCGATCTCCGCCGAGAAGCGGGCGTCGGGCGGCCCCTCGACGTACACGTGCATCGTCACGGTCTTTCCCGTCAGGTCCGTGGGGCGGTCCAGGCGCACCACCAGCTGCCCCGTCTCGTTGGCGAAGCGGCCGAAGAAGTTCCGGTGCCCGCTCTCGTCGAACGAGGCGTCCAGGCGCACCGACGCCTCGCCGCACCACGAGTGCGTGCGATCGATGCGGGGCCGCGACAGCGCCATCGTGTAGGTGTGCGGCGCCGACAGGCCGCTGGCGGCGTCCTCGAACGAGTACTGGGCCCGCACCGTCACGCAGAACAGGCCACCGCCCCCCATGGTCAGACTGCGCGGGATCGAAGACGAGCTGGGCGCCTCGACGGGGAGAGGGTCCAGCCGCGGCCCGCGCGTCTCGATCGCGGACGGTCCCAGTGGATTGGCGCCCAGCACGGGCACCGGCAGCTCGGGAAGCTCGGCCCGCGGGGGCGGCAGCTGGTGCGGTGTGCGCAGCGCCAGCACCGGATGGGCGGGCGAGCGGCCCCGCGGCGCGGTCCAATCTCCGTCGATCACCACCCGCGATGGCGACGGCGACGGCGACTGCGTCAACTCGTCGCCGCCGGCCAGCGCCGCCGTGGCAGCGTCGTCCATGCGGGCGGCGGGCGCCGAAGGTCCCAGCGTCAGGCGTCCGTCGCTGGCCGTCGCCACCAGGCGCTGGCCCGCGTGCAGCTCGACCGCGCCGCGCACCGATGCGCCCCCCACGCGCACCGCCCCCACGGCCAGCTCCACCACCATCCGTCCCGAACGGGGCGACCAGTCGACGGTGAACTCTGTGCCCGTCACCTCGACGGCGAACGGCCCGGCGACCACCGACCAGCGCGCCCCGCGGCGGTGCGCCACGCGGAAGCGCGCCTGGCCCTGCTCCAGCTCCAGCAGCGCGCCGTGCCGGGTGCGCTTCGCGATGCCGAGCCGCGCTCCGCTCGCCAGCGTCACCTCCGTGCCCTCCGAAAGGCGCAGCCCCGCGGGCTGCGACGGCGCGGCCTGGACGACGTCCCCGCCGATCACGGCACCGCCCGTCACGACGTAAGAGATGGGGCGAGGATCCAGGGTCCTGGAGATCACGGCCAGGACCTCGTCGCTGCCGCTCAACCGCACGGCCCCTGCGGTGGCGCACGCCATGGCGACCGCCAGCGCGCCCGCCCCCACGCGCCGGCGCGCGCGGCGCGCCCGCGCTGCCAGCAACACCGGAAAGTCAGGGACGGGCGCGGGCCCGGGCACGACCTCCCGTTCCAGCAACAGCTCGGCGGCGTGCTGCAGCCGCTGCTCGCGTCGCGCCTGGCTCACGCCCGCTCCTTCACGACGGCCGAAGCCTTGGCGACGGCGGGCGTCGCCTGGTACGGCGCCGGCGCAGAGAGGCGCGCCGCGGCCACCGGCCTGACCGGCGCCTCTACCCGGGAGGGCGCGCGCCCGCTCGCGAGCGCAGCCGCCGGCGGTCGATCCAGATAAGCCACCAGGGCAGCGTCACGTTCCAGGATTCGGTTCAGCCGCGCGGTGGCGCGGGCCAGGCGGCGCTTCGCGGTGCCGAAGGAGAGGTCGTGCGCGCGCGCCACCTCCTCCACCTCCATCTTTTCCAAATACCGCGCCACGTACAGCGACCGATCGAGCGCGCTAGCCCTGTTCAGCGCGGCGTACAGACGCTGCATCGCCTGCCGCGCCTCCATGTCGGAGCTGGGCACCGACACCTCGGGGAGCTCACCGGCGGGCGTCAGGCTGACCCACCGGCGCACGCGCATGCGCCGCGCCTCGTTCCGCGCCACGCCCAGGCAGATGCCCGCCAGGAAGCCCCGCAGCCCTTCCGGGTTGCGTAGCTCGTCGATGCGGCGGAAGAAGCGCACGAACACCTCCTGGCTGAGATCCAGCGGCTCGGCGCCCGGACCGAAGAAGCGCGTCACCAGTCGGCGCACCATGGGGGCCAGCTCGGTCCACGCTTGCGCGTAGGCGCGTTCGTCGCCCGCCTGCAACGCCGCCACCAGCGTCACGTCGTCGGCCGCGTAACGGCGCGGCCGCTCTGATGCCTTCGAATCGGCCACGTCGCGCTCCCCACCAGTTAGAGTTGGGGGGCCCACGCGGCGGCGCAGGAATTCGCGGGCGCCCCAGCGCCGCGCCTGTCAGGGACTACCCGACCGCAATCGCTGCGCGCGCGCCGTGGCCGCGCGGGCCACCGCGGGCTCGGACGAATCGCTGCCCACGCGGGCCCAGTCGTCGGCGGCAGCGGACAGCCGGCCCAGCGCCTCGTAGGCGGCGGCCCGATTGCTGCGCGTCGCGACGTCTCCCGGTTGCAGCGCCAGCGCGCGGCCCGTCAACGTCACGCAGCGCTCGAAGTCTTTTGCTTGAAGGGCGGCGGCCCCCAACCACCCCGCCAGCGTTGCCTCGTCCTGGGGCGCCAGGCAGCCGGGCGAAGCCAGCGCGCGCTGGTAGGCCGGCATCGCGCGGGCCGCGCCGCCCCCGTCCAGCTCGAGAAAAAGATCGCCCAGGCGGCGCTGCCACTCACACTCCACGACCGGGGACGCCAGCGGGCGCGTCGCCAGCGGCAGCGTGGCGGCGCCCTCCTCGACGGTGAAGCTGAAGGTGGCGGGCAGCTCGTACCGCGCGATCAGGCTGCGCCAGCGGGGCAAGCGGCGCACGAACACCCGCGCGTCGTGCGCGCGATAGAGCAGCGCCCAGCGGTCGGGATCCCACCACGCCACCCGCCGGTTCACACCGGCGTAGGCGAGCAGCGCGCTGGTGACGCCGTAGCTCTCCATGGCCGCGTCCCAGCGAGGCCGATCCATGTCGAAGTCGCCCAGCAGGCGGTGTAGCTCCGGCGGATAGGCCGGCAGCCGCGGATCGACGAACACGCGGTAACGCGGGTAGCCCTCGAAGGCGAGATAGGACCCCGTCTCGAAGTCGTTGTACATCCGTTCACGCAGGCCGTGCGCGGTCACGAACTGGATGGCGTCGCGGGGGATCAGGTCGGGCTCGAGGTCCAGCGACAGGAAGGGCCGTCCCGCGCGCGCGTCGGCGATCCGGGGAGCCAGCGCCGCCAGCAGCAGGGCGCCGGCGACCAGCGCGGCGCGCGCCGTCCGCGGTACGGGCGCCCGCGCCAGCAGCGCCGTCAGCCCCGTCGCCAGCAAGGGCGCCGCGACCAGCGCGGCGTCGGCGGAGAAGCGCACCGACCACAGCCCCAGCACCGCCATGATCACCGCCGCGCCCAGGCGAGGCGACAGCGCCGCCAGCGCGTCGCGCAGCGGCGAGATCCCTCGCCTGAGCGCCGCGACCGTCACCAGGGCCGCCAGCGCCAGCCACCCGAAGAACAGGGCGTCCGAACGCCAGGTGGCGCTGCGAAACTCGTCGATGGCGTGCAACCGGGGTAGCGAGACGTGCAGCGCCAGGTAGCGAACGATGCCCCACCCCACCGGCGTCGCGGAGGCGAAGAGGGCGATGCCCGCCGCCAGCAACGCGAAAGCCTGAACGCGCGCCAGCTCGCTGCGACGCTGAACCGGCTCGGCGGCGGCCGCGCACAGCAGCGACGCCGCGGCGGCCGCCAGCGCCATCAGCACGCCCGCGAAGATCCCGGCGTGCGCGTTCGCCCACAGCACCATGCCGGCCGCGAAGGCCAGCGTGCGGCGCAGCGACCAGCGCGGCCCCACGGCCGCCAGCGCCAGCAGCACCGTCGCCTCGCCCACGAACGAGACGACGTGGGGCCGCTCCACGAAGCGCTCGCGCATGACGAAGGCCGCGCCCGCCAGCGTCGCCGCGGCCGCGGCCGCGCCCGCCCCGGCGCGGCGGCACAGGACGTACGCCAGCGCGAAGGCCGCCAGGATGATGGCGGTCTTTCCCACGACGATCGCGGGAAACCCGCCCAGCCTGTACAGCAGCGCCGCGCCCACCTCGAAACCCCAGGCCAGATCGAGATCGGGATAATCCGGCGCCGTGAACGAGAACAGATTTCTGCCCATCAGCGCGTGGTGCGCCAGGATCTCCTGCCCCACCTTCACGCGGAAGAACAGATCCGACTCGGCGATCGGTTGCAGGCACAGCCCGGCCACGAACACCATCAGCGCCAGGAACGAGACCGCCGTGGTCAGGCGCGCGCCCTGCGAGCCCTGGTACTCTGATGAGGCTGGCCACACCGCCCAGACGCCTTACCCGATCAGGCGCGGCGGGGACAGATCCGGCCGGTCAGGATTCGCTGCCGGCGGCCCGACCGGCGCCACTGGCTCCGGCAGCGGGCTCGGGCGGCGGCGCTTCCGCTCGCGTCTAGCGGGCCCGGGCGACCAGGGTCTGGCCAACCAGGAAGCGTCCGCCCACCCGATCCACGCTCATGGCGGGGACGTCGCCGCGCGCCAGGGTGCGCGCCAGGGCGGCGCGGCTGCCCATCGTCTGACCGCCCGTGCCGCTGACCAGATCGCCACGCTCGAGGCCGACCGAGGACAGGCGCCCCGGCGACAGGATCAGGAATCGGGCCCGGCTGGAGGCCAGCGCCGCCAGGTCGTCGGTGGAGAGCTCGGGGTACAGCGCCTCCAGCTTGCGCAGCTTGTCGATGGCGACCAGCGCGCCGCCCTGAATGCTGTCATCCGTGCGCTGCGGAACCTCGACCACCTTGGGAAAGGGCGCCGAAGGGACCAGCTGCGGCGCGAAGGTCTTCAGCGCGTTGGCGATGGCGTCGTTGATGGCCTTCTGCAATCCCAGCGGCTTGCCCTGGGGATCGATCTCCGGACCATTGGCGAACGCCGTCGCGCAGGTCTCGATGCTGCCGATGACGTCACGCTGGTCCGAGCGGCGCACGTCCAGCCGCACCACGTAGTCCATGTAGCGCCGAACGGGACGCGGGCCGCCGCCCACGCCCGCCACCGCCTCGACGCGCTCGCCGCGCGCCGCGGTCACCGAGAACGTCAGCGTCTGCGTCGGGTCCTCACCCAGACGACGAATCTCGTCGGCGATCAGCTCGGGGTCAGTGCGCCCCAGCTCCTCCGCCAGGATGGCGTGGCCGCCGGTCGCCTCGATCAACGCGTCGCCGGTGCGCCGGCCAGCCCGTCGCTGTTCGGCGGCGCGACCAAATCCCAGCTTGGGCGCCAGCGCGACCACCGCCGTCACCTTCGGCGCGATCATCGCCGCGTCGGGGCGGCTGTGCACGATGCTGGTGCCACAGCCCGACAGCACACCGGCCGCCGCTGCTCCGGCCAGGACGATCATTCCCCGCGTTCGACGATGAGAGGCCATGCTCGTGAGATCCCATCGTCGCTCGCGAGACCTTCTTTAGTCGGATTTCGTAATTTCAACTACGATATTTTCTCGACTCGAGAGAGCGGGCATGGTCAATGCTTTCGACCACTTAGAAGATCACGGCCAGGCCGGCCAGCAACTCGACGCGCGAGTCTCCCACCTGCTTCGTGCCGGTCCCGTCAGCCACCTCGGGCCGGGTCCCTATCATCCGGCGCGCCGCCAGACGCAGATGCAGGGGGCTGGGGTCGTCGGCGCCCGACAGGGGTAGGTCGGCGTAGGCGGCGACCACGGCGCCCGCGCGCATCACCGTCTGGGCGCCCACGCTGACTCGCTCGAGCGCGGCGCCCACGTCCAGGGTCAGCGCGCGCATGAAGCGGTCGGTCCAGGCGAAGCGCTGCCGCTGCCAGCGGGCGAACGGTCGCACGGCCAGCATCAGATCCGCTGCCTGCCGATCGGCCCCCACGTCCGCGATCAGCGCCTTGCGGTCCGCGGCCACCTGGCTCGGCGTCGAGAATTGCCCCGCCGCCTCGCTGGCGAACAGGCGGGCGTCGAAGCCCAGCAGGTCCTGTCCGATGCCCCCCTGGACCGAGAAGGAGGGAATGGCCACGTTGCGGCGGTCGGCGATGCCCTGGTTATCGACCGACACCCCGAGGCTCGCCGCCATGGAGAAACGGGGACGCGCCACCGGCAACGGCGGCTGCTCGGCCGTCGCGGCGACGGTCGGCGCGACCAGTGGGCCACCGGGCAGGCTGGCCGGAGGCTCGGCCGGCGGCATCGCGGCGACCGGGGCTGCGGGCGCGACCCCGGTGGGGGACGGCGGTTGGTCCGCGACAGCGGCGGCCCGCGCCGTCTGGACGGGGCCTGTCTCCGGGGCAGGAACTCCCAGCACCGGCGGCGTCTCCGCGCGCGCCAGCGGCAGGGACGTCCCCAGGCCCAGCGCCACGGTCAGCGCCACGGTCCGCGTAACCGTCACCGTCGGCTTTCTTCGCGTTCGCTTCACCACGGCGCTTTTACCATCGCGGCCTGCGGCGCGGCCAGGTCACCGGCTTCCAGCGGCCGGCAGGCGCGGTCCCGCGGTGCTTCGAACCGATCGAAATGCGGCTATGCTGGAGAGGTACCGTGCCCAAGGAGGCGACGTGCCGGACGAGCCCTGCATCCATTGCCAGCAAACGCACGAAGCGGGGAGCGCCCCCTGTCCGGCGACGCTGCGGTCGTCGCCGCGCCCCGCCGCTGCCGCGGGGCCTTCGCCGGCGGCCTCCTCCAGCGCGCCGCCCGGGGTGGGCGGTCCGGGCGAGAAGGGGATCGTCGATCTGCTGCAGCAGGCGTTCGCGCTGTACAAGCAGCACGCCCGATCGTTGCTGCTGGTCGCCGCCATCGTCTTCGTGCCGGGCGCGCTGGCGCACGCCTGTGCCCGCACGGCCATCCTGGCCCCCACGGTGATGGCGGCGGTGGCGCTGGATCCGGCCACCCACCTGCCCCCTGCGGGCACCATGCCGGTGGGCATGCTGGTGGGACCCTTCGCCGCCATGATGCTGGGCCTGCTGGCGGCGGCCGTGACGGGCCTGTTCTTGAACGGCGTCATCATTCCGCTGACGCAGGGGGCGCTGGCGCTGGCGGCAGCGAACCTGCTGCTGGGGCGCCAGGCCACCTGGCAAGAGCTGTGGACCTGGCTGCTCAGGCGGGTGGCCGTCATCTTCTCGGCGATCATCCCGGCGGCACTGCTGACCGGCGTGGGGTTCTTCTTCCTCTTCATCCCGGGCGTGGTGCTGGCGTTCTTCTTCACCTTCGTGCCGCTGGTGGCGCTGTTCGAGGGCGTGGGCGGAACCGCGGCCCTGCGCCGCAGCTACGAGCTGGTCCGCGCCGACTGGCTGCGCGTGCTGCTGTTGCTGATCGCGTTCGCGATCCTGTCGATGGTGGCGCAGTTCTGCGCGGGCCTGGTGCTGCACGGGCTGTTCGGGACGCGGCTGCTGCAGGATCTGTTGACGCTGGTGCTGCTGCCCATCCCGGTGATCGCTTCGGTGTTGCTGTACTTCGACATCCGTCGCAAGCACGAGGGCTTCTCGGACGGGCAGCTGGTCGCGATCGTCGACGAGCTGCGCGACGGCCACTAGCTCGTCGTCGTTGCGGCCCCCCGGGGGGGCTGGACAGGGGCCGTCACTCCGCGCAGCCGCGGATGCAAGGATTGCTGGGCGGCACCGTCACCGCGTAGCTGCAAACGACGTCGGCCCCGCGCCAGCCCAGCGCCACGCCCGACAGCAAGCTGGTGATCGTGTGATGGCAGCCAGGATCGACGTCGTTCAGGCAGGTGCCGAACTGATCCTGGGTCAGCCGTGCCACCTCGAACTCGTAGTTCTTCGAGATGCGCTGGAAGAAGCCGTCGGGGATGGTGTAGCCGTCGAATTGCACCGGGCTCCCCGCGCGGCGCGTGATCACCAGCTGCTGATCGAACCCCGGCGGGAAGGCGATGGTGGTGTTCGTCCTCGCGTCGAGGCGGGCGTCCATCGCCAGCGACAAGGCCGGCTCGCAGTCGAGCCACTGCGCCAGCAAGATCTGCTTGCCATTGTCGGCGGTGGCGACGATGTCGCCGGTGGGCGGCGGCGCGCCCGCCGGCCAGGTCGGGTCAGGCAGCGTGGTGAACACCCGCGAGGCCCCCGCGTTCAGCATGAACTGCGCGGGCGTGGAGAACATCGTGCCATCGAGGTCGATCAGCGTGCCGCGCGAGGGGGAGATGGTGATCTGGGTGCTGTCCTGGGCCGCCAGCACCTGCCACATGCCTCCCCCAGGCGTCAGGAAGGGATCGCAGTTGTCCTGCGGGGCCAGCCGCGCCCCGATGTACTCACTGCCCCACACCAGCAGCGGCGGCATCTGCTCGATGGCCATGTCGCCGCCGTTGAACCCCGTCGCGACGTGGCCGTACGTCGTGAAGACGTTCCCCGAGTAGACCGCCACCGGCTTGTCGGCTTCGATCAGGGTCCCCGAGAGGTCGCCGTCCATCTGGAACGAAAAGACCTGCAGGACGTCGCCTTCGGCCAGCGTGGCCGTGTAATCGCTGTCGGGCCCTGGGTAGGCGATGGCCTGATCGACCAGCGTCGGAATCTTCGGCGTCAGGGTCACGGACGTCTCATCGCGGGTCGCCACGATGGCGATCACGCCCGCCCCTCCGCGACTACCGGGCGTGGCCATCACCGTGTCGCCCGCCACCTGCGGAAACGCGAGCGCCATGTAGCGCCCCTGCAGCGCGTGCGCCGGCAGCAGGACGGTCCCCGACGAGCTGGTCGAGCTGCGCCCGCTGTCGTCGCTGATGATCTCCGTGGCCAGGATCGGGCTGTCGCTGGTGATGCGGAACGCACCTGCCTGCAGGTACCCGTTCGAGAGCAGCGGGCGCGCCACCTCCACCCGCACCACGCCGTTACCGGCGGGCACCACCCCCTGGGGAGCGGCCAGCGTCCAGCCATCAGGCGCGCGTAGCTCGACGCGGAAGTTCGCCGCCCTCACGGGATCGCTGTTCGTCAGCACCAGCATCATCAGCTTGGTGTCGTCGCTGTCGATGTTGTCCAGCTGCGCGGCATAGAAGCGGCAACCCCGGGCCAGATCGCTTTGCTCGGCGTTCTGACAGGCATCGCTGGAGCACAGCCCGGTGGTGCAGCTGGGCGGTCCAGCGGGCGCCTCGAGCGGACCGTCCGCCATGGCGCGCCCGTCATCGCTCATGCTGGCGTCCGCATCGGTCGATGGTGGGGCGTCGTTTTCCCCGCAGGCGAGGAGCCCCGTCATCAACACGGCCAAACAGAACGCGACAGCGGCGCAACGACGGGAACGCGCGGCCGCATTTGTGGCCCGACGGCAATCATCGACGCCGCGGCGGCCATCGCACAGTTCCCTTGGTCGGCGCATTCGGACCCACACAAGGATCGCATTCTTTGGGCGAAAAACCGAAAAACTTCTGAGCGCCAACTTGCCAAGCGCGCTTTGGGGGCGTTACCGTACTGCGTTGTTGTTGTTGCGCGCGACGATCGCCTTCGCCATGGGCTTCGCGCTCGTAGCTGATTGGGCGGGGGCGGAGGCTGCCGAACCCGAAGCGATCCCGGCAGGCGCCGAGAGCGCGGTCACGCCCAGCGGTGGCGAGAGCGCGGTCCCCTCCGCCCGATCTGCGGGCGGAGCGCCCCGCCCCAGCGCTCTGCCGGACCGTCCCTTCACCGACGAAGGAGACGCTGACCGCGAGCAGACGGCGCAGGGGGCGGACGACGACGACGGCGGCGACGAATCGGCGGACGAGGCGCCGGGCGCGCCGTTGCGGGCGCTGTCCTGTCTGGAAGGTGAAGGCGGCAACGAGCAAGACGGCGCGCGCCGGGGCGTGCAGAAGCGCGACTTCCTGAAGAAGCACCGCTTCGAGATCTCGGCGATGGGAGGGGCCTATGCCTCGGACGCGCTGTCGTCGACCTACGTTTACGGGGGCGCCGTGTCGTTCTTCCTGTCCGAGGACTTCGGCCTGGAGGCGATGGTCTTGCGCAACCCGGTCTCCTACCGCCTGCAGGATCCCATCATCGCGGCGGGCCTGCTGCACTCGTTCCAGTCCGGTATGGCCTGGAACGGGTTGGCGGCGATGATGTGGTCGCCCGTGCACGCGAAGCTGCGGTTCAGTCCGCGACACATCACGCACGCGGACCTGCTGCTGATCGCGGGTGGCGGGCGCACGCTGAGCGAATCGGCGCAGGGATTGACGTTCCAGGTGGGCCTGGGCTTGAAGCTGTACCTGGCGCGCTTCGTCTCGCTGCGCATCGACCTGCGGGATCTGATCATCTCCCAGGACGTGCTGGGGCACGGCGAGAACACGCACAACATCATCACGATGTTCGGCCTGTGCGGCTGGGTGCCGGGATGAACAGGCGCTGTGTCGGGCGCGCCGCCGCCACCGCGCAGGTGCTGGCCGCGCTGGCTACGCTGGGCGGTTCCCTGCGGACGGCCAGGGCCGCCGACGAGCACGAGGCCGCCAAGCCGGACGAAGCGGCCGACACGGCGGCCGGCGATCCCGAGGCCGACGCCTGCATCGACGAGAACGTGAAGGCCGATCTGTTCGCCAAGCGCAAGCGGCGCGACGTACGCGATCGCCTGTTCCAGCAGACCAACCGGCACGAACTGACGGCGCTGGGCGGATACTACGTCTCCGATCTGTTCGACGGGACCTGGGTGGCGGGCGCCGCCTACGCGTACCACATGACCGAGGACTTCTCCGTGGAGGCGCAGGGGGCGATCACCCACCTCGCCTCGCGATCGGAGATCGCGCTCGAGCAAAACTTCTCGGTGCTGGCGGGAAAGCCCCGGCGCGAGCTGCTGTTCGACGCCGACCTGGTGTGGAACCCCGCCCACGGCAAGTTGCGCCTGGGCGGCGCCATCCAGCACTTCGATCTGTACGTGGCGGCGGGCGCCGGGGTGATCGACTCGGTCCTTTCCAGCGACATCGCCGGGAACGCCGCCGTGGGGCTGAAGTTCTTCATGGGGCGGGCGATGGCCTTTCGCATCGACGTGCGCAGCTACGTGTATCGCCAGCAGCTCCTCGCCAAGAAGGAATGGGTGAATGACGTGACCTCCACGCTGGGCCTCAGCTTCTTCCTGCCGGTGACGGAATGACAGGGCGGCGCACCTGGCTGGCCCTGGTGCTGGGCGCGTACGCCACGCTGCCTGGCTGGCCAGCGCGGGCGGGATCACCGGCGCCCGTCCGCCGCACCGCCTCGGCCGCCGGTGAAAAGACACCGGCGCCGCCGCCGCCTGCCGCCGCGGCGGACCAGCCGGCGCCTGCCGCCGAGCCCGGCGCGCGGCCGCCCGCGCCCGGCGCGCCCGACCTGGACAAGCTGCGCGCCGAGTACGACCGGCTGCGCGAGGAGCTGTTCAAGGCCCGGGTGCGCAGCCAGAAGGCCTCCGAGACGGTGTGGCCGTCCCGGATGGACGTGCACCTGCGCTGGAAGGGCGGCCCTGACTTCGTGATCCGCAAAGCGCGGCTGCTGCTGGACGGCGCCGAGCTGTGGGATTCGGGCGACCGCCCCCAGACAGACGACGTGATTCAGGTCGCGGAGCGGAGCGTGAAGCCCGGTCCCCACGCGTTCACGGTGCGGCTGGAGATCCGCCCCAAGGCTGAAGTGAAAGGCGGCGCGAAGCTGGGGGCGGACAAGCTGGGATACACCGCCGAGCACACGTTCGCGATCGTGGTGGCCGACAGCGGCGTCACCCACCTGGAGCTGACCGGGGACGAGGACGGCAATCCGCCCGAGTACGAGCCGGAGCTGGAGCTGGAGATCGAGACCGACAAATGAAGCCGGCGCTGCTGATCCCGCTGCTGGCGGCCGCCGCGGCGACCCCGGCCCCGTCGCCCCCGGCGCCGGCGGGCGATCCCGTGGGACAGTACCTGGGCGACCTGGAGCGCGCCGGCGTGGTGCGCCCCAGGGACGCGTCGCTGGGCGGGCTGCGGCAGGGCCTGGTGGACGCCGAGCAGGACCTGGTGACCGGCAACGTGCAGACGGCGACCACGAACCTGTTCGCGCTGGTCGAGTCGGACGCCTACCGGAAGTTCAAGGACGATCCCGAGTACCAGAACGCGGAGCTGACGCTGGGCCGCGCCCTGGTCAAGGCAGGGGCCTTCGGTTCCGCCGAGCGTTACCTGGATCGGGTGCTGAAGCGAGGGCCGGGGAGCCCCTTCTTCGGCGCCGCCTACCGCGCCATGGTGGACGTGGCGCTGGAGACGCGGCAGGAGGCGGCCGTGCTGGGGCGGCTGGACGCGCTGCTGGCGGGGCAGAACCTGCCCCGCGACAGCGCCAACGAGCGCGCTTACCTAGCGGGCAAGGTCGCTTACACCCAGGGTCAGTTCGCCGCCGCCACGCGTGCCTTCTCGGACGTCGATAGGCAATCGCGGTTCTTCGCCTCGGCGCTGTACTTCCGGGGCCTGGTCGACGCGCGCTCGCAGCACTACGCCAGCGCGCGGCGCAACCTGTGCGAGATCGTCGAGCAGGCTGACAACGATCGCTTCACCTTCTTCGTCGACGGGCGCTACTGGGCCATCAAGGACCTGGCCTACCTGGCGCTGGGGCGCATCGCGCACGAGCAGGGGAAGTACGACGACGCCTATTACTTCTACTTCCGCGTGCCCGAGGACTCGGAGCGGTTGCCCGACGCCCTGTTCGAGGCGGCCTGGTCGATGTTCCAGAAGGGCGAGTACGAGGCCTCGAAGGCCTTCATCGAGGAGTTCGATCACGCCTTCCCCGCATCGCCGCTGGGTCCCGACGTCCTGTTGCTGCACGCCATGATCGATCTGAAGTCGTGCCGCTTCGACGACGTCCGCCGGGTGCTGGACCTGTTCGTGCAACGTTACGCCCCCGTCGAGGCCGAGGTGGCGCGGCTGATCGCCGAACCGGGGCGCCGCCAGGCCCTGTACCGCCGCCTGCTGAGCCGCCAGGAGCTGGGCCGCGCCCACGATCCGATCGTCGAGCTGCTGAAGCTGGACAGCCGCTTCTACCGCTACTTCAGCTACCTCGAGTCGCTGGACCGGGAGGGGGGCCTGATCCCGCAAGAGGTGGCCGTGTGGGACGAGCTGACCGCCGCCGGAACGAAGAACCAGGCGGCGGCCGCCCGGGGCGCGCAGGCGACGGAGGCGGCCCAGCTGCTGGCGGATGCCCAGGCGCTGGCCGACGACAGCCGCCGTGACCCCGAGGTGCACGACCAGGCGGTTGATCTGCTGGTGCAGGCGCGGCGCGCCGCCCGGCCGGTCAGCCCGCAGGGACCTTACGCCGCCGAGGCGGCGCAGCTGCAGGCGCTGTCCCAGCAGGCGCGCGAGCTGCGGGCCCGCCTGGTCGACGCCACCAGCGCGCTGGCCGAGGCGGCCCTGGTCGACCTGGACAAGCGCCTGAAGAGCCTGCTGCGCCAGGCCCGCCTGACCCACATCGACGCGGTCATCGGCAAGAAGAAGCGGCTGGAGATCGAGATCGCGAACCTGGCCGAGGGCCGCTACCCCAGCGAGATGCTGGGCAAGCTGGAGGTGGAAGGCCTGATCGGCGACGACGAGGAGTACTGGCCCTACGAGGGCGAGTACTGGGCGGATGAGTACGAGAATTACAAATAGCGCGCTGCTGGCGCTGGCCTGGGCGCTGGGCGGCAGCGTGTCCCTCGCGGCGACACCCGCGGCTCCGGCGGCCAGGGCCAACGCCACCGTTCCGGCGGCCAAGACCAAAGCGGCCGACGACGACGCGGACGACTCGAAGCCCGAGCACACGCTGCCCCCGGTCATAGAGCAGGCGATCGCCGAGAAGGAGGGGGAGGTGGTGGTGGCCCGCAAAGAGGGCATCCGCCTGCTGGAGGATTTCCTGCGCTCGAGCCCCCGCTCCCGCGAGACCGCCGAGGCGCTGTACAAGCTGGCGGAGCTGTACTGGGAGGAATCCAAGGCCGGCTATCTGACGCAGATGGGCCACTACACCGCCGCCGTCACGGCCTGCCACAAGGACCGCGCCGCCTGCGCGCACGTGCCGCGGCGGCCGCCGCGCCTGGATCTGTCGCAAGCGCAGGGGGTGTACGACCGCCTCATCCGCGAGTACCCGCGCTTCCGCAAGATCGACACCGTCCTTTACCTGTACGCCTTCTCGCTGCGCGATCAGGGGCGGCTGGGTGACTCGGTGAAGTACTTCCAGCTCATCCTCGACAAGTATCCGAAGTCGCGGTTCACGGCCGACGCCTGGATGGCGGTGGCGGAGTATCGCTTCTACGAGCAGCAGAACTACAAGACCTCGCTGGATGCCTACGAGAAAGTGCTGGGCTATCCCAAGTCACCGCTCTACGACCTGGCGCTGTTCAAGACGGCCTGGTGCTACTGGAAGCTGGGCGACACCAGCAAGTCGGCGCTGCGCTTCAAGGACGTGATGGATCTGGCCAAGAAGAAGGCGGGCAAGACCACCACCGAGCAGAAGCGCGCCGAGGAGCTGCAGGGCCAGGCCATGGAGTACCTGGTCGAGCTGTTCACCGAGGACGACACCAAGAGCGCGCAGGACGCCTTCGAGTTCCTGGCCCAGATCGGCGGCAAGGAGTATTCGCAGAAGATCCTGGGCCGCCTGGCCGAGACAGTGTTCGATCAGACGCGCTACGAGCGCGCCGCCGAAGCCTACCGGCTGCTGATCACGCTGGACCCGAACGGCGTGGACGCGCCCGACTACCAGAAGCGGGTGGTGGAGTGCCAGCAGCTGCTGGGCGATCCGGCGGGGGCCGTGGCCGAGATGCGCAAGCTGGCCAGCACCTACGGCCCGCACAGCCCCTGGGCCGCCGCCAACAAGGACCGCCCCAACGCCATCGCGCACGCCCGCCAGCTGGCCGAGGAGCAGATCCGCACGCTGGCCAAGACGCTGCACGCCGAGGCGCAGGCCAACGAGAAGCAGAACAAGGTCGTCGACAAGGAGCGGTACGCGCGGGCCGCCGAGGCCTACGGCTTCTACCTGGCGAACTTCGCCGACGCGGGCGACGCCACCGAGCTGCGCTACCTGCGGGCCGACATCCTGTACTTCAAGCTGGGCCGGCTGGCCGAGGCGGGCGACGAGTACCTGGCGGTGGGGCGCACCAAGCCGCCCGGGCAGTATCACAAGGACGCCTTGCTGCAGGCGATGACCGCCTTCGAGAAGCTGCGCAAGCCGGCGGGGCAGGCGGCGGGCAAGCGCGAGATCACCGAGTCGGACCGCAAGTTCGCCGAGGCGGCCGACCTGTACGCCACGCTTTTCCCCAAGGACAAGGAGATCGTCACCGTCATCTTCAAGAACGGTCAATTCTTCTTCGACTACGGCGACTACGACGAGGCGGTGAAGCGCTTCGGGCTGATCGTGGAAGGCCACCCCGACGATCCCAACGCCGGTCCGGCCGGTGACCGCATCCTGGAGGCGCTGTCCAAGGCCAAGGACTACGAGAACATCGAGAACTGGGCGCGCCGCCTGAAGAAGACCAAGGCCTTCGCGGCACCGAGCGAGCAGGAGCGCCTGGACCGCATGATCGTGGTGGCGGTGATGAAGTCGGGCGAGAAGTACGCCGCCGAGGGCAAGAACGAGAAGGCCGCCGAGTTCTTCCTGCGCGTGCCCCACGAGTACCCCAAGGATCCCAAGGCCCCCCTGGCGCTGCACAACGCCGCCACCATCTTCGAGCGCGCGAAGCGCCAGGAGCAAGCGGTGGCCGCCTACCAGGAGCTGGCCGACAAGTACCCGCAGGCGGCCGAGGCGCCGGACTCGCTGTTCACGGCCGGACACATCGAGGAGAGCATCGCCTCCTACGATCGGGCGGTGGTGCTGTACGAGAAGGTGTACAGCCGCTATCCGCAGTCGAAGCACGCCGCCGAGGCGCTGCGCAACGCCGGCATCCTGCGCGAGACGCTGGGCGACAACGACAGGGCGGTCCAGCATTACGCCGAGTACGCCCGGCGCTTCAAGGATCGTCCCGAGGCGAAGGAGCTGGCGTTTCAGGCAGCGGTGGTGCGGGAGAAGCAGCAGGACTGGCGGGCGGCCGGGCAAGCGTTCGAGGAGTACGTTCGCGTCCATCCCGGTGATCCGCGCACCGTGGAGGCGCTGACCCGCGCCGGCGCCGCCTTCGTGAAGGCCGGCAGCGAGGGGAAGGCCAAGGACGCGCTGGCCCGCGCCCTGGCCGTCGCGAACGGCCACGGCAAGAAGGCAGCAGGCGACGCCGAGGGGCGCGCCTGGGCGGCGCAGGCGCGCTACCTGCAAGGCGATCTGGTGTTCAAGGAGTACGAGCACATCAAGATCGCCGGCCGGCCCAAGGTGCTGGCGAAGGTGCTGGACGAGAAGGCCAAGCTGCTGGAGCAGTCGAAGCAGATCTACCTGGACGCCGTCACCTACCAGTCGCCCGAGTGGGCCACGGCCAGCTTGCTGCGCATCGGCCAGGGCTACGAGGCCTTCGCGAAGTCGATGCGACAGGCGCCCGTGCCGAAGGATCTGAACGCGGAGGAGCAGCAGGTCTACCGGGACGAGCTGGAGAAGCTGACGGTCGTGATCGAGGACAAGGCCATCGACGCGTACAAGTCCGGCTACAACAAGTCGCTGGAGATCGGCGTCTACAACAAGCACACGCAGGAGATCCGGGCCGCGCTGACCCGCCTGGACGAGTCCAACTATCCCAAGGAGCTGGAGAGCCGCGCCGGGCTGCGCGCCGGCGAGCCGCCCCTGCACATCGACAAGATCGAGGAGGTGCGCCGTGACAGGTGAGCGCGCGCTGCGCACGGCCCTGCTGGCAGGCGCGCTGGCGAGCGGCGCCTGCGGTCATCGCGCGCCGCCGCCCACCGCGGCCCCCAAGCCCATCGCGGCGGCGGTCCTGCCCCCCGTGGTGCAGGAGGCGAAGGCCGAGTTCCAGACAGCGATGCGCGTGCTGAAGCAGGGGCGCCGCGCCCAGCCCGAGGCGCGCGCCCACCTGCGCCGCGCCACCGAGCTGGATCCCAAGTTCTTCGAGGCCTGGCACGATCTGGGATGGCTGGACGCCAGCCGCGGAAACTTCGCGAAGGCGGCGGCGTCGTTTCAGCGCGCGCTCGAGCTCCAGCCAGGCTCACGCGAGACCGCGCTGGCGCTCGGCGAAACCTGGCGCCGCGCCGGCTTCTACAAGAAGGCGTCCGCTCTTTACGGCGAGCGCCTGGCCGCGCAACCCGGCGATACCGAGTTGCGCAACCGCTACATTCAAGTGTTGCGCGACGGCGGCGAGCTGCCAGAAGCGCTGGCGCAAACGAAGATTGCGCTGGGACAAGCCGGTGAAAACGTCGCCCAAACGGTATTTGCCTATAACTCGTTGGGCCTCATTTACTATAAAATGAACAAGCTTGACCTCGCCGAGACCGCATTGCGCAAGGCGGTCGAGCTCGACGGGCAAAGCGCGTTCGTGTGGAACAACATGGGTCTCGTCGCCTTCGCGCGGGGCCGTGATCAGGAGGCCTTCTTGAACTTCCAAAAGGCGTCTGAGCTCGACCCGAAGTACGTCGAGGCGCGCCTGAACAAGGCCGTCATCTTCATGGACTGCGGCGACTACAAGCACGCGCGCAGCGAGCTGCAGCGTGCCGTCGAGGCCAGCCCTGGCGACGCGGACGCCTTCGTGGCGCTGGGCGTGGCCGCGCGCGGGGAGAACAAGCTGGACGACGCGCGGCGCGCCTACGAGGCGGCGCTGGAGATCGAGCCCGAGCACCCGGCGGCGCTGTACGACCTGGGCATCTTCTACATGGAGTTCGACAAGGATCCGGCCAAGGCCAGCGAGTACTTCACACAGTTCCTCGACGCCGCCGACGCCGACGATCCGCGCCACAAGGACGCCGCCCAGCGCCTGAAGGATCTGGAGGCGCAGGCGAAGAATGAGCGCGCCAAGGCCGACAAGACCAAGGCGGCGGCGCGACCGGCCAAGGACACGGCCTCGGCGAAGACGGGGGTGAAGGCCAAATGATGTTGTCGGGCGCGGTGCTGACGGTGGCGCTGGCGCTGGTCAGCGCGCAGGGGACGCACCCGTCCGGCAAGCGCAAGGCCCACAAGAGCAGCCCGGCCGTCCACGCGCCCGCCGAACGACACGTGCAGGCGGCGCCCGTGCACGCCGCGGCACCCACACCGGCCCCCCCCGCCAAGCGCGCCGAGGCCGCGGCCGCGGCCGCAGACGACGCCGGCGAACAGGCTGCCGGCGCGTCCGGCCCCCCCAGGACGGCGAAGACGAAGGTCTACACGTTCGGCGCCATGGACGTGGAGGGGAAGCTGAAGACCCCGCAACTCCTTTACTTTCTCAACCGGATCAAGCTGGAACTGGAGATGTCGGCCCCGGATCATCGCTCCTTCATGAAGGAGTTGGAGCGGACCGCCGATGATCCCAGTCTCTGATCGGCCATGAAGTCCACCACTGTGTTGCAGGTCGCGCTGGTCTGGCAGGGGCGAATCCTCGCCTATCGCCTCATCGCGGCCGGCCAGAAAGTGACCGTCGGCCCCTCGCCGGATGCCACGTTCGCCACGCCCCCGGCCCGCGGAAATGACCAGCGCTTCGTCCTGCTGGCGCCGCAGCGGCGACCGCGCGGCCGTTTCCGCCTGCGCCTGACCCCCAGCGTGGGCGGCGAGCTGTTCCTTCGTGGCGAGACCAAGCGCGTGGAGGACGTGCTGTTGACCGCCACGCCCTCCAAGCGGGACGCCGCCATCCGCGAGATCGATCTGGATCCCGGCGACCGGGCGCGGCTGTCGTTCACCGACCTGGGCCAGGCCGAGGGACCACGCCTCGAGCTGCGCTTCGTGGATGCGCCGGCGCTGCTGCCGCGGGCGGGCCTGACGAACCGCGAGCCCTTCCTGGTCCGCGTCGCCGCCGTCACGTCGCTGCTGCTGGCGATGGTGGTGGGCGGCGCGCTGATCTTCGCGCCCGACGAACCGCCGAAGAGCCTGGCCCTGACCGTGGAGCGCGTCGCCAAGCTGCTTCCCCCCTCGCCTCCGCCCCCCGTCGACAAGGGCGCCAAGAAGAAGGCCGAGGAGAAGACGAAGGAAGAGTCCGGCCAGATGAAGAAGGCCAAGGACGAGCGCGGCAAGCTGGGCCGCCACGACGCGCCCGCCAAGGACACCGTCATTCCCAAGGGTGAGAAGGACGTGCTGCGGGACAAGGTCTCGAAGGTCGGACTGCTGGGCATCATCGGCAAGGAGCGGCCCTCCGGCTCGGGGCTGGCGAAGCTGTTCGCCGACAACACCATGGACGTCGAGCAGGCGGTGGCCGGCATGGCGGGCGCGCGCATGGTCGCCGGCCGCGGTTCGGGCGGCCTGGCGACCACGGGCAGCGGCCTGGGGGGCGGGGGCACCGGGCAGGGTCACCTTTACGGCGCCGGTGAAATGGACACCGGCGGGCGCGCCAGCCGCGGGCGCGGGCGCGGGCCCACGCTGGCCAGCCGCAAAGAGCACGAGGTGAAGCTGGACATCGCCACCGGCAACGTCGACGACGGCGGCGGCCTGACCAAGGAGCAGGTGGCCCGCGTCGTCCGCGCCCACTCGAACGCGGTGAAGTTCTGCTACGAGAAGGAGCTGCAGCGCAAGCCCACGCTGGCCGGCAAGATCGAGGTCTACTGGGTGATCGTGCCCGACGGCTCGGTGGAGAAGTCGAAGATCGCCTCGACCACCATGGAGGACAACGCCGTCGAGGGCTGCGTGGCCCGACAGGTGAAGCAGTGGGTGTTCCCCAAGTCCGACGGCCGCACCGTCGTGCAGAGCTATCCCTTCCTGTTCAAGGGTGGGGTGTAGGCCGGTGAGGGGGGCGGGCGTTGCCCTCTCCGCGCTGGCGGCGGGGTGCCTGGCCGGCGGATGCACCAACGACCCGTCGTACTTCCCCGGACCGGCCACGCTGCAGGTGGACGGCCAGGGGATGGAGGCGAAGCAGACGTTGCAGCTGTTCTTCCGCACCGCCACCAGCAGCGAGGAGACGGCCCGCCAGAGCCTGTCGTCGCAGCTGGGTTACCAGGTCCCCTGGCTGCGTGAGGATCGCGTGCACCTCGAGCTGCGCTACACCATCACCAACCTGGGTGACAGCGAGGCGTCGTTCCTGCTGAACGTGGACGGCGCGTCCGAGTTCGCCCGCTTCGACGAGGACGCGGTGGCCGCCGCTTTCGTGGCCGCGGACATGGACGCCCCCTCGCCGCGCGGCCTGTTCCAGGTCCGGCCCCCGGCCCAGGCGCTGGCCCCGGGCCAGGTCCTGCAGGGCGCCATCCTGGAGGACGACTTCCGCGAGATGGAGCTGGACCTCGACGCCATGGGGCGCTGGATGGCGCCGAACTTCCCCGCCGTGCTGCTGTACCGCTCGGACGCGGGCGGCGCGCAGACCGCCGCCACGAACGCCGTCGAGTACGCGATGACGCCCCCGAACCTGATCCGCCCTGCCCTGTGGGAGATCACGCCGCGATTCAATTCCACCCAGGCCATGCGCTGCGATTTCTTGGTGCGCGTCCGCGACGACGAGGGCCGATTGTGGGAAAATGGCGACGCCCAATTCATGCCCGACCCCACGACGTACATGCCCACCATCGTGAAGATGTAGTCCGTCGAGCTGTAGCCGCGCCCGAAGCAAGCCCCCGCTGGCGCTAACCAAACGAGGGTCCTCCTGAATCTCCGCCTGCGCTGCCTCTTCATCACCGGCCTGCTCGTCGCCATGGGCGCGGCGCGGGCGGCGCGCGCGCAGGTCACGGCTCCCCCCAAGGCCGAGCTGTTCCCCGATCCCAGCAAGTTCGCCTATGGCCTGTACACCGAGGGCGCGCTGGGGGCGGTGACGGTGCTGGGGGCGGCAGGCAGCCATCTGACGCCCGGGTGGGCGCTGGGCCTGACGGCGGGTTACGACCTGACCCACTGGCTGGCCCTGGAGGCCCGCGGCGTCGGGTCGACGCACACCACGTCGTTCAGCGACGCCCCCCAGGATGGCGAGCTGTTGCAGCTGTATCACCTGATGGGCGCGTTGCGCTTCAACGTCCGCTACCGGTTCCTGATCCTCTCGGGCGATGGGACGGCCGGCGTGGTGCACACCTCGACCAACGTGCTGGCCTCGGTGGGCCTCAACACGCGGCGGACCTCGGTCGCCTACGGCGGCGGGCTGGGCGTCGACTATCACACGCTGTCGCGTCACTTCGCGTTCGGGGTGCACGCGGGCCTGCAACACATCGTGGGGCTGGCGCAAAGCAACGCGCTGACCACCACCGCCGGCGTGAGGTACACGTTTTGAGCCGGCGCCTGCTGCTGGCGCTGGGCGTGGTGTCCCTGGGCGCCGCCGGGTGCGGGGTCGTCGACGTGGGCGCGCCGCCGGCCGACATCAACGCCTGCCGGCCCAGCCAGCGCTACTTCGTCGAGACCGTGTGGCCCGGCTACCTGACCGCCAGCTATGGCGGCAAGACCTGCGCCGACGCCACCTGCCACGGGGCCATGTCCGGCAACGGCCTGCACCTGGTGACGCCGACGTCAACGCCCAGCTACCCGCTGCTGGCAGGCACCGACTGGTACGCCGCGTACCTGTCGGCGTCGCAAGAAATGACCTGCACCGACGTCAACGGGTCGAAGCTGTACGAATATCCGTCGGGCCTCATCTCCAGTCACGGGGGCGGCATGCTGTTCGCGCCGGGCGGACCCGAGTTCACGCTGTTGATGCAGTGGGTGATGCCCGGGCCATGAACGCCGGCGGGGCGCTGTGGCACGGGGTGCGTGGGGCGGTGGCGGCGGCCGCGCTGCTGCTGGCGGTGGCCGTGTCGGCCCCCGCGCGCGCCGACGACGACGCGCTGGTGCGGGTGCTGGCCGAGCAGGCCCAGGTCCACACCGGGCCCGGCTTCGCGTTCCGGGTGATCTATCTGGCCGCGCGGGGCGAGGTGTTCCCCGTCGTCGAGCGGGCCACCCGGGCGCACTGGTTCCGGGTGCGCCTGCCCGACGGCACCAACGGCTGGATCCTGGGGGACGAGGTCTTTCCCCTGGATCTCGAGGAGTCCGACATCCATCGCGGGCCCTCGCTGTGGCACCGGCTCAGCGAGACGCTGTTCTCTCCGTCGCCGCTGCTGGAGGGGCGCATCGGGCTGTCCTTCTCGGCCGGCGTCATCGGGGGCGACTCCGCCTTTCTGTTCCGGCCCGCCTTCATCCTGGAGCCGCACTTCACGCTGGAGGGCTTCTTCGGTGAGACGGTCGGCAACCAGGTCGACGTCATCTATTACGGGGCTGGACCGAACGTGTTCCTGTTTCCCAGCTCGCCCGTCACGCCGTTCCTGGGGGCGGGCCTGGGGGGCGCCACCAGCCGCACCAAGGCCGATCAGTTCACCGTGCCCACCGGGACCTACAAGGTGCTGAACGTGGGGGGCGGTCTGCTGGTCGCCCTGAAGCAGCGGATCACCCTTCGCGGCGACGCCCGCCACTACGTGCTGTTCGACCCCAACCACACCCAACGAATCCAGGAGTACAGCGGTGCGCTCACCATCGTGTTCTAAGCCGGGGCTGGTGGTGCTGCTGGCGGCCCTGGCGGCGCTGGCGGGCGGGTGCCGGCACATCGGCGTGAAGCCGCACCAGCGCGAGTTGCTGGCGGACCGGATCATGTCGCTGGAAGGCAACGCCCAGGAGCGCGCCGCCGACGAGCACGTGCTGGCCAACCGGGAGGGCGCGGTGGGCGCGACCGGCACGTCCGGAGGAGGCTGCGGCTGCAACTGATGCCCAGGCGCGCGCACATGATCGCCGCATCGCCAGGAGCCTTCGCTTGCGGGCCTTCCGCCTTCGGGGCGCCCGGCGCGCGTGGGTGCCTCACAGGCCTGCGCTCCGACGCCGGGATCGCGAAGCGCCTCACGGTCCTGAGCATGCTCATCGCCGTCCTCGCGCTGGGCGCGGCGCCGGCGAAGGCCGCGGAGGTCGAGGCCGCCCAGCGCGGCACCCTGTTCCTCGAGCCTTCGAACATCAAGGGCAACGCCGGCATCACGGTGATCCACCCCCAGACCGACGTGAGCGCCACCTTCGCTTCGGGGTTCGGGATCGCGGCCGGCTACGCCGTGGACGTGGTCAGCGGCGCCACGCCGCGCGTCTTCGGCGTGCGGAACGACGCCACGGGGCGGCCCGTCGACGCCATCTCGGGCGCCACGAAGTTCTCGGACGTGCGTCAGCAGGCGCACGGCGGGCTCAGCTACTCGCGCCCGGTCGGCGACGTGGCCGCGTCGTACAGCTACGGCTGGGAGCACGACTATCGCTCGCATGCGGTGACGGTGGACACCCGCACGGACATCCTCGACCACGCGCTGACCATCAACCTGTCGTACACCCATAACTTCGACAGCGTGTGCGACGCGGCGAACACGGACACGGCGGGCATTCCGCTGGCCCGCCAGGCCCTGGTCAACTCGAACAACTGCTTCAAGGGCACGGCGGACGTGGCCACGCGCTCGCTGAACATCGACGCCCTGGAACCTTCGGTGACCTGGGCGGTCACCCCTCGCCTGGCCCTGCAAGGCGGCGGCACCGCCCAGGTGCTGGATGGGTTCCAGTCGAACCCTTACCGGCAGGTCGATCTGGGGCGCGCTGGCGCGCGACCGCAAGAGACGCTGCCCCAGTTCCGCCAGCGCTATGCGCTGTTCCTCCGCGGCGCCTACGCCGTGCCGGCCGCCCGCGCGTCCATCCAGGCGATGGGCCGGGTGTACCGCGACTCGTGGGGCGTCCGCGCGGCCACCGCCGAGCTGCTGCTGCAAAGCTACGTGACGCGCTTCCTGCTGTGGTCGCTGCGCGGGCGCGCCACCGCCCAGGGCGGCGCCGTCTTCTACGAAGACGCGCAGACCTACTTCCTTCACGGGCCGAACGGCAAGTACTGGACCGGCGACCGCGAGCTGTCACCGATGCAGAACCTGCTGACCGGGACCAAGCTGACCTACCTGCACATCCCCGAGGCTGGCGGGCACCACTTCATCAGCGAGCTGGACGCCTCGGTGAAGTTCGAGATGCTCTTCTACCGGCTGGACTCCGTGTTCGCGCCCAACGCCGACCGCAAGTACGCCGGCATCCTGCAGCTCGCCGTCTCGGCCCGATTCTGACGTTCCTATCGTCGGCCAGGATCGCCCGAGAGGGCGGCGGTCACTGATAGGCGCGCAACCAGAAGCCCACGGCCGGGGTGACGTTTGCGGACACCGTCACCGTCAGATGGCCCGGGTGCGGCGCCGTCACCGTCATCGCGGCGCAGGCGTGGTACGGGCCGGCGTCGGCCGGGGGCGCGCTGGTTCCCAGCGAGGTCGTTCCGTCGGTGTCGAACAGAGAGAAGCTGACCTTCCCGGCCAGTCCCGGCTGATCGCAGCCGTCCAGCTCGAGGTGAAGCGGTCTGGTGACGTCGTCTATTGCCAGCTGAAACGAGGTGGGACGCGGCGCGCTGGCCACGCCGTCGAAGCAACGCTGATCGAGGGGCACGAGATCGTCCGCGAACAACCCCGTGCGGATGAAGACGCAATCGAGACCATCGAGAAAAGGCTTCAAGGTGAGGAACGAGACCAGGTCGCGGGGCGTATCCAGGCACCAGCCGTCTTGCTCGGCGTCCACCGTCCTGGTGCTGCCGTCCGCCGCAGTGATCGTGACCTGGCAGCTCATGCCATCCGTGCTGCAGGAGGCGCTGCGCCCGACGGTGCGCAGGTTCGACAGCTGCGCCAGTTGCTCGGCGGTCATTTGCGCGCGCGTCGCGGCGAACCGCATCTGCCCGCTGAAGACCCCGCTGCAGGACACGTCGACGCTCTGACTGCTGTCGGTCCAGACGGGAGCATCGATGGGGCCCGCAGCCCCCCCGGCTCCCCCTCTGCCTCCGACGCCTCCGGTGGCGCCCACGCCCCCGGCGCCGGCGGCGCCCCCTGCGCCCGTGACAGGGCCGCCCACCTGATACACACGCAGCCAGAGATCGCCGGCCGGCATCGCTCCATTGACCGAGATCAGCAGGGTCGCGATCGTCGGGCCCGGGACCATCACGGTCAGGCTGGCGCACGTGTGCTCGCTTCCGGGGTCCAGCGGGGCGGTGCTGGTGCCCAGCGTCGTCCCGTCTGCGTCGAGCAGCGTGAAGGAGAACTTGCCCGCTCGGCCCGGCTGATCGCAGTCGTCCAGGTCGATGCGAAGCGGCTCGCCCGGATCAATCACCGGGATCTGGCGGGTGATGTCGCCGCTTCCAGTGGTGAACAGGCCGTTGAAGCAACGGGCATCGGGGGCGATCACGTCGTCGGCGGGCGAAGGCTGCACCGACTCCCTTCCGTACTGGCAGGTCAGCGTGTCCAAGAACGGCTTGAAGGTCGCATACGACACCAGCCGCTCGGGCGGGCGGCACGACGTGTCGCCCTCCACGGCGGCCATGGTCACCGAGCTGCCGTCTGCGCTCCCCACGGTGATCGAGCAGGAGAAGCCGTCTTCGATGCATTGCGGGAGGGCGTCGACCACCTTCAGGTTGGACAGCACCGCCAGCTGATCGGCCGTCAGTTGATCGCGCGTGGCCACGAAACGCATCGAGCCCATCCAGTAGCTGCCGCAGGTGACGTCGATGCTGCGACTGCTGTCGGACCAGATGGACGCGTCCGCGACCGGTCCTGTCCCTCCCGCGCCCCCGCCGCCGCCTCCTCCCATCCCGGCGGGCGGGTTGACCGGCTTCCCGTCACCGCCGCAAGCGACCGCCCCCAGCGCCAGGAGAGTCGACAGCGACACCCTGCGCGCGAAGACACGCCCACTTCCCGAGAACAGGCCCACGACGCTTGGCTTCAGCATGTGTCCGTTGTGCAGCAATGGATGGGCCAGCGCTTTATCCGCAAAGTCCCCGCGCGCACGGCGTCATGGCCGGCACGACAGCGACAGGCCTGTCGCGATCCGGTCGCGTCCGTCGACGGGGCTAGGTCAGTCGCAGGACGACGGGCCGAACGTGACCCTGGGGAACGGCCGCTCGGGGCGGGCGAAGAAGTAGCCCTGGCACAGATCGCCGCCCAGCCGGATCAGCGCGTTCCGCTCCTCGACCGTCTCGATGCCTTCCGCCACGATCTGGATCTTCAGGTCGCGGCACAGCTCGACAATCGACCGGATCAACTTCTGCTTCGTCTGCGACAGGTGGATCCCGCGCACCAGGGACATGTCCACCTTGACGATCTCCGGCTCCAGCTGGGCGAAGCTGGTCAGCCCCGCGTACCCGGCGCCCAGATCGTCCACCGCGATTCGATAGCCCATGGCGCGCAGCCGCTTCATGCGCTGCATCGGCTCGTCGATCCGATCCAGCGCCGCCCGCTCGGTGATCTCCAGGACCACGCGCGAGGCGAACGCCGACAGCGGGGCGGCGGGCGAGAACAGCTCCTCGTCCGCCAGGTCCTCCGTGTGCAAGTTGACGAACAGCAGCCCTTCCAGGCCCGCGTGGTCCCGCAGCGTCTGGGCCGCCCGCCCCCGGATGGTCCGCCCCAGCTGGCGCAACCGCCCCAGCCGCTCGGCGGCGTCCAGCAGATCGTCGGGGCGCCGCAACGTGGCCTCGTCGGTGCGGACCAGCGCCTCGTGGGCGTACACGCAGCGGGCCGACCAGGACACGATGGGCTGGTAGGCCATCCACAACGTCTGCAGCGCGTTCGAGAACCGGCTCTCCAGCCCGGCCCGGTCGCTGATGGCGTGGCCGCCCCGCGACAGCTCCTGCAGCGCTTCGCGGCGAACCCGCGCCATCTGCTGCAAGCGGGCGGCGCGCGCCACCACGTCGGTCAGCTCGGCCAGCGGCACCGGCTTGGCCAGATACCGAAAGGCGCCGTACTCCATGGCCTTGATGGCGTCCTTGACGTCCGGACCGCCGGTCATCAGCACCACGGGCAGATCCAGATCGTGCTCCCGTACCGCCCGCAGCAGCTCCAGGCCGCTCATCCCGGGCATCGTCACGTCGCTGACCACCACATCGAACGCTCGCGTTCGCACCAGCTCGGCGGCGGCCACCGAGTCCGTGGCGACCTCGACCGTCATGCCATGCTTTCGCAGCTGGCGCGCGTAGACCGCCGTGATGTTCGCCTCGTCGTCGACCAGCAGCACGTTGCCCCTCTCGGCCGGCCTGGCGATCTTGTCAGCCGCCTCGGCTCCCTCCCCGTCTTGACGCTCCAGGCTCACGTGCATCCCTTCTGGGCATCGGCAGTCGTACCGACAAATTGAGCGCCTTCGGCCAGCCGGCCTAAACCGCGGCAGCAAAGGTGTCGAGACGGCATGGCGAAGGACATGGTGTGCACGATCTTCTTATGAGTGAAGGGGTTCCCCCTCGACTCTACACCGATGGTTGGGCGGCGGATCCCCGGGAGACCAGCCGCGCCCGCCGCGCCTCGGACCTGATGTTCGCGGCGATCGCCATCCTATATCCCGCCTGGCACTGGATCTTCCGGGCTTTGCTGAGCACGCCGCGGGATTCGCTGGGCGAGCGCCTGCTGGTGGCGGCTGCCGCGTTGCTGGGGATGCTGGTCTCGCGGCTGCGTGGTTTCTCCCGGACCATGCCGGTCGTCGAACAGCTGGTGCTGGCGCTGCTGACGGGGCACTACCTGTCGCTGGTCTGGCGGAACGATTTCGCCTTTCCCTACATGGCGGGGCTGTATGTCGTGTTCGCCTGGGTGGGGACCGTCATCTCCCGGCTGCGGATGGCCATCGCCTATTCGGCGCTGGCCATGGCGTCGCTGGGCGCCATGTCCCTGCTGCGCCAGCGCGGGCGCGCCGATCTCGAGGTGCTGCTGGGCCTGGCCACCATGCTGGTGGCGATGTGTGTGGGCGTTTACCGCACCACGGTGACCCGCCGGATGGCGATGCGCCGCCTGCTGCGCGAGCGCCAGCTGATGAGGCAGATCATCGAGACGATCCCCGACCCCGTGTTCGTGCGCAACGCCGAGCGGGACCTGGTCTTGACGAACGAGGCCGGACGGCAGTTCGACAACGCGACCGGTTACGACACCGAGCCGATCGTGCAGCAAGAGCTGACCACGCTGGCCGGGGGACAGCCGCTGACGCAGGACTCGGCCCTGACGACCAGGCACGGCCCGATCGCCATGTCCGTGAAGACCGCGCGCGCCGAGTCCGTGAACAGCCAGCTCATGGTGGTCACGGTCATGCGGGACGTCACCGACCGCCGCCAGCTGGAGGAGTCCCTGCGCTCGAAGATTCGCGAGCTGGAGCAGGCGAACGAGCGGGTGCGCCAGCTGCAGGGGATGCTGCCCATCTGCATGCACTGCAGCCGCATCCGTACCAGTTCGGACGAGTGGCAGCCGCTGGAGAAGTACGTGGCCCGTCATTCGGAGGCAAGCTTCACCCACACGCTCTGCGCGGCCTGTCTGGAACGGCATTATCCGGAGGAGGGGGTCTCATGAGTCAGGTAGCGGTACCGGTCAAGGCAACACAGGGACGGGTCCTGGTGGTGGACGATGAAGAGCCGGTGAGGGTGGCGCTGGGCCGCACATTGCGCCGCCTGGGCTACGAGATGCTCGAGGCGAGCCACGGCGAGCTGGGGCTGCAGATGGTCTCGACCCGCAATCCCGATGTCCTGATCCTGGACCTGCGGATGCCGGGCATGGACGGCCACGCCTTCATGCAACGCCTTCAGGCGGCCGGCCACCCGTCCCCCCCGCGCGTCATCGTGATGAGCGGCCAGGGCAACATCGACGACGTCATCAAGATCCTGCGCTGGGGCGCGGTGGATTACCTGCGAAAGCCCTGGAACCTGACCGAGCTGATGTCCGCCGTCACGCGCGCCCTGGAGCTGAAGCGGCAAAGCGAGAACGAGCGGCCGGGCGGTCCGCCCGCCCCCGACGCGGTCGAGCCGGAGACACCCGACTCGAAGCGGCGGGCCCGCTTCGCGTCGCTGCAGACCAAGCTGCGGCAGGGCGAGATCGTGCTGCCCTCGATCCCCGCCATCCTGGAGCAGCTGCGCGTGCTGGTCGACGATCCGAAGTCCTCCCTCGATCACATCGCGGAGGTGGTCGAGCGAGACTCGCGCATGGCGGCCGACCTGCTGCGCATGGCGAACTCGGCGCAGTTCTCGCACATGCCGCGCGCCACCAACACGAAGACCGCCGTCACGCGCCTGGGCCTGAAGCACGTGAACAATCTGGCGCGGACCATCTTCCTGCAGGGGCTGTGCAACGTGCGCAGCGGCCCTTACCGTGACCTGCTGGCTGCCGTGTGGCGCCGCTCGGTGGCGCGCGGGGTGGCCATGCGGGCGCTCTGCGATCTCATCGACCCCTCGGCCGGGGTGGACGGCGACACGGCCTACCTGATCGGCCTGATGGCGGATGTAGGGGCATCGCTGCTGCTGTGGGTGACGTGCGAGCGGGCCGGAGACAACCTGACCAGCGAGGACGTGAGCGACACCAAGAGCGCGCTGGAGATGGTGCGGCGTTCCCACGAGGACGTCGGGAAGGCGCTGGTCGAGCGCTGGAACTTCGGCAAGGCCATCCCTTGCACGGTGGCGCAACACCACCGCGAGGCGCCGCCGGTCACCGACACCGTGTGGTGGAACCTGTTCGTGCTGGGCGACCATCTGGCCTCGAAGATCGTCGAGCAGCGGGACATCACCACCGAGCGGACCCTGAGCGAGATCACCATCGATCGCTGCGCGGCGGAGTTCGGCATCCCCCGGGTGGTGCTGAGCCAGCTTGCCGGTGACCTGCGCGGCGAATACGAGTCGATCGAGTTCGGCCTCGACTGACACGTTTCACCGCTGAAACTGTTTTTCGTTACGACTTTCGAACGAGACCTTTCGTCGCGTAACATCCAAGCTTATTTTCCTTTAGGCAGCCCTGGCAATGTCAGAGCGGGCCCGGCCACGTCGTACTGAGAGCGGGAGAGGATCCCCGGACGGTCTGGCTGTTGGTCCCAGGGAGAGCGGGTGATGCAAGAACCTTTGCGTTTGCTGCACATAGAAGACGACGAGGACGACGCCGAGCTGGTGCGGCGGGTCCTGGAGAAGGACGGGTTCAGCCTGGCCTGGGAGCGGGTGGACTCGGAGCAGCAGCTGCGCGAGGCGCTGAAGCAGCCGTGGGACATCGCCATCTCGGACTTCGCGATGCCTGGCTTCAGCGGACTGCGCGCCTTCGAGATCCTGTCGCAAGAGCGGGCGGACCTGCCCTTCATCTTCGTTTCGGGCGCGCTGGGCGAGGAGCGGGCGGTAGAGGCGATGCGCGCCGGGGCCCGGGACTACTTCCTGAAGGGCAACCTGGCCCGGCTGAATGCGGCCGTCCGCCGCGAGCTGCGCGAGGCCGCGAACCGGCGGCAGCGCAAGATTGCTGAGGAGACGGCGGCCCGGGAGCAGCAGCGCCTGGCCCTGGCCATCGAGGCCAGCAACGCCGGCGTGTTCGAGATGAAGCTGGACGACGAAGGTGGGACCGTCGACTACAGCGGGCCCTGGACGGAGATCCTCGGCTACCGGACCAGCGAGCTGCCCGACAAGGGGGACGCGCTGGTGGCCTGGGTGGCCGACCGCATCGAACCGCAGGCGCCCAAGGCCGCCCTGGTGGAGATGAGGCGCTTCTACGCGGGGCGCTGCGATCGCTACAACGCGGAGATCCGGCTGCAGCGCAAGAACCACAGCTGGGTCGACGTGGCCGTGTTCGCGCGCGCGGTGGAGCGCGACCCGACGGGCGCGGCGAAGCGCATCGCCGGCGTCGTGCTGGATCTGTCCGCCCGCAAGCACCTGGAGGCGCAGCTGCGCCAGGCCCAGAAGATGGAGGCGGTGGGGCGCCTGGCGGGTGGCATCGCGCACGACTTCAACAACCTGCTGACCGCCATCCTCAGCTTCGGATCTTTCGCGCGCGAGGCGCTGCCCGCCGAGGACCCCATCGGCCTGGACATCGACGAGATCCTGAAGGCTGGCCAGCGTGCCCAGGCCCTGACCAGCCAGCTGCTGGCCTTCTCGCGCCGCAAGCCGGTGGCCCCGCGGGTCCTGAACGTGAACGAGGTGGTCGAAGGGACCCAGCGTATCTTGCGCCGGCTGCTGGGCGAGGACGTGCAGATCGTCGTCGAGCCCGCGGACGATCTGGGCAACGTGCGCATCGATCCCGATGCGCTGGAGCAGGTGCTGCTGAACCTGGCCGTCAACGCGCGCGACGCCATGCCGGGCGGCGGCACGCTGACGGTCAGAACGGCGAACACCACCGTGGATCCCATGAACAGCGTGGCCCCGGGCGAGTACGTCGAGATCGCTGTGATCGACACGGGCACCGGCATGGACGCCGCGACCCAGGCCCAGATCTTCGAGCCGTTCTTCACCACGAAGGAGCAGGGGCGCGGCACCGGGCTGGGGCTGGCCACCTGCTATGGCATCGTTCACCAGGCGGGCGGCCTGATCCAGGTGGACAGCGCGCTGGGCGAGGGGACGACCTTCCACGTGCTGCTGCCGCGCATCGCCGACCAGGCCGAGGGTCGGAACCAGGTGCGCGACCCCGAGAACATCCTGGGAAACGAGGTCATCCTGATCGCCGAGGACGACGAGCAGGTGCGCAAGATCGCCGCTCGGTCGCTGTCGCTGCTGGGCTACACGGTGATCGAGGCGGCGGACGGAGAAGAAGCGCTGGAGCAGTACGCGCGGCGCGACGTGGACATCGATCTGCTGCTGACCGACATCGTGATGCCGCGGCTGGGCGGCAAGGCGCTGGCGGAGCGGCTGCGCGCCACGCGCCCCACGCTGCCCATCCTGTTCATGACCGGTCACAGCACGCTGGGGACCGTCTTCGACGATCCGGAATCGGAGGTGCTGGAGAAGCCGTTCACGCCGCGAGCCCTGGCACAGAAGGTGCGCCGCCTGCTGGACGCGCGTGTCCCGCAGGCCGTGGCCCGCGCCTGAGCTCGTCCCGCTACTGCAGCGGCTTGGGATCCTGATCGCGCGACAGGCTGACCGACGCGCCGGTCAACGCGTCGGGCGTGACGGCGATGTCCAGCTCCTCGCCGCTGACGCTGCCGTGGCAGCCGCCGCAGACGCCGTTGAACAGCGCCCGGGGGACGCCGGGGGTCACGTACTCGCCCGCCGCCAGCTGATGCTCCTCGGTCATCGTCAACACCGGGTTACCGGCGCCGTCGACCAGCTCGAGGATCAGGGGCTTTTGCGTGGGGACGTAGACCTTCAGTGAATGATCGGCCTCGAACGCGGCGGTGCCCACCACTTGCCGGTTCACATAGACGTTCTGCGAGCCCACCAGCCCACCGGGGTTGGGCCCGGGCGGGGGCAGCTCCTGGTACACCTTCAGGGCGACGGCGGCGTCCATCGCCTGCACGTCCCGGCCCTGGCGCAGGTTCGCGCCCAGCAACGTGGCCACCATCGGCACGTCGGGGAAGTGCATGATGCCGGCCGGCCCGCCCGCGTGACCGCCGAACACGAGCTGCGGCAGGTTCTTGAACAGCTCCGTCTCGCCGCGCTTGTAGCCCAGCGTGGCCTCGACGATCGACCGCGAAGGATCGGACAGCAACGTCGTGCGCAGCGTGCCGCCGCCGGCGGCGGCCCTGGGATCCAGCGCCACCAGATCGTACTTCGGCGTGTCGGCCATCGGGTTGGCGACATTGGCGGCGTACGACACCAGCACCCGGCCGTCGGGCAGGGAGAAGGGCGAGCGATAGGCGCCGGCGGTCCCGGCCCGGCCCGTCGCCGCGGGATCCAGCATGACCAGCGACTTCAGGAAGGACGGCTCCGGGCGATCGGCCTCGAAGGGCCCCACCGAGCGGTTGAAGGTGGCCAGCGCTCCGGCTGCGCCCAGCGATCCCACGTCCGACAAGATGACCAGGAAGTTGCGGTCCAGCCCTTCGCGTATCTCCGTGGCCTGCGAGTAGCCCACCGACGGATGCTCGACGGCGCTGAAGGTGTCCGTCGACTGCGCGCGCTGCGCCAGCAGCGGGTGGTAGTCGGTCAGGTCCCAGTTCATGCGCCGCCCCGACAGCTGATAAAAGTCCGGGGAGGCCTTCTCGGCCGTGAACGAGAGGCGGCCGTCCTGCATCATCGCCGGGCCCAGCTCGGAGTTCAGCAAGAACGTCATCTGCTCGATGGCGGTGAAGTCGGCGTGCGGGCCGGTGCGGAACAGATCCGAGTTCGGCAAGAACGTCTTCTGCGTGAGGGTGCCGGCCCGGGTCGAGGCGAAGACTACGGCGCCGTTGGGCGCGAACATCGGGTCGAAGTTGTGCACCCGCACGCTGCCCTGGATGCGTCCCGCGTCGGTGGTCAACTGGGTGCAGGTGCCCGCCGGGACGTCGACCATGAACAGGTCCAGCCCCACCGCCTCGGAGGCGCGCCCCGCGAAGATCAGCTTCGTCCCGTCGTAGCTCCAGTCGGGGCCGCGCACGTCCGACGCGCCCGCCTGCAGGCCGGGACAACCGGCCAGCACGCTGCGCGCGTTGCCGACCGACGTCACGTCGCCGTGCGCGCCGAGCGTGGCGTCCGCCACCATCAGATCGGCGCCGCCGCGGAAGGTGTCGAAGGCCAGCAGCGAGTCCGGATCGGGGGGGCGGACCACGTAGGCCAGCGGCAGCTTGTCGCCGCTGGCCATGGCCGACACGGCGGCCGCCCGATCGCCCCGCTCCAGCCGGTGCCATTCGTTGAACGTGCAGAAGGCGGTCGCGGCGGCGGGGTTGGCGGCGTCGAAGGCGGGACAGTCCTGGGCCGAGACGGGCATGCTTTGATCGGGGGTCGTGCCGCTGTCCAGCAGCGCGCCCGCGCGATGGGTGATCCCGCCGGAGATGGGGAAGATGTTCTTCTTCACGGCCCGCGACTGGCGGACGTCCACGCTGTCGAGGGCCATGAACTCGTTGATCAGCGTCTCGTAGTTCCGCTTCAAGGCGGAGGGGGCGAAGAAGCCCTGCGCCCCCGGACGCAGGCGGAAGTCGTTGAACCCGTCGGGGCTGTGGCAGCCCTCCAGCGCGCAGCCGCGCTTCAGCAGGATGGGCATGACGTTCGCCTCGAAGAACAACTGCCCGGCGCTCTTGGGCGCCGCGGCGGCCGGGTTGGTCTGCACCGCCTCGGCGAAGGCCTTCCACTTCAGCCAGGTGTCGTCCGAGCGCGAGGCGAAGAAGATGCCGCCGGTGTGACTGACCCCGCCCCCCGCCGGGGCCAGCGGTCGCAGCAGGATCTCGCTCTGCTCGGCCGCCGTGCCGGGGGGCGCCACGAAGTCCGACGCCTGCAGGAAGTTGAAGCGCAGCTGCGCGTCGTCGTCACCGCAGGTGATGTAGAAGTCCGACTGCGGCGAGCTGTGGCAGGTGGCGAACGCGCACGAGGCCTTCAGCTTCGGCATCACGTCGTTCTGGAAGGCGGCGAACGCGGCGCTGCTCTCGTCGACAGCGGACAGGTCGCGATCGGCGGGCACGGCCGTGTTGCACGCGCCCTGCCCCTGGTTTCCCGCCTGGGGGGGCGCGATGCCGTCGCGGGTGGCGCCGTTCTCCAGCCAGTTCTCCAGCGTGAAGAAGGCGTCGGAGTCGATCGCCAGCGTCTTGCCGCCCACGTGCGTGATCTCGCTGGGCAGCAAGGTGCCACGATAAGGAATCTGGACCGAGGCCTCCTTCAGCGCCTTCAGCAGCAGCAGCGGGTAGGGATAGCTGCCGTACTTTCGCAGCACGTCCGGGCGCTTGTGAACGGTGTCGAACGACGTGAGATCCAGGTTGCCCAGCGCCGTGCCGGTCTTCGGGTCGACGCTGTGGCAGGGGGACGTGTTTCCCACACATGACTGCGTCAGGATGGGCTGGATGTGCTCGTCGTAGAACGAGGGCGGCGTCGGCTTCTTCGGCGCGCAGCCGAGCGCACCCAGCAGCAACGCAAGGGCAGCCGCGGGCGAGCGGAC
>Ga0105237_10000118_pt1 | contig 110174 bp, 99 predicted proteins | sample KBSC24metaG_FD_81520 | JGI IMG/M metagenome (GOLD analysis project Ga0105237, IMG submission 81520) | Corn rhizosphere microbial communities from Kellogg Biological Station, Michigan, USA - KBS C2-4 metaG | ecosystem: Host-associated > Plants > Roots > Rhizosphere > Soil | place: Michigan, USA...
GAGGGGTCCACCCGTTCCCATTCCGAACACGGAAGTTAAGCTCTCCTGCGCCGACGATACTCGGTGGGCAACTGCCCGGGAAAATAGGTCGCCGCCAGATTAATTAAGAGCCCGAAAGGGCAATCGAAAGGCCCCCGATCACATATTGTGATCGGGGGCCTTTCGGCGTTCTAGGGATATGAGGTATGCTTCGCCTTGATGACGAAAATCGAGATTATTCCCTATATTGAGCGCTGGCCCGAAGAGTTCCAGGAAATTGCCGGGGCTATACGGCAAAGCGCAGACGGTTTGGCAGTGCGTATTGACCATATTGGCTCCACTTCGGTACCTGGATTGCCTGCCAAGAATGTTATCGATGTGCAGGTTACTGTGGCATCATTGGATTCTCCTGAGGTGATTGTCAAAGCATTAAGCGCATTGGGCTATCTTTACCTGGAACATATCACTCAAGATCATGTTCCAAGTGGCGCCAATGCGTCACCGGAGGAATGGCAAAAGCTATTTTTTCGGAGTTCGGCTGGCCAGCGCCGTGCCAACGTCCATATTCGTGTTGCAGGCAAGTCCAACCAGAGATACGCTATTCTCTTCCGCGATTACCTTCGGGCAAATCGACTTGCCGCTGACGGTTACGCAGAGATCAAACGGCAACTGGCGCGATATCATCCCGACGATGAGGACGCCTACTATGATATTAAAGACCCTGTATGCGATATCATCATGGCCGGCGCTGAGTGTTGGGCCACTGTGAATGATTGGCAACTCGGATCTTTCGATGCCTAGCGATAAAAGGGCCTTCCTACAATGACCTGCCTCAGATGAATCCGAGGCAGGTCATTTGTTATTCCGTGTTTTCACGTCGCAGGATCGTTGTCGTTGTTGCCAGCGGGGTTGGCGTGCCGGCGTCGAAGATGGCGGTTTTTATGGCTGTCAGGTATTCCGATCGCATAGCCACTTCAGAGGCTTTTTGCGGTGGTCCCCAGAAAAATACTTCCCAGTGAATGCAGTCAATACTGGTATCGATGCCGGTGATCCGAATCGCAGGCGCCGGTTCTTCTGCGACATTGGCGATGTTGGCAGCTGCAGCGAGCGCCGTCGCCTCCACGGCTCTTGTGTCTGCCGATAGCGCTGTATCGAACTGTACACGATAACGGCGCATCCCAAGTGTCGTATAGTTTATGACTGCACTTGTATACACTTTGCTGTTCGGGATGATGACTATTTCGCCGCCGTATGTTCGCAAGGACGTCGTTCTTATCTGGATGTCGGCGACTGAGCCTTCGAACTCTCCGAGCTTAACCTGATCGCCGAGTGCAAACGGACGAGAGAAAAGGAGGAGAATACCGGAGATAAAGTTTTCCAGGATGTCCTTGAGGGCAAATCCCAGGGCAAAGCCGGCTACTCCGAGGCTGGTGAGAACGGTAGTGACATTGACATCTATGGCGCTCAAGGCGATGAGAAGCGCCATCAGCACGCCGGCGATATAAGCAAGGCGCGCAATAAGAATACGAGCCGCCCACGGAATGGTCGGGATTTTCTCCAGTGACTGCCGCGTTATCTTCCGAACAATGTTGGCCAGCACATAGAATAGGAAGAACAGCACCGCAGCAACCATGATGCGGGGCAAAAACGATATGATGCCTTCGAGAGTTCGCTGCAGCGGCAGCGTGAATGCGGTCCAGTGTAACTGCATGAGCTCCTGCGAGTGGCGTTTATCCGTTTTGGCTGGTTGCAAGGACCAATTCAGCAAAAAAAGAAGTTGGCGCGGTTTGGTTGCTGAGACGCAATGCGCCGCGAATGACGGGATTTCCTTCACCTATTGAGGCAATCATGTTTTAGCCTCCTCATTACTGATTCACTTTCGACTTATTTCATCCCAACACTTCCATGAATGGCGCGTCTTCTCTGTTGTAAGGCGCGCGACGGCGCGCTGCGCAACATGGATAAGGAGAATGAATATGTCGACGGAAGATACTATGGAAGATGTGCAGGCGAGCTCGCGGAGCGGGCACATCTCGGATGTGGGAATGCTTGACCTCACTTCGGCGAAGACACCTGAAGATCTCGCAAACATTAAAAGCCTTCACGATATTGGCGCGATCTTGATCCCCGAGCATTTGACAACAGCCCTTGCAGGTATCCAAATGCACGATGTGGGGGCGGTTATTCCAATCACATCCGGAGATCACATCAATATGATTACCGGCCAGACCAAACTTACGGGAGAGTCGCTGGCGGCGGGCGATCCGGAAACTGTGCTTGTTATTGCAGGACAGGTCGTTGTCACAACGCGCGTGGATAAGGTTGGTTATAAGGGATTGCAGATCGTCGGTCAGGTACTGGCGCCACGGGGGAGCGAGACTGCCCTTGCGTCCAAAATCACCCGTCTATCCGGACAGATGACTTACTATCCGGAAGGGGCACGATTTTTCATCGGAGATAACGCTGTGACAAGCGAGTTTCTTGAAATGCTGCCGGCTCCCACACCGCTCCTCATCATCGGACATCTTAATCTTGACTCCGATATTTCTGTCGACCTGCTCAGGGCGAAAGTCTCCGAGATCGCATTGATGGGCGCGATGTCCGTGCCGCGCCATCTCGCTGCGTTGACGCAATTCCTTACCGTCGAGAAGATGGGTGATATCGAGATCCGAGACTAAACACCGTGACGATCCCACAGCGATGTGACAACACTTCACTCTTCGATAGTGTTTACCAGCGTCATTACCGCGTGGTTTATGCCTATATATTCGGGCAGGTCCAGGAGGCGGACGCATCTGCGGACGTCCTCCAGGACACCTTTCTGAGAGTGTGGCGGCACGTGAACGATCTAAGCGCAATCCCACAGGAACGCCAGTTATACTGGGTACTGAGTATTGCGCGAAACCAGACGCGGGATTACTACCGGCGCAGACTTGTTCGGAACCGGGTAGAACAGAACTACGACGTCACTCTCACACCAGCAGCCGGAGATCCGCACGCGGAGCTTCAGACGAAAGAGACGCAATCCGCGGTGGACGCTGCGATCCGATCGCTTCCGCCAACCCTGAGACTTCCGCTCACACTCGCGGTAATGGGCGGTCTCAACAGCAAGGAGATTGCAGGGATTTTGGAGCGTCCGGCGGGCACAGTGCGCTATCAGATTGCGGAAGCAAGAAAGCGTATTGCGCGAGAAATTGGACTGACGACAGGTGATGGACAGAACGGCAGCGAAAAATGAAGAAACCAAACGGATCGAACGGCTCCATAGACGCGGAATTAAACTCGCTGCTTTCTGCCTGGGCGCAGTCAAATGCCTTACCGCAGTTGAAGGCCGGTGCAATTCAACGTGCAGCAAAGGAAGCTCCTTCAGCAGAGGACGCTTTTATGCAAAACTTACTGCCCCGCAGTGCTATAAGTGGGAGTGGCCTACCGGGCAACCTATCTTCTCAGTGGTGGTTCGGATTTGCCCACAACTTGACCGGCGCGCTGACACAAGCGTCGCGAAGCTGGTCTTATGCCGGCGGCGTTGATAGTTCCTCACCGGCATAGGCACGTAATCATTGCCCGCGCTCCGGCCTTATGCTTTTCAAGCGGCCGGAGCGTCGTAGGTATTCCTATTGCTTTGGGTAGCACAGTTCGTAGTGAAGTGTGGACGGATTGTCACGCTGCAGTCTTTCCCACTTCGACTACGCTGTTTTCCATTGCCTGGACAACGATCCGGCCGCGCCTTGTCACCGTAAATGCCTCTTTTGCCGTCAGCCGATAGTCGGAAGGATCGCCCGGCTGCGTAATCCACATCATACCCTGCCGGCATGAAATGATCCGGCCACGGTTGTCTCCTTCCAGCGAGAGCACCTTTCCGTGGTCAAGACAGAGTCTGAGATTATCTTGCACATTCAACGTCGAATGCGCGGGCGCTGCACTGCGCTTTGCTTGCCTTAAGAGTATTCCATTCATATCCTTATTATCACGAAAAACGAGGAAGGATAACAGATGTAAGTTCGCCGAATTGTAACCATAACAGTTAGGTGTAATTTCAACTGTTATGGTCATAATCAGCGCAAACTGAACCTTGTGCCGAAATGTGTGGTCAGGTACAAACCTAACGGGAGAAATTCAATGACTGTGCTAGCTTATGGTGAGCCACGCGTGAACCTGTATCGGGAAGTGGCCGATCGCATCAATCGCCTTATCGATCAAGGTACGTTTGCTGCCGGCGACCGCCTGCCTTCCGTTCGCAAACTCAGTGTTCAGCTCAAGGTGAGTGTCAGCACGGTTATGGAAGCCTATCGTGTCCTTGAAGACCGTGGGCTGATCGAGGCGCGCCCACAGTCGGGATACTATGTGCGCCACCTATTTATCCAGACCCCTCAGGAGCCGCACACTTCCGAGCCGCCAGCAGGACCGACACTGGTAAGCATCGGCGATCTGGCCAGCCATTTGATGCGCGATACGCTGCGTCCGGATCTGCTGCAACTTGGCGCTGCAATTCCCAATCCCGCATATTTGCCTGTCGAGAAGCTCCATCGGACGATGGCTGCCGTGCTTCGCCGCAATCCTAACGCCGCTATCAACTACGACGACCTGCAGGGTTGTGAGGCGCTTCGTATTCAGCTTGCGCGCCGGGCGCTTGCGGCAGGCTGCACGTTGACGCCGGATCAGATCGTGACGACCACCGGCAGCCAGGATGCGCTCAATCTCTGTTTGCGGGCTGTGTGTAAGCCGGGAGATACGGTTGCGATCGATTCGCCAACATATCATGGCATTCTGCAAACGATCGAGATGCTGAATTTAAGGGCGCTTGAGATCCCGACCCATCCGCGAGACGGCATCAGTATTGAGGCTCTCCGCTATGCGCTGGAACAGACCGAGGTCAAGGCCTGTATGGTCGTTTCGAACTTCCACAATCCCCTTGGCAGCTGCATGCCTGATGCGCGGAAGCGTGAGCTTGTGGATCTGCTTGCGGAATGGAATATTCCGCTCATTGAGGACGATATCTATGGAGATCTTCCGTTTGCGGAATCGCGTCCCAATGTCTGCAAAGCTTATGATCGCAGCGGTATGGTAATGATGTGTTCATCGTTCTCCAAGACCCTTGCGCCGGGATATCGAGTAGGGTGGGTTGCTGCGGGACGTTTTCAGCCTGAGATAGAACGGCTAAAGCTTGTCACAACGCTTTGCTCACCCTCACCCACGCAGCTGGGCATTGCCGAATTCCTGGAGAACGGCGGCTACGACCATCATCTGCGCTCCATACGCCGTCTCTATCAGAAGCAGATGCTTGGGATGTCCCAGGCGGTATCCACTCACTTTCCGGAAGGGACGCGAATGACGCAGCCGCAGGGAGGGACGGTGTTATGGGTCGAAATGCCTCAGACCGTCGATTCGCTCGTATTGTACAAGCAGGCTCTGGAAGCCGGAATGACGATTGCGCCGGGGCCGATGTTTTCGGCCAAAGGAAAATACCGCAATTTTATACGTCTGAACATCGCTTTCTGGTCCGATCCTGTGGAGCGAGCCATTGCGCGGCTTGGAGGTCTTGCGGCAAGGCTTATGTGAACACAGTCACGCTTGTCTTAAGAGGGTATAGTCTCTATCGAATTGAAATTAACTCGCCATGAAAATGCGCGAGCTCAACGGAGACATGCTTTCAATGACCGATACGCTGCTGCCGCCTGGCGCCGATGAAGATATCCACCTCACTCATGGCGATTTACATCTGACCGTATCCGCTTATGGAGCCTCGCTCCGTGGCCTCACCAGAGGCGAGGGAACAACTGCGAAGCCGATCGTTACCTCCTATGAAGGAGCGAAGAACAAAATTGGCGGACAGGGCGATGTCCTGATCCCGTATCCCGGCCGCGTCAATCACGGCGCATACACTTTCGACGGCCACAATTATCAATTGCCGCTCAACGACAAAGAGGGCCCGAACTCTATCCATGGATTCTTGCGGACTGTCATCTGGGATGTTGCCGAGCTGACCGCGGACACTGTCACGTTTGAAACCCACCTCAACGCCTCCGATTACACATCCAAGGGGTATCCGTTTTCACTTCAGGTAAAGATTTCGTATGGGGTCGGTCCGGATGGCCTGACCTGCTCCTATATAATGAAAAACGTCGGCGACAACGCTGCTCCGGTCGCTGCAGGCTTTCACCCGTACTTTACGGTTGGTTCGGAAACGATCGACAACGATATTCTGCACGTTCCATTTGAGGGCAAGCTGGAGTTCAACGACGATTTGATCCCAACTGGAGTGGTGCAGCCGGTATCGGGCACTGATTTCGATTTTCTGGAGCCTCGCACTATCGGCAAGGTCGAGATCAACACCTGTTATGTACAGCCTCTTCGTGATGCCGATGGTCGTTTGCGCGTATCTCTGCAGAGTGCGGAGAGTGGCGATGCGATTGTCGTCTGGATGGATGAGAGCTTTGACTATGTCGTCCTGTACTCCGGCGATGTGCTGCCTGCCGGGCATGAGCGCCGGGCATTGGCGATTGAGCCGATGACCTGCGCCTCGGATGCATTCAACCGGCATGAGTGGGGGCTGGTCTCTCTTGCTCCCGGTGAGGAAACTCGTGGAAATTGGGGCGTAACCGATAAGCCCGTTGTCGTGTCATAACAGGTATGGACACACCTTTCGGCGGGAAACCTAAGCTGCCATCGACAGCGCGGAGCGCTCCGCAATTCGAATCACGCGGATTGTGGAGCGCAGAGCGTCCGAAAACGATGGTAATTGCATGTTCTGACGGGCGTCTGCAGGCCTGCACGGACGAGTTTTTGCAGCAGCACCTCGACGTTCACGACTACGACCGCCTCTATATTCCTGGTGGAGCAGGCGCGATGGCATTCGGCGGGAGCGAGTTTATTCGCGCCGATACACACCGTCGCGCCTTTTCGTTTCTCCTGCAGGCGCATGGACCTAAGCAGGTCATTCTTCTGACGCACTCCGCCGCGGACGACGGTCCGGCAGAGTCCGTTTGCGCCCACTACCGCCGTGTATTTACCCGCGCTTCGGTCGCCGAGATCCGTGAGCAGCAAAGCCAGGATGTCGCCGACGTCGCTCGGGCGTTGTCCCATGATCTGCGGGGCATCAAAGTCAAGGCTTTTCGCGCCGATGTGACGGCATCCTTGCATGTTTCGTTTACCGACATTACACCGCCTTGATACACGTCCGTGTATACTGATTCTATTGAGGCGGCCGATTTGCTTTCTCCACCACCGGACCGTCCTCGCAAGCCCTCATGAAAAACGGAAAAAATGGAAATGGGATAGCCGCGCCCGGGCATTCGTTTGCGCCGGATGTCCATGTCTCACGCAGCATCATGGGCTCCGTGGTGCGAGGCAGCCTGCAGGCCGGCATCCAGATGAAGCTGTCCGGCGATCAGTCGGTCGAAGAGATCCGCGCCGGAAAGTTTGTCGTGGTCGAAGGCGCGCGCCACGAGTTCTTCTGCATGATCGTCGATGTAACCCTGGACTGCGTCTCACCACAGATCCTGGCGAATCCACCGGACACAGACGACTCATTTCTGCGCGAGGTGCTTGCGGGCACATCGACATTCGGCACAGTTACCCTGCGTCCCCTGCTTATGCGTCCTCGCGGCGGGCTTGAGTTCGAGCCTGTGAAAACCGTTCCGACCCACTTCAGCGCAGTCGGAGAAGCCACTAATGAAGATGTTGCGTCGATCTTTGGCGCGGAGGGGGAAGGCAATGCCTTTCGTATCGGCACGCCGCTGGACATGGACGACATCCCGGTGTGCCTGGACCTCGGCAAGTTTGTGGAACGCTCCAACGGCATCTTTGGGAAGTCCGGTACTGGCAAGACGTTCCTGACGCGTATTTGCCTCTGCGGCATCATCAAGCATGACGCCGCCGTGAACCTGATCTTCGACATGCACGGCGAGTATGGCTGGAAGGGGACTGTGGAAGATCCGACCAGGCCGAGTGTGCGAGGACTGAAACAATTCTTCCAAAATCGTGTCTCTATCTTCAGTCTTGATCCGGAATCGTCTCGCAGGCGCGGCGTTAAAGTCGACTGCAGTGTACGCATTCCGTATTCACAGATAAAGTCCGAGGATATCCAGCTCCTCGCTGGCGAGCTTAACCTGAACCCTTCAGCCGCAGAGACCACTTATCTGCTTGAACGGCATTACGGCGATAATTGGCTCGTCGAACTGAACAAGATGGACGGCGAGGCTATTAAAGTCTTTGCTGAGATCAGCGGGGCCAACTCGCTGTCTCTCGCTGCATTGCAGCGTAAACTTGGCCGCATGTTGAAGGAATGCAGCGGTTTCTTAATCGAAACCGTGCCCGGCGAAGCCGATGACGCCGTGCGGCAGATCATGGGCTGCTTGCTAAAGGGGACGCATGTGGTGCTGGAGTTCGGGCAGTATCGCAAACCGATCCAGTATATGCTCGTCGCCAATATTCTGACGCGGCAAATCCATGAGCAGTATGTAAGGCGTATGGAAGAGGCATCGGATGATCCGGGGCGGCGTCCGAAACCTGTGGTTATTACGATCGAGGAAGCGCACAAATTCTTGAGCTCAAGCCTGGCGTCACAGACGACCTTCGGTATTATCGCGCGAGAGCTGCGGAAGTACAATGTGACACTCTTGATTGTGGACCAGCGGCCTTCCGGGATCGATTCGGAAGTGCTTTCGCAGCTCGGCACCCGCATTACATGTTTGCTCAATGATGAGAAAGATATAGATGCGGTGCTTACGGGCGTTAGCGGCGCGCAGACATTGCGAGGCGTACTGGCGTCTCTGGATAGCAAACAGCAGGCTCTTCTGCTCGGCCATGCGCTGCCGATGCCTGTGGTAGTACAGACACGAACATATGACGACGACGAATTCCGCCGCAGCATGGGCGAGTTCAACAAAGTGGCCGCGGAGTTTGATGCCGGTGATTGGAAATAAGATATCGACCGCGGCATTTTTTGCCGTACTTGGCCTGATTGCGCTGCCCTACGCCTGCGCACAGGATCCCATAAGCTCGTCGCCCGCAGCGGCCGGAGCTCCCGCAGACATCGACTCTGTGCCGCCTGTAACAGACGATGCGCCTGCGTCAGATGTGACGCCATCGCCGGGAGATACCAGCAACGTGCCACCGGGCTACAAGAACGTTGACGGCACAAACATGCCGGCTGTTACGTTCAAAGCGCCCCACAGCACGTTTAGCGGAAGCAAAGCCACACTCACCGGGGATAAGGGTATTCCAGTCCGGCTGGAGTATGGCGGCGTTCTGACGATCACCAGTAACAGTCTTACCGGCGATCAGATCACCCAGACCTATACGGCAGAGGATGATGTTCGCCTCGTCGCCACCGACACGTCCATCGACGCGCAAGATCTCACATTCGAAGCGCAGAAGGCCAGCGTGGAGGCGAATAAGGCTGAGATAAAGCAGCGGCCGTTTATCATTCGCGCTGAGACGATCCGCGCGAAGCCCAGTTCCATCTCCGCCGATCAGGCCCGATTTACGACCGCTCGTTCCGGAGAGAGGGCAGGCTATGAGATTCGGGCTCGAACCATTACGATCGATTCCGTTAGCCGCTCAGGTGTCGCCCGCGATGCAGCTCTGTACTTGTTCGGTACGCGCATCGTAACAATCCCTCGCTTTAGCTTTAAGCTGAATACGGCAGCGGATGGGCAGGATGAGGAAAATTTCAGGCCGGCTATCGGCGGTTCTCGCCGATATGGTCTGTTTGTCTCCGTGAAGCGGAAATTTGGCAATATGGATGCCTTTGTTCTCATTCCGCAGCGGCAGGCTCCTACTCTAAGGTTCCGGATGTATAACCATCTGATTTCCTTCAAAAAATATGATGAGGCTCCGCCACCACTGGTCAGTCCAACAGATTACGTGGGCTTGATCCGAAAGTGGAGCACAACGCCTAAAGATATTGTTCCTGAAGGCGATCCGTTGGGGTACCACTCGTTCCTGCCGGAAGACGACCCTATTCGACTGTTCGCTGCCAGACCACGCGGCGGCCTCGACTCCACATTGGAAGCGGCGAGCCGCGTTGCCGCAGCCGGAAACAATCGCGACGATCTTTATGTGACCCGCCTGCCGGAGGCGCGGCTTATCGGCACAATTCCGTTGACACGTCCAAGACCTATACCTAAAACCGGCACGTCAGAGGGACTGCGGAATTATTTGCGTCATCCAACGTTCTACGCCGGAGCATCGTATTCGTTCGGGCAGTTCTATGAGCAGCCCACGAATATTCGCCATTCTCGATCTCAGTACGATCTTTATGGCTGGGCCACTCCGATCTATCTTGGAGCCGACACGGTTATGGCGCCGAGAGTGCAGTACACGAAGGATTACTATGGCGGCCAGCATGGCGACTATCAGTACACACAGGCGTCGGTGCTGGTGCAGCACTACTTCACGGACAGAAATGCGTTCGGCCTGCAGTATCTTCTGAGCTCGGTAACCGGATCATCGCCATTCAACTTCGATGTTCTCGATACGGCCAAAGAGTTAGATGCGCGCGGTCAGATTGGGAACCATCACATTGTGCTGTCCGGTCTGGCTCGGTATGATATCGATCGCAGTCGTGTCTTCGACTACAGGGTGACTCTCGCTCCTGATTTCGGCGGCCTCGTTCCGACCGCTACATACGATTTCCGTGCCCGAAGCCTGTCAATGGGCCTTGAGATCGATGGTGTTTCCTTCTAGGCCGCCCGCGGCCTTTATCGCTTCTTTCGCCGGCGCTTTTCTCTCTCAATGCGCCTTTATAAATGAAGCGGTGATATTTGAGTAAGGCCTAAGTTGTTGCGGTTTTCCGAAGTCTGCTTCGAGTGCGCCTTGTTTTGTCAATTCACGTGGAGGTGAACCTGAATGACCTCATCAATACTCCCGGTGCCTGTGCGCCGTATTACCCTTTATACTTGCGGCGTCGGCTATTTTGAGCGCAGCGGCGAGATCGAAGGAAATGCGCAGTTTACTTTTCACTTTCCAGTCGGTCAAGTGAACGATGTTCTCTCTTCGCTCGTGCTGGTGGATAGCGGAGGCGGTACGATCCAGCCTGTGACATACGGCGCACAAGATCCGGTGGGGAGGTCGCTCAGGGCTTTTTCCGTGAACCTGAGCGACAACCCGAGCCGGCGCGATTTACTGAATCGAATGCGTGGGGCATCTGTTCGTGTTTCGACGCACAATGGCGCTCAGCCGATCACAGGGATAGTCCTCGGCGTCGAGACGAATACGGTTACACTACAGGATGGTATCGGAACGACGGATGTGGACATCTTAAACCTGCTTTGCGGCGCGGCGTTGCAATCGGTTCGGATGGAGCATGTCGCAGCCATAGATATCGAAGATCAGGCGCTCGCCGAGGACCTCCGTCTTGCTCTGGCGGCTCTGGGTAAATCGCGCGATAGTGATAAGCGACCTCTAACGCTGTCCTTTGAGGGCGAGGGCCTCCGGCACGTAGCGATCGGCTACCTGACCGAGACGCCCGCGTGGCAGACAAGCTACCGAATTGTCATTCCTGAGGCCCAGTCTGTCGAAGAGACCGGCGCGCAAGTCAAAACGGCATTGATACAGGGATGGGCAATCGTTCAGAACACAAGCCAGAACGATTGGAGCGATGTCGCCTTGACCCTGGTTTCAGGCAGACCGATATCATTCGTTCAGGATCTCTACACGCCGCTTTATATACATCGCCCGACCATTGCGCCACGCTTTCAGACGGCGCCAACTCCGCAGACTTACGGCTCGAATCTTGCCGCCGTTGAGAGAGGCATTTCGGACGATGTACAAAGTTTGGGGGTTGCATCCGCGGCTGCTCCTGCAGGCAGCGGTGTTGCCAATGTTCGTCAGCGTAAAATTGCCGGCGACAGTTCACACGGCCAGGACAAGCTTGAAAGGAATTTTGCGCGCGGTTTGATTACTGCGGAAGAATTCCAGGCGCAGACTGCCCATGGCGCACAGCTTGGCGATGCCCTTTTCTCTTATGCAATCGAGACGCCGGTAACAGTTTCGCGCGAGGAATCGGCGATGATACCGTTTCTGCTAGGCGAAACATCCGTAACTCCGGTTTCGGTCTACAACGAAGCGGTGCAGAGTGATCATCCTCTGCTTGGCGTTTCACTGACCAATACGACGGGCGTTCATTTAATGGGCGGCCCTATTACCATGTTCACCGGAGGGCAGGACGGGGCAATTGCCTATGTTGGTGAGGCTCTAATCGACGATACGGAGCCGGACCAGAGACGAATAATTACCTATGCGGTTGATCTGGCCATAGAGGTGGCGAGCGAGGCGCCGGAGTTTACGACGCTCACTGTAGGCTTTGCGATCGCCGACGGCGTTGTTAAAGTCCTGGAGCGGCGAACCAGAGTAACAAAGTACAGGATTCGCAATCACGATGCGGCCGGCCGATCGCTGTTGATTGAGCACAGACCGTCCGCTGCAGATTGGAAGCTGGTCGAGCCTGCCAAACCGGACGAAAGAACGGCAAAGTTCCTGCGATTCAAGCGCGATATCAATCCGAGAGCATCTGAGATCTTTACTGTGCGCGAACAATATGATCACTGGCAGTCCATTGCGCTCACAGATCCGAATGAGGCTCGATTAAGCTGGATACTTGAGCATGGCTCTGTGACGGACAAGCAAAAGTCGGCTATCGAAGCGGTTCTTGCCGGCCGTCGCGCTATTGCGGCGATTGAACAGCGTATGGAGATCGTCCGGCAGAAGCTGGAGAGCATCAACAAGCAGCAGGAGCGTATCCGGCAAAATATGTCCGCCCTCGATAAGCAGTCGGATCTTTATCGACGATATGTCGGCCAACTGTTCACGCAGGAGACGGAGATCGAGGGGCTTGATGCGCAGTTGCGCGAGGACGAGAATGCGCTCCAGACCCACCAACCACAGCTTTCATTGCTGATAGCCGGTCTGGAGATGTGAGGGGAAGCCTGTAAGCCTCTCTCGTAGGCAAGCATCTCCCCCAAGCTCGTACAACTCGCTTTTCCCCTCTCCCACAGGGAAAGGGGGGTCCGATTTTCCTAAGCCAGACGACTCTATATGAGTTGAGCTTATGATCTCAGCTAAGCACATTTAAGAGTCGCCTGGCAAATGACCTTTGGACATCCCTTTCCTATAAGCCCCACTGGTGGGTCGGAGAGGGAAGAGGCGCGACAGCGCCTGAGGGAGAGGCTTCCCTAATTACAGCAGCTTGGCCTTTACCGTAGTGCCGGCGGGGGAGTCGCCGACAATAAAGCCGAGGCTTTCGATCTCCGTTCGGAGAGTGTCCGACTTAGCCCATTCCTTGGCCTTACGGGCGGCATCTCGCTCAGCCATGAGGGCGCGGACGTCTTCGGGGAGTTCGCTATCATCGCCCGGAGCGGGGATGACGTCGCGGGATCGCCCTTCGATGTCCAGGCCAAGGATGGCGTCGAACTCTTTCCAGAGCCGGTACGACTTGGCGTCATGCAGGGCGGCGATGGCGCGCGGCAGATTGAGGTCGTCGTTAAGAGCGTCGATAATCGTGATCCGAGCCGCTTCAAGCGCATCGTTGGTGATATCTTCCGATGTGCCGTTATTGGTGCGCGCCTTCAGCTCATAGATTTTAGAGAGCGCCTTGCTTGCTCCTGCCAGGGCATCGTCGGAGAAGGTCAGCTCCGATCGATAGTGAGCCGTCAAGCAGAAGTAGCGGTAGGCAAGTGGGTCGAAGCCGTCATTGATAAGCTTCTGGACGGTCAGGAACGTGCCGCTGCTCTTCGACATCTTGCCCCCCTTGCCCTCCGATTTGTTGAGGTTCAGGAATGCGCCATGCAGCCAGAAGCGCGCAAATGTGGTGTCGGTGGCACATTCGCTCTGAGCGATCTCGTTCGTATGATGGACCGGAACATGGTCGATCCCTCCGCAGTGGATATCGAGTGTTTGCCCGAGATATTGCATGCTCATGGCAGAGCACTCGATGTGCCAGCCGGGATAGCCGACACCCCACGGCGACTCCCACTTCATGATGTGGGTCGGTTTGTTGGTGAACCACAGTACGAAGTCGGCCGGGTGGCGCTTGTCGGGGTCGACATTAACAGCGTCGCGCGCGCCTTCTTTCTGCTGTGAGAGATTGAGGCCGGCAAGCTTGCCGTAATCGGCATCGCGGGCGGTGTCGAAGTAGACACCTTCCGATGTCGTATAGGTGTAACCCTTTGCCTCAAGTTCCTGGATCAGCGCGATCATGCCGTCGATGTGTTCGGTGGCGCGTGGTGTAACGCGTGGACGTATGATGTTCAACCGGTCGCAATCGTCGAAAAAGGCCTTTTCGTAGAACTTGGCGATTTCCCAGGGGGATTTTCCCTCCCGTTCTGCCGCCGTTTCCATTTTGTCCTTGCCGGCGTCGGCGTCGGATGTCAAATGGCCCACGTCGGTGATGTTCATGACATGGAACACGTCCCAGCCATGCATCATGAGAATGCGGTGCAGGAGGTCTTCAAAGATATAGGTGCGCAGGTTTCCGATGTGCGCATAGTTATAGACCGTCGGACCGCAGCAATACATGCGGGCGATTTTGTTGTCGGCCGGCACAAACTCTTCTTTGCGTCGCGTCAGCGTATTTTGCAGAAACAGGGGCGTCATGGGGCTATTATAGCACAGCCGCTTTCATGCCTCGCCCGTCCATTGGCTCTGAAAAGCCCCCCAGGCGCGCTTCTCGAATAAATCCTCAAAAAATAAATACTGTTGCGCCCATCCAGCCATGGGGCCGAAGCGATTTCGGATGAGATCGCCGATGTAAGCGTAGCTTGGAGTTTTCGTCCGCAGGGCGGCTGCGCCGGTTGACGGGAGATAGTGGCGTTCAACGATCTGGCGGATATGAGTGTCCACCGGGATGGCTTCGTCTTTGTCCATGGAGAACAGGCAGATGCAGTCGGCGATCTTCTCTCCAATGCCCGTGAACGGCAGCAGGCCTGCTTTTGCATCTGCGTATGGCTTTGTCCGCAAGTCCAGCAGGTAATCCGCGCCGCCGAGATCCTGCAGTTGTATAGCGGTCGCCTTGACATATCTCGCGCGGTAGCCAAGTCCAAGCGCCTTCATATCTTCGACGGAAGCGGAGGCGAGGTCATCGATACTCGGGAAGGAATAGTAATCGGCCCCCGCCGGGGCAGGGCGGGACGCGCCGTATGTGCGGCTAAGGCCTTCCACGCTGCGCCGGATACGATGCAGGGGCGCTGCGGATGTGCAAAGGAACGAGAAGAGGCACTCGACGGGATCCTGGCGCAGGACACGCAGGCCGGGGAAGGCCTGAATGGAGGGCACAATGGCGGTATCGAGAGCCGCGAAATTTTGGGTGAGGGAGATCAGATCGATGTCCAGGCGCAAATAGTCGCGGACAAACGCCTCGTATCCCGGCGGATCGGTCGTACCGAGAATATTGTTGCCGTCATGGCGCAGGCGAACCAGGATATTCGATGGAGTAGTCTGTGAGCGGTCGCAAAGGATGCACGACCACCAGCCGTCAGGATCAAGTCGCCAGCGGAAGGCTTGGCCGTTTACAAGGGTGTGCTCCAGATCGAGCTGCTGCGTGGAGCATAGGGTGAACATTCCAAATATTGTCCCGAATTGGCGGCGCGTTGTCAAATAGAGGGTAAGCCTGCGGCCATAAACAAAAATCCCCTCCGCCCACGAAGGGCGAAGGGGATTTGCAGGAGACTGGAAAAACAATCTCTGACGTTGAGCTTACTGGACGCTGAACGTTGCAGCGTACTGCAGTGTGCCTGCATTGTTGTACATGGAGCCTGTGCCAGCTGCACGGATAGGAGTGCTGTTTGCCCCCTCAACATCGGTTGACGAAGCAGCATTCTCGCCAGCCGAGATCGCAGAGGGGCGAAGGAACTTCACATGACCGTCAGCGAGCAGGTAATTCGCGCCATCGGTGTGGATGCCGGTCGGGCCAGTAACATAGAGGGGATTATTTTGGCCGCCGCTTGTGTTCGGATATACTCCGGTAGCAAACTTAGGCGTTCCAGTCTGTGCTCCTGCACTGATGAGCGGATTAATTCCACCACTAGCATCTACACCGTTGCCTGCTGGGGAGAGAGGGATAGTCGGAAGAGTTGTGCTCGGAACGGGGGAATAGTACGCGTTTTCAATCGCCTGGCCTTCATCCGACCGGTCGATTGCTGCAACGGCTCCCTGGACTTCGAAGAGCATAACGGTGCTAGTCGGACCCTGCTGCGAAGCCGAGGTCGTCCCGGCGATGTTCGAGTTCAGAGCATAAGAAACCGGATAGTTCACAATGTTGTTCACAACGAGTTGCGAAGTCGAGTCATCTGCACACTTGAAGACGCCGGTGCTCTTGATGTACGGCGAGATCGGTCCAGCCCAGCCAGCGCCACTTACGTTTCCATTCGCTCCCGCGTACTGGAAACCGACGGGGAACGCTTCGTCATTATCTTGCTGATACTGCAGGAGGCCAAGGCCGACCTGCTTTTCGTTGGACGTACACGATGTTGCGCGGGCCTTCTCACGAACCTTAGCGAAAACCGGGAAAAGAATCGCCGCGAGAATCGCTATGATAGCGATGACGACGAGAAGCTCAATGAGCGTAAAGCCCTTACGAGTGGTGGACATTCTTAATACAACTCCTTCGACCACGAGGTCGAACTAAAACTAAAGATTGTTCCGGGCAGCTTCGTCGAGTGGAGGGGTACTCCAACAAGTATTGAATACATATTAACATATCGGTGACAATATGTCAATAACTTTTTATAATAAAACTCTAATACCCGAATGTATTCTTTACGCAAAGAGTTTTAGGTACTTCAGATACAGCTAACATTTATCAACAACGTTGATTATCTTGTATCTTGACGCTGGCGCGTTAAATTTCATGTTAAATTTAAATGCCCGGATGGTACGCTGAGGGGACAAAATGACGCATCCTATTTTCAGCATTTAGTGCGAATATCAATCGTTAAATGTTTTTAATTTGCATCACGCTGTGCTTTTTAGGCTCTGCAAGTGCCCCGCCGTGTTCGCAATAATCGGTTCCTCTTTCTTCCATACTCAATATATATGCAGACGAGTTCCCAAACATCGTTGTTCAATGCATATTAACTAAATTTGCGGCGAATATCGGGATGACCTCGGAGTGAGTTGTGTATGCAGGGGAAGGTTCTGCAATCGAGCATAATAATATATGCGAACGCAGGGATACAAGAAAAACCGGCTCGCTCTCAGTTAAGAGCGAGCCGGTTTTTTATCAGTGTATTTAGCTTGATCAGCGTTTGGTTAGATAGCGCTGAATGTCAACACGAAGCTGGTTGTGCCGGAGTAACCGGTGCCGGCAGCCGCGTTCGTGGTAACACCAGGAGCGTCGGTGGTTGAGCCTGCATTGATGCCTGCCGAGACTTTTGTGCCGCGCAGCCACTTCACGTGACCATCTGCAGCGAGGAAGTTCGAGCCCTCAGTGTGGCGCGCTGCGGTTGTAGGTGTGAGTACGCCCGTCGGTCCGACAATCGGTCCGGTGGCAAGAGCGCCAACCGGGTACCCGACGTCCGAACCAAGAGGCAGATTCGCGCCGTTACCAGCAGGGCTCAAAATATCTGTGATCTGATTGGTGACGTCAGCCGTCGCGCCGTTGACCTCGAATGTTAGAACGGTGCTGGTTGGGGAGCTAGTATAGGCATTCGACTTGCTCGCGAGGTTATTGTTAAACGCATATGATACCGGTACAGCCGGAGCAGTTGCGGATACTGAATCGTCCGGGCACTTCAGTAGGCCAGTGCTCTTGATATAATTCTGAACTTCACCAGCCCAGCCCTGTCCATTGAAAGCGGCGGTCGTTCCACTGGGAAACGTTTCGTCGTTATCCTGGGCATACTGCATGAAGGCAAGGCCGACCTGGCGGGCGTTGCTGGAGCACGACGTGGTGCGAGCCTTCTCACGAACCTTTGCGAAAACCGGGAAAAGGATGGCGGCGAGAATCGCTATAATTGCGATAACCACGAGAAGTTCAATGAGGGTAAAACCCTTACGTGTGTCGGACATTGAGGGTGAGCTCCTTGGAAAATGTGTGTCCGTGGAATGCCGGACTTTACTACGTTAGTTTGGAGAAACTGTCCGTTTCCCTAACCACAATCATCCTATCACATCGACTATTTCTTGTCAAGAGATTTTTCATGAAATTTATTAAACGCTGAATTAAAACATCAAAATGTCAATATTTTCCATCAATAAATGATATTTGATGCAAATAGTGCTATGCTCAGAACATTCAAATCTATGAATGAAGTATTTTTATATAAAATGAAAACGCTTACTTTGTACATTCCCAAATCGACTATAATTCTATCGAAGACTATGCTATCGAATGCGCAATCAATACCAATTCCGCAAACGCTTTCATATGGCCGGTATAATTGATTGTTACTCCTATCAGGAAGGCGCATCCATGACAGATATTGTCCCGCAGCCGCAAGTCCAATGGGATCTTGGAGACCTCTTCAGCGGCATCGACGACCCGAAAATACCTCAAACCCTCGAAGCCGCAAAAAAACGTGCCGAACAGTTCCAACTGGAATATAAAGGAACAATTAACACGATCGAGCTAACGGCGGGCCGGCTCCTTGAGGCTATCGTAGAATACGAGGCGATTGAGCTTCAGGCTACCAAGCCAATCGCCTACGCATCTCTGCTTTACTCAACGGATACCAGCGACCCCGCGCGCGGCGCTTTTCTACAGAAGATGCGCGAACAGGCAACCGCTCTCTCGATGCCGACGATGTTCTTTACTCTGGAACTTGCTGCCGCGCCGGGGAACGTCCTTGATCGAATACTCGAATCCGATGAGATCGCTCCCTATCGGCACTATATCCGCAACGTCCGCACCAGTAGCCCGCACCTGCTGACTGAGCCGGAAGAGGTGATCCTCGAAGAAACCGCCAATACCGGAGTTCGAGCCTGGACGCGCCTGTACGAAGAAACGACATCGAACGCCGTGTTCGTGGTCGACGGAGAAGAGCTCACGCAGTCGCAGGTCCTTGCCCGGCTGTACTCTCCCGATCGAGAAGTGCGCCGCAAGGCCGCCGCAGGTTTTACCGAAGGCCTCAATGCCATCAGCAAACCTGTTGCGTTTATCTACAACACACTTCTGCAGGATAAGAACGTTCGCGACAGGCTTCGCAAATATACCTATCCCGAAGAAGCTCGCCACCTCAGCAACGAACTCCCAAAGCAGACTGTCGATCTTGTGGTCGATACCGTGGCGCAGAACTACGGTATCGTGGCCCGGTACTACGAAACCAAACGCCAGATCCTGGGACTTGACGAACTCTCTCACTACGACCGGTACGCGCCTCTCTTCCATAGCGACGAAACGGTTGAATTCGACCGCGCCAAGGAGATAGTGCTTTCTGCCTTCGGGGAATTTTCCGGCACAATGCGTGAGCGAGCCAGTGAGTTCTTCGAGCGAAACTGGATCGACGCCGCCCCCGTCAAAGGTAAGCAGGGTGGGGCATACTGCTCATATATCACGCCGGATCTGCATCCATATGTCTTCATGAACTACATGGGCAAGATGAAAGACGTGATGACGCTGGCGCATGAGCTGGGGCATGGCGTTCACTCATCGCTTTCGCGTGGCCAGAGTTACTTCAACTACCACGGAACGCTTCCGCTGGCCGAACTTGCCAGCACGTTTGGGGAGATGCTCGTGTTCGAGCGCGTCATCGCCGAGGCGTCACTGCAGGACAAATTGGCGCTTTATGCCGAGAAGATCGAAGGCGCCTTCGCCACCATCCCGCGGCAGACGGCTCTCTATCGTTTCGAGCAAGCTATACACCGTCATCGGCGGGAAAAGGGTGAATTGGGCCTGGAGGACTTCGGCAACTACTGGCAGCAGGAAGGACAGGCCATGTTCGGCAGCTCGATAAGCCTCGGCGATGATCATAAAATATGGTGGTCGTATGTCCGGCACTTCGTGCGCACGCCGTTCTACGTCTACGCATACTCATTCGGCGAACTGCTTGCCCTGTCGCTATACCGCCGTTCCCAGCGCGAAGGCCAGCAGTTTGCGGATCGCTATCTCGATATGCTGCGCGCCGGCGGCAGTATGTCTCCACAGGAACTGATGAGTATGGTCGGCACCAACCTGGACGACCCGCAGTTCTGGCAGGGCGGCTTCGACGTGCTGACAGGATTGGTCGCTCGGTTTGAAGAGTTGTGGAAAGAATATTCCGTGCCGAGGAATTCGGAGTAGGACAGAGGGAAAGCCCCCTCCCCAACCCCTCCCTTCGAGTAGACCTCCGTGTCTGCTCGAAGGGAGGGATTTAGGGAGGGGAGCCTGCGTTAGTGACAATGTGGCTTCTTTGGAAGGCCTACTCTTCCCCCACCATCCACTGCGGCTGCAGGGTCTGGGCTATGCCCAGGTTCTGCAGCACGCGTGCGACGACCGTATCCACGACCTCTTCAACCGTCTCCGGCCGTGTGTAGAACGACGGCACGGCGGGCAGGACGATCGCTCCGGCTTCTGTTACGGTTACCATATTGCGTAGATGAATGAGGTTCAGCGGGGTTTCTCGCGCGACGAGGATCAGCTTGCGGCGTTCCTTCAGGCAGACATCGGCGGCTCGCGTTGTCAGGTCGTTGGATACGCCGCCTGCAATGCGGCCGATCGTTCCCATGGAGCAGGGAATAACGACCATTCCCATGTGGCGGAACGAGCCGGAGGCGGGAGGCGTGAAGTAGTCTTTTGTGCCCGTGAAGATGATGCGGCCGGGGCCCATCGCGCCGCCGGGATATTGCTCAGTGGAGTAGGGGCGGGCGAGAGTGTTGCCGGTTTCCTGGTGGTAAACTGCGGCGGCGTTCTCGGAGAGGATCAGGTAAATCTCGTCGAAGCAATGTGTTGCCTGACGCAGAAATTGGACGGCGTAGAGAGCGCCGCTTGCGCCGGATACGGCTACGACGATTCGACGCGGATCCGCCGGCTGTGGGACAGGATTTCCGGCGGACGCGTCAACCATTAATTACTTATCGTCCCGGCGGACACGAACCTTAACTCGTTCCTTGGTTGCCTTTGCAATGCGTGTGGCAATATCGCTGAGGATCAAGCCCGCGCCGAAGGGGATCATAGCCATTGTGAACATATCCCGGTAGCCGGTGGCGAGGGCCATTGCGCCCATTACAACCAGGATTGTGCCGCATACGACTTCTGTACTGGACAAAATCGACTTAGTATCCATAAAGATCGCTTCCTTACTGAGGATGTTTAAACTGCCTAAATGACGGGTAGGAATGCGCCCATTATACAGCAATTTTCATACGCGCGCCACCCTTTACCGGCATTTATTCGTTTCTTGTTATGAAATCCCCAACTCACGCCAGTACGCTGCAACCCGCTTTTTGATATCCGGGTCCATGTGCAGAACCTCCGGCCACTCGCGTGTAAAACCTTCTTCAGGCCACTTCCGAGTGCCGTCCACGCCCATCTTTGACCCGAATGATGGAAATATGGAAGCGTGATCGAGCACATCGACCGGACCTTTTACGAAGGTAATATCGCGCTCCGGATCAAGGTTCGCCAGTGTCCTCCAGACGACCTCGCCCGGGTTCTGAACGTCCACATCTTCGTCGACGACGACGATGCACTTCGTAAACATCATCTGTCCAAGCCCCCAGAGCGCGTGCATGACCTTGTTCGCATGTCCGGGGTAGCGCTTCTTGATCCGCACCAGCGCAAGGTTGTGAAAAGCGCCGTCGGACGGCAGATGATAGTCGATCACCTCGGGCAGGATCATCTTCACGAGGGGCAGGAATAGACGCTCCGTTGCCAGGCCGAGATACTTGTCTTCCATCGGCGGTGGCCCCACGATCGTTGCGGGGTAAATAGCTCCGCGCCGGTGCGTGATGGCCGTAACCTTGAAAATAGGATACTGGTCCGCCAGGCTGTAGTAGCCTGTGTGGTCACCGAACGGTCCCTCGGTCTCGCGCACGCCAGCGGGCACATAGCCTTCAATAACAAAGTCGGCATCCGCGGGGACATCCATGTCGATTGTCTTACAGCGCACCAGCTCAATGGGCTTCTTACGAAGGAAACCCGCAAACACAAGTTCATCCACGCCGTCGGGCAGGGGAGCGGTCGCACTGAATGTGATCGCGGGATCGCCGCCCAGGACAATGGCGACTGGTATGTCACGCCCCTTGGATTCATACTCGGCAAAGTGGCGGCTGCCTACCTTATGCCTCTGCCAGTGCATGCCGGTCTGCCGCGGCCCCTGCTTCTGGATGCGGTACATGCCGACATTCCGCTTGCCGGTGGCCTCGTCCTTGGTGAACACGAGCGGCAGCGTAATGAACGGGCCGCCGTCGCCGGGCCAGCAGGTCAGAATTGGAAGGTCGTCCAGATTGGCATCGGCCGTATGCACCACTTCCTGGCATGGAGCATTGGTGGTCGTGATCGTCTTAGGGGCGATCTGCCCGATCTGCGCCAGCTGCGGCAGCAGTTTGAGCTTACCGAAGAGCCCGGCGGGCATATCTGTAGGAAGTTTGACGAGCGCTTCGATTTCCGCGGCGGCGTCTTCGAGGTCGTCATAACCCACAGCCCAGGACATTCGCTTCCGGGAGCCCATCAAGTTGATCGCGAGAGGGAATTTAGAACCGATGACATTCTCGAACAGGAGGGCAGGACCGCCGCCCGGAAGCTTCATTGTCCGGTCCGCGATCTCCGCAATCTCGAGATGAGGGCTGACGGCGCGTTTGATACGCTTCAGCTCTCCCTCCCGCTCCAGTCGCTTCACAAAGTCAGCCAAAGAATCGTAGGCCACGGTGGGGAGTCCAATCTGTGCAATTTTTCACAAGCGTTTTGAGTATACCAGGAGGCATGGGGGGAGTCAAGGTGGAGAGATTTGAGTACTCACAGGCGTTTGTTCGTTAGGACCCCTCCTCGCGTCCTCCCCGAAGGGAAGGCGCGTTCCGTTCGGCAATAGCGTTTGCTTTCTTGGCAATACGCCAAGCGGATTAAGCCGTTTACAAAGGCGAACGGCCCTACCCTTCGGGGAGGACGCGAGGAGGGGTTCTTAACGCGCAGACGCATTGATGCAACTTAACCGGTCATAATACACGATATGGGAATTATTGGGGACATTGTAAAGCGGGTTGGGAATTCGGAGTGGGGCCTTGGGTTGAGCCTTGCGCAGCGTGAGCAATTGGAGCGATACGCGGAGATACTGGTGGATTGGAATGCGACACGGATGAACCTCACGAGGATCGTGGAGCCATCGGAGATCGCCATGAAGCACTTCGTGGATTCGCTGTCGGTCCTTACCGTGGTGGATGTGCCGTTCGGCGCTCGGATCATCGATGTGGGAACGGGCGCTGGGATGCCGGGTATCCCGCTGAAGATTGCCAGGCCGGATATCAAAGTGATGCTCCTTGATTCCACCGCCAAGAAGCTAACCTTCTGCAAGGCGGTTATCGACGACCTGAAGCTGGAAGGTATCGAAGCCGTTCATGGCCGCGCGGAAGATATCAGTCGCCTGCCGGACCACCGTCATTCATACTTTGCGGCGACGGCGCGCGCGGTTGCTTCGTTGGATAAGCTGCTTCCCTGGTGTGTGCCGTTCGTCGCGCCGGGCGGTGTGATCGTCGCTTTGAAGGGACCGGCAGTGGTTGATGAGTACGAGGCCGCTGCGCCTATAGCGAAGCGATTTCGTATCCGTTTGGAGGCCCCCAGAGGGATCAACCTCGCCGGCGAAGAGGATATGTCAGAACGCAGGATCGTAATCGGTAGGGTAGGGTAAAGATTACTATTTGTTGATGAAAATTACCGGTTTTCCGGGCTTAGCGCGCGAAATCTGGGTATCTCAATACTCTACCATTAGAAGTTTATGCTCTTTTGACATAACTTAATTTCGACTGGTACAATACGAAGGCTACAGGACTTCCGGCATTTACGATATTAAGGCCGCTCGTGGCATCTATCGCTTTTTTCGAGAGCGGATTGCCTTCTCAATGCGTCTTCATGGCAGTCGGGCAAAGTGCAGCAGTCGGGTACCGAAGGCACACCCTGTGGCAACTGCCCTTGTTGCCATCTCTTGCGAAGCGTTCATTGCTGAATGAGTCCTAAGTCCTGTCCCTATAAAATGTCCGTGGGCTGCCTTTGAGCCAGACACATCACTGCCAGGTTAGATCGATGGAGATTGAGTGAACCCATGGCTATGTATGACACAGAGGGCGTTCCTGTTATGGAAACAGGAGGCCCGCCTCCGCCCCGGAAATCTCCTAACTTCCTCTGGCCTGCAGTCATTGTGGCGCTCCTCATCATCGGCGGTATATTTGTTTGGCTCCATCAGTCAAGCACAGACCAGACTGCGCGTACTGCTGCCGTGGCGCCTGTTGAGAGTAAACCTTCACCCAGGCCTTCCAACACAGTTCCCGGCAAACCGAAACCAGCAGCGTCTGCGATGCCCAATGGAATGGGCCGCGCTCCGGCAAAGCCGGAAGCTGTAAAGCCTTTGTCTGCAGAAGACCGCCAGATCTCTCAATTTCGTAAAACTTTTGAGGCAAACGGATGGTCCGTCTACTGGGACGGCTCAAAGAAACAGGTCGTCGCATGGAAGAGCGAGGGGAAAACCGGACATGAAGTCCGGCTGACCCGTGGATCTCAGCAGGCTACGGTGCTTAAGACCGGTGGGCGTAATATCATTCGCCAGCGCTGGACGGCATCGCTTGTGGCAGCGCCCCATCTCCGGGGTGATCATCTTTATACGTCATCACGCGCCTTGTTGCAAAATATCCTGACCCACAACGAATAACTGCCGGTTTTCGTTATATAGTCAGGTCCCATATTCAGGATAAAGCCGGTCTCATATTCAGGTTCGTGGAAAGGTACCATACGCTCTATGGCCATCGTCAAAGCAAGCCCTCTCTTTGGAAAAATTAACGTCTATGATCCCGATGGCGGCAAACAGCGTGTCGAGATCTACATTCGCCTCGATCAGAGTGTCGAGCACATGCAGGTTGGGATCGCTATCGATGCCTCTGCATCCATGAAAAGCCTCTACGCGGCAAACATCCCTAAAATGGTGCGTCAACCCGGGCAGAACGTTATGGAGCCGGTCGTGCGCCAGCTTTGCCGTTTTGTTTGCGACTACAGCGGCGACGGCACCGTGCTGCCGATATACTGGGCTGTTGGGCCGGGCGGCAAAGAGATCGAGGCTATTGGCAGCCTCGACGCCACCAAGGCCGAAACTATGCCTGTGGACGGCCCTAAGCGCCCCTGGGGCACGGGAACGTGCCTTCTCCCTGCTCTGAACTTCTTTTTGGAACAGTTTGCCTCGGCTGAGTGGGCAATACTTCTCTTTATCACGGATGGCGTGATGGAGGATGTTCCGGCTGTAAAGGCGCGCGCGCTTGAGGTTGGGCACGAGATTAAGGCCGGCCGCCGTGGTAATTGCAAATTTGTCGTCGTCGGCATCGGCGAAGCTGATGAGGACCAGCTGGACGATCTCGACAACATGTTCGACGGTACCGAACTTGAAGAGGACGTGGACCTGTGGGACTGCAAGCTGGCCGGCGACATGGCTGAGCTTTCGGAGATCTGGGACGAAGTGGATTTCGGGATTTCGCTGCCGATGTCTGCCCGGATCCTCGACAGCTCAGGCACGATCGTGAAGACCTACGCGGACGAAGTTCCTCAGCGTATGGAATTCGAGGTTCCGGCGGGGACCAAATCGATCACCTTGGAGATCGCAGGCCAGACGATCACTCAGTCTTTGTTGGAAAATTAGGCCGCACGCGGCATTTATTGCTTCTTTTTGAGAGCGGATTGCCTTCTTAATATGCGCCTTTTTTTGCGAAGCATTTATTGTTGAATGAGTCTTTAGAATGATTAGCGGGAGGCCTCCCTATGCTATTTTCTCGAAAGCCAGATGGCGCGGCCGATGATAAGATCGTCACGCTGCCGAGCAGCGCACTGCATCCGTTGTTTGGGAAAGTCTCCTACCGAACGATCGGGGCAGAGCGTGAGGTCATGTTCTCCATCCTGATGCCCTCTCTTGGGGAAGGCTGGCAGACCGGGTTGGCGCTCGATGCCAGTTCCTCAATGCGCGCGGCTTACGGCAAAGTCCTGACGGGAACTGTGCCGCCCAACGTTCGCGACGACTATGCGAGACGCGGCTGGATCCGCGAGCAGAAGCGGGATGGGGCAGTTATGCCCATCTTCCAGGCGCAGGCTTATGAGGACGCCCTGGCAAAGGGCTATTTGCGGTGGACCCAGAATACTGTTGAACCGGAGACGCGGCGGTTCGTGCAGTATCTTGCGGATAACATCGACGCCGACGGTGGAACGACCGTTATTTACTGGGCCTGCGGCAAAGGCGAAGCCATCGAAGTCGTCGGCGATATCCGGGGTGAATCCTGCGAGACGCTCAGTATCAAAGGTCCGGCCACAAAAGGCTTCGGCACCGGCACGCAGCTCTTGCCGGCTGTCCGATACTTCGAAGAGAGATTCGCCGACGCCGCCGAAGGGATCTATGTCTTCATTACCGACGGCCGTATTGAAGACCTTCCAGCGGTCAAAGCTTACTGTATCAATTTGGCAAAGCGCATCGAATCGGGACGCCGCAATGGGATTAAATGTGTCCTGATTGGGTTGGGGCCGGAGATCGATGAGAGCCAGATGATCGAGCTGGATGACTTGGATACCGGTACGGATGTCGATATCTGGGACCACAAGATTGCGGCCGACATGCGCGATATCACGGAGATATTCGCCGAGTTGGTGGATGAGACTGTTCAGGTTGCTCCCATGGCAAGCATTTTCGATGACAGCGGCGCTTTGATGCGGCGGCTGTCTGACGGTTTGCCGGCTCGTGTTACCTTCCGGATACCGCAATCGTCTCGATTTTTCGAGCTGGAAATCCCCGGCCAGGAACGCATTCGTCAGACGCTGGTGACTGTCTAAGGGGCACGCCCATGGGAGAGGCATGATGCCTGAAGCAAGGTCCGCCGAAGAGATGATCCGGAACGCAAAACGTTCCGTGGTCTATATCCGCGACGATGAGGGCGCTGGAACCGGATTTTTTGTCAGTCCGCAGGGACATGTACTGACTTGCAACCATGTTGTCGCAGGCGATATGATGCGTGTGCAATCTTCGCTCGGCGAGTGGACCGAAGCGCGAGTCGTGGCGCGAGATCCCCTGCACGATCTGGCGATACTCCAGGGCCCCACCGGGAGTATCCCCCTCACACTTTCGGACCCAAAAGCAATTGCGGAAGGGCAAACTGTCTTTGCCCTTGGCCACCCTATGGGCCTGGACTTCACCGTTTCACGCGGAGTTGTCAGCAGTGTTAACCGGATCGTTCGCGGTGTGGCCTTTCTTCAGACGGACGTTCCTATGAATCCCGGCAACAGCGGCGGCCCCATTGTCAATGACAATGGGGAAGTCGTCGGTGTTGCCGATTGGGGTTTTTCCGAGGGAAGGGGATTGGGATTTGCCGTAGCCCTGCGCCACGTTCTCGCCTTCGCCGCGCAGCTTCGTATTCCCCTTAAGCGCGCCCAGGCATTCAATGTTGTTTCATCTGAGCCATCCTAAGGGCTTATTCAACTCTCGAAAAGAAGCAATAAATGCCGCGAGCGGCTTGGCATGCGATGAAATGGAACGTAACTTCCAAGGGATATTTTTATGTCTTATGCAATCGGAATTGACCTGGGAACCACAAACTCGGTGGTTTCCGTTTATCGCCGGGGAGTCGCCGAAACCCTGCCGGTAGACGGCCGTTCGGCTTTGCCGTCAGTCGTCTCTTTCCGCCCCGACGATAGTGTTCTTGTGGGGCAGCCCGCCAAGTCGCGACTGCTGATCGATCCGGAGAATACCATTGGATCGGCGAAGCGTTTCATGGGTGACAGGGGAAAACGATACCCTGCAGGCCGCCGCTCACTTTCGCCGTCGGATGTGGCGGCTCTGATCCTGGGCAAATTGAAAGCCAGCGCCGAGGCTGCGCTGGGGCAGGAAGTTTGGGACGCGGTCATTACGGTGCCCGCATATTTTACGGAAGCGCAGCGCGAGGATACAAAGAGGGCAGGCGAAGAGGCAGGGCTTAACGTCCTGCGCCTGATTCCGGAACCGACCGCTGCGGCGATCGCCTATGGTCTCGACAAAGGGAAAGACCAGACCCTGATGGTCTACGATTTGGGAGGCGGCACATTTGACGTCTCCATCCTTAAGGTGCGGGGAAACAATTTCGAAGTCAAGGCTGTTGGCGGCGATGGAAATCTTGGCGGCGATGATTTCGATGCTGCCATTTCGAAGTGGGCTGCGGACCAGTTTCGCGCTGAGACCGGCATTGATGTCTTGACGAACAATACCCGCGAAGGCTTGATGGCGCGCCAGCAGCTTAAGGAAGCGTCCGAAGTCGCCAAGATCGAGCTCTCCCAGAGTGAGGAAGCCGAAATTGCTATTCCAAACTTTCTTGGCCATCAACTTGATCTGAAGCTTACCCTTAGCCAATACAACTCCCTTATCGCCCCTCTGCTGGATCGCACAGTCCAAATCATGAAGTCAGTTTTAACTGATGCCCGGATGCGCTCGGAGGATATCGACCGGGTAATTTTGGTGGGAGGTTCTACAAAGAACCGAGCGGTTAGAGGGCTTGTGGCTCGGGAGATCAAGGATCCTTTCACCTCGGATCGTGTCGATGAAGTGGTTGCCCATGGCGGAGCGATCCTGGCCGCTAACATGTTCCTCCCGGAGGAAGATGCGACACCGCTTGAGATTACGGATGTCACGGCGCACTCTTTAGGCGTCGATGTCTTGAACGACCAGAATATGCTCATTTTCCATGCGATCATTCCAAGGCAAACCCCATACCCATGCCGAATGGGAATGCTTGGCACAACGAGTCACCCCAATCAAGATACGATCGTAATGCACGTGTTTCGTGGTGAGGATGAGAGCCCGGAACGCAACACATATCTTGGCGAACTGGATCTTCCGGTAATGCCGCCGCAGAAAGAGACCGTTCCGATCGCCGCCATCTTTGAGCTTGACGCTGACGGCATCATCCACTTCACCGTGGCTCAACTCCCATCGATATACCGAATTGAATCGATCGTCCGGTATGCGATCGAACATGGAGGCGCAATAGATATTGCGGCTGTTGATGTTCTGGTGCGAAGCGGCGAGGCGCGCACTAAAACGGTAGATATCCGAACATCCTGATTGCACCGTGAACTGGGGCCTCAATGACTAATCCCATTGGAATCGATCTGGGAACTACGAATTCAGTGGTTTCCGTCTTTCGGCGTGGTGTTATCGAGACGATACAGGTGGATGGGCGCACGACGCTGCCGTCCGTTGTCTCTATGCGCCCTGATGGAGCTGTCCTTGTTGGGCAGCCCGCCAAATCGCGCGCCATGCTGGATCCCGGCCAGTCTGTTTCGTCCGCCAAGCGATTCATTGGCGACGGCAAAACTCAATGGCTGATCGCGGGCAAATCGTACACTCCCACCGACATCAGCGCCATTATCCTGAGGCGCATCAAGGAAGCTGCCTCGGCATTTCTGGGACAACCGGTCACGGAAGCCGTAATTACGGTGCCTGCCTATTTCAGCAGCAACCAGAAACGGGAAACAAAGCTGGCAGGAGAAGCTGCCGGGCTGACCGTTCTTCAACTACTGCCCGAGCCTACAGCCGCTGCAATTGCCTATGGACTGGATAAGGGCAAGGACCAGACACTGCTGGTTTATGACCTGGGCGGGGGCACATTTGATGTCTCCATTCTCAAGGTCAAGGGGAACCGCTTTGAAGTGGTCGCCGTGGATGGCGACTTCCACCTTGGCGGCGACGACTTTGACACCGTTCTGGCGGAGCACTTCCTGGATATCATTGCAAAGCGGACGAAAGCGGATCTCAGGGCTATACGCGCGCTGCTTCGTGGTGAAGAGGTATCCGTCATACCGCCAAGTTTCTTGCAGGCCAGGCACTGGCTGAAAGAGGCGGCGGAGAAGGCAAAGATCGAGTTGTCCGAGAGCGATACGGCTCTCGTGACCATTCCGGACATTCTTGGCACGTCCCTCGACGAAGAAATTTCGCTGAGCGAATACAATCGCCTTATCAGCCCGATGGTAGATCGGACACTGGCAAAGGTGAGTGACGTATTAAAAGCTGCCCGGATCGGCGCGGGGGACATAGACCGCGTGGTACTGGTAGGCGGCTCGACACGAAATAAGCTGGTCAGGGAGAGGGTCGCGAACGCGGTCAAGGAACCCTGGATCTCGGATCGAGTGGATGAAGTCGTGGCTCAAGGCGCTGCGATCGTTGCAAGCCATCTTTCCGTGCCTGACGAGGACATGACCCCGATCGAACTGCAGGATGTCACCCCATTCAGCCTTGGCATCTGTGCCCGGGACGATAGCGATCAACCTCGATATATCAACAGTATTATTCTCCGTAAAAATAGCATACTGCCTTGCTCGGAGAAAAAGACCTATCAGCTGCGAACCATATCCGGAGTGCAGAATGAGCTTGATGCGTATGTGCTTCAAGGTGAAAGCCAGGATATTTCGCAATGCCTGGTTGTTGGCAAGTACATCTTTACTTCTATTACGCATGTGCCGGATAAGCCGGCAACCATAGATATACGGTACGGCTATGACAGAGATGGAATAATTACCGTTCACGCAACGGAGAAATCAACCGGAAGAGAACTACCGTTTGCCGTAGAGCCATTGCCTGAAGATATCAGCTGGCTTCAAAATCTTCACCCAAGCCCTTACACGCAGTATGCAGGGCAACAGCGAATTCCGGAGGCCGTCACTGATAGGCACGGCAATGCGCTGGGAGCGCAATATGATCTTGCTAGAGACAATGCGTTCGCTGGTCAGGTCATAGCGGTATTGCACTTTTATACAAAAGAAGGCTTTAACTTTAAGCTGCCTACATCAGCCCTTGCAGAAAAAGGTTTTAAAGTGCACCGCTGGACGAGTGTTCCCAACATTGCGGATTTTAAGAAGATTTTAGATGGTTCATGCCAATTCTGGTTGATTTCAGATTCTGTTCAACATCTTCAATATGAGCATATCCGCGCAATTCAGGAATTCTTCGAGAGTGGACGAGGAATTTATCTTTGGGGCGACAATGATCCATACTATGCGGATATTAATCCCATAACTCAGATACTTTTTGATACAAGCTTAGAAGGCAACAAACCAGGAGATCAGATTGTCACGGCTAAAAATGGTAAAAGCCGTTCCGGTTTTGAAAGCCATTTGATTACGACAGGGATTGAATACCTATATGAAGGCGTCACTGTGGCTACGTTGAGTAATCAGTCGATTTTGCAGCCGTTAATGTATGGTTCCGATGGCAGTAGATTGATAGGAATTTTTGATCAGGATGGGAAGCGAGCTATTGTGGATGGAGGGTTTACCAGGCTCTTCATTAAATGGGATACTGCGGGAACGGGCCGCTATGTTAAGAATGCGGCAAGTTGGTTGGTAAACTACGAAAGATTCGGCGTGTCAAAGTCGATATGATCTCCGATCTGATATTAGAAATCTAAAAAACAGTGCGGTAGAGATCACAACTCTGGCTTTGAGGTAAGGGGGCATCATGGCAATTATCGTTAAAAATAGTCCGTATATTCTGGGAATCGACCTTGGCACCTCGAACTCGGCAATCGCCGTGTACGAAAAAGGGGATGCGAAGATCCTTCCCATCAATGGGGATAAAACCTGCCCGTCTGTCGTAAATATGCGCGACAACGGTGAGATACTTGTCGGCCGCCAGGCGCGCAACCGCTTGATGATCGATCCAGATAATACTGTCGCTTCGATCAAGCGCGAAATCGGCACCGCATGGACCAAGGAATTTACAGGAGCCCCCGGCAAAATCTATACGCCGACCGATATCTCCGCCGAGATCCTGTCTAAACTCGTCATCGGCGCGCAGCAGGACGGCACTGTGGACCTTCGCGGTACGCCTCGTTTTGCCGTAATCTGCATTCCTGCAAATTTCGACGATACGCAGAAAACCGCGACGCGAGAGGCGGGAGCGCTAGCTAACCTCGAAGTGCTGGAACTGTTGGAAGAGCCGGTGGCGGCCGCTATTGCCTACGCCATGGACAAAGAGCGCGATCAGACGATCCTGGTCTACGACCTGGGAGGCGGCACCTTCGATGTCTCCATTCTCCAGGTGCAGTCGGTGGGCGGCCCTGCGAAGTTCGATGTTCTGGCAAAAGAAGGCGTTCGCAAACTTGGCGGCGACGACTTCGACTACGCGCTTATGCAAATCGCAAGCGCCCAATTCTTGAGCGAATCAAATGTCGATATCATGGACCTCAGAAAGGACCAGGGAATATCGGCAAAGTCTCTGCGTGAAGCCCAGCAGAAACTCAAGGATGCTGCCGAAACGGCCAAACGTGAATTGACGGAGACGACCAGCGCGCAGATCACCATTCCTAACTTGATCAAGGACGAATCGGGAAATGTGCATAACCTGGATATGGAGATCACCCGCGACGGGTTCAACGACGCCATCAAGCCGATGATCGAGCAGTCGCGTGAAGCCGTCGAGCGCGCGCTTGCATCCGCCAAGATGACAATCGAGGACATTTCGCGCATCATCCTGGTCGGCGGGTCCACCCGCGTGCCTCTGGTAAAACAGACCCTCCGGGATATGTTCGGCAAAGAGCCCTACTCGGATACCGACCCGGATACTGCCGTGGCGCGCGGCGCCGCAATCTACGGGGCGACACTCGGCGTTCCCACCGATAAAATCGAAGACACTGAGATGGTCTTTCCGGAAGATGAGATCGATACCACGATCGAGGTCAACAATATCGTGACCCACTTCCTGGGAATCGAGACTTTTGGAAGCAAGTTCAATCGCCTCATCGAGAAGGGAACGGACATTCCGACAGATACCGGTCTGGCGGCTACAAAGGAGTTCACGACTCCCCGAGACAACATGAGCGAGCTCGCAATCCGTGTATATCAAGCCGAAACGGCAGCGGATTTCGTTACCGAAGAGGGAGTCCATTCCATTGGAGAGTTCTTCCTGACAGGTATTCCGATTAAACCGCGTGGTCAGGAGCGGATAAGTGTGACATTCGAAATCGACCGTCAGAACCTGCTCAAAGTGAAAGCCACCAGTTCAAGCTCGACTCAAGAACTTGAGATCCAGCGCGCATAGATCTGGTGTTTGTGGAGCGAAGATCGAGTTAGGTATGACCATGGACGTCAACATGATTGATAATCAAACTACGGATAGTCAAAGCATAGATAGCCGGAATAAAGAAGAGACAGTCCCGGCCGAAACAGCTGATGGACTCTTCAACCAAGAGGGCACTGCGGATATAGAACAAGACGAGAAGGCGTCTGAGGATGCGGCCGGTTCGGAACCGGTCGCTGCATCCGGCGATATTGCCGAGGCGGCAGCTCTTCAAGAGACCGTTGAAGATATCGCTGTCGTGGAAGAAGAACGCCGTCGCACTGAGGCCGCCGCCGATCCTGTTCCTTCTGATATGGACAATGAGCTTGCTTCGGATGATGCCGGCAACACGCATGTTGTGCCTGTGTCGCTTCCCATTGAGGAGACGCAAAGTGATACTGATGCGCCATCTCCGGATGGGGCCGTTCATGAGGAACTGAAGGCTGTCAAGGAAGAACTGGCGGCTGTTAAGGAGCGGTTGGAGCGGCTTGAGAAAGGCCCCTCGGCGCCCTCCGGCAACGGTGCTGATATTGCGGACAGCGTTATGATAAATCCACCCGTTGAGCGCCGCCAGGAAAGCAGTATCATCGCTGAGGCGCGCAATAGAGAAGCGAGAGGGCTTGCTCAGGATCTGCAGGCGCTCACGGGTTATCAACAGGATCTGGAATATTGGGCCGAAGCTGCGACGGTGCTTCAGCTTAGCGTCCAGGAGACTATCGAGGTTTCAAAGGAAGCGCTTGCTGCTGCCGTACTGGCTAAAGATGCCCTGCCGCCGCCCCTTCCGGAGAAACTGCATGGAAGGCACCAGGGGTTGGAGCTTGTCGGGAAGATGTTGACCCGGCTGCCTGACAAAGTTTTGCCCCTCGCAGAGTGTCCGCCGATTGAGACGACGCTCAAAGCATTTACCGAACAGGACTGGCTTCAGCTTATACAGGACGATGCTGCCGGCAGGAAGATCGAGCCCAAGCTGCGCAATCTGGAAACGGAACGATATCAGCAATTGACTCAGGCCCGAGATCTTTCGATCGGGCAGCGCAAGAGAGTGCTTGGCTTTGTCGAGAAACAGATATTGCCGATCCTTGACGCCCTTGATGAAGGGGAGCGACTGTCCAGACCGTTTCTCGATACGGATGATGGCCAGGACGCAGAAGACGGCCCCCCGGACCCGGATGTCAATCTGGCGGATTGGTTCAGCACATACGCCAAGCTTCGCTCACATCTGCTGTCAGTGGCGGCAAAGATGAATGTCCTTCCGATGACGGTGCATATCGGCGATATGATCGATTATGCGCGGCATGAGCCATTTGACGTTGTCCCTGATCCGAATCTGCCGACAGAGGCCATTAAGGAAGAGACCCGCAAAGGTTATGAGTGCCGCCTTCCGGACAATCAGGCCCCAATTGTGCTGCGCGCTGCCCAGGTGGTCGTGGTTAAGAACTAGGAGTGAACAGCATGCCGGTCGACAATGAATTGAGTCCGGTGTTAGGCATCGATCTGGGAACGACTTTCAGCGCCATTGCGCGTTGGGACGGGCGCGGTCCGCGCACTTACCAGACCAAGATGGGCGATAACACTCTTCAATCGGTCGTATACCTTGACCCGCAGAACAAGGATTTTCTTGTCGGTAAACTCGCGTACCGCAAGGGACTTCTCTTTCCTGAAAATATGGTGCTCGGCGTCAAACGACACATGGACGACGCCTCCGCACAGATAAAGGTGGGAGAGGCAGGCGTTTTTACGCCCGTCGAATTATCCGCGCGTATCCTGGAGCGCATCTATGCGGATGTGGCCGAGCAGTTCCCCGCAGGGCGTTTCAAAAGCCGGGGAGTGGTCGTCACTGTTCCGTACTACTTCAAGGCGCACCAGTGCGCCAATACGCGCATGGCGGCCGAGATTGCCAAGCTGGACTGTATCGGTATATTGCAGGAGCCCATTGCCGCGTCCCTCTCATACGCCTGGCAGATGGTTCAGGACCATCCGGAACGCGACAGCACTGAAAACATCCTGGTTTTCGATCTGGGTGGCGGGACATTCGACCTGACCCTGTTTCGCCTTGAGAAGACCAAGGACAAATTGCTCTTTGAGGTGCTTGCAAGCGGTGGAGACGATCGCCTTGGCGGTATGGATTTCGATGAGTGCCTGGTTAATCTCATGATCGAGAAGGGCGATCTGAAATTAACGGGTCTGTCACTGCAGGATCAGCGCAAGGCGCACCAGAAGCTTCTTGAGCAGGCCATTGAGGCCAAAATAACGCTCAGTTCCACACAGGATGCTTATGTCACCGTGCCGAATGTGACGGCCGACCAGTATCTCGACACTCAGATCACGCGTCTTGAGTTTGAGAAGGCCATTGAACCCTACATCGAGAAAATCGAGCGGATCATCGAGAACCTGTGGGCAACTGCCAATCTTAAGCCCACACAGGTTGACCGGGTAATCCGCGTCGGCGGATCCAGCGCGATCCCGCGGATGAAGCAGCTTTTGAATGAGCAGATCGGCGAGGATAAAATCTGGGGGAATACCAACCCGGCGTTGTGCGTCGCGGAAGGCGCAGCGATGTACGCGGCTTACCTCGATGACCGCGAGGTCTTTGGAATCGATATCGAGATACGCACGCGCACCAGTCATGCCCTTGGCATCGAAACCGCTAACGGCATTTTCTATCCGCTCATTGCGGCGAATCGGAAGACGCCATGTGAGATGCGCCAGATCTTTACGACGGATGCGGACAATGTGACTTCGCTGGATATCAACGTCTATCAAGGCTCAGGCCGGCTGGTTAAAGATAATTCGCTGATCGGGACGGTCAATGTGTCCGGCTTGCCGCCGATGGAGAAAGGTAAATTGGATATCGAGGTGCTGTTCCGGGTGAACGAAGAGCAGATACTTTCAGTTGTGGTTGAGGTGGAAGGGATGCGCAAAGCAGCGGCGCTTCGGTTTGCCTGAGCCGCGGTAAATACGCCTGTGGTGATCACATCCTTTCTTGGCGGGCCATGTTCGAAGGCCCGAAAACGTAATTATTAGCTCCATCAACATGAAGATCATTAAAGACGACGTGATACTCGGCGACTATGAAATCATTACGTCGACAGTGGATGACGCTGCATTTCAATGGGTAAGCGCCCATAGCCGCCGGGACAATAAACCGGTGTTACTGCAAATCCTCCGCCCCGAGATGCCCTGGCGCAAAGAAGTCCTGGCAAATTGGATCAACTATTTCGATGCGCTAAGCGGTGTATCACGGAGGAGCCTGCACCTTCCATCTCAGGTCTTGTCGGACAGCCGGTATCCACTCATCGTCGTTTATCCTGCCCTGAACGGCGAAATCCTGGAAGATGCTCTGAAGAAGCGTCCGGCTGAAAAGACTGCCTGGTGGCATCAAGCCAGTGAAGCGATCAACGTGCTCCATAACCGGGGGCTGGTTCACGGCGGTATCGCACCTCAGAGCCTCATGGTTTTGGACGGCGACGTGGTTTTGACACGCTTCGGCTACGGGCCGCTTGCATCGGCAGATCCACGAATGGCGCGAGATATCCTCAAGGAATATCTTGCTCCTGAGGTCGCGAACGGATCGTTGACGAAAGCTTCCGATATTTACTCCTTTGCGCAGACAGTGGCGCATTGGCGGCCCGATCTGCGGTCGACATCGTGGTACAGTCAGGCCGCACATATAGAAGCCTCTCAGCGTTTCCGGAATATGAGAGACGTCTATGCCGGCCTGGAGAGGGCATTATCTACTGTTCCTGCGAAGGCAGAGATACCTGTTGTGAATGAAGGATCGAGAATCGTTCCGAAGTTTGCCCTTACCGTCACTGCAGAGCCTCCAGAAGGCGGGCAGATTAACGGAGGAGGGCGTTACCTGGCAGGTGAGACGATTAAGATCTCCGCAGAGCCCTTTCCAGGGTGGGAATTTACCGTGTGGAGCGAGGACCTCCGGGGCGATCAAAACCCGATAGCTCTCGTAGTCGATGCGAACAAAGTCGTTATCGGGCATTTCACTCGTTCGCGGCGGCCCCAGTTCACCGTCCGGATGAGCACAGAGCCCGCGGAGGCGGGCGAAGTGCTTGGTGGTGGCCGGTATTTTAGTGGTGAGCGAAAATGGGTTGAAGCCAAAGCCGCCGAGGGCTGGATCTTTAAAGGGTGGGAGGGAGACCTGGTAGGGCCGGCTGAACGGGCTCTATTGATGATTAACTCCGACAAATCCATCATTGCCACGTTTCAAAAGATCGCCGATCCAATTCTATCGGTCAAGGCCGAACCGCCAGAAGGCGGGACAGTTCTCGGCGGAGGCCCGCATACATGTGGCGAAAACGTAACGGTGCGCGCCGTTCCCGCTCCTCTGTGGCGATTTATACGCTGGACCGGCGACTATTACGGAACTCGCAACCCCATGACGATCCAGCCGACTGACGACCAGATGGTGATCGCCCATTTCGGCAAAACAATCTGGGAAGAAGTTGATCTGATCGCCGTAGTTCAGCCGGAGCAGGGCGGAACCATTGTAGGCGTGACGGTGGGCAATGGGAAACAGCAGAAGGGGCAGTCGGTGCGCATCGCAGCCAACCCGAATCCAGGCTGGCGATTTACAGGCTGGGCAGGCGATGTTCAGGGAACCGAGCCGCACATAACCCTTGAGATGAACACCAATAAGTTGATCTCGGCGCATTTCGAGCTTGAAAAACCGCCGGCCAAGCCGCGTGGCGGAGCGTTCCAGACACCAACCGAGACGCCTAGCTCGTCCGGTGAAGCGGAACCGCAGAGGCAGGCAGGGCGAACACGCACGAGTATTCCAGGATGGGCCTTTGGCGGCAATAAGGAAAGCGCCGATGCCGGCAAGGCAGAAGTGGTCGAAAAGGCGGAACTCAAATCGCCGCCCGTAACTTCATCGCCTCCGGAAACTCCTTCGGTAAAACCTCAAAATGCCGAAGCGCCGAAATCCCCAAAACGGCTGCTCGGGGACGCATTCCGTGTGAAAAAAGATGGCGAATGAGTTTTCATTGCTGCCGCCAATATAGGCGGGCAGCGCTTCGCAGGCTATCTGGCCGCCGGCGGCGCGAGTTCTTCCGGGTGTTCACGGATGTATGCGAGCAGGTGCCGGCGGCGCTCGCTGCCGCGGCGGCCGTCTTCACCGCCGAATGCATCGGAACCCAGCGCATCCGGGGCAGTCGTTTCGATGTGATCGTAGATACCCGCCCAGCGCTTTTTGATTGTAGATAGTGATACATCGAACGCACCGGACAACTCTTCGTCAGTGTCACCTGCCAGCGCACGCCGTATAAGGTCCTGCTCGCGGGTGGACAGCCTCAAGCGGAATGGTTTTTCAATGAACATGGAGAAAGCTCTTGCGCCCGGCGTCTGCATCATCTCCTGACGGGTAACCCCGATCAAGTAAGGATGTTCGTCCTGTCCTGCGTCTTCGTTCGGATTGGCGGTAAAGAATTTGGAATAATCGTGTCGCAGACGCATGCCCGACATCAGCATCCAATCGCGATGGTGCCGGCCGCGCACCTGCTGCAGATACTCGGATATCCGATAGCCGCTGTGATAGACCAAAAAAGCCTCGGCCATCTTCTCTTTGACGATCCAGGATGGTTCCGCGTTTCGATCCAGCCCCACGAAACTGTCGTGCATGATACAGAGAGCCGCTCCGTTGGGCAGGTTTTTCAGATCGTCCGGACCGAGAACAGGGGATCTGCCTTCAAGGATTCGCCGGGCTACATGAGCTCCGGGATTTGGCGGCAGTGTCGTTCTGATCTCCTCGGCAAAGCTATCTGTGACAAAAACGCTTGCTCCCATGGAGACAATCCTGGCGCTTCCTGAAACCGTGCGATCCTCGGTTGTCGCCGCAATCATGGCGGAGGCATCGAACAACGTGCTCCATACATGGGGAAGCTGCGAGTTCAGGTGCTCGTCTCTGCCATAGCACGAGGCAAGCCCCGGAAGATTCCGCACCAGGTCATCCAGCTTCGTTCTTCGGTATTCCACGCTCATTAGATATGTATTTCGTTCTTTAAGATCATTTACATCTCATGCTGCGATATGCTGACACATTTTACACCAAAAGATACTATGCCCAGGAGCACAGCTGAGCCATACTCTGATATTCCGCCATCTTGGCATTGTGAGGTTGCAGTCGTGTTACGCCAAAGTTCTATCGGCTCAACATCGAGCGGAGCAGCCGCATGGGCATATGCTGCCGGACTCAGCCTTATGCTGGAGACTCCTAATAGGGGATTACAAGGAGACGATTCCGTCCTTGGTCCTTGGGAAAGTGACTATGAGGTGTTAGAGCCGCTCGATTGCGATTCAGACATCGCTACAAGTGACTTGCTGAATGAGAGCGTATCATCGGAACACGTTGTATCGATGAACGCTTCTTTGGAATAGATAAATTAGCGGTCATAAGTGCTTGTGATCGCAAGCTCCCCAACCCAATAAGAGGCAAGGGAGCTCCTGCAACCCTACCAGGGCACGATGCCGTCTTTATCGAAGTAGCCGCCGGTCGGTCCGTCCGCGGGAAGTGTGGCGAGCCGAACGGCGGCTATTGCGCCTTCTTCGACCGTCTGCGTGCCCCGATTCTGGTTAAGGTCTGTGGCCGTGTACCCCGGATCTGCTGCGTTGACCTTGATGGGCGTGCCTTTCAGCTCGTCTGCCAGGATCACAGTGATCATGTTGAGCGCGGCTTTGGACGAGTTATACGCCACCGGCTTAACGCCCGCAAATCCCCAATTCGGATCGCTGTTTTGCGTCAACGAACCAAGACCGCTGGAGAGATTGACGATACGCCCCGCATCGGATTTCTTGAGCAAGGGCAGAAGCCCTTTGGTGACTGCGAAGACGCCGAAAACATTGGTCTCGTAGGTTTTGCGCAGCGTGTCCACATCGATTGAGCTGGCTGGCCCGTTTTCAATGAAGATGCCGGCGTTGTTGACGAGCACGTCGAGCTTGCCGAAATCACTCTTCACGCTCTCTGCAGCCGCTGCGATGCTTGCGTCGTCCGTGACATCGATCACGATTGCGCGGGCATCGGCGCCGCCGTCCTTGAGTTCTGCCGCAGCTTCCCCGCCGCGTCCCGCATCGCGTGCCCCAATGAGCACGGTATAACCCTGCGCGCCAAGCTGACGCGCAATCTCCTTGCCTATGCCTTTGTTTGCGCCGGTGATCAGCGCGACCTTCTGTTCAGCCATTGTATGCCTCCATTCGAAGTCTGAAGCTCAAACACCCGTTGCGATACCTGGGGTTCCTGCCTTACAGCACAAATTGAAGCTGTAAATAGCAAGATGATCCCCGCAAATCCTAGCCGTCTGTGCTTGATCAGGTCTATGACGCAGTAGGGAAGCCCCATCAGCATGAGCAGAAGCCAACAAACCATTAAGCTAAATTCCGTAGCGCCGCCATGCATGAACGTATGCGAAGGCAAGCTCAGGAACGACAGCGCGCAGGCGATTGCCAGCACATTTGCCGTAAGCCCAAGCCAAAGGCCGACTCCTGTTTTCGTGATGATTGCTTTAATTCTGTCCATCGTTCACCCCGCTGCGAGCGTTAATCCATAAACGCCCTTAGCTCCCGCCGCTTTCAATGCCTTCGAAACTTCATGCAAACTGCTGCCGGTTGTCGACACGTCATCGATCAGCAATATTGTCTTACCGGTGACTATCGCCGTTTCCTTTACGGTAAATGCTCCGGCAAGGTTTCTCTGGCGGGCTTCGCGACTGAGGCCGACCTGGGGGCGGACAGACCGTGAGCGGGCTGCTGCGGTTGTGTTGAGTGGAACGGAAAGTTCGCGTGCAACAACTTGGGCGAGGCGTTCAGCCTGGTTGTAGCCTCGTACACGCTGTCTTGCGGACGACATTGGCACTGGCATTACCAGGTCGAATTTCAAGCCTGCATATGTGGAATCGCTCGCCGTCGCGAATGTGGCCAGGGCTGTACCCAGCGGTTCGGCGAGTTGAGGCCGGTCGCGGTATTTCATATGGTGGATGGCTTGTTGGAGCACGCCTTCATATGCGCCGAGGGCAAGCGCGGCATCAAAGGCCGGGAGGCGGCGGGAGCAGTGATTGCATTGCTCGCGGTCGCCAAGACTCTGGCCGCATATGCTGCAATGGGGCAGGGGAATTGGAACGATGGCGGCGAGGCAGGTATCGCACAGTGGCGATTTGCTGCCCTCGCCGCAAACGGCGCATCGCGGAGGATAAATAAGGTCGAGCAGAGGCTCGATCCACGATAGGCCTTTCAGAATCCTCTCCCTCGGTCGCTAAGGCTCCCTGTCCCTCTCCGACCCACCAGTGGGGCTTATAGGAAAGGGATGTCCAAAGATCATTTGCCAGGCGACTCTAGCATATGCGTTGCTTAAGATCACAAGCTCCTCTCACTATAGAGTCGTCTGGCAATCGAAAGTTGGACCCCCCTTTTCTATAAGCCCCACTGGTGGGTCGGAGAGGGGAAAAGCGAGTTTTGCGAGCTTGGGGAGAGGTTTCTTCAATCAAGCGCTTCGAAGTAGGCGATGTCGCGGAACTCCTGGTAGCGGACATAGATTTCGTCGCGCGTCAGAGTTCGCATGCGGTTCAGCGAGAAATCCTCGACATTGAACGAGGCCATGACGCTGCCGAATACGGTGGCGCGCCGCAATGTCTTTGTGGAGATATCTCCCTGTTGTGCGACATAACCGATGAAGCCTCCCGCGAACGAATCGCCGGCGCCGGTGGGATCGGCGATGTCTTCAAGCGGGTAGGACGGTGTTGCGAAGTGTTCGTCGCCGCTGAAGAGCAGCGCGCCGTGCTCGCCCTTCTTGATGATTACCGTCTTCGGTCCCATGGCGAGCAGGGCCTTGGCTGCTTTCACGACCGACAGCTTGCCGGTGAGCTGGCGGGCTTCGGCGTCGTTCATGAAGGCGACGTCCACAAGCTTCAATACCTGCAGCAGTTCATCGCGCTTGCCTTCGATCCAGAAGTTCATGGTGTCGCAAACCGTGAGGATCGGATCCTTGACCTGAGACAGCACTTGAAGCTGCAATGTCGGGTCAATGTTGGCCAGGAACACGAATTTGGCGTCACGGTAGGTTTCCGGCAGCTTCGGCTGGAACTTCGCAAACACGTTGAGCTGTGTGTCCAGCGTGTGCGCGATATTCAGGTCGAAATCGTAGTATCCTGCCCAGCGGAATGTCTTGCCGCCAGCGATGGTCTCCACGCCTTCCAGGTTGACGTTGCGGCTTTCCAGGTAGTCGAGATGCTCTTTCGGGAAATCGTCGCCGACAACTCCCACCAGGTTCACCGGCGAAAAGAATGACGCTGCCACGCTTGAGTAGTTGGCAGCGCCGCCGAGCGAGTTCTTCACCTCGCCAGCCGGCGTCCGCACGTTGTCCAGTGCCATAGAGCCGACGATGAGAATTGGCGAAGGTGTGGCGTTGTTGGGGTTTTCAGACATGTTGAATCGGAACCTTAATCGTTTTCTTTTGCCTGCTCCGGGATACATCGTGACCGGCCCGCACAAAGCGCGATGGGACCGTAGAGCATTCGACCGGAATGGCCGGTAAGAAGTATAGCACTGGGTATCTCCATAGTCAATGAAATTGCCCTTTTGCTTGCAGTTTCCGTCCGGTTGAAAGGTGTGCGGGCGCATATCTGGTACAACTGTTGTGATAGGCGCAAATGTGCCGACGGAGGTTCGATTTGTCGTACGAGGTGTTGTCGTTTGGAGAAGCGCTGTGGGACCTGTTGCCTTCGGGCGAGAAGCTCGGCGGCGCGCCGCTTAATTTTGCATATCGCATGGCCTCTCTGGGGCGATCCACGGCCCTTGTAACGCGGGTCGGCAGCGATGCCCTTGGCGATCGGGCATTGGAGCTAATGGGACAGCTCGGGCTGGATATGTCCTTTGTGCAGCGGGATAAGTCTCGCCCTACGGGAACGGTGCCCATTGTGATGGGGCCGGGCGGATCGCCCGACTACACCATCCTGCCCAATGTCGCATACGACCATATCGTCGTGGAACCGGCGCTTCTGGATACGGCCCGGGCTGCCCGCTGTATTTGCTACGGGACACTCTCGCAGCGCGAGCCCATATCCCGCATGACACTGGCGGAGCTGTTGGAAGGCGCTGAGAACGCCCTTCGCGTCTACGATATCAACCTGCGGCGCGATTGCTACTCTGCGGATCTTATCGACCAGTCCCTTGAGCGAAGTTCGGTATTCAAACTGAATGACGCGGAAGTGGCGGAAGTGGCGGCCATGTTCGGGCTGCCGTCGACGCCGCTTACCGAATTCTGCTACGCTGCCCTGGCGCGCTGGAACCTCGAAGTTTGTGTGGTGACGCTGGGATCTCGGGGCGCGTTTGCCCTCTCCAATAACGCCGTTGCATATACACCCGGCCGCCGCATCGCCGTGGCCGATACGATCGGTGCCGGTGACGCGTTCACGGCAGGGTTCACACATAAATATCTGGGTGGTTCACTCCTGAGCCATTGCGTGGCCTACGGCAATGCGCTGGGCGCGCTCGTTTCACAGACCGAGGGCGCCACCACGCCGATATCGCAGCAAGAGATCGAAGAATTCCTCGCCAGCGACACGGATGTGGTAATCGACCCGGAACTTGAGGATTTGGTGGCGTAGGGAATCCTCTCCCCCCGTCGCTGTCGCGGCTTACCCCGTCTCCGACCCACCAGTGGGCTTGTAATAGTCGGAAAGGGGTGTCCAAGGATCGCAGCCCAGGCGACTCTTACACATATGTGGCCTTCAGTCAGAAGCTACGCAAATATGTAAGAATCGTCTGGTTATCGAAAATTGGACATCCCTTTCCGTTTCGGAGAGGGAAGAAGCGCGACAGCGCTTGAGGGAGAGGCTTCTGGGAGCAATGCCTGGCCTGAAAGTCACACTTCCATCTCATCGACATAGCACCAGCGCCAGTGTTCGCCGGGTTGGAAGGATTGCATGATGGGGTGATTAGTGGCATGGAAGTGCTTGGTCGCATGCTTGTTTCTGGACGAGTCGCAGCAGCCGACATGACCGCAAGATAGGCAGATCCTCAGGTGAACCCATGTATCGCCCATCTCCTGGCACTCTTTGCAGCCTCGGCCGCTTGGGGTGACTTCGCGAATCGAATCCAGATGCGTGCACTCTTCGGGCATTATCATTTCTCCTTGCCGGCGTGATCGGTTAATCGAGTCTTATTATACGCAGGGCGTCAACGATGCGGATTTCAGCATATGCGCATCCACCGGCGCTCTCGATGAAGCGTAAAATGCGACCGTTCGACATCGCTATGAAATACCCAAATCCCATGACATTCAGGCGAATTGAGGAATCGGAATGATAAACCGGACCGACCGCATTGTAGGCGGACTTGTGGGTATGCTGGTCGGCGATGCTCTCGGCGTGCCGTACGAGTTCCACTCGGCAGAGTCCATCCCTCAACGATCACAGATCGAGTACGATCCGCCTGCGGGATTTGGCAGGACGCACAAGGGCGTCGAGCCCGGTACATGGTCCGACGACGGCGCGCAGGCGTTGTGTCTGCTTGCAAGCTTACTCGATCGCGGCCGCTTTGACCCGGATGACCTTGGAGAGCGTATCGTTCGCTGGTACGCAATCGGATATATGGCGGTCGCAGGCGAAGTTTTTGATGTAGGTATTACGACGGCGTCTGCAATTCAGGAGATCCGAAGCGGCACGAAGGCAATTTTTGCAGGTCCGAAAGACCAGTACGACAACGGCAACGGTTCTCTCATGCGTGTGCTGCCTCTCGTTCTGTGGCACCATGGCTCAGATGCGTCTCTCGTGCTGGAGGCTCGCGCTCAATCGTGTGTCACGCATGGTCACGTGCGCTCTCAAATATGCTGTGCCCTGTATTGTCTCTGGGCTCGGCGTGTGCTGGACGAGCATGACGATCCATGGAATGACGCGACAAAAACTCTGCGAACTCTGATCGCAGGTGACGAAGCAGCCATTGAAGAGTTGGAGTTCCAGATTCGTCCCGATATTCTGGAAGAGGGGAACGGCTCAGGCTATGTTGTCGACTGTCTGCGATCGGCCCGCTGGGTTCTACAGGAGCCCACTTTTGAAGACGTCGTTCGCTCTGCAATCGCCCTGGGAAGAGATACGGATACTACGGCATGCGTGGCCGGCGGCATAGCCGGAATACGATTTGGTATCGGTGGAATTCCGGAGCGATGGGTTAATGCGCTCCGTGGGCGCGAGCTATACGAGCCGCTGCTCGACCGCCTTCTGGCTTTAGACTGACGGTGAATAGAAGGAAAAGGAATGGTCAATCGACGTGATCGCATTGCCGGCGGTCTTCTTGGAATGCTTGTGGGAGATGCGCTGGGCGTTCCCTATGAGTTCAGGGCGGCGGCATCCATTCCAGCCAGGGAGGAGATAGAGTATGCTCCTCCGGCTGGTTATCATCGCGCGCATGCGCGTGTACAGCCTGGCACATGGTCCGACGATGGGGCACAGGCTCTCTGTCTTCTCAGCAGCCTTCTGGATTGCGGCCGTCTTGACCTGGAAGATTTCGGGAAACGGCTGGTGAGCTGGATGACTGGGGGCTATATGGCTGTCGGCGGCGACGTTTTCGATGTCGGTGGCACAACTGCGGCCGCAATACGATCGCTGAAGCGGGGAACGCCGGCGATTTCCGCCGGTCCGCTCAGCGAAATCGATAACGGCAACGGTTCGCTGATGCGTGTGCTGCCCCTGGCTCTCTGGCACCGCGGATCAGATGAGGAGTTATTTGCGGATGCCCGCGCTCAATCTTGCGTGACACATGGTCATTTGCGGGCTCAACTCTGCTGTGGTCTCTATTGTCTGTGGGCGCGCAACGTGCTGAATGAGAATGCGGACGCGTGGAACGAAGCCCTTGCAGCTGTGAAGTCGTTCATTGCCGATGATGCGCAAGCTCAATTCGAGCTGGAGTTTCAACTGCAACTCGATTCTACGGCGAAGGCTGCAGGATCAGGTTATGTTGTGGATAGCCTCCGGTCGGCGTTGTGGGTGCAGCAGGAAGCGAGTTACGAGGATGTGGTCCGCGCGGCGATCCAGCTTGGCGACGATACGGATACGACTGCGTGTGTTTCCGGCGGCATTGCCGGCTTGAGGTTTGGAGTAAACGCGATCCCGGAACGATGGGTGCAAGGATTGAGGGGGCGAGAATTATACGAGCCGCTCCTCGATCGATTGTTGGCAATGAATTAGGTGTGAGTGAATGACTGAAGTTCTCGATCTGGTGATTGTCGGCGCGGGGCCGGCGGGATTGGCGGCAGGCTGCGCGGCGGAAGACGCGGGATTGAATTACGAGATTGTCGAGCGGAGCGGCATTGTCGAATCGCTGGTCCTGCATCCGCAGCAAATCCGATACTTTTCACCTTCCGATGAGCTTGCGATTGGCGGTGTGCCGTTTCCGGTCGCCGGCGGCCATAAGCCGACACGTGAGGATGCCCTTGCATATTACCGGGCTGTTGCCGCAACGCGTAAGCTGCGCCTGTGCACATGGGAAGAGGTTGTGGCCGTTGAGACGTTTCCGGATGCCGCGGCCGGACAGCCGCGGTTTATCGTTCAGTCCGTGGCGCGGGTCGCTCGCGATGGAGAACGGCATGTTCGCCACTGCCGCCACCTGCTGGTTTGCACGGGGACATTCCAGAACCCGCGACGCTTGGGCGTGCCGGGCGATGATCTTCCCAAAGTGCTGCATCGCCTCGACGACCCGACGCCGTTCTTTGGCCGCGACGTTCTCGTTACCGGCGGCGGCAACTCCGCGGCGACTGCGGCAATGACCCTTTCGGAGGCGGGCGCGCGAGTTACCATTGCAATGCGCAGGCCGCCCGTGGATTTCCAGAGCCATCTCCGCCCCTTCATTGTGCGCGACCTCAAGATCATGGCCGATGAGGGACGGTTCACTCTCGTGGCGAACACCGGGATCAAAGAGGTCTTTACGGATCATGTTCTCCTTGACGTGCTCGAATATGACGAGCATGGTCCACGCTTTGTGGGTGAGCCATGGTCCTTGCCGAATGACTTCGTGTTCGCCTTAATCGGGCAACAGGCCGACGCCAACCTGTTCAGCCACCTCGGCGTGCCCCTCACACCGGACGGCCTTCCCGTCTACGATGAGGAAACGGCGGAAACGCCCACAGAGGGCATCTATGTCGCCGGTTCACTCTCCCGCGCCAATATCATCCTCGAATCACGGCGCAGAGCGGTTGAGATCGTGAATAGAATCGCAGTCGAGGGTTGAAGGGCAACGGATTCTGCTCGTCCGGCTCCCTTCCACTGCGGTAATGCGAACGTCCTTCGATAGTATCGGAAGCGCTATTTTCTCATCGTGTGGGGTGCAGAGCTTGTCTCTGCCCATAAAATGCTCCTTGCCTTGACCGTGTACGGCAGTGCCGTTTCGGCATTTTAAAGCTTGTCTCGTCGAGACATGGTATGATTCTATCAATCTATTCGAACGTTGAGACGGCGAGCGGCAAGTTGTGAACTGCGGCGGGGCCGGATGTTCATTGAGGTTGGCTATATGTCCTCTGTATCCTGCCATCGTTCGACTGTGATGCGGTCTTTTGTGCCGGTTGCCGCTATCGGCGTCCTGCTATTTGCGGCTCTCTCACCTGCTGCGCATGGGCAGGAAGCGCCGCGGCTTGTGATCCAATCGGGACATGCCACGGCGGTCGATGCGGTTGTATTCAGCCCGGATGGACGGCTAGTAGCGTCGGGGAGTTACGACCATACCGTCAAGTTGTGGGACGTGGCGACAGGTCTTGAACTGCGAACCTTGCTGGGACATAGCGCAGAAGTCCGTTCCGTGGCGTTCAGTCCGGATGGACGCACCGTTGCCGGGGCAAGCAACGATAAAACAGTTATCCTCTGGGATGTGGCGACCGGGCAGGTGCGGCAGACGCTGACAGGACACACTGATGCAGTGTGGTCAGTGGCGTTCAGTCCGGACGGCCGGCACATCGCGACCTGCGCTACCGATCACACGATGCGGCTGTGGGATGCGCAGACGGGCCAGGCGCTACAAACGCTGTCCACGCGACATCATTACATCGCTCACGTCGCGTTTACGCCTGATGGCAAGGGAATCGTAAGCGACAACGACCCTCCCACGGCAGTGGCTACCAATTGGCCGGCCCTGGCCGTGTGGGATATGGCATCAGGTCAGGCGCGTTCCCTCACAGGCATCAATCAGGCTAACGTCTGGGCGCTCAGTCCAGACGGCGCGCACATTGCCGCCACCGATGCCGACAACGACATCAAGGTCTTCGATGAAGCGACGGGTCAGGTTGCACAGACCATTTCCGTGGAAGGCGGCTTCGTTACTCCTCCGGCAGGGCGGGTTGTCGACAGAAACCTGTTGAGCCTTGCCTACAGTCCGGACGGGGCGCGAATTGCGGGCGGGGCAGGGGACGGAGCCCTACGTGTCTGGGACGTGAAAACAGGGCGGCTTGTGCAGACATTGACCGGTCACAGTGCGGGAGTTGCGGCGGTGGCATTTAGTCCGGATGGACGCACACTCGTCTCCGGTGGCAGCGATGCCGATATTCGATTGTGGGATTCACGAGGTGGGGATGCCGGGAAAGTATTGTCCATGGCAGATGCAGGCAGCCCTTCGTTTCGCCTCAGCGCCGATGGAAGTCGTCTGGCGGTGCTTGTGCCTGATGGCTCTGTTCACTTCTGGGATTTGACCACGGGACGTGAGACGGGCATAGCGGTGAAATCTCCGCCGCGCGAGAGTTCCCACAGCGTTGCCCTCAGCGGTGACGGCCTTACGCTTGCCATTTCGGCTGATACGAATGTGACCCTCTGGGACGCGGTGACCGGGAAGAAGCGGCGCACAGTGACAGGCATTCATACTCCGCTGGCGCTTAACGCTGATGGGACGCTGTTGGCGGCGGATGCCGACACAAGTGTCGCTTTGGTGGACACGGCGGCTGGCTTGGTCCGGCGGACATTGACCGGCCCCAAAATTCTGACAGATCTGGTTTTCAGCCGGGACGGCCGGACGGTGGCGGCTGCAGATGGGAACGAAGGCGTTTTTCTGTTTGACACCGGAACAGGCGCGGCATCAGGCAGGCTGATCCTGGGACCGGATGCCTGGGGACACCATCAAGGCGCGCAGAGCGTCGTTCTCAGTCCCGATGGTTCTCTGGTCGCGACCGGATCGGTGTCTGGCGCTCGGATTTGGGATGTCCGCTCGCAGAAGGAACTGCATTTACTGCCCGAGACGAAGTTTGCGGAAGACCTGGCGTTCAGTCCTGACGGGGCTATGCTGGCTGTTGGACGCAAGGATATGCCGAATGACGTGGTGACATGGGACTGCGCTGCGGGCAGCGTCAAAAAGACGTTCATCGGGCATACGGGCACGATCTCAGGCGTAGGGTTTTCCGGCGGGCATTTAATCAGCAGCGGCGACAAAAGTATCCGTTTCTGGGATACCGATAACGCCACTCTTCTTGCACTGCTTGTGCCCCAGGCGCAAGGGTGGGCAGCCGTTGCCCCTGATGGCCATTTCGATGGGGCCGGAGATGGCTTGAAGGCCCTGCATTGGGTTCAGAATAATCGGCCCGCTCCACTAGAAAGTTTCTTCACAGGGTTCTTTACCCCGCATCTGATTGCTCGTGTCCTGAAAAGCTCTCCGCTGCCTGCACCGCCTGTTAATGTCGCTCAGGGCTTCAAGCAGCCACCTTCCGTCCGCATCGTCAGTCCTGCGCCGGGCGCTGCCATCCAGGGGGATAGTGTCACAGTCACGGTCGAGGCGACTGACCAGGGCGGGGGAGTGGAAGATATCCGCCTGTTTCAGAATGGCTCTCTTGTTGGCGGTGAGCAGAAGAAGCTGGTTGAAGTCGCCGAGGCTAAATCGCTAACGCGGACGTTCACATTGATACTCGCGCCGGGTAAAAATGTCTTGAAGGCCTTGGCAGCCAACGATGAGCGCACTGACAGCGCTCCCGCTGAGATTACGGTTGAACTGAAGGCTGCGCCGGCCATGTCGGACCTGTGGGTTCTGGCGGTGGGCATCGAAAACTACAAGAACCCGGCATTTGCGCTGCCGTACTGCAAGGACGATGCGACTGCCTTCACGGACGATGTCGCCCAGCGCGGCGGATCGATCTTCCATGCTATCCACAAGGTCGTTCTCACCGACGATCAGGTTACGAAAGCAGGCCTGGAGGCCGCTTTTGCCCAGATCAAGACACAGGCAAAGGCAACCGATGCCTTTATCTTTTATTACTCCGGCCATGGCTATCAGCTGACCGAGGGGGGCGCGTCGGACGGCTTTTATCTGGTTTGCCAGGATGTGCTGCGCCTGAGCGGGGCTGACGGTATTGCCGACAAGGGCCTGTCGGCGGGACATCTCAAGGAACTGAGTGTCGCGGTGCCGGCCCTGAAGAAATTGATCGTGCTGGATGCCTGTGAATCTGGAGGGGCGGTTGAAGCCTTCAGTAAGGGATTGGCCGAAGAAGATGCCATCGCTCAGCTTGCGCACAGCACGGGGACGGTGGTCTTGTCCGCAGCTCTGAAGGGGCAGTCGGCGCAGACTCTGGAGCCGCTCAAGCACAGCATCTTCACATATGCCCTGCTGCTTGGCTTAAACGGAGAGGCGGACCGTCCGCCGGACGGCAAGGTTACCGTCAATAAGCTCAATTCTTATTTGAACGACGAGGTGCCTGCGCTGACCAAGAAGTACGGCGTGGAGGCCCAGTATCCCACATCATACGCGTCCGGCCAGGATTTCCCGCTGGGGGTTCACTAATAAACGGCCAAGATTATGAACGTTTCTGACATTCGCAGGCTCCCCTCCCCAGCCCTTCCCGGAGGAGAGGGGTAAGAAATCGGAAAGGCAATCGTAAGCTAGTTTTTCTCTTGCCCTCTCCTCCGGGGAGGGGTTGGGGAGGGGAGCCTGCGATACAATGACTGACGCCTATTAGAGATTATGACTCATATGAAACTCATTCGCTCCCAGATGATTGTGCTCGGCGGTGCGTGCGTAATGTTAGCTCTCTGTCATACTGCCGAGGCCCAGAGCCATGGTACAGGGCTGGTTTTTGCGGACGCCGATGCGTTTGCGCGCTATCCGCACCTGCGTGTGTCGCGTGCCGTCACTGAACGGCCTGCGCATTTCGTGCTCGACGACTACCTTCCGCCGGTGGGCAATCAGGGCCAGACCGGCGCTTGCGTGGGCTGGTCCACGGCGTACTACTGCTATTCTTATGGCGTTGCCAGGACCATGAAGCTAACGCCGGCGCAGATTTCCGACAAGAAGTTCCAGTTCAGCCCATCGTTCATCTGGGACCAATTCAATCGTGGCGACCCCGATCGGGGAATGCATATCTACGATGCATTCGACGTGCTGTCCAAGCAGGGCTGCGCTACACTTCAGGAGATGCCGTGGAGTGAGACGGAGGTGACGCGTCTGCCGGATGATGCGGCCAAGACGCGCGCTGCCAGGTTCAAGGCGCGACAGACGATCTGTCTGGTCAAGGGAGGGGAACCTGCCGATCCGGAGAAGCTTAAGACGTGGCTCTGGGAGACCAAAACGCCGTTTGTTGTGGGCATGAAGATGTTTGACGATATCAACCGGGCGCCTCATGATCCCGGCTACGTCTACTCGCCTTCCGCCGACGCTTCCCCGGAAGGGGGACATGCCATCTGCATTATCGGCTATGACGATGCCAAACATGCATTTCGCATCGTCAATTCCTGGGGCGAGGATTGGGGCGATAAAGGCTGTATGTGGTTATCCGAGGATTATGTGAAGAAGAGCGCCACGGAGGCATGGGGGCAGAAGCCTGGAGGGCCGCGCGCTCGCAGTGTCGGAGGGGTAGAAGCATTTCCGGGGCTCAAGGACATCTTGCTTGAACCTGCCGTCGATCAGTCCGCCCATTAGGATATTGAAACAACATGCGAAACGCATCCATGAATAAGTTCTCAACAAGGTTTCTTGGCGGCACACTCTCGGCGATTGCCGCCGTGACGGCTGGGCCGGCATGGGCCGATCATGCCGTTGTGGTTGGCGTTTGCCATTACCCGGCGCTATCCGATGCCGATCAACTGGAAGGGCCGGACAATGATGCTCAAGCCATTGCCGGCAAGCTCACCCAAGCAGGCTTCACGGTGACATCGCTCAAGGACGAGACCGCCACCAAGCAGGGCATCCTGGACACGTTGAAGGACATGCAGTCGCAGAACGCGGCCAACGAACGCTTTGTGTTTTACTTTGCCGGACATGGCACAAAAACTGCCGATGGCGGCGGAGCGATCCTGGCGTCGGATGCTTCACCGGTGGAAAAGAGCAATTTCATTACGACGCAGGAACTGTATAAAGCTGTCGCCGCTGTCCCGGCGCGCGGGCGCACTGTTCTGCTGGATTCGTGCTTCTCAGGAGCGATGGCTCATTCGTACAGCACCCATAAAGGTTTGCGGCCACACCTGAAGTCGCGTTACGTCAATTTCTTCGAACTGCCCAAGAAGCTGGTGTTGACGGATGATGTGAACAATAACGATGTGCCGGTGTCGGCGTCGTCCGGAGGGAGTGGCGATGTATGTTATTTCGCTGCAGCCAATCCCTATCAACAGGCTTATGAGGACGAGATAGACGGCCATGAATCCGGCATATTCACGCACTATCTGGTTTCGCAGCTTGGGCAGAATTCGGCCCTGTGGTCCGCTGTCCAGTCCGACGTAACCGGCAGCGTTATGGGCAATACCGATGGCATCCAGACGCCTGTATTGTCTCAGGGATACGCCGGCGTTCATGTCTTCGATGGCCTGGGCGCGCCACCGACTCCAGTCCCGGTTCCCGCGCCGGAGCCGGCTCCAACCCCGCCAGTTCCCGATCCTGCTCCCACTCCTCCACCTGTGCTGGATCCGGTTCCTGAACCGCCTGTACCTGCCCCGCTGCCGCCCAATCCGGTTCCGGCGCTAACACCTCCCACTCCGACTCCTGTGCCTGCTCCAGCGCCGCCAGTTCGAAGTGGGGCGAAGACCGTTTGGGATGCCTTCAGCGCGGACAATCGCGATCCTGCGAAGATACAACTGTTATTATCGCCGAATCGCTCGACTGTCAAAATCGGTGAGAAGTTCAAGTTTCAGGCGCTGCCGGCTGTGGATGGATACTTGGTTGTGATGGAGTTGGATACGGACGGCGCATTGAACCTGGTCTATCCGGCAGGGCACAACGCTGCCGATGGAGAGGTTAAGGCTGGAGCGATTGTGAGCCTGCCCTCACAAGCCGGCAAGGCATTCACCACGGACAAGGAAGGCAGTGAGCGTATCAAAGCCATTCTATTTTCGTCGGAAGATGCCGCTCAACAGCTGCTGGCGGGTTTTCCCGAAAGCGGCACGCTGGATTCCTGGAAGGCCGCTCGGGGACGTAAAATCCTCACGGTGAGCGATGGCGTCAATAAGTTTTACACTTCGGCGCTGGGCTTCGAAGTCAGCAGCACCGGGGATACGCCATGACACGGCTGCTGTCGGCAAATCGCCTGGCCTGGACCGGCGCGGTCATACTGCTCAGCATGTTCTCTGCAGCCGCCTCAGTCCCGCATGCGCATTCAATCACAATACGTCCTGCCGTTCCATACTCTCCCCGCGCCCCGAAGGCGGACGAGTTCGGAGCTGCGGCGGGAGGTGGGCTGACAGGGCTGACCGCCGAAGACCGGAAGAACGTCGTACTGCTGGACGGCGACGGCATCGTCTATGCCAGCAAGCCGGATCTGGCGGGTGAGCTTCAGACACCCACTTCGATGGAGGCAAATCTGCTTCGTAGTGACGATGGGCAGGTCTTTGCCGCTCCTGCTCTCTTCCGTCGCAGTCAGCCTGCGCAGGACGACACCCTGTATGGTATCAGCAAGGACAAGAAGACAGGCCCATATCATGGCGTCTACGCCAAGCCAGGTTATGCCTACGAAGAAGCGACTGTGCATCTCTCCAGCTGCACGCTCATGCCGCCAGATATCCAGGTCGATAAGGCCAGTCAAGAGGACACGCCTTTCGTCTACATGGGGGGCGAGGGGACGCATGGAGGCGCAGTAGACGCGGGCTTCCAGTACAGCCCGGCACATGACAACTGGTCCCTTTTCATCGCTGCGGAGGGCTTCGGCTATATTGGCGATCCGGGAAAGCGATTCAGGTCTGACCAGGATGTGCGCCTGAAGTTCTACATTCCGTCCGACGACCACATCGCCGTTGCGGCGATAGGCTTGGATATGGACGGCAACCCTATTACACGCACTCTCGTGCTGGATATATCCCGATATCCAACGACGGGCCGAGCGCCTGCGGGCAGGGCGGGGCAGCCGACAAAGTTTGGATGGAGCGCCCGCGGCGGGGGAAACGTCCTGAAGCGGCTGACATCCATCGCTCAAAAGACCCAGGCCTTCGACACACATTCTTTTGCCCGCGGCATCCGTTGGGCAAATGTCAAAGTCGGGGCAAGTCCGGCAGACAATCATCCATGGACGAACGATGATAGCGGAGAAACCTTCAACTGGCCCGATACCCAGCACATCGTCGTTCGCCGCCGCGCGCCCGACGATGAGACCGTAGGGATTTTGCTTGGCCGGTGAGGTAGAGGCCTGCGCCCATCTCACTTTATCCCCACTATAAGCTCATTGGTGAGCGATCCTCGGAATGCGCGACCGCAGCCATTCCCGATCCTGGGTGAATATCGGCGGTTCGACGACCTGCCACTCATGCCGCACGATACCGCGCGCGATCTCTTCATGCCCGGTTCGTTTGTCGAAGAACACCTTGTCTTGAGACACCGCAGCGCGCACCACGCAGCGCCCGCGCTTAAAGCCTGCGGGCTGATCGTTCCAGTTTACGCCGGCTTCCGTAAAGAGCATTTCCTGCAGCTGGTTTGTGCCGATCCCCTGCAGCCGTTCATGCGGGAAATGAGCCTGTGCCGTCATAGAGATCGAATTGCGGCTGGCATCTTGCTGCCGCCAGATGAAGTAGTTCTCGACCTCTATGGGGTCCGGTACGGTAAAGACTCGGCTGTCGAAGAATGCCATGCTCTCGTGTCCGCGAGACCGGCGCGCCTCATTGAAGTATGCTGTCGCAACGGATGAACTGATCGACGCCATCTTTTGCAGGTTGCCGTCGAACCAGGCTTCCGTCTGCTCGTTTTCAAAGTCGGTCAGCAGCACGCTGATCTCATCTGACTGTACGAATGCGATAAGCGCCCCGCCCAACTCGGCGCAGAGTCCGGCTGCGGTGGCGTCCATGTCGTCCATGAGATTTATATCGTAAGGCCGGGTACAATTTCTCGTGTACGTATGGAAGCTCTTCCCATCGACGCGGATAAATGTATAGGTGCGGCGCGGAAGCATGTAGCGAGTTCGATTTTCGTAGTCGTTTTTTATGCGATCGCCGAGTGTGTCTTTTGTTGTCATGGTATTATTGATACAATGTGCGGCACGTTTTGAGAGAATTCTGTGCCTAGAATTGTCTTGTATTATGAATACTGGGTAAAGGTTATGGTACTCTGTATTAAAGACGTTTTATTGAGGAACTGACGAATTTGATTTACGCGATCGGAGATATTCACGGGCAGGCGACGATGCTTGAGGCTGCGTTGACTCATCTGAAGGCATCCCTGCTCAAATCGGACGACACAGTCGTTTGTCTCGGCGACTATATCGACCGGGGCGAAGACAGCCGCAGGGTTTTTGAAATCCTGCGCGCGTTCGAGACCGACCACCCTAATGTGGTTTTTCTGCGCGGCAATCACGAAGATCTGCTATTGTCGTCCTACACGAATATCGAAGCGGCGATTAACTGGCTGGCAAACGGCGGCACAGACACGCTTCGGTCGTATGAAGGGCTGTGGACGCCGGCGTGGGGCGCATGGGTGCCTGACGAAGACCTGGATTTCATCAGCCGTACACACCTTGAGTATACGACCGAGCACTTCCACTTCGTGCATGCCGGTATCGTGCCTCCGGATACTGAATCCGGCGTGTCGGAAGGCCTCGATCCTCGTCTGTGGATCCGTGACGCCTTTATCGAAAGCGACGCCGACTTCGGCAAGATCGTCGTGTTCGGCCACACCGTGCAGCAAGAAGCCATTCCGCTCATCATGAAGAACAAGGTGGGCCTGGATACCGGAGCCGTTTTCGGCGGATATCTGAGCGTCGCCGGCTTCGACGACAGCCGCGCTCCTGGCGAATATCCCGAGTTCACACTGTTCCAGGTGGACGAGGAAGGTCATGTCCTCGAATCGGAAGCCGTTCTGGTGTAGTGGCGCTCCGTTTCCAGAGAAGCCAATGAATAAAGATCCCGGCGAATTGCCGGGATCTTTATTCATTTCAAAAATTCCAGCAGTTCCTGGTGAAACCGCGCAGGCTGTTCGAGGTGCGGCACATGGCCGCAGTCCGGGACGATCACCACTTTACAGTTTGGTATCTCCTTGCCTGCTGCGCGAGCCAGTTCCGGGATGTTTCCCATTGTCTTGGCGACGTCCGGCGGCGCATAGTCGCGCATGACGGCGGTTCGGTCCTGGTCTCCCACAACCAGCAACGTGGGCGGCTTGAGCAGACTGTACTCGTACCTTACCGGCTGGCGGTAGATCATCTGGTACGTCAACGCGGAAGCCTTCGCCCAGCGCGAATACTCTCCGCTGAGCAGAACACGCGACGCGATCTCCACGGACGGCTCGTAGAGTGCAGGCGCAGGGTGCGCAAAGTAGCGCATGTAGAACGCGCGCAGCTTATCCGGCGTCTGCTCCATCTCCGCCTTAAACAATGTCTCCGTCGATTGTGGCGGAACCTTCAGCCGATAGTCTTCCAGGCCGATGGGATCCTCAAGCACGAGCTTTGTGACACGCTCCGGATATGTGCGGGTAAATCGCACGGCGAGCATTCCTCCGGTCGAGTGGCCGGTAACGGCAGCTTCTTTGATCTCCAGAGTATTCAGCAATTTTGCGGTGTTTGCGGCAAGCTGGTCGAAGCTATAGTCGATCTCCGGCTTTGAAGATTTCCCAAAACCGATCTGATCTGGCACGACGACGCGATAACCTGCGCCTGTCAGAGTTTTGATGGTGTTGTTCCAGGAATTGCCGTAAAAGTTCTTGCCGTGGAACAGTACGACAGTCTTGCCGTTGGAGATCGCGGCGCTTGCCGGCGGGACATCCATGTATGCCATTCGAACGGCATTTCCCTGTATCTCCAGCGGCAGGAAGTGGACGGGGTAGGGGTATGGATACTCATCCAGGGAAATCCCGAGCGGCACGGTGTATTGTGGCACCGAGGCATCCTGCGCGGCTGACGGCCTTATCGCTACAGACAGCATTGCGCCTGCCAGGAACACTGCACAGACTGCATATGTCCGGCAGGCGCGTGTTTCCCGGCACGATCGTCTGGCTGGCAGTTGGAATGGAAGCATTAAGCAATTACCTCGTAGACCATTCATTCCCACTTTTGTCGGCACACACAGCAGAGCTTAGATTTCTCAGACAAGCTTCCAGTTCGGTTTAAACGGGCTGCCACCGTAAACGATTGAAAAAAAGCGGATTACTATTTGCCGAAGAGGCGATTCTTGTCGTATGATTAACCAGGCGACCTGCGAGATGTCGCATGTCATACGAAATTTGCGCTTGCAATAAAATTGCCTCCGGCGGCGCCGTTGAACAATTGCGCCGTTCGGCTAATTCTTCGGGAAGTACTATTATGCCGTCGATATTGGAAAACGAAAACATACCTGTTCCTCTCGTTGCCGACAGCGATCCGCTGCCTAAGGGAGATACGGATCCCTCGCCGGAAGCCCAAGGGCGCCCAGTGTCTCCAAGGGATCATATTGAGGTTACGGCCGATCCCTGTTTTGCCGGTGTGACGGATCGCGGGATTGAGCACGATGACAATCAGGATGCGTTTGAACTGTCGACGATCGAGATCATGCTTTCGATCGTCGATGTTCCTCCGATCTATCTTGGGGTAGTCTGCGACGGCGTATCCAGTTCCGATTCGGGCGGGTCGGCGTCGGAGGTCGCTGCCAAGGCAGTTATGACTTCCCTCAATCAGGCGCTGACACGCAATCCGGCGGCCAATGTGTCCACGGTATTGAAGACGGCCATCCAGCAGGCCAACAAAGCCGTTTTCGCCATACCCTACAGGGCGGACAGTGAAGAAGATCCGCCGGCTACCACGGTGATTGCCGCAGTTGTTGAAGAAGGCAAGGCGACGATCGCGTGGCTCGGCGACAGCCGGGCCTATTGGGTTACCGATACCGAGGCGGGACTGCTGACACGCGACCATTCATGGGTAAATGCGATGATGGACGCCGGCCGGATGACACAGGAAGAGGCCCTCGTATCTCCAAATCTTCACGCGCTGTTCAGCTGCCTGGGCGGTGAAGTGGCTGATGAAGCGCCGCAGGCCAATCCGTCTGTCATCACTTTCAAGATGTCGCCGGGAACGCGCCTCATTCTCTGCTCAGACGGCTTTTGGAATTATGCCGATACCCCGGAGGAAGTCGCTCAGGTCGTGCGGCAGACTCGCGCCGGCGATCCGCTTACTACTGCCAAGCATCTGGTCAACTTTGCGAAGGTGCACGGCGGGCACGATAATATTACTGTTGTGGTACTGGGACATTAGCCGGCTGGAAGATCGCTCGGAGAGACTGATGGAATTGGGAGCGGGAGAGAAGTGCGTGTGAGATGTGCGACGATAACGCTCAAAGGTCATGGCTGAAATCCCGGCCATTGCCGTACGTATGGATTGAGCCCGATGCTGGAAGCTAGGCGATTACCGATTCCCGGCGGGGCAGCACGACCCATGGACCGAAGAAGCCGAAGGCTCGCTTTGCGAGGGTCCAGTGATTATGCCAGTATTCGTCCATCATGGGATTTTCAGATCGCCCCGGGCCGTTGACGGTGAGCCATTCGACGCCGCAAAGGTCGTCGTGCTGGAGATCCAGAGGCATGATGTCATAGGAGACATCGCAGCATCCATGATCTTCATTCCACTCAATGGTCTTCTTGTCCGCAATGCGCGCAAGGAGTGGTGGATGAAAGCTGAGCTGCACCGGACCGAATCGTCTTTGATCGATCGCATAGTGGATAAGGATAACCTTTCCACGGTAACGATCGAAATCCTTGAGTGCTAGCGCTTCTATTTGTTCTCGTGATCGGCGGCGTACGGCAACACCAGACATCGTTGTGTTCTCCGCCAATATTTTACTATAAATTGTAAATATAATAAAGGTATTGGGAAAATAAAATATTTTTATTGTAGAAATAGGAAAATGTGTGGAATAATACGGGCGATTATTTTAATCCTCCATCAAAGTTCGAAGTAAACAGCACTAAAACATCTGGATATACTCGATAATTAATTGTTAGAATTCTAAACACATGAAGGCCCTGGGAATATTCCCAGAGCCTTCATGTCCTCTATTCTATCTGCCTATTCCTTCTACACTGCGATTTTATCGTCCGGTTGCCGAACTCAGGTTTGTGAAGTTCAAATTATATTGCCTCTTCGAATGAACCTGTCCGCTTGGAAGTATCTCGAGCATTTCTACTGCGAGACCGTAGTCGAATGATGTCCCGATCTCGCTGCCGCCTCCCAATCTGCGAAACAAAGTCAACTTTGCATTGCGTGATTCTCCCGGAGCCAGAGCAAAATCGGCGCCTGCGCTGGTTGAAGCAACCGTTCCGATCCCGGACGCGCTCCGGTCTGAGCTGCCGGCGGTTCCCCAGGCATAGTGATTGCCCAGGTTGTCGATGATGTCGCTCGTTCTGGCTGTGTATCCCAGAATGATCGGCTTGTCGGAGACGTTGGTGAAATTCACGGTGACAGTGATGACCTGATTTCGGGCGCGGGCGGGATTGGTCGCTTCAAGGTGTGTGACTTCCGCCGTAAAAGGCCCTGCGCTGTAGAAATTCGGCTTGGAGTTGCCGTCGCCGCCAATGGGCGCAGATGGCGCGCCAGGTCCGGTATAGGCCGAGTCGGATGCCGTTGGGGCTTTGTCCTTCAAGTTCAGGAACTGAAGAACGTGTTCGGTTCCCTGTCGGTACTGCGTTGCGTTGAGATGAGCCAGCTCGCGCACCGTTAAATCAAACGTGTAGCTTGTGCCATAGACGACGTTCTGGCCTGGTCTTCGCCAGCCCACATCGAAGCGCGCATCGGCGGCTTCTCCCGGCTGCAGCACAAATTTCGGATCGAGATCGCTTGGTGTGATAATGCCGATCCCGCGCATCGTGTTTTCGCCATAGGGGCTGTATTTATTGCCCTGGTCGTCGGTAGCGGTGGCGGAATCACGCACGTAGCCAAGGATCAGAGGCTTTTTCGTCTTGTTCTGGAACCTGACGATGGCTGTTACAAATTTGGTGCTGTCGTTCGCGCTGGTGCGGAAGGCAGTCACTGTCGCAATAAAGCTGGATTCATTGGCTCGGACAGGCGTATCAGCCGCGGCGGGGCTGCCGCCGCCAATCGCCTGACCGAGCGCCATGAGCAGAGAGAGGGCGCAGGCGGCCATAAAGGGCTTGCTGCGCGGGAAGATACGTAACACGTTCACTGCCTCCTATCTTCAATTGTCCGGGAAAAAAACTTTGCCTCAATATTATGAGGTCTCTAATATAAGACAATCTACCATGCCTGAAGATAGGCTGTCAATAGGCAGGCAAGCTTTACATTTCGCTCTGTTTCAAGTGACATTGCCGTCAAGTCTGAGAACTTAAATCCGTCGAAGGGAAGATAGCGGCGAGTGAAGCGAAGCGTAATAATCGTAGGTGGAAAGGGAACCCCTCATCCAGCTAATGTTCAAATATTGGACGGATGGCGCGAGGTTAACAGAATGAATATGCAACTACAACACCACGAACATTTGCCGCAACGAGTTCTTGTCGACATCATTGATACGAAGATCCCGGGCTTTCAGACAATGATCGAGCAGATTGAGATGCATCGTCCTGGGGATGTGATCGTGCTGGCCGATGTTCCCCGCAATCTCAGCGGTACTCCAAAGAACCATGCTCTGCTTATGCGGCTTGTTTATGCGATTGCCGCGGCTCGGGAAGTTGATGCCGAACGTGGAAAAGAAGATGGGCAGATCACCCAGGTGCTGGAAATTCTGTACAGCATCGTTGATTTAGAGCTGCAGAGATCGGTGTGAGTTAAGGGCACAAACTGGGATTCAAGGAGCTCGATGTGTTATAATTCTATCTAATTGATTCTGGAATTACGGTAGAAAAGGTGGTGACCCCGGCGCGATTCGAACGCGCGGCCTCATCCTTCGGAGAGATGTTGAGGAATTCCATCACATCTCCCCGCATTCCCATCTAAAACCAACTTCGTGCGACCCTATCGTTTTGATCCAAGGATGTGGCCATTAGACCGGAAATCCTTGGATAATTGTTTGCGCCTCAAAACTTAGAATTCCGCCAAGATCACCTTCATGTTGATGAACCCTATTACGGCTTGGGCAGCAATCTTGTCCATCACGAGCGCAAGGAGTGTTCTGTCGTACTTGATCGTGCCGAGGTCGATAATCCTTGCCTCCGAAAACGTGGCGCAGATTTCGAAAGTGTCGCCGCGCTGGATGCCATCTACCTCGATAGCGTTGCTAAGGTTGACGAGAACTCCGTACTTTGAATAAACCCACATAGTGCAATCTCCTTCTATGCTTCGTGACATAACGCTCTGTTGTCTTGCCAATTAGCAAAGATTACAGACTCCGAGAGTAACCTTCGACGATACCGATGATCTTGAAGCGCTCCGCCGGAATCTCCGGCCATGCGGCGTCATGCGCTTCCAAGAAGACGCGCCCGCCTTCACGCCTTAGCCGCTTGGACGTGATCGTATCGTCGTCAAGTAATGCGATTACGACCTGGCCGTTCTCGGCTTGTTCGGAAACTCTCACCATTACCACGTCTCGATCATGAAACATTGGCTCCATGCAGGCGCCCTCGACACGGATCGGCTGTAGATCCTCTGGAACGATCTCTCCCAATGTCTGCTCGTCGCCGTTGTCGTCTGTGTTCGGGCGAGCCTGGCCAGCGCTGGCAACGTGGGGGAGAATGCGCTTGTCGTCAAAACCTTCACGAGAGACTCGGCTGCCGATACGGTCAAGGGGATCTTTGCGGACAAAGAGAGGTTTCCAGTTCGAATTGTCAAGTGACAGGTATCCGGCGGCTCGAAGCAAAGAATTCCGATCTGCGTTCATACCCTCGGCGAATTTAGCTATCGTATCAGCTTTAGGTCGATCGCCACGCGCAATACTGGCAATCGTGCCGTAACTGATACCTGTCTTTCGGGCAGCCATTCGGGTGCTAAATACTTGTTCACCGTCAGCCCCATTCCAGCCAAGAATGCGCCCAACCTCTATGGCAAACTCAGGGAACCTACCGTCAATTTCTGCTTCCGCGCCTTTTCCTGCAGGCTCGTTAGTCATCAAAATTCTTCCGTCAAAACTCTGGCAAATTGTTGCGTTGTTCAATATGTTTAACACTTCGAAGTTTGACACGTACGCGTAAACTTTCGTTGCAAATAGTTTGAAATTCTGTTGTGAAAAAAGTTTGATAGATGAGCAATCTGTGCATACGGTCGTCACACCGTAGGGGGCAATATGCGAACGCCTAGCACCACGCTTACACATGCCAACTCTGACGGTAATTATTCTGCTGTGCTCAACAGCGCCGTAGCTGCAGGTGTTCGATCAGCCGTTGCGGTTGTCGGGCCGTTAACCGCAACGGTAACTCCGGCGAACACATCCGCAGAGCATCATGTCGTGAGTATTGACGTACCTGACAATGTTCCTGCCGGCAGCATTAGCATGGTCATTGATTCTTGGCACCTGGATGGGGTTCTAAATGCAAACGCAACAAAGGTCAACAGTTCCGGGCTTGCGCAGTTCGCCTTCATCTTATCGCAGTCCGCCCAGAAGGCTTCCCAGCTGCTCCACGCCTTCACGATGACGAATGTCTCAACCTGCTTCTTGGCTTCCTCGGCGAGGCGCGCCGCTTTGTGTTTGTCTTATGTATATATTACGACATAACACGCAATATTTTTCAATAGAATTATGCTTTATCGCGCAGTTTATTGTAAATTCGTGCTATACTTCGGCATGGCACTTTTAGGTATGCCGACGGCGGCAGAACTGGCGGGAATGAGTCGAGCAGGTTTGCTCAAAGCCCTGCAGAACGACGAAATGATGAAGGCTAAACTGGTCGCTATTAATGGCAGGGCTTGGGCAATTGACGAGAATGACCTGTCGCAATGGATCAAGCGACGTGGCTACGCCCCCGGCGCAGGTCGCCCTCGGGGTGCTAAAAATAAAAATCGGCTTACACAAACCGAATAAGTCTGATCAGAGTAAGCGGCTGACGTTCACTGCAACATTTCGTAGAGGGAATTAAATTCCCTAAAGATGAGAAAAATGACTGCAACGTCACCTAAAGAACCACTTGCTGCCGATATCCCAAAGCAAGGCCCGACGATTCATTGGGCGTTCTTGGATGGATTACGCGGCGTAGCCGCTCTATATGTTGTATTGTTCCACTTCGTGGCTTTGGGCTACCGAGGCGATTCTCATGTGATCCATCGCATCACATCGTTTCTATCCTTCGGACACACCGCCGTTAACATATTCATTGTACTTTCCGGCTTCAGTCTGATGCTTCCGGTGGCGCGCTCGCTTGACGGGCGTTTGCGCGGAGGATGGCAGAACTATCTACGCCGGCGAGCTCTAAGAATCATTCCTCCATATTATGCAGCCCTTGCAATTTCCGTGATTGTAGATGCTTTTGTATTACGTATGGGTGAAGAATCCCGCTTCGCCACAGGCATCCGTCCTGGCGAAATCAATCTTGCATCGATCCTGGCCCATCTTGCCCTAATTCATAACATCCATGCGTTGTGGCACGGCGACTATAACATGGCTATGTGGAGCGTCGCCACGGAATGGCAGATCTACTTCCTGCTCCCTTCCCTGTTGCTGCCGGTATGGCGGCGATTCGGCATATCAGGCATGGTGATTACGGGGGTCACTCTGGGACTCCTGCCTATTTTCAGCCCGATCCACGATATTTACCTAGCATGTTTCTGGTATATCGGTCTCTTCTCGATCGGAGCTGCGGGCGCCGTGTTCGCCACCAAAATGCTCGCCAACGAAAATGGTATTCCCGTACGCCGCCTGAACGCTGTGTTAGTAGTTGCGGCGGTCGTTCTGGCGGCTATGTATGCGATTGCGCTTAAGTTCTACCCTGCCCATACCGTGACATATGCGTTTAAGGACTATGGTGTATTCTACATGTGTTATGCGATTAGAGACACGATCATAGGTTGCCTGACGCTATGCCTGATTCTCTATTGCGTGCCGTCAATGAAAAAAGAGAATCGCTCTGGGATAATCGTAAAAATCCTCTCGTTGCCAGTTCTGGTCACTCTGGGCGCGTTCTCATATAGCCTGTACCTAACACATTGCACGGTACTTCGGCTAACAGACCTCGTCACCTTCAACATGCACTACTCTGCGAATATGGCCTTAATGATCAACACGTTTATCGCTTTGCCGATAGCGATTGTATTCGCGTATCTCTTCCATATTGTTTGCGAACGGCCATTTATGCAGATGAGAAACAAGACGCGCTAGATCCCTGTAACCTGTTCCTGAATCTCATGTATGAGGCGAACAGCGAACGTTTGTGATCAGCGCTGCCTTGTCGAGCCTAGCCACGATCCGATAGAGCCCAACGCGACCCAGCGCCTGCCCATCCGACACGCCGCGATCGCCCACAAAGACAGGCGCGGTCAGATCGTTTTCGCCGGCGCGCTCCCATCGGATATAGAGACCGAGAGCCTTTTTCGTTCGCCGCCCGAATTTGATCTTTCGTTGTTTCCCGCCTTTGCCATTCCGAACCCAGGCGGATTGAGACTTCATGTCTATGTCTCGGAGCGTAAGACTGCAGAGCTTGGACACACGCGCGCCTGTATCGAGCAAGAAGGAGATAATCGCATAATCGCGCCTGAGGTGCGTGGAGATGCGCTGTGCGGCCGCCATGAGGTGCTGTGCCTGCTCCCAGGTAAACGGATTGATTTGGTCGGCTCGGTCTATAGGGACGGGAACGGTAGGGCGACTCCTGCCTGTCGACATCAGCTTTTCCATGGGGGATTGTTCGATGTATTCTTCGTCGACGGCGTAGCGGAAGAGGGTGCGGAGATGCCTGTAATATGTCTGTACCGTGCCTGGCGCCTCCTTACGTAGCTATTAGGAGCTTTTGCGGCATTGCCCCATCGACCGCCCTCGGAGACGTGCCCGACGGGCATGTGGACGAAGAACGCTTTGAGCTGATCCGTTCCGCACTCTGCGAATCCGCGGCTCTTCAGGAACCATACAAGCAGATCGCAGTACCGGCGGCGGCAAGACAGCGTGTTATGGGAGTGCTGGCGAATGATGCTGTCTTCAAGCCATTCGCATATTACGGACGATAGATCGTCAAGCGAAAGAGATGATTTTGGCGTAGGGATAACCGCCTCAGCCTTCGAAGCAGGCGAGCGGGAAGTAATACGAGGATGTGTCTTTTTCTTCATTTTGCCCCCAGTTTTTATTTTCTGAGGGCCGCACGGAGCAAAAAGGATGTGTTATAATCCCATCTAGAACTGGCAGGTTTTAGGTGGAAATGGTGACCCCGGCGCGATTCGAACGCGCGGCCTCATCCTTCGGAGGGATGCGCTCTAATCCGCTGAGCTACGGAGCCACGTGGAATCACTCTACCTTCAGGCGCTGGGGTTTGTCAAGTTAGTGTTGGGATTTGCCAAGTTAGATGATGAAGACGATCAAATTCGACTTGCGATTCCCGGCCGGCGGCGCAACTATCCGGCGTCGTCGTTGTCATAGAACCTGTATGGCAACCTACCACCTAAACATGCTCGCGGCTTTTTGCATAGTAGCCGCAGACCCCAATGTGTCTTGTATTTCCAATTTTTGTGGGCGCGTAGGAGGATAAGATGATTGTCCTGCCATTCCGCGCCAAGAACGTTCCCGAACGGCGGCCCTATGTCACGATGACTTTGATCCTGATCAATGTCATCGTGTTTGCGTTTACGGTTGACGGCACCCTGCATGTCCGTGAGGATGCGCTCGATGCGCTGGCCGTCAGCCATTCACACCTCACTCTGTTCCGCCTCCTGACCGCCATGTTTCTGCACGGCAGTCTCATGCACATCCTTGGGAACATGTGGTTTCTCTGGCTTTTCGGCTCGACAGTCGAAGGCCGCATGGGTTCATGGCGATATCTCGGGATGTATATTTTCGCCGGCCTTGTGGGCTCTCTGCTGCACGATATCGTGGTGGGGCTCCATAATCCCGATCAGCCCACGCTGGGGGCGTCAGGGGCCATTATGGGGGTCGCAGGGGCATATCTCTATGTATTTCCTTATGCGACGATCAGGCTCTTCTGGTGGATCGGATTTCGCCCCGGCATTACGGAGTGGCACGCCCGTTGGGTAGTGCTCTACTTTATCGGTTTGGATGTCTTGAACGGCGTTCTGCTGCAATCTGCGGATGGTGTGGCGCATCTCGCGCATATCGGCGGCTTTGCGGCGGGAATCATTGCATGCGGCGTTTTGCAGGTGAAGAGGGATTCTGAAGACTTTTCGGCGGCTCAGGCTGTCCGGGCGGATGTGAAGGATCCTGATCTGCTGTCGGCAATCGACCTTGAGGTCCTGCTGCAGTATCCCACCGATAATATGCGGCTTGTGCTGGCGTATTGCAACAAGGTGCTGCTGCTGCCGGGCGTGATGGGCGAACAGAAGTGTCTTGGAGTGCTGCGCCAGTATTTGCGTCCTCTTTTAGAAGGAGGGGATCCGCACAGGTTGGCGGCAATCGTATTGCGGCTTGATACCGATTCTGTAAGGACGCTGCCGACGGTTGCGCTGCTGCGCCTGGGCTCAATCCTGGAACAGGCCGGCAACTACGATTATGCCGTTCGCATCTACCGGCGCCTGGTGGAAGTCAATGCGCGGAGCGCCGACGCGGAAGTGGCACTGCACCGGACGGGGCGCCTTTACGATCAGGTGTTCCGGGACCCGGCAAATGCGCGGTTTGCGTATTCCGAATTGCTGCGGCTATTTCCCAACGGAGTATTTGCGGAAGAGATCCGCCGCACGGGCATAGCCACGCCAGGTAACGATAACAGGCTACTTTGAACCCGTAAGATCCCTTGCGTGTTATGGCCGAGGTCTCTTGACAGCCAATCAACTTTGTGGTAATCTGCAATGGGCACTCGACTGCCCAAAAGCAAGTCTCTGCGTAAGGTCCTACGGTCGCCATCCGCCGTTTGGTGCTGTGGCGTGACCTTTGCGAAGGGCGCAAGCGACAGAGGAAGGAGATCACCATCGTGGCACTCGGCAAAATCAAGTGGTTTAGCGACGCCAAAGGTTATGGCTTCATTGATACGGGAGAGGGCAAAGACCTATTTGTCCATTATTCCGCGATCCAACAGGACGGTTACAAGTCTCTGAGAGAAGGCCAGGAAGTGGAGTACGAGGTAGGTACAGGACCGAAGGGACCGCAAGCAGAGCAAGTCGTTCCGCGCGCATAAACATTCGGATCTGCGTCCCGGGAGAATCTTATTTCGGTCCGGGAGCCACTATTGCATTTTTCCACAGTTCCACCGTCCCATTGCAAGTCCGGTACTGTTTGGTCTATTGCCTCAATAGCACTACCAGAACCGCCTTCTATGGGGCGGTTTTCATCGTCTGCGCTCTCCGCCTTCTAATTCCGTTTCGCCGCTTCCAGTCTTGGGTAGCATGCGCCCGAGATCATCGTGGTCAGTTAGGTCGCGCGCCTTGCAATCATTAACTGTCGAATCCACATTGAGCTTGCGACCATTCACCATAATATCGGAACCCCACATGAATTACCTCAACCGTATGCTTCGGCAATTGCCGCTGCGCTGCGCGTGGATACTCGTTGCAGCATTTGCCCTGACATTCCAAATTTGCGCCGTGGCCGCGGACGACAAGCCGGCTGCCGACCCGGCTGTGAACATATCCGTGACAATAACCGGCGCTGTGGCGAGCCCAGGTGTGCGCATGATGCCGGCAGGCTCTCATCTCAGCGATGCGCTCAAGCTGGCTTCACCATCACTTGATGCTGACCTCAGCGCCGTTAAGGTAGAGCATGTAAGCGCCATGCGGCCGGCGGAAACGCTAAACTACCTGATATATCTGGCCAACAATACTTCTGACAGGAATATCGTCTTGACGTATGGCGATACGATCACCGTCCCACATAAACTGTCGGCTTCGATCGAAGTGAGCGTTCGAGGACAGGTTGCAAATCCGGGCCGCTTCACGCTCCCCGCGCAGTCGACCTTTCTCGATGCCCTCAGTGCCGCGAAGGGATTGACGGACGATGCTGATCGCAAGAGGATTGCGATCCAGCACGCAAACGATGTCGCTCAGATCCCTGTGGATTTTGACGCTGCAGTGGCGCACCGCCTGGATACGGGAGTCAATCCCGTTCTCAATGACGGGGATATCGTGATAGCGCGTTCCGTGGCGCGTCCGAATGTATTCACGATCTCCGGCGGCGTATTGCATCCCGGCGAGTACCCGCTGCGGGATTCCCCCGTGACGCTGGCAGATGCTATCGGAAAGGCTGGGGGACTTGCGGACCGCGCGCGCTTGAAGGATGTCTCGATATTGAGATCCGATGGGACTGGGAAGGCGACAACGGTGAAGGTGAAGGCCGATGATCAAGCGGTCCAGGCTACCACCGTGATTCAGCCCGGTGATAATGTCACCATTCCACAGGGAGCGCCGCCGCAGAAGGTCGATGTGCTGCAGGTAATCGGGATCGTGATCTCGTTGGCCGCCGTATTCGGCCACCACTAGAGGCGTTCGAAAACGCACGCATGGCATTGGCGAAGCGCAGCCGTGCGGTATGATGACCGAAAGGCGGCCGGTCCGGTATATCCGGACCGGCCGCTGTTCTTATTGGGCAGGCGCGACCTTGAAGGACTCCGTGATCGCCGCTTCGTGATCGGCGTGCTTGTGTCCGTTCTGGTGCTCGGCATGCCCACCGGCATCCCCGGCGGCCGTTGTGAAATGCAGAGCGGAGTGTTCATGGGCGCTTTCGCCGTCAGCTTCCTGCTCGTCGTCTTCATCGGCGTCGGCCGGATCCAGTCCTCGCCAGGCGTCACGTGGCTGGGTAGAGCCGGCGAATCGCCGGCTTAGCTTGGCAAGCTCGCGAAGGCGCATGATCTCTCGCGACATGTCTATCTGGCCGATATCTTTACTGTCGAGCGCGTTAATAACCCGCTCGGCCAGGCGTATCGCTCCCAAAGCGACAATCTCGTTGTCGTAGTCCACCATGACATAGAACCTGCCGCGTGGATCGATTGTCCAGTTCCACTGCGTCTCACCCGCAAACGGCTGTCCCACACCCCTCCTGACCTGATCCTGGATCTCAATGATGAGATGTTCGAATAGGTGCGGGATCTCTGTCGCCATCGCTTCGCGCCGGAACGAGTAACCGGCATCGTTGTAGCAGCGTTGCGTGGCCATGTGAGGGAACAACTTAAACAGGATCCGCGGAATTCTTGGCCGTTCGTGGGTTGTAAAAGGCTCAGTCTCAGGGATCTCCACTACGAGCTTAGCGCGGTTTGTGTCGTAGAAGACGATCTCAGTAATCTTCAAGGGATCTCCTCAAAAAAGCATCCGTAAGGCTTGACATTCAGATAAGGATGAGGCTATAATATAAGCGTAATCCCCGATAGCTCAATTGGCAGAGCACCTGGCTGTTAACTAGGTTGTTATAGGTTCGAGTCCTATTCGGGGAGCCACTTATCTCAATATAACACAGGTTAGGACTATTGTCCACAACATTGAGACTGGAATATATATTCCAGTCTCAATGTTTTTTGTTGTGTCATCGCACTGGTAGGAAACGCGCAGCAGAAAGGATAGGAAGCTAGCCTGGCTGCTGTGACGATGATTGCATGCGACTATCAACGGAGTGTCCGTCTATCATCGCGATTCTCAACTTCCCGTATCTTTGACGAATCTCCGGCCCATTTGTGAATGATCTCAGTTTCACCGTCTGCACGGCTCATGAAGCAGCCGGGATAGTCCAAAAATAAAAGAGGCCCGGTCACGATGTCGTGACCGGGCCTTTCAGTGTCAAACTAGGCGTCGACGGCTTCGCCTCGCGGACGAGGCTCGTCGGGGGCGCCTACAATTGTCTCCACTCCCAGAAACGAGTCGATCTCTTCGTTGGTGTGACGATGAGCCCAAACGGCGAACCGCTCATCTCCCTCGCGTGTTTCCTGGAACTTCTCAATGACATTTGCGAGAGCATATTTCACGGCATGAGCAGGCACCTTGCGGTGGATGGCTCGCGTGAACCGCGCTTCCTTGCCGAGATCTCCGCCGACATGGATATCGAAAGCTTCGACCTTGCTGCCGTCAGCTTCGGTATGCAGGCAGCCCTGCAGCCCGATGTTCCCGATATGATGTTGGCCGCATGAGTTCGGGCAACCGTTCATGTGAATGGTGAGTCCGCGCTCATATGGATCCGGGTTTACGGTTTCCAGGTGGCTGATGACTTCCTTAATCCGAAGCTTTGTCTCTGTAAGGGCAAGGTTACAGAACTCTATGCCCGTGCATGAGACTGCGCCTCGGCGGATATTGGGGACGTCCCACTCGAATCCGGCCGCGGCAAGGGCTTCCTGCGCCGCAGGGATATTCTCGGTGGAAATATGTGGGAACAGGATGTTTTGCGCGTTCGTGAACCGAATTTCCGATGCGCCGTACTTGTCGGCAATATCGGCGGCGGCAAATAATTGCTGCGAGTTGGTCCGGCCTCCAAGGAGGCAGCATCCAATCCAGTGCTTGTCTTCCTGCTTCTGCGGACGCACCCCGAGGTGGTCGCGGAAAGCTTCGTCGGTGAATTCGAATGTTGGATCGCCAGGATCGGGTGACCACGAAAGCTTGGCGCGGACTTCCTGTGTAAAGCGCTCAGGACCCCATTCGGCCATAAGGTACTTCAGACGCGCCCTTGTTCGCTTGGCTCGCAACTGATTGGCGTCGCGGTAGCACTCGGAGATGGCCCGCTGGACATCGATGATCTTATCGATCTGATCTGCCGGGACGAATATATCGAGCAGCTTGCCCAGATGCGGCTGAATGGATAGGCCTCCTCCTACGAGGAAGTGGTAGCCTGCAACGCCGTCGGCAGCACGCCGGTGCGCGATAAGGGCGGCATCGTTGATTTGCGGAACGGTGCTCTGTACAGGGTGACCTTCAACGGCGATCTTGTACTTTCGCGGCAGGTTCCCAAAATCTTTATTGAGGTGAAAGAAACTCTGCAGAGCCTCTACAACCGGCTTTGTGTCGACAATTTCGTCGGGATCGATCCCGGATGTGGGCGATGCCGTGATGTTGCGCGCGATATCGCCGCAAGCTCCGGCGCTCGTCATGCCGACCGCAGCCAGCCGGGCAAAGATGTCCGGGAAATTATCGATCGTCAGCCAATGCAGCTGCAGTGTCTGGCGTGTGGTGACATCGGCGAGGTCACGGCCATAGTCATGGGCGATGCCGGCAATGGCGCGCACCTGCTCTGACGTGATTACGCCACCGGGCACCTTGATGCGCATCATGAAGTGGCCCTGGTTCGGTCGCTGCTGGTAGACGCCCCACCATTTGAACCGCATGAAATCACCGGCTTCGATGGTCTCAAAGCCGTCCTTTGCATAACGGTAGATGTCGTCGTATACGTCGAGGCCGGCTTTCTCCTGCTTGAGCCGCTCCTCTTTCGTCAACTTACCTTCGCTCATAAATTCGCTTCCTCGGAATCCCCGCCACAACTTGTGGTAAACTCAATAGCGTCACATTACGCTCCGGGGCATTGTCAACCAATTTTACTAGACAATTCGCAAAATTATACCGTGATCGTTTCATCCTTTGTCAAGTTACATCTTGAATGGCATCCAGGCATAGGGGAGTTCGATCTTAGTGGTATCGATGCCATGGTACGCAGACAGACAGCCCTTTGACGGGCATTCGCCGTCTGTAGCTCCGGCTTTTGCGTTGCTCGTTCCAGCCCGACACCGGCGTCTCTTATCGATTAGGACCAGCGTGAACGACTATCGAGACCAATTTCAGATTGCGGCGATACGCGGCGAAGCGCCCAAGGCTCGCGCTCGCATCCGTGATGGCGCAGTGTCGGCCGGACTGCCCATGAATGCGATCCTGGACCTTGAGGTCGCGGTGGGCGAGGCTCTCAGCAATGCCATATTGTATGGATCTCAGGACGGCGGCAGCCGGGTAGACATTTGCTGCGAAGGAAGTATGCGCAATGATAGCTTCATCGTAGAAATTGTAGATACCGGGGCAGGGTTTGATCCTGGCACGGCCCGCACGGCAACGAGTTACGATGATGTGGGCGGACGGGGTATCAGCATTATGCGCGCGCTTGTCGATGCCCTGCGGATCTACCACAACGGCAGCGGCACCGTGGTCGAGCTTGTCATGAAAGGGGCCAAGCATTAGGGGAATTCTTGACACGCACGCGGGCTTTCGCCACAATACATCTCAACTCTCCGCCGGAAAGGTTCTATCTACGCATTCGTGTTGAAACTCTCAGATTTCGATTATAACCTTCCGCCGGAACGTATCGCGCAAACGCCGCTTGAGGAAAGAGATCAGTCGCGGCTCATGGTTGTCGATAGGGCAGCCGGGAAGCTTACAGACAGCCGGTTTGCGACCCTTCCCGATCTATTGCGTGACGGCGATGTCCTCGTTATCAACGATACGCGCGTCAATGCCGTTCGGCTCTTCGGCGCTCGTCCCGGGCATCCTGATGAGAAGCTCGAAGTATTTCTGACGACCCGCATTGCGCCCGGTTTATGGCACGCCCTGGTGCGGCCCGGTCGTAAGCTGCTTCCCGGAACGGCAGTCGAGTTCGGCGATACGTTGACGGCGAGTGTTCTTGAACGCATCGATGACCGTGGCGGAAGGCTGCTGCAGTTTGAGACGGCTCACGGAGATGTAGAAGCCGCCATCGAGCAAGTGGGGCTTGCGCCGCTGCCCCCTTATATCACGACGCCGCTCCCGACGGAAAACCGCGAGCGTTATCAAACAGTGTATGCTCGCCATGCAGGATCTTCGGCAGCCCCAACGGCAGGGCTGCATTTCACTCCCGCCGTGCTTGAACGGATTGCCGAGCGAGGGGTCGATATCGTAAAAGTAACCCTTCATGTGGGGCTCGGGACATTTCGGCCTATTCAAACCGAGAACATTGAAGAACACTCCATGCACTCCGAAAGTGTGCAGATCAGCGATGAGGCTGCGGAGAAGATCAACACGGCTCGGGGGCGTGTCGTTGCAGTGGGCACCACGGCGCTTCGTACGCTCGAAGCCTCAGCCATTGGCCATGGCAAGGTCCGCGCCATGCACGGAGAGACGAGCCTGTACATTACGCCTGGATATGATTTTCAGGTCGTCCAGGCCCTGGTCACCAATTTCCACATGCCGCGCAGCACTTTGCTGGTGCTGGTGAGCGCTTTTGCAGGCTACGATCTCATCAAGTCGGCATACCAGCACGCGCTGGATCAGCAATATCGATTTCTTTCATTCGGCGATGCAATGTTTATCGCCTGAGCAGCCCAGGAGGGGCACTCACATGCCGGACCTGCAAGATTGGCACATACGCGCCGGTTTCGAGCCGACTGCAGTCAAGCGTTTGCTCGATCGAGCGCGCGAGACCGTCGAAGCGTCGAGTGCCGATGGTACGCCTAACAACGCGGAAGACTCTGTGCTGCCGCGCTCAATGGCTGTCGCCTCGGTGATTTCCGAAGATCTTTCCGCCGATCAGGAAAGAGGGGCGCAAGGAACCGACTCTCGTGTCATTGTGTTGAGTGCAGGTAAGAAGAGTGCGCCGCAGGCAGCCGGCGCCGCAAAGCGTGGAAGGGGAGCGAGGCGAACTGAGACACGAGAGGAACTGTTAAATCGCCTTCTCGATCCTGTCTTGACGCTGGAAGAGACCGCGCGCATGCTCGAAGTATGCCCTACAACAGTGCGCCGGTACACCAATAGGGGCATTCTTCCCCACGAGCGCTCGAAGGGTAATCAGCGCCGTTTCCGCCTCTCAAGCGTACTCGCTTTTATGGAATCACAGTCGAGGGTCGGCCCACTAGGCGAAGAAGGATAACCGGACGTCCATGCGCGTAGGGATATTCTCGGAAAGTTATAAGCCCATCATCAACGGCGTGAGCACGTCGATGGATACGCTGGTCGCGGAGCTTGAACGCGCCGGCCATACGGTGTATATCTTCACGTCGCGTTTCCCGCGTTACGAGGATGATAGGACCGGAGTGTACAGATATCCATCGGTCAACTCGGTCATCGAGCCGGACTATGTTCTGCCGATCCCGATCTCGCCTCGAATCGCCGCAACGATCCCAAGGCTTAAACTGGACATCGTCCACTCACAATCTCCGTTTGCGCTGGGATGGATGGCTCGCCGCATTGCCCGTCAGGCTGCGATCCCGCTTGTCTCAACCAATCACACAATCTACACGGAGTACACACACTATTTCCCGTTCGCTTCGAAATCGTTTGCGCGCTCCACATTAATCAAGTGGATGTCCTGGTATTACAATGAGTGCGACTGGGTTTTTGCGCCGTCGGCGTTTACACGGACTTTGCTCGTGGACGGCTTCAATATCAAAACTCCCGTTACCGTCGTTCCCACAGGAATTCCTGAGCCGCCATATATCCTGGCATCGGACCGGGTGACAAAGGAAAACCTGCAGATCCCGGGAGACGCTCGCATCCTGTTGTACGTGGGCCGTCTTGCGCGGGAAAAGAACCTCGATCTACTGCTCGACGCCTTTGCCAGCGTACGGTCTCAATGCGGCAATGTGTTTCTCGTGGTTGCAGGCAGCGGCAACAATGCCGACCGGATGAAGGAACGAACAAAGGCGCTCAGGCTGACGAATTACGTCAAGTACACCGGCTTCCTGGATCGGACCCGTCTGGATCCACTCTATAAGGCTGCCGATGTCTTTGTCTATCCCTCGATTACAGAAACACAGGGGCTTGCTGTCGGCGAAGCGCTCGCTGCCGGAACGCCCTGTGTGGTTGTAAACGGCGGAGGAGCGCCGGAGACGGTTATCGACGGCGTTGACGGCATTGTGGTGCCGAACGATGTCGATCAGTTCGCCGAGGCGGTAAAGCGGCTTCTGCAGGACAGCGATTTACGTCGCCGATACTCCGATGCCGGCAAGCGCAACATTGAGCGGCTACGTCCGGAGCGGGTGGCGCAGCTGGTTATCGATCGGTACGAACGGCTTGTGGCCGGGGACATGACCGAGCATACCGATACGGCGACCATCGACGACAAATCCCCTGGGAAGATGCCGTAACAAATGAAGGTGGCAGTTAGCTGGACGGCGCTGCCACCTTAAACTGGTTTGACGATCTACTGAATGCTTTCGCTCCGGCCAGCCCGAGAAGAAGCTGCACCAATCCTATTATGCCGATGATAAAACTTCCTCCCCACAGTGAGAAGAAACCCTGGACTTCGGCATCAGATGGTTTCTCTGGCGAGTAATAGACTTTTACCGATTCCCCGACGTGGTAAGCCGGTGGGCTGGATCCTGAGCCGGATGTTACCGTCCATTCTTTTCCCGTTTTGTCGTGAAATGTGAAGACCGGGGCGTAAGTGTGCCCATATCCCTGATGGTTGCTGATGTGCTGGACCATTCCAATGACTGTGCCTTGAGTCTGCTCGGCATGACTCAAAAACTGCTGCTTTTTCATTCCAAAACCGATCCCGCCTAGGAGAAGCAACGTCCCCAGTCCCGCGAAAAACCAGCAGATCTTTGCTCCTACATTGGAATCGGCCGGCGATCCCGCCATAGTCGTAACCCTGAAATTCTTTAGCATCCCATCATCCCTGTAACGGAGACAGAACCTGATAGGCTCCGTCGATTTTGTTGTCTTTACCCATAGGATAGACGTGGTTACTCCGCGGAGAACTCCTCTGTCCGTCTGGATAGGGTAAAATCTCAGAACGATTTTGGCGGCCATCGGCCGCGCAACCAAGTTTTGATGTCAATGAGGATGTAAGATGCCCACATATCGCTCTCGCACTACCACACATGGCCGCAATATGGCCGGCGCCCGGGGGCTCTGGCGCGCCACCGGCATGAAAGATGGAGATTTCGACAAGCCGATTATCGCCATCGCCAATTCCTTCACCCAGTTCGTACCAGGGCATGTTCACCTCAAGGACCTTGGGCAGCTCGTAGCGCGTGAGATCGAGTCCGTTGGCGGCGTTGCCAAGGAATTCGACACCATCGCTGTGGACGACGGCATCGCGATGGGGCACGACGGCATGCTTTACAGCCTGCCTTCACGCGACCTCATTGCCGACAGTGTCGAGTACATGGTGAACGCCCACTGCGCCGATGCCCTCGTGTGTATCTCCAACTGCGACAAGATCACCCCTGGAATGCTGATGGCGGCGCTCAGGCTGAACATTCCCACCGTATTCGTGTCCGGCGGGCCGATGGAAGCCGGCAAGGTTGTATGGCGCGGCAGCGATCGCGCTGTTGACCTGGTCGATGCAATGGTTGCGGCGGCCGACGAAAACGTGACGGACGACGAAGCGTTGTCGATGGAGAAGGCTGCCTGTCCTACTTGCGGCTCATGTTCCGGCATGTTTACGGCAAACTCCATGAACTGCCTGACCGAGGCCCTTGGCCTTTCCCTTCCCGGCAACGGTTCGGTGCTTGCCACCCATTCGCAGCGCAAGAACCTGTTCCTGCAGGCGGGGCGCACCATTGTAGAGATTACGAAGCGCCACTATGAGCAGGATGATTACAGCGTTCTGCCGCGATCCATCGCCACGATGGAAGCTTTCGAGAACGCTATGTCGCTCGACATCGCTATGGGCGGTTCCACAAACACCGTTCTGCATTTGTTGGCTGCCGCACATGAAGCGGGCGTTGACTTTACGATGAAGGATATCGACCGGTTGTCGCGTAAGGTGCCAAATCTGTGCAAAGTTGCTCCGTCGCGCGGTGATGTCCACATGGAAGATGTTCACCGGGCTGGCGGCATCTTCTCAATCCTCGGCGAAATGGAACGGGGAGACCTGCTGAGCACAGGCGTAAGCACTGTGCATGCCGCGAGCCTCGCCGATGCTATCGGCAAGTGGGACGTCGGTCGAACAGAAGACCCTGCTGTCAAAGACTTCTTCCGCGCTGCTCCTGGCGGCATCCGCACCACGGAGGCCTTTAGCCAGAGCCGCCAATATGCCGAATTGGATGTTGACCGGTCAGCAGGCGTAATCCGCGATGTGGAACATGCATACAGCAAGGACGGCGGCTTGGCTGTCCTTTACGGGAACCTGGCCGAAGACGGCTGCATTGTTAAGACCGCAGGCGTCGATGCTTCCAATCTGGTGTTTACGGGGCCGGCGCGCGTTTACGAGAGCCAGGATGCCGCCGTCTCGGGTATTTTGACGAACGAAGTTGTGGCGGGTGAAGTCGTCGTGATTCGCTACGAAGGTCCGCGAGGCGGCCCGGGCATGCAGGAGATGCTATATCCTACCAGCTATCTGAAGTCCAAGGGGCTTGGCAAAGCTTGCGCGCTGGTTACCGACGGACGTTTCTCCGGAGGCACTTCAGGGTTGTCGATCGGGCATGTCTCCCCGGAAGCAGCCGAAGGCGGGATTATCGCGCTGGTTCACACCGGCGATATTATCGAGATAGATATCCCGAACCGCAAACTTCATCTCGCCGTGCCGGATAATGAGATCGCCGCTCGCCGTGAAATCATGGAAGAGCGCGAGCATGGCGCATGGCATCCCGAAGAGCCCCGCAAGCGCCGAGTTTCAGCCGCGCTGCAAGCCTACGCCGCCATGACGACCAGCGCATCACGGGGCGCGGTAAGGGATGTATCACGGATTTTGGGTAAGGGGAAATAACCCGCGGCGTAGGCTCGTTAGGACCCCTCCTTGCGTCCTCCCCGAAGGGAAGGATCGTCCCGGTTGGCAACGGCGTTTCACTTCTTGGCGTTATTGCCAAGATAACGGAGCCAATTGCCAGGACGAACGCGCCCTCCCTTCGGGAGGGGATGGGGTGGGTCCTAAACGGGCAAACGCTTGCGATTTGCAGGTTGGTCCTACCCCGGACAGATACCGCGTCTTCTACCTCTGCCGCCGCAAATAACTTGCGGGCAACCTGAGTTCCTCGCGGTATTTTACGACGGTTCTACGGGCGATTGTGATGCCGCGATCATTTAGAGCCTGAGTGATGGCCTGATCGCTGAGAGGGTTGCGACGGTCTTCCGCGGCGATCATCTCGGCGACGGCGTCGCGGGCAGTGGATGATACTCCGAAGAAGAAGTCGAATGAGACGACTTCCTGCGAGGGCAACTGAACATACTTGTGCAGCAGCGCCCTGCTGATCGTGGATTCGTGCATGCCGAGCTCATGCGCAACTTGCGTGCGTGTGAGCGGTCGCATGAAAGACTTTTGTCCCGTCTCCAGGAAACCTTGCTGGTGTTCTACCAGCGCAACTGCGATCCTCTGAATGGTCCACTGACGGCGCTCGATATTTTTGAGCAAAAGGTCAGCTCGCTCAACATACTCAAGAACGTGTTTTTGCAGGTCGCGCGGCACCGGCTTGCCGTCGGTTCGCACCCGGTCTCTTTCGGATCGGCTTCGCGATCGGATCGCGTTGTACAGGTTTCGATAGTAGGGGTTAATCTGAAGGTTGAGGCCATCAATTCCGGCCATCTCGGCTCGGAAACCTGAAATCGTCCTGACGATGATGACGTCGGGCTTGACTGCATCGCTGATGCCGTCTGGCCGGTGGGTCCATGGAGTGCGATATTGCTCTGCCGGGTATGGCGAAAGCTCGTTCTTAATATATTCGAAGGCTTCTTCGGCGCGCTCCTGGGAGATTGAGAGACGGCGCGCGATACGGCTATAACGTCGCTCTTTAAATAAATCCCAATGATCCTTAACGATCATCTCGGCAATCTGATCGTGCCGCTCCGCTCCCTGCAGGTCTCGTTTGTACTCCAGCTGGAGGAGCAGGCACTCGTGCAGGCTTCTTGCCCCGATCCCTGCCGGTTCGCAGGCTTGCAGACGAGCAATTCCCTCTTCGATCTCCATGGCTGATGCGCCAAGGACGATCTGCGCCTCACCGGTATCGAGATGCAGATAGCCTTTGTCGTCGAGGCAGTCGATCAGGTACTCGGCGATCATCGCTTCCTTGTGAGTACGAGCGCCGCCTCGAAGGTGCGAGAGCAAATCTTCACGCAGCGAAGACGGCGCTGCTGCAAGCAGCAAAGGATCGAAATCGGAGTCTGAGATCGGGGCCGAAAAATCGCCTGACGGATCTAGGCGATCAAGGCGGCTTGCGCGCAGCGCCTGGGCATCGTCATCCGATTCGTCGTCCGTGCCGCCCATCATGAATCGGAATTCCAGGGCGGACGGAGCTTCCGCCTCTGGGCTGGGAGCATCGTCTAGAGAGTTGTTGGAGCGTTTAAAGGGACAATGCACACAATTCGCCGGATTCCCGACGGGACACGCCGGGCAGGAGCCGGCAGCTCCGCCCTCGGCCGGCTCCAGGGCAGGGTTCGTTTGCTGCTCCTGTTCGATCATCTGAAGCAGTTCCGTGTTCGTACACTGCAGCAGCGTGTTCGCCTGGATCAGGTGTGGGCCGATCTTCTGCGTCTGAGTTTGAAGGTGTTCCTGTCGAGATTGCAAAGGTAGTTGCAGACGCCGTTAAGCGCTCGCCTTTCACGGATCTAATTTCGGGATAAACGCTCTTTGAAATCGACGATGGTCTTTTTCAGACCTTCCTGGAGGGCAACTTTCGGCTCCCATCCAAGCTGTGTCCGCGCAACGGTAATATCGGGATTTCGCTGCTTCGGATCATCGGCGGTCGGAAGTTCTTGGAATTCCAGAGGAACATCGGAGTGTGTGGCCTTAAGGATCTCGGCCGCAAATTCCAAAATCGTATGTTCCGTGGGATTTCCGATATTGACGGGACCGCTCAATTCCGATTGAGATAACTTAAATATACCGTCCACAAGGTCCGATACGTAGCAGAATGATCGCGTTTGATCGCCCGCGCCGAAAATGCTGAGCGGCTCGCCCCTGAGCGCCTGGGCGATAAACGCCGGCACGACGCGACCGTCCGCAATGCGCATGCGCGGTCCATATGTGTTAAATATGCGTATGATCTTAGTGTCGACTTCGAAATGCCTGCGATATGCAAATGTTACCGCCTCGGCATAACGCTTTGCTTCATCGTACACGGAACGTGTGCCTATGGGATTTACGTTACCCCAGTAATCTTCTGTCTGGGGATGAACAGCCGGGTCGCCGTAGACCTCGGAAGTCGATGCCAGGAAAAACCGGGACTGTTTTTTGCGAGCCAGTTCCAGGCCGTTATGGGTTGCGGCCGATCCTGCAAGAAGTGTCTCAATCGGCAGGTTCAGATAGTCTACAGGACTGGCAGGCGACGCCAGGTGAAACACGATATCTATTTCGCCGGGAACATCGAACGGAATGCTCACGTCCTGATTGAGAAAATCGAAAGCCGGTTCGTGATCGAGATGCGCGATGTTTTTAAGATCTCCCGTGACAAGGTTATCGATTGCAAGTACCGAAAAGCCTTCTGCCAACAGGCGGTCTGACAGGTGAGAACCTAAAAATCCGGCCCCGCCGGTTACGACCGCACGCTTCATAGTGTGTACTCCTGAATGCTTCGTTGCATGAAAAATAATGATGAGATAACAATCAAGCAGAAAATGACGCCTAACTGATAATCGCCGTGATAAGGATACCCAGTCATAGCAATAACTTCTAACCGTACGCCGCATCTGTGTGTGTCGTTGCGGGACATCTGAGAATATGCTAAACTTTTCGCGTCCCCGGACCAGTATATAATGAAAATGAAACTATTTACTCTGCGCGCAGGCCTGTTTGTTGCAGCGGCAGCCTTGGCAATCCTCATATCGACACTATACAAGAATGAGTCCGGCGCTCACGCAACAGCCCTGCCGCATCCGGCCGTTACGGTACGAGCTGCCGCTTCGGCGCAAGTCGCTCCTGTTCATATCAATGCGGTAGCGGCAAAGAACGACGATACGAACGATCGTGGCAATTATACCGGTCAACAGGGGTTGTATGTTGAGCAGCACGATCCCAAGAACTCGAAGCTGTTGATCTGGAAGCTATGGGCCAAGGGGGTGGAACTCAACCATCCGGATAAGGCTGTTTATGGGACGATGACCGGCATCTCGGCGCGCCTGTACCGTCAAGGCGCGCCTAGCGCCACGATGACCGCGCCGAAGGCTGTGGGCGATTCCGGAAGCGGCCGCTTAACGGCGTCTAACGGAGTCGTTATGAAATCGCTGAATCCTGTGGGAACTACCCTCAAGGCTGATACGGTGGTATGGGAATCCAAAAGCGATAAAATCACGGCAACTGGTCATGTCGTCTATACGGACAGCGTGAGAGGCATGACGGTTCGGTGCCCCAAGCTGATATCGAATACATCTCTGACAGTCGCGAGCACATCGGATGTCGACCTTACTCTGAAATCAAAGACCAATCGAAAGAGAAAATGAATTGTCTATCCTAATGGGACAGTAGTTCCTGCGGGATACGAGAGGCCGTCAATATTATGACCGGCTCGCCGGCACATTCGCCGGCGAGCCGGTCATACAGGCTATTGTCATCTCGATGTTGTCCAATAACTAAAGTCCGGGATCGTCCGGACCGGTAAAAACGAAAGCAAACTCTATGCGTCTCGATCGGTTACTTGCTGCAATTTTGATACTCTCTCCGGGCTTCCTGCCGGTAATCTCATCTCCTGCCCATGCTGCAGCGGGCGCTTCCGATGTCGGGTTGACCAAGCTCCATGCCGCTCATCTGGAACTCAAGGGCAAAACGGTGCACCTTTGGGGAGGGATTACCGGCAATGCGACGGATTACAGCTTCGAGGCCGATGAACTGACGGGCGACCTTTCTGCGACAGCGGGAAAGGGATCGTCAGTTTTCACTCATGCCGTCTTTACAGGCAGTGCGGATAAACACACGCAGGTTATTGCGAAAGTTCGCTCCGTCGAGCAGGGCTATACTCAGGAAATCCACGCGGATAAAGGTGTTTATGACGTCGATCCGTCCGGTAAAACGGACGGAACGATGGTCTTTACCGGCCATGTAACGATGATCTCCAAGAGCAGCGCCATCCTGGCGGCTCCGGGAACCACTACTTTTGGCCGGCTGAAACTTGTCCTTGGCAAGGGGCCGGACTATCCGCAGATCCAGGGTGACAGCGTCGACGCAACATTCATACCCAATAAAGGATCGGAGTAGGTATCGCATGGCCATCTTGAAAGCGGAAGGTCTCGTCAAGTCCTACAAGAAGCGAGCCGTGGTGAACGGTATATCCTTTGACGTTGCTCCTGGGGAGATCGTAGGACTGCTCGGCAAAAATGGCGCCGGCAAAACGACATCGTTTTATATGATGGTCGGCCTGATACGGCCGAACGCCGGACGGGTCATGCTGGACGATCAAGACATTACTCGCATGCCGATGTACAAGCGCGCTCAACACGGCATCGGATATCTCTCTCAAGAGAACAGCGCTTTTAGGAAGCTCACGGCAGAAGAGAACATCATGCTCGTGCTTGAGATGCAGAAGGGACTGACGGCGAATGATCGCAAAGAGCGGATGGAAGCGCTTATTGAGAAATTCAAGATCGGGCATGTGAGAAAATCTCCGGCTCAAGTGCTCTCGGGTGGAGAGCGGCGCCGTGTGGAGATTGCCCGGGTACTTGCCACGGAGCCGAAGTTTATTCTTCTCGATGAACCGTTCACAGGCATCGACCCGCAGGCTATCGAGGAACTGCAACTTATCGTGGCAGATTTGAAGTCGTCCGATATCGGCGTATTGATTACCGACCACCACGTGGAAGTGACGCTGGAGATCACCGACCGGGCGTATATTGTCTCGGAAGGGAAGATCATGGTCGAGGGAACAGCAGATGAGATAGTGCAGGATCCCGTTGCGCGCCAGTACTATCTGGGCGAAAATGTGGCCGGCAACATTCAGGCGAACAGCCTTCGGCGTGCGTTGAAGCGCAGCAAGGAAGAAACCGATGAAGCTGCTTGATAAGCTGGTACTCAAAGATGTTGTGCCGATGTTCGGAGTCGGCGTGGCGATGTTCTTTAGCTTCTGGTTTGTCGCCGACCCGTTGATCAAGGCCGGAAAGTACCTGGCGCAGGGGATTCCGTTCTGGATTATCGTAAAGCTGATGGAGCTGAGCGTTCCGCCGGTGCTTGCGCTCACATTTCCAATGGGAATGCTGTTGGCGGTATTGATCGGCTTTGGCCGTATATCATCGGACGGCGAGACTGTTGCGCTTTATGCAGGGGGAGTTCCATTTTATAGGATTGCAGCGCCGGCCGCCGTTATGTCGGTGATCGTAAGTCTCTTTGGTTTCTGGATCAATGATTCGGTTGCAGCCACGGCTCAGAAGCAGTTAGTCGCGCTGCAGAAAACCTATTTGCAGCAGGGTATCGGCAACGTTCAGTCGTTTCACGATGAAGTCCGCAAGGATGGGAAGCTGCTCTGGACAGTGCAAATTGAAGGGGTGGATGTCGATACCAAGCAGCTCAAAGGCGTTACAATCATGCGGTTCACCGATGGAGTTCCAACATCCGTCGTTCATGCGCGCGCCGCTTTGTGGATATTCGGCGAGCACTTTACGCTGAACGATGTGGATATGTACAACCTGGGCACCTTCACGCATCTGCACTGGCCGACTTTGTCGTCCGATCATGATGTGGTTAAGGGCAGCATGGAGCACAATCCGTCGCAGATCGTTTTGCTGAGTAAAGACCCGAACTCGTTTACATTTCACGAGTTGCGTGGCCTGATCAAGGAGTTAACGGCAACCTATGGCGCAAACTCAAGCAGCGTTCGGGAAGCGCAGTTGGCGTTGTGGTCAAAGATTGCATTTCCGCTTTCAAGCATTGTGTTCGCTATGATCGGATCCCCTCTTGGGCTTCAAAAACAAAGGCGGTCATCAAAAACGGGCTGGGGCCTTTCCCTTGTGATCGTTTTCGCGTATTATATAATATATCAAACGATGAGCAGCGTGGCGCGGGGCGGGGCATGTTCGCCGGCGCTGGCGGCGTTCATCCCGGATATCATCGGTTTGTGTGTGGGGATATTTCTTTCCTGGCGAGCTTCGGCTTAAGGATGTCTGTGTCATGTTGACGGTGTTCATAGTCGCAATAGTTCTTATCCTTGCGGGAGCGGGAATCGCGCGCCTCGGCGATGATATGGGCTCGAAGATAGGCAAGAAAAGGATTTCCTTATTCGGCATGCGTCCGCGCAACACCGCAAAGGTTGCTACCATGGTTTCGGGCAGCCTTATTGCGCTGTTGACCTTCTTTCTCTTGCTTTTTATGAACAGCGGCTTCCGGACAGCGCTTTTGCAGGGGCATGAGCTGGAAAACAATAATCGTCGCCTGACGAGCCAGAATGAAAAGCTCTCTGCGGGGAATGGCGTATTGGAGCGGCGCATCGCCGAGAAGACGGCTGCGGCTAACGACGCGCAGGCTCGTCTTCAGGCTGCTACTACGGAAGAGATAGAAGTTAAAAATCAGTTCGCAGGTGTTAAGAAGCGTCTTGATATGACCCGAGGCGACCTGAAATTGAGCGAACAGGCTGTTGCTCAGAACAAAATTGCGCTGGGTGACGCCAAGGCGCAGCTCGGTCTTACGGAAGCCAATCTGAAAAACGCGCAGAGCCTGCGTCGTGAGGCGGAGCGTGATGTCAGGAGCAAGCGCCAGGATCTGGCGATTGCCAAGCACAATATCGCGATAGCCTCTCAGGCTTATGATGACGCTCAGGATGAAGTGGCCCGGCTTACCACGGAGCGGGAGCGTCTGAAGGGACTGAACAAGAAGCTGGCGGATGCCAACGCGGGATGGTTGAAGCTTGGCGCGCGTCTGGCCACGGAAGGCCCGATCTTCCGGAAGGGACAGGATATTGACCGCATCCAGATCTCGACCAATCAATCGAAGGATGCGATCAAGAACGATATCGTTAAGTGGCTCAACGGTATGAGCCGGACGGCGGGAGCTGTCGGCGCAGCGCAAGGTCAAAACGGCCGAGCCGTGGTGATGGAAGCTGACCTGCTGGTGGATCCCACAGGGCAGACATCTCTTCCCAACGAAGACGAGAATATCGAAGCGCTGGCCGAGAGCATCGCAGAAGAGCGTGGGGTGGTGGACAGCGTTGTGGCAATCGCGGAAGCGCATTACAATACGCTTAAGGGAGAGCAGGCGCGCATAGTGGTGCGTCCCTATGCAAATGTCGTGTGCTTTAACAAGGGCGAAGTGATTGCAACCTGCGTCGTCGACGGAACAGAGCCGCCGGAGACCATCCTCAATAAGCTCTCGAATTTCCTGAAGAACAAAGTCCGCCCGATCGCGGCATCGGCCGGTATCATTCCGACCTACGACCCGAAAACCGGTGATCGTTCGTATGGCGAGCTCAATGATGACAGCAGCGTCGTAAATCAGATCCAGCAGATAGGGGCAGGCGCAGTCGTTACTGTTGTGGCGAATGCTGATACTCGGGCTATGGGGCCTCTTCGTCTGAAACTTGTCGCTAATCATCCTAAGATGGCAAACGCTGAGGAGGGCGCGAAGTCGTCCGGCGCATTGACAGTTGCCGCGCCGTCAAGATTTCCCGTTGAGGATGCTCAGTGACGGAATATTCCGACGATCCCCCGGCTCCCATTCACCATCCCTCTCTACTGCCCTATACTCCATTAACTCAGGACAACGAATCTCAGCCGTCTGCTGCAGCCGATTGCGAGGTTGCAGTAGATGCGCCGGATGAAACCATTATCTCGGTCGATCCCGGGCGCGCAAAATGCGGAGTGGCAGTTGTCTGCGGTCCGGCAACGATCACACGAAAGCACCGTCAGGTCGTCGCTACGGATCGGCTTGTGGTGGAAATCGGCGTTTTACTTCGCCGTTTTCCGGAGATCCGCACGATCATCATCGGGGCAGGCACCGGCAGCGCTCCCCTGCGCAAGGCCGTCAAGTCCACTTTTTCCAATCAGATGGTTATAACCGTAGATGAACATCGGTCGTCCGAGCGTGGGCGTGAGCGGTTTCTTAAGGAGAATGTGCCGGCCGGATGGAAGCGCATAATCCCCCCAAGTTTGCGCACACCGGAGGTCGCATACGACGATTACGTGGCAATTATTCTCGCTGAAGAGTATTTTGCGAAAAAAATGGGAAATATTCTTTCGAAACCCTGAAACATTATCCCGTTTGCCTTGTCTATGGATGTGGCAGCGGGGTATATTCTCCGAGCCAGGACTAAAGCGGCTATTCCTCAAAGGACCAGTGAACAGTAACCAGCAGTTATGTTGGCATGCTAATTGCTCCCTGAGAGTTTAGTATAACGCGTCCGAAATCACTTGCCGAAACACCATGCTGAGCAGCGTAGCGCAGCAAAGAGCGAAACGTCCGAAAATCATATCAGGATATTGGGAGAAGGCAACATGGATACTTCCCTGAGAAACTGGTCTGCCTACGGAAAGCTCGCCGATTGTCGCAATACGAAGTTTTCGTTATCGTGGAAGCGTGTGTAGAGGATGCGAATCCAAAATCACATGGGGAGACCCGAATTGAAGAAGTCTCTGTTTATCGCGGGAGCCACACTGCTTGCATTGGGCTTGCCGACAATTTCACACGCACAGGGCGCAGCCAGCGGACCGTTCGCTGATGTTCCCGCGGATCACTGGGCATATAGCGCTGTCGATACCCTTCAGAAGGCCGGCATCGTTATCGGTTATCCCGACGGCACCTACGGCGGCCGCCGCGCAATGACACGCTACGAGTTCGCAGTAGCCATCGCCCGTCTCCTTCCCTTGCTGAACCATATCGACACCAGCAACCTTGCCACCAAGGACGATCTTGCTGCCCTTCGCCAGGATCTCGAGAGCAAGCTGGCCGCAAACCAGGGCGCGATCGACGAACTTCGCAAGTTGGTTGACGAGTTCCAGCCGGAACTCCAGAAGCTTGGCCAGGATGTCGCTGCCATCAAGGAGCGTCTCGACGCTCTGGAAGCGCGCCTCGCAGTCGTCGAGGCAGAGCAGCGCCGTGTTAAGTTCACGGGCGCCCTCAACCTGATCGCTCGCGCCGAGAACACCCGCAAGGGCGTTTTCCAGGACAAGAACGGCAATGGCCCCCTCGTCCAGACCAAGCGCCTTCTGCAGAACACCGACGTCTATCATGACTTCGTCCTTGGCATCACGGGCCGCATCAGCGACACCGCCACGGCGAACGTCAAGCTCGACTTCGGCAACTATATTAGCGGTCTGAACAATGTGGACACGGCTGGTGGCTTCTTCGGTGCGCAGAAATCCGGCGCATTGAGCGCATCTGACCAGCAGGTAACTGTCTGGGAAGCTTACCTCAAGTCCCCCATCGGTCTTGGAATCGGCAGTGGCGCGGAAATCGTTGCAGGTCGCTTCCCGAACCAGTGGACCAAGTACACCTTGAAGCAGGTCGATGCCGATGTGTACACCAACCTCTATCAGACCGATAGCGGCAACATCGAAACCGACGGCGCCAAGATCTCCATGAAGCTTGGCTTTGCCAACCTACAGGGATGGGCAGGTCAGTTCAAGGCCAATCCGTATGCTGTGCCGTTCGGCGGCGCGGTGGCAACCGGCGCCGGTCAGACCCGCCCCGGTGGACTAGACCCGGCAACCCATGCGACTTCGTTCACACAGGGCGCTGGCGTCCGTGCAACGATCGGCGCTCCTGAGAGCGCAATGCTTGGTATCTCCGTTGAGCAGTTCGGCGTGTCTACGACAGTCGCCGATCCCGATGCTCAGCCGGGCAAGCCGAACTACGATCGTCTCTCGGTCTACGGCGTGGACTTCACGGGTTCGCTCCCGCTGCTCTCCAGCACCGGCATCGTTCTTGACGCTTCGTGGACAATCTCCGCGGAAGGTAACGGCAGCGGCTTCAACAACATCGCCGGAACCGGTGACGATGCATGGCGCTACCAGGCTCTCGATGCGCAGCTTGGCTACAACTTCGGCGCTCTGTCCGTTAAGGGCGGCTACCAGTATGTAGGACCGGACTTCTCCGCTCCTGGTTACTGGGGTAAGGTTGGCGCTTGGTCGAACCCGACCAACGTCGAAGGTGGCGTTGCTTCTGCGAAGTACGCTTTCAGCCCGCGCCTGTCCTTGAATGCGGACTTCGAGTCCTACAAGGCTGCTTATGGCCGCCGCTTCAACGGCAGCTCGCTCGACTCCCCGCTGCAGCAGGGTGACAAGTTGAACCGCTACCAGGTTGGCCTTGGTTACGGCCTGTCCAGCTCCTACGCCGCCGACCTCGGATACGAGGAAGTCGACTACGACCTGAAGAACAACACCGGCACGCTGCTCCAGTCGGGCAAGCCGACCGAGAAGTACATCACCGTCGGCCTTGGCCACACGTTCAACCAGAACGCGTCGTTCAAGCTGCTCTACCAGGTGATCCAGTACCGCGATAAGGGTACCGGCTTCGGTGGTGGCGACAGCGACGGCAGCGTTGCGGTTGGCCAGTTCCAGCTGAAGTTCTAACTTCCAGCGCACCTTGACCCTAAGGTGAGGAAAGACTTAGCGGCCCCTCTGCCATATGGCAGAGGGGCCGCAGTTGTGTGGCATCATGTTGGATATCCTTGCGCTAATCTGCTCCATGCTTAAGATGTTGAGCCGCGCGCTATAGCCCACCAAGCAGAAACCATGATGAAGCCAAGTAATACGCTATCTCATGAATGAGCGCTTAAAGAGCCTAGAGAGTATTCACTCTAGACTCCTTAAACCTAAAGTAGTCGATCTGTGATTGGCTGAAGGACTTCAAGATCACAAAGAAACTTCAGACGAAGCTATTCCATTTGCTACGACTGTAACTTTATAATGGTAGGTCTGTAAATTTACGTTTGCAGGAAGCGTAAATTCGACTGAAACCGGCGTATTTCCGACTGTGAGCCCGGTTTTGCTCCAGTTAAAGGTTCTTGCGTATGAGATGGCGCCGGTGGTTGTATTGCGGAGCCTAACTATAGGGTAGTTACTTGACATCGAAGCATCATCGCCGTACGTTGCGCCCTCTGTAAGCCCATTAAGCTGAGTGCCGACCAAATGGTACGATCCGTTGGCATTGAGAGAAATACTCGAAATCGTTGGAGCCCATGCCGGATTAGGCGCTCCCGTTGGAGTGTAGACACCAATTGCCTGAGACTCCTCATTTGACATGAGGATTTGCCCTGTCGGAAGCATCAAGAAGCGGAAGTGAAATGTCTCGACATTCCCATCAAAGCCCGCAATGGGCGGGAACGGCTGCTGTGTGATGGTCGGCGTCACGCTCCCAGGGTCATATTCATAAACCTTGGCGTGAGCCCATGTGTAACCCTCGTCGCCTACGAAACCGGCGCCTGCCAGAAAAAGTACCTTCCCATTTGGTTCCACGCATCCAGGGGCATCTGGAGCTAAGTCTCCATTTGGTATTGACGGTCCATTTGTCCAGCTTCCTGTGCCGAGCATTGAAGTGGGTGGGGTATATACCGAAGTCTTGCCATTGCCGCCTATGAAAAGACAACGCCCATCAGGGAGGGTTGACGCTGGTCCTATTTCGTCTTCAGATCCCGGAAACAGCACCAAATTGAGCGTTTGATTGGACGGAAGAGCTGAAATCCACGCATTTGACGATGGTATGTAGCGTTGAGCAAGATTGGGCTGGCTGTTACATGTGACGGTCAGTATACTGTCGTCCTGCAACAGTGCCCATGAAGCTTCAGTTGAATCGCCCGTTACAATCCCCCCAGGCGACCATGTATTGGTTACTGGATTAAATATTTGGGTGTTGTTATTATATATACTGCCAAATAGTACTCGTCCGTCAGGTAGGATCTTACAGGGAGCATCTCCAAGATATCCCCATCCCGTTGGCGGATTCATCGATGTCCACTGATTGGTGACAGGATTGTAGATCTCTACTTTGTCTGTTTCCGTTTGGGTCGTCGTGCCGGTGTATTCACCTCCTGCGACGAGAACCTTCCCATCGCGCAGGACAACCGAACCGTAGTACGCCCTAGGTGTTGCCATAGATGCTGCCACAACCCAGGTTGCTCCGCCGACTTGACCAACAGTATCGTAGTTTCCATTGGAATCCGGAATAAGCCGGGCACATCTGCGGCTGCCGACTTGGGTCCCTGTGTTGGTGCCTTCATTTAGGAGAACCGATCCATCACTTAAAAGGATCATGGTGCCACCTTGATAGCCCGGAGTAAAGATTTGTTTCCATGTGCCCGCTGATGCCGATGTGGCAAATGTTGCTAATGCTGACACAGACACTAGCAAGGGAACAAATTCTCTCAGAAGATTGGTGCGATTGCGTAATTTCATAAGGTTTCTTTTCTGTAGCGATTACAATCTTATATGTCTAAACAATACAAGATTGCAATCAATTTACCTAACGATCATTTTGATGCCAATCCCCTCGATTTACTTCAGAATTTAACGATATTTTCAAGAGGAGTTTGCAATCGGAGCGAACCATTGATGCCCATCGGAGTGTGATTACATCGCGCCTGGTTTCGCTTGGGAACTTTGGCTCTCATTCAGCTGTCAAGAAAAGACATTAATTACACGAGGTAAATCAAATGAGAAAAGTAACTCGGATCGCTGCTGCCGGTCTTGCCGTCGTCATCGCCGGTAGTATAGGAATTGCCGCCCAAGCTGACTTACTTGGTTCGATCGTCAAAGGCGGCGCAATCTCCATCCTGATAAAGCAGTTCAACCGCCCCTTGAACGACGGCATCAATAAGCTGACAGGCTCAGCAGGCGTCCAGTACGATGAGGCGACCAAAGTCGTGCCGATCGTCACGATCGGTCAGGGGTCTTATGCTGGCGCGGCGCAGGTCTCCGGACCGCAGGATCGTGTGGATCAAGTACAGGCAGTTGGAATGCTTGAGGGATCGCTGAATGGACGAACATTCCGGATGAAGGCTCTCATTCCGATTACAACGGATAAGCCGGGAAGTTCGAAGAAGGTGGAGCGAGTTAAGGGCGTCGGCGTTAGCGCCATCATTGACATCAAGGTGTAATTCGGAGACAAGGCTCTCTGTGGCTGGCGGTTTTAACCATGCCTAGGAAGAACAATCACCTATAGTGATAAACCCACCTGCGTGGGTTCCTTGAGGTATCGCTACGCGATGATTTTAAAATTGTCGCGTAGCGACACAGGCAGGAGTCCGCGAAGGCGGACTTATAACCGAAGGTTATATGACTGTAGGCGCGGTTTTAACCGCCGGCCAGAGAGGATTCTTCAGGCATAATCGTCCCCTTCTTCTGCGTGCAGAGGAAGGGGACGATTTTATTTACGGTATCTCTACGGGGCTTGTGGTTGTTGTGATGTTGCCGGCGCGATCCACAGTCTGGATCTCAACCTTATGCTTGCCCTTGTCGAGTGGGGGGGTAAGCAGAGTAAAGGTCTCTGAGAGACTGTCGAATAGTCCGTCGTCCGGCTGTGCTGCGTAGATGTCGCCGCCGTCAACGCGGAACTGGACGGCTTTGATGTAGACGGCAGCGCTCGTTGCGCGCCCCTTGATTGTCGCTCGTTTGTCGTCACCAACCGATGTTGCCGATACTGTGAGTGTCGGCGCATGGTTTGCGACTACGATTGGAGCCACGACCGCGGATGCATTGAGAGGGCCGCTGGGATTACTGGGGCGATCCGATGCCGTGATGCGCAGCTGATAGACGCCGTCCGGCAGATCGCTGGTGTCCCATGAGAACGTGGTATCGCGCGTTTCGCCAGGGGGCGTGGCCGAAGATTTGGTTGCTGCTGCTGTGAGAGACGCTCTGGCAACCTCCGGCGCTTGAGCCAGGATCTGGTCCCGGACCGCAGGCGGCAGCTGTGCGGCATGCAGAGCCAGGTCTTTGCGCATTTGAGCGACACGCGCGGCAACTTCAGCATCTGTGGGCGCTGAAGTCCCTGCGCCGACTGCAGCAGGAGTCGCAGGCTTGGCAGGACCTGTTGCCGGTCCAGGCGGCGCGGGCGTTGCGGGGCGGAAGCGGGTCTTCAAAGGCTTCCATGTTTTGCCGCCGTCTATCGATGATTCGATGTCATACGAAAGAACATCGCGGTCCGGGTCCGAGGCCGTCCATTGAACATTAACGGTTTTCGATACGGAATCGCCGTCGCTTGGGGTGGTTATTTTGATATTCGGCGCGCGATTTTGCGTGCGATAGAAGATGCTGACATTGTGCAGCGTCGCATCCGCGCTCTGGCCGCTGAATACGGCTTCATACTGAAGATAGCGTCCCTGCGGCGAAGTTATGCGCTGTCCCGTGGAGACGGTATATCCGGTCGACCAGGCGCTCCATGATGTATCAGGGTGAGGGGTGTCTCCAGCGCGCGTGCGAATAACGACGGACGAATTCGTGGGCAAACCGGAGTTCCAGCTGATTGTGCCCCAGGTCGCCAGGTCATTTGCATCGAAAACAGAACTGACATAACGCGCCGCGCCACCACTGGGCGATCCCGATCCAAGCCGGTAGATCGAAGCGACTGTCCCTGTGCCGGCTACGAGCTCATTGGAATGCGCATCCCAGGCCAGCGACAACAGCTGCTCGTCATGTTCGGTTGTCTGGGTGTGTATACGATCGTCTGCGCTGATACGCAGGATGGCATTGCCGGCTGCGCCATACGTGTCGCCACCCGGTGTGGTGACAAGGCCTGACAGCGTATCGACGGCATTGTCGGTCAGTTTCTTGGCTGTGCCGTGTGAATCGACACGATAGACGTTTCCATGAGGCGCCGTGCCGATCAGCACTCTATCCGGACTGATTGCCGCCAGGCCCGTGATCTGTGTCTCCGGGCTATCATAGAAAATTTTGCTTACGCCTGCCGGAGATACCTGATACACCAGGCCGTTGCCTGCCGTACCTGCATAAAGATTGCCGTCGCTGTCCAAAGACAGACAGAGGATGTGAGCCTCGCCCGTCGTCAGCCACGTAGTTCCTGTGCCGTTATTGTTGACGGCGTAGACCTTACCGGTCCCGCCGCCCGTTGCCACAAACAATCGGTCATGAGCGTTATCGTATTTGAGCGCCGTAATGTATGGCTCCGCAGCCGTGAACCATGCTTTGCCCACACCGTCGGGCGAGATCCGATAGACGATACCCTTCGGCATGACGCCTGCATAGACGTTGCCTGCGCCGTCAACGGCAAGTGATGTGACTTCGAGTCCGTCGGTCTTAAAGAAGACCTTTGAAGTTCCGTCCGGAGCGACTTTATATATCACTCCCCGATCACCTGTTCCGACATACACGCTGCCGTCTTGCACCGCAGCCACAGACCATGCGTAGCTTGCCGGGAGATCTACCGATTTGCGGATCGGAGGGGCAGGCTGGACTTCCCCGCTGCTTGAGACGCCGACACCTTCAAATGTGCCGGTTGCAAAATCGGCTGCGGTGGTCTGCCGCCAGGCGCTTGCCGCGTGCGCCACTGTCTTCCATGCGCCGGGAATGTCGGCGGGTTTAGCGCCGGGGGAGGGGGGCATAGCCGGACCTCCTGGAGGCGCTGCGCCCGCGGGAGGTGTCGCTGCAGGAGGAGCCGCGATAGGAAGTGGCTCAAGTTTCGCGGGTGGGGTGACATCCCCCGCTGCAAACGTTACTGACGGAGCATCCACGTCCACGGTGTTCATCAGCGTAGGTTTTGCGTTAGTCGAAGAAGTCGACGCGTCAGGACCATCGCCGTCGGCTGCAGGCTTCGGCGGTGGAAGCGGCGTAACAGCGGAGCTTCCCCCATCGGACTGATCGCGCTGAGCAACGGTGATAGCCAACTCCTGGCTGCCGGTTACGACATAAGGCGTATCAACGACAGTGCGGACGTCATCACGTTCCGTCACGAGGCCTGTCGAGTGACTGGACTGCAATGCCGATGAAATATTCGGCGGCAGGTTCGACAGCTTCTCGCCTCGAATGTCGATAGCTCGTGTTGGGAGGAGCAAGCGAACGAGGAATTGATCGTTGCGGGGCTTATCCAAGAACCGCTTGGTGAGTTGCTGTACCGATGACGCAGGGGCAGAAGCCGGTTCGCTTGAGCGGACGATGATAATACCGCCTCCCATCGATGCTGCCGTATCTGTTCCACCGCCTTTGACGCTAATTGCGAACGTACCTTCAGGAGCATTCGCCGGGATCTTTACATTGACATGCTTGGTGACCCATTCACGCTTGAACGGCTTCATCACGATACCGACATCGATAGTGTCCCCGGGGGCGAACTTTGCCTGCTTGAGGAAGATGTGATCGAGTTCCGCAGTATCGTGGCGGTTCTGAACCGTCACGCTCATTTTGACGCTCTTAACGGCGAGTGGATAGAACGGGTTTGCTGAGAACAGGCGCATCAATGTTACAAGATCGCCGATAGCGCTCTGATCGATCGCTTGAGAGTCGAAAAATGTGTTGGTCCGCGTGATGTGTCCGAGCTCTTCGACATCCAGATCAACCTTTACGACAGCCTGGGAGTCGCCTGGTTCGCCGTGCAACTGGGAAATTGCCTGATCTGCGACAAGGGTGATGAACTGTTCGGATAGGAGAGGGTGGTTGATCACGCGAGCATGAACTACTTTTCGGCGTTTGATGGATAGATCGTTGACATCGACCGTAACAGGGATCATCTGCGGCATGGGGCCGATAATTCCGCCAACGGAAAATGGACGGTCCTGGAAAATCCGCCCAACTGTTTTAATCGGCGCTCCAAGCTTGATGCTGTCCTGGTATGACGGGAAAATGTCAACGACGTATGCCGTTGTGAGGGCTGCATCGAGGGGGCCGAGGTCGGCAAGCGGATGGCCGAACAGCAGGAGGCGGTTGCCGTCGCGGTAGGTTACGGTGCCTGTCGCTGTGACATCGACATCGCCTTGCACGAGCGAGACGCCGACTGCGGAACCTGGCTGCAGAGTTGGGTTCTTTGCCAGCGGATTGTTATCCGTTCCCGAGCCGCCCCCGGAAGTGACGGCAAAATGGTATGGCGCTAAGCGCTGGGAAAGCCAATCCAATCCCGCGCGATTGATACCGCTTGCTGTGACCGGAATATCGATCTGGCTGAACGATGACGCTTTTATGCCCAGCGCATCCAGGTTTCCGGCGGAGTTTCCGGCCGAAGTGGCGCTGATCGCCCCAACGTGTGATGGGAGATCAGGGCTCCAGGCATCGAACATATCTTCAATCGGCGTGGCGAGCGCGATGGGATCCTTCGGGAATTGTGTTCCCGGAATGCCCATCGAAATCGCTCCCACGAGGCGTCCGTTGATGTAGATCGGGCTGCCGCTCATGCCATGGGCGATATTCAACTGGCGCGTTACAGATGGGCCGTCCAGGGCGCGGAAGAGGATGTAGTCCTTGCCCATGTTAAACTTCGCGATTACGCCGAGAATTTCGACATTGAACTTCTCGATCTTCGTTCCCTTGAACACGGAGAGAGCATATCCGCGCATGCCGGGGCGCAGCTCGCTGACCCTCATGAACTTGCTGCTGTCCCACTTGAGTTGTTGGCCCGGAGCCGGCCGAGACACCGGAACAGGAGGTCGAGCCTGCGCTACTGCAGGCATCGCGGCAAGAAGAGTCGCCGCGAGAAGAGGATACGTGCGTTTTTTGGTCATGTGCCCTGCCTGGTGCTCCAAACCGAAGATTTTTAGGCGATGCTTGAAAAGAAGCGCTTATTTGTGATGATAGCCATCAAATAGTAAAAGCATGCGTCATGAAGCGAAAAATGCCATTGCCGGCCTTATTTGCGGCCGTAAACTGCTTCTGGATCGAATTGTTGCTCGGTGATCTCGTTCCAGGATGCCTCAGCGACATCTGCTTCGCGATAGTAGCAGGTAGGATGTCCGGTATGGCAGGTTGCGCCGACGGGAGTCGCAAGCACGAGGAGAGAGTCCTCGTTGCAGTTTACGCGAAGAGAAACGAATTTTAACACATTGCCGCTGGTCAGGCCTTTTGTCCACAGCTTCTGCGTCGAACGCTGCCAGAACGTTACGAGGCCTTCATTGAGCGTTTTTTCAAGGGCATCGCGGTTCATGAAGCCGAGCATTAGGACGTCCTTCGTGTCGGCGTCCTGGATTACGGCTGGGACGAGGCCGCCTTGTTTGTCGAACCGGATGGAATCCAATATTCCGGTCATGGTCATCTCCTGAGTGTTCTAAAACCTAAGTATTCTAAAAACGATGAAGCCGGACGGCGCGATTGCGCCGTCCGGCCGGATTTCGATTGTCGGTTATATGCAGTGCCGAAGGACCTCGGCAAGAGTGCAGAGGCTTACGGCGATTAATACCGGCGCACATCCTTTACGTGCGGCAAACGTCGAACCGTTTCCGATAACGTCGTGCCGGGGATTTATTTTCGGCGGCGATTGCGAATAATCGGGCGCCGGGATGCTGTAGCGCTCCGCAGATTTGCGACCGGCCCGCCAAACATGAAGGTCTGCACCGCCTTCTCGCGATGGATAGTTGGAGGTGAGCTGGAAGACGGATTCGCCGTCCTCATTCAGGAGCTTTCCACCCTGCCACCGGAGCCAGCTTGCGCCGCTTTCGTCGGTGAACCAGTGAATGCGATCCCATCCGGGAGGGCACATCTCATTGGTGACGGCCTCCGGATACTTCACCTGCGGCGCTCTTCCACTGAAGTAGTAGGGGCCGATATCTAAACGGGTGATCCCGGGACCATCCGTTTCTTCGGAGATATGGAGTTGATACATATATCCGGTGACGACTTGCTGCGTCTCGACATAAGGCGCCGTTACCGTCGGCATAGTGACGAACAAACCTCCTGGCGGTGTACTTCGCCTTCACGAGCTTTTTCGAGAAGATTCTCTTGTTGGGTGGCGCAATGCGAGCTTGCGAACCGAGCGCGCGAGGAAATCGAATAAAATCGACTTATTTTACCTGAATTCATGCGTTCCTGTCTCGCACCTGCCGCCGAGATAGAAGTGCGATTCGAACAGGAGTGAGATTCACACGAGTAATCTTCAGGCGATTCACAAAACTCAGCGTTCTACCGTTGACATTGCGGCGGCTGTTGCGGTAGTATATACGGCAGCCTTTTTGCGGTTCCCAGTCGATCCCACTGAGGCCGGCAAGGACAACGAGAGGAATTACTATGGCTTACGGTTCGTCGGGCGGTGGACGTGGTCCAGCGCGCCCTAGCGCCGGCGGTGCAAAAAATCGCCGCTTCAAGCGCCGCAAGGTCAGCTACCTGACCCTCAACAAGATCACTAACGTGGACTACAAGAATGTCACCCTTCTTCGCCAGTTCACGGACGAACGAGGTAAGATCATTCCGCGGCGCCGTTCCGGCGCCACGGCGAAAGAGCAGCGAATGGTTGCTACGGCAATCAAGCGCGCTCGCGAGATCGCCTTGCTGCCTTTCGTGAAGGATTAACATCCGTTCACTTAAAACAACATCGGCCCCGGACTTAGCTGTCCGGGGCCGTTTTGTTTTTTGAGTGGGTACATCCAATAGCGCGCAGGCGTTTGCTCGTTAGGGCCTACCCCATCCCCTCCCTTCGGGCCAGTCGTCATAGGGTGTGCCTTCATACCCGATTGGAGGGAATAAGGGGGGCTGAACGAGTGAACGCCTGCGTTTGATTAATACCGGTAAGTATCCGGCTTGTATGGGCCTTCGACCGGGACGCCGATGTAGTCGGCCTGTTTGGCGGTGAGGGTGGTCAGCTTGACGCCGATCTTCTCCAGGTGCAGGCGGGCAACTTCCTCGTCCAGGTGCTTGGGCAGCGTGTAGACGCCCACTGCGTAGGTATCCTTGTTCTTCCACAGATCGATCTGCGCCAGTGTCTGGTTGGCGAAGCTGTTGGACATGACGAAGCTGGGGTGTCCCGTGGCGCAGCCGAGGTTCACCAGGCGGCCTTCGGCGAGCAGGAAGATGCTGTGGCCGTCGGGGAAGGTGTACTTGTCTACCTGAGGCTTGATGTTCGTGCGAACGACTCCGGGGGCTTCGTTGAGCGGATCGACCTGGATCTCATTATCGAAGTGGCCGATGTTGCAGACGATCGCCTGGTCCTTCATCTTTGACATATGATCAAGGGTGATGATATCGACATTGCCTGTGCAGGTGACATAGATGTCGCCGGTTCCGAGCGTATCCTCGATCGGCGCGACTTGGTAGCCTTCCATGGCGGCCTGAAGGGCGTTGATGGGGTCAATCTCGGTTACGATGACGCGAGCGCCCATGCCGCGGAGTGACTGCGCCGAGCCTTTACCGACATCGCCGTAGCCGCAGATGACGGCGACCTTGCCGGCCATCATGACATCCGTTGCGCGCTTGATGCCGTCGGCCAGGGATTCGCGGCAGCCGTAGAGGTTGTCAAACTTCGACTTGGTGACGGAGTCGTTGACGTTGATCGCGGGGACGAGCAGAGCGCCGTCCTGCTGCATCTTGTAGAGGCGATGGACTCCTGTCGTGGTCTCTTCCGAGACGCCGCGCCATGCTGCAACGACATTGTGCCAGTGCTGGGGATCTTCGGCGTATACTTTCTTGAGCAGATCCTTGATGACCTGCTCTTCAAGATTGCCGGAGGGAGTGGTAACCCAATCGCTGCCGTTCTCCAGCTCATAGCCTTTGTGGATGAGCAAGGTAACGTCGCCGCCGTCGTCAACAACCAGCTCCGGCCCAAGGCCGTTGCCGTGGTTCAATGCCTGATAGGTGCACCACCAGTACTCTTCCAGCGATTCGCCCTTCCAGGCAAATACCGGAACACCGCTTTCGGCGATCGCTGCCGCCGCGTGATCCTGTGTGGAAAAGATGTTGCAGCTTGCCCAGCGCACGCTTGCGCCGAGCGCAGTTAGGGTCTCGATCAAGACGGCAGTCTGGATCGTCATGTGCAGGGAGCCGGTGATACGCACGCCCTCCAGCGGCTTCTCCTGCGAATACTTGTTGCGGATCGACATCAATCCGGGCATTTCATGTTCAGCGATTGAGATCTCTTTGCGACCCCAGTCTGCCAGGGCAATATCGGCGACTTTATAGTCCGCTGCCGCCGGAGCGGCCAATGTTGTACTCATAAAACTTCCTCCAAATGAGATTATATCCAAATTTATCAATAAATCATGATAACTTGATATAATATTTAGCATGGAATTGTTAAAGGCTCTGCGAATTTTAGGAGATCTGGGGCGCATCCGTATATTGCGGCTTTTGCAGCAGGAGGATCTCAGCGTTGCGGATCTGCAGGAGATCCTCGGCATGGGGCAGAGCCGCATTTCGATGCAGCTTTCGCAACTGAAGCTGGCGGAGCTGGTGGAAGTGCGCAAGCTCGGTCAGAAGAGCATCTATCGTGCATCGCCGCCGGTATCGTCGCATCCGATCGTGTCGGAGGTGCTGCGGCTCAGTACAGCGGAGATCTCCGAGGCGCAGCATGACGACGAAGCTCTGCTGATAATACTGAACAGGCGCAAGGATCATTTACGCACGTATTTCGACGACCTTGCTGGAAAGTTCGGCCGTAAGTACGTGCCTGGAAGAAGCTGGAAAGCTCTGGCGGATACCCTTCTAAGACTGATGCCGCCAATGGTTATCGCGGATCTTGGGGCAGGTGAGGGTACGCTTTCGCTGCTGCTGGCCCAGCGCGCCGAGCGTGTGATCGCCGTGGACAACTCGGAAAAGATGGTCGAATATGGTCAGGATGTTGCGCGGCACAATGGCGTGGCAAACCTGGAATATCGTCTGGGCGACCTTGAGGAGCTTCCGATCGATACGGATAGCGTTGATCTCGTCCTCATGCATCAGACTTTGCATCATGCCCTGCATCCTAGGCGATCCGTTATCGAAGCCGCTCGGATATTGCGGCCGGGCGGGCGAATTGCCGTGCTTGATCTGGTCAAGCATGACTTTGAGGCCGCGCGTGATTTGTATGCCGATGTTTGGCTGGGCTTTTCACAGGTCGAACTGCAGGAGCATCTTCGCGCCGCGGGATTCGAAAATATTGCGATCGCTGTGGTGGACCGGGAAGATGAAGCGCCGAACTTCGAAACGTTAATGGCTACGGCGGACAAACCAAAGACACATTCGGGCTGATTGGCGATCGAGATATATGGCCCAAGCGGGCAAACGTGCCATATAATGATGTATGTCTCATCCCATAAACTGCAATGGCGCTGTCCCTATGGATAGCCTGTCGGCGAATCGTCGTCGCAAAGCTCGTCTCAAGGTCTCTACTGCCGCGGTCGTGTGGCCGGCCTACGAGGCTTCTTACAATGCATACGGTGCGGGGCGAAGCGATTTGCAAGTCTCTTTGCTGGAATCGCTGAGCACGACAGGGTTGGCTTTCTGGTCGCCCGAATCTTACCAGTGTGGAGAAAAGGTTTGGATCAGGTTTCGCATTGGGACGCGCACATGTCAGCTGCGGGGCATTGTGCGGAACAATCGGCCCAAAACTCTGCGGACTCGACAGGGGCATGTTTGCGGCGTGGAGTTTTTGTTGTGCAAGCAGACAGCGCTGGCGCAGCAGATCGTTGCCGGCTATTTGACACCGTCGGCGGCTTCGACTCAGGCCTGATAGATTTATTCCGGCCGGCTTAAATGGTCCGGCCGGATGAGTGTCCCGGCGCTTTTTCCGAGGATACCACGGGGGGACCAGAGGCGTTTCCGGCTGATAGGACAATGTGGTCTCCGGCTTTCCAGACACGTCTTCCTGTCCAATAACGGGAATCCGCCTGCTTGGTCTTATGCTGGCCGGGTGCAGGGGTGCAGGGCGGCAATAGCAGCTGGATCGTTCGCGCGCTTGAGGCGGCTCGCGTCACTGTGCAGGTAATGCGGCTGTCCTTATGGGCCACCGAGATCGTCATGTCTTTCCAGTGGATTTCTGCCGGCTGCAAATCGTTGATGCGGAGCGCTCCCCGGCACTGAGTGAATGCTGTCGCGCTTCGCCAGGCGGGAGCTTGCGCTGAATGTGACGCTCCGATAAAATATGCCGGATCTCCCGTGAGAACGAATATCTTTGTTGCGAACCGGGGGCCATGGTCTCCCGACGACCATGTCTCGCGGGCGCGTTTTAGGTAGCCGGAATCGCCGGTTGCTTCATAGAGGCTGCACAGGGCAACTCCGCTGAGATGAGATTTCTGGCCTTCGCGTTGAGCAAATGCAAGGAAATCACTATCACTTGTGAGCAGGTAAAGCTGAGAGAGAGCATAAACGATTGTGCTGTCGGAACGTGTGGCAGCTGCTCTTTTCGGTGGATCATAATTCTGCAGCACGAAGTGGCCCGCGCTGATTGCCCCGTAGAGGACTGCGGGGTTTTTTGTAATTGCGTATCCGCCGAGAAGCCCGATAATGTTTTGTGAGTGTGCAGCGATGTCGTCGCTGGAATAGTGGTGGACGGCCTTCGGGGGACCAAGATAGCCGTCGGCATTTTGCCGGCCTAGCAGCCGCATCGTAATTTGATTGACCTGGGGCAGCAGGTTCGGCTCGTACCGGGATAGTTGCGTTGAAAGTTCGAGCCACTCCCCGGGCGCGCCGGCCTGCCGGCGATCGACTGCGGCTCCCGTGGCGGAATCGAGCACAGTGAAGAGGCTGTCATCTGCTGCGCGCAACGATGCATCCTGATTGGAAGACGTAATCTTTGCGGAGCCTGACGGCAGCGCGGTTTGGGCCGAATAGGCGTGAACCTTTGCAGACGGAGGCGCTTGCCGTTCCCATACCGGCAGGTTCGGAAGGTCGTATCGGCTGGGGCTGTGGCCGCGGCAAAGCATGGCAAGCACAGGAACTGTGAGCGCCAAAAGAAATGTCGGAGCAATTCGTAGCCGCTGTTTGCGACTTGTCATACTATATTATACTATACATAGCTCGATGGTCATCATTGGGTGAATAAGCAGGACTATTGTTTGTGACAACGAGGATTGACCGAGCATGATACTGTCGGGTAGGATTTGCAGCATGGATAGTGTGCGAGTATTGGGTTTACGCGTGGATCAGCTTTCTATGACGGATACGCTTGATCGGATTGAGACGTTCATCAAGGAGCGCAATACCCCACGCCACCTTGTTACTGCGGATGCGTCCATGGTCGTGACGGCCAGACAGGATCCAGAGCTGGCGAAGATCGTAAATGCCGCAGATCTGGTAACGGCCGATGGAGCGGGGATTTTGTGGCATGGCCGCTTTCTGAAGCAGCCGATTGCGAATAAGGTTTCGGGTGTCGATCTGGTGTCCGAGGTGTGCCGTCTGTCTGCCAAGCACGGATATCGCGTCTATTTCTTGGGGGCTGCTCCGGGTGTTGCCGAAGAAGCCGCAGAAAATCTTAGGGCCAAGTATCCCGGGGCGCAGATTGTGGGAACGCACGACGGTTATTTTTCGGCAGATCAGGATGAGCGGGTGGTGGAGGAGATCAGGGCGTTGAAGCCTGATGTTCTGTTTGTGGCGTTTGGTATACCGAAGCAGGAAAAATGGATCGACCGGCACAAAACAGCCTTAGGTGTGCCGGTCAGCGCCGGAATTGGTGGATCGTTCGATGTCTATTCCGGTCGAGTGAAGCGCGCGCCACTGATTATGCAGAAACATGGCTGGGAGTGGCTTTACAGATTATGGTCAAATCCTAAGAAGATTGCCAAAGTCAAGTCATTGCCGACATTTGCGCTATTGACGATAAGAGAGCGGTTTGTCGGCAGCGCCCGCTAGAGCGAGCTGACAGGTGGGTAAGGTGAATGAAGAGCAGGTCCCGGTGATTTACCGCCGGGACTTACTTTTTCGGTGGTGACGTCGGGTCTTTCACAATGATCGGCGGCTTAACCACCACAGTGTCGCTCTTGCCCTGCGCTGTGCTTGGGTCGCCTGAAGCGTCCGCTGCGAAGCTCTTGTGGGGCGTCGCGAAAAACAGACCAACCGCCATGGCTCCCACTGTGATGAGAGTGTTCCGGCGATGTCTCTTAGAATATAGCATCTTTATTTCCTCCGTACACTATATAGTCGATGCCTAAACCTTAATTGTTCCCCAAAGGGACGATTTCCTTCACTATTTGCGGCGGATTGTCAAACGGATTGCGTGGAACCTTGAATCCCCATCCATGGGCAGTCTGATCGAGCAGCAATTCCTCACCGCTGTCGGTAAATCCGTCCTGCAAGTCGGGAACCGGCGCGAGCAGAGAGTGCGAGTCGAGGTCGATATAATCGAAGCGGCCAATGCCCCCGGCCAGCACCGCGGCGGCGGTTATCCCGATGCTTGTTTCCAGCATGCATCCCAGCATGAGCTTCGTTCCGGTCGAGTGGCAGATTGCTGCGATATCGAGGGCGCCCTGCACGCCGCACTTCATAAGCTTTAAGTTCAACCCATCGACGGCGTCTGCCCGAATTAACCGAATGGCGTCTTGTGGCGTACATACGGCCTCATCGGCGAATATCGGCATGCCGATATTCTTTCGTACCCAGGCGAGGCCTTCGATGTCGCTGCGGTCGACGGGCTGCTCGACAAGGTCGATCCTTTCTGCGATAGGCTCCAGGGCGGACACGAATGCGATTGCCGCTGACGGCAGAAATGCCTGATTGGCGTCGATGCGAAGCCGGCAGTGGGGGAGTGTCCGGGCTACTATTCGTATGCGTTCCAGGTCGTCCTCAGGGCCGTCACAGGATCCTACCTTGATCTTAAAGGTTCGGATGCCGCCGTCCCAGGCGGATTGCGCTAAAATTGAAGCTTTTGCCGGCTCGACGATCGGAATAGTTAGATCTGTGTGCACAAAGGAGGATGAGGCCCCAAAATGCTGCCAGAGACTGATTCCATGGGCTTTCGCCCAGGCATCATAAAGCGCGATCTCAAGGCCCGCCCGGGCTGCCGGACGCAACGTGTCTTGCAGCGGATCGAGCAGAGGACGAAGCCGTGTGATATCGCAGCCGATGAGCGATTGCTTGAGGCGGTCGAGATCCTCAATGACGCTCTCGACCGATTCGCCGGTTATATAGGCAACCGGCGCCGATGCCCCATAGCCGCAGATCTGCGCCGATGTGGTTCGCACGGTGATTGCGACGTTCAAAGCTTCGTAAGCGGTGCGCTTGGCGATTGTAAACGGGGCGCGAAGCGGCAGCGTCCAGCGGCATGCCGTCACGTCGGTAATTTGCATGCGGGCATTATACCGTACACGCCTATTTCCATAGGCGTGACAATTGAACAGCTTTGCGCGCGATTTACTATGAAAAGCATAAAGCTGAGTTGCTTGACATCGCCCCTTGGACATGATAGAATAAGGGGCACAAATAGAAGCGTTGTCCGTGAATTTTAATAACACGGCGTCTGTTTCGGCGGTGCCCCTCGCAGCTCTTCCCATTTCTCACGGGAAAGCACGAGCGTGGGCCTAGGAGAGTATTCTATGGCAGTGGGTCCCGTTGTCGGTCTCGATATTGGCACGCAGCAGATTAAAGCCGTCGAGATACGGCCATCTCGTTCCGGCCTAGTCGTTTCGGCTCTCGGAATAGCTCCGACTCCTGTTGGAGTCCTTCAAAATAACATTATCACCGATCCGCGTTTGATGGGGCAGACAATTCGCCAGTTGCTTCGTGAAAGCGGAATCTCCGCTAAGCGCGTAATCGGCAGCGTCGCGGGGCAAAGCGCCGTCGTCGTTCGCATTATCGAAGTCCCGAAAATGACGGATGCCGAGCTTCGCGAAACCATGAAGTGGGAAGTGGAACGGCATGTGCCGTTCGCTCCCGGCGAAACAAAGATCGTTTTCCAGCCACTCGATCCGATCGGCCCCGATGATGGGAACCCCAATATGGAGGTTCTTCTCGCGGTTGCTCAGCAGGATATTATCAATAACTATGTCGATACGGTTTGGGCCGCAGGTCTCGATCCGGTTGCCATAGATATTGAGCCTCTTGCAACGGGTATCGGATTGCTGGATATCGTCAATGGTCAGCCGGTGCGCCGTCAGTCGCGTTTCTACAGCGTAGAATCCCCGTACGAGCAGATGCACGATACCGTTGCGATCGTCAACATCGGTGCTTCGAATACCGATATCTGCATCTATCAGGACGGGCAGCTCTCGTTCCCGCGTTCCTTGCCGTTGGCAGGGGACAGCTTAACACGCGCGATTGCGGAAATGATGGGCTATACCCTCGATCAGGCTGAGCGCATCAAGCGCGAACACGCTGCTGTACAGCTTGAGCGGATGTCGGTATATACCGGCACGGCTTATGGCGATGTCGATTATGGCGGAGGATACTCCGACGACGACACGAATTTCGGCGCGGCTCGCGACTCCGGGCGGATCTCAGGCCGTAGTGGCGGACGCATTACTGGTCGTAGCGGACGCATTTCAGGGCGTTTGGGCGGTGATGAACTGCCGCTCACCAATCCGTTCGATATCACGTCGGAGCACGATGCCAGCTCTGACTTTGGCACACTGAACCTGGGCAAAGCGGATCCGGACGATTCTGAGCGTACTCAATCGATGTCGGATCGTACGCTAAATCTTGGAATGAGCCGCCCCGCAGCCGGTGATGAAGGCATCGATTCGTTTACAAACGAGTTCGACAGCGGCGGCGACTTCCTTAGCGGCGGTCAGGACGACCAGCAGACCCGAGATCAGGTTTTCGACGCCATCGCGCCGGTTCTTGGCGAGTTGAGCACAGAGCTGCGCCGGTCGTTGGACTACTTCCGCAGCCGGGCGCAAGGCCGATCCGTAGACCGGGTTTTACTGGCCGGCGGCTCCGCCAATCTCGTGAACCTCGATCAATTCCTGCAGAACGAGTTACAGATCCCCGTTTTGATCGCGGATCCGTTCTCAGGAATGCAGGTTGTTTCCAAGCACTACGATCCTGCTTACCTCAGAACTCTCGCATCTTCATTTGCGGTCGCGGTTGGTCTCGCGGCTCGTGAGGCTGTGTACGATGCTAATCCGGCTCCGAAGAAGCCACGCCGTACCGCCCCTATGACGAATGCGGCTGAGCAGACCGCTATGCCAACGTCCTGAGAGCGTTTATTGGCCAGGTGAACTCAATCCGATTGATCGGATTGAGTTCACCTGGCAGGAAAGCATCCGAAGCCTATGCTCCGCGTTAACCTACTACCCGAGTATGTCGCACAACGACGCCTCAGCCGCCGTCTTACCGTTGTGTTCGCATGTATGTTCTTTATGATTGTCGGCGGCATGTTGAGTTATGTCTTTGCCCTCCAGCAGCCCAAAGCCGCCAAGATGGCTGAGGACGCCCAGACGGCGGAAGATGGGAAAGCGACGACAGATAGTCTGAAGGCGCAAGCCGCCAAGGTGCAGACTGATGCGGCGCCGACCGTTGCCAAGCTGAAGTTCGTCACAGATGTTCATGTCTACAATCGCTCCTGGGCTCAATTGTATGATACGCTTGCCCGGTATACTGATCAAAATATGATCTATACGTCGGCAGCCGTAAGCGGTCAGACAATGTCGATTAAAGCGTATGCCTCCTCGATCGCCGAGGTTGGGCGGTATCTCGCGGCTATCTATAAAGAGCCCGATTTCAGCAATGTCTCCATTGACAAACTTCCTGGATACCCGGAAGCGGTTGTCAAGAAATATTATCTGCGCGGCCACCTCGTCAGTATCGGCGCTCCGCCGGCCGCTGCCGGTGTGGGTGGCGCAGAAGGCGGTTATCCTGGCGCGGGTGGTGGCTTCGGCGGCGGTGGCGCTGCGGGTGGCTATCCGGGCGCAGGTGGCGGTCGCGGGGGCTATCCCGGCGCGGGTGGTGGTTATCCTGGCGCGGGTGGCGGCGGTTACCCCGGAGCTGGCGGCGGCGGTTACCCCGGTGGGGGTGGCGCGGGTGGCTATGGCGGTGGTCAGACGCTGGCAAACGGTTATGCCGACACGATCGAACGTGTCGACGACCTGCTTGCCAATGAATTGAACCCACTGGCTTCGGCGGCTTCTCGCCAGCGCCAGGTGCGAAATGCTCTGAAGGGCCTTGTCGTCAAGGAAGAGCCTAAGGGATTTGAGATCACAATCACCGCAACGCTGAAGACGCCGCTTACGCCGCCTACGCTGCCCGGCGAGGCCGGCGCAGCAGGTACGGCCGGCGCCGCAGGTGGACTGCGTCCTGGCGGTGGCTATCCTGGCGGCCCCGGTGGCGGCTATCCCGGCGGTCCTGGCGGTGGTTACCCTGGCGGCCCCGGCGGCGGCTATCCCGGCGCCCCTGGCGCAGGTCCGTCACCCAGGCCCGGTACAGGTTAAAAGGAAACACCTTCGATGAGGTCCGTAAGAATCAATCCCATTGCTGTCGCGGTAATCGGCAGTGTTCTGAGCATACTGGCTGTCGTCTTGATTACGTTTTTGTTGATCAAGCCGACCCAGGAGCACTATGACGCCTACTATGCTCGCTTTACCGCCGCGTATCCGGATAGCACACCGCAAGAGCAAGACAAAGCCAAGAAGCTTCTCCTTAAAAATAAGGCGGAGGCTCGTGCAACCTATGCCAAGTGGGATGCCACACAGAAGGCGCTGATGCCTCCTTTCGACGTCAGCAAGCGTTACCAGGCATGGGGCCAGCTCGCGCATGAGCTTAGCTATAACTTGGGACCGTCGTTGGAACGATGGATAACTCGAACGGGCGTTATCCGCCAGACGGCTATTACCGTTCCCGCTCCTCCGAACAGTCCGAACGACATCACCAATGCGCCTTTGAGAATTCCGGTATCGGGCGGGGCCATTCAGGTAGGCGGCGACTTCAGAACGTTGTTGACGCACGTCGTTCAGTGGAATAATTTCAATCGCCTTGTCCTTATCGATGGCTTGGCTTTGAGTGGCAATAGCCCTTTCATGCAGGGGAGTTACCGTGCTCAGGTAATCATCTTCCCGCAGAACCCCACGAATGTTGGTAAGACACTCGATACGGCAGGAGTCGGCGGTGGTGTCGGCGGTCTCGGTGGCCGCGCTGGTCTGGGCGGACCCGGTGGATACCCGGGGGCTCCAGGTGGGGGCTATCCAGGAGCTCCTGGCGGTGGTTATCCGGGTGCTGCTCCTGGAGGAGTGCCTCCCGGCGCTCGGGGCGGCGGCGGTTAGTTAGCATGTTTAAGAACCATAGAGCGCCGAAAGGCGCTCTATGGCACATTGTTGCGCTTTATTTGATTATGTGCACAAGCTTTGAAGGATTCTTCCCGAGCCGGGACTAATCAGAATAAGTAGCTGAGACGGGTGGGGAATGAACCTATGAACTGGATTAAAGACAAAAAGAATTTGCCCAAGGTTCTTGCCATCGCGACGTTCGTTATCGTGGTTGCGGGAGGCGCAATCGGGTACACGCTCTTTGCGAACAAGTCTAACACACCGGCGCCGGTTACAAGCGCCACTTCTTCTGTGCCAGGAGGCCCTGGCGGACCGGGAGGGCCAGGCAGTTATCCGGGAGGACCCGGGGGGCCAAGTGCGCCGGGCGGCTATCCGGGCGGACCTGGTGGACCGGGAGGTCCGATGGCGGCGCGCCCTGGAATACGGCAGCCTGGAGTTCCTGGCACACCTGGCGGTATTGTGCCGGGTAACCCGGCTTCACGTTATCCGGGGGCGTCAGGAATGTCCAATGGCACGATGTCCGCTAAAGGCAGTCCGGTCAACGGACTGCCTGGCGCCCGAGGCGGTATAGGCTCAACCCTTCCTGGTGGAACACTTCCGGCTGGAAGTGTCAAGGTTGCAAGCAAGCCGGCAAACGTTGCGAGCGGTCCTGATCCGTTCAACCTGCCGAAGACGTACTGGATTAAGAACGGTAAAATTCGTCCGCCGAAAAAGGGTGGTCGCGATTTTAATGTTCCTCCGGTTATCATCGCAGATATTTCGGCGTTGCCGCCTATTGATGGTGGTCTGATGCCTGTCAAGGATGCAACCTCAATACCGAAAAAGGTGGCCCGGATCCAAAACCAGCCACGCCGAATGGCAGGAGTTGTATTCGCTGACAATGGCGTATATGCGGTGCTTGATACATCGGGCAATACGCAGATGGTGCAGCCGGGTGATCGGGTCAACGGCGGTAAAATCATCTCGATTCAATCTGATGGTCTTACCATCCGGACAGACGATAACCGAGATATCAAAATTCCGCTTGCTTCGTCTTCACCGGGCGATACCGGCAATCAGCCTGGCGGTTATCCGGGGTATCCTGGGGGGCCGGGCGGTTACCCGGGCGCTCCCGGAGGTTATCCCGGCGCTCCGGGTGGTTACCCGGGCGCTCCCGGAGGCTACCCTGGCGCTCCTGGCGGTTATCCCGGCGCTCCCGGCGCCATTGACAATAATGGGTAAGTTTTTCATGCTGGACCATCGACGGTACGTCCAGCCGGTGGGTTGAGAAAGTCCGTCGACGGTTGCAATTGCGGCCGCTTCTGCGTGAGGAGATATATGATGAATACAAAATCCAACAACCGGCCTTGGCTGGTCGGAGCTGTGGCCGCGACAATCGTGGCTGCAGGAGGGATCGTTGTCTCGGCAACTCCCGCTTCGGCTCAAGGCGCAGCGATAAACGATAAGCCTATATCGTTGAACTTTCAGAATGCGCCTGTCACCACGGTTCTGAAGACTTTATTTACGAGTGTCAGTGCCAACTACAGTATCGATCCGGACGTGTCGGGATCGGTAAATATCGCTCTGACGAGCGTTCCGTTTTCAGCTGCGCTGCACTCGCTGTTGCGCTCAGCAAACCCGCCATTGACATATGATCTGGTAGACGGCGTTTACCATATTCGTGTTAAGAAGCAGGCTGTGGCTGATAACTCGAACCCCCTGACAAGTGACCCTGGCAATACGTCGACCCCGGGGGGAACGACAGATACGAAGACATCTACGGATAACAAGCGCTGGTATAAGATGCCGGTCGATCATTCCGATGTCCAGTTGATCCTGCCGTATATCGGCATCACGAAGGGCGTGTTCCTGATCCCGTCGGATATAAATGCCGGCCAGGGTGGGTTCGGTGGCGGCCAGGGCGGCGGCTTCGGCGGCGGCCAGGGTGGCTTTGGCGGCGGTGGCGGC
>Ga0105237_10000119_pt1 | contig 109976 bp, 79 predicted proteins | sample KBSC24metaG_FD_81520 | JGI IMG/M metagenome (GOLD analysis project Ga0105237, IMG submission 81520) | Corn rhizosphere microbial communities from Kellogg Biological Station, Michigan, USA - KBS C2-4 metaG | ecosystem: Host-associated > Plants > Roots > Rhizosphere > Soil | place: Michigan, USA...
ACCGTGTCTTTAGCCGGTCTTGGAATGGGTTGTGGAGCACCATCCGTCTCAAGATGCTCCACTTCAACTTATGTCACGCACAAGTTATCTAAAGATCAACACATTATCTAGAGATCAACCCAATACTCGGGTTAACATATTATTCTGTCGCTATCAATTCAGATCAAACGGTATTTCAGCGTGAGCGAAAAATGCGAAGAGTTTCAGAACCACACCAACTGGTGTGTGTTTACCGGCGCGCCGTCCTCAGGCAAAACCACGGTGCTGGAGCGGCTGGGTTCATGCGGATACGTCTGGGTGCCGGAAGTGGCCAGAACCATCATTGAATCGCAGCTTGCGCAAAACGTACAGCTTAATGATATACGAGCCGATGAGTGGGCGTTCCAGCGGTCGGTGGTGGAAGGGAAGTTATCCCTTGAACGCGGCCTTAGCCCGCAGGACGTCGTCCTGCTGGACCGCGGCATTCCGGACAGCATCTCGTATTTCCGGCTGCACGGGCTGGATGTCGCGGAAGCGCACGCGGTTTGCCGGATCAATCGATACGCGCGGGTATTCCTCTTTGATCGCCTGCAAGTAGCCTACGACGGCGTCAGGATCGAAACCGACGATACCGCTGCCCTCCTCGGTAAAACGCTGATCTCAGACTACGAATCGCTCGGCTACAATGTCATACGCGTTCCCGTTCTCCCGATCAATGAGCGCGTTCAGTTCGTGCTAAGCCACATGGTGGACATCAAAAAACTGAACGGGTAACCTATCAGTAATGCGGGATCGCTATTTCCGTCCAAAGCAGATTTAGAACACGCCCCGATCATGCGGCTTTGCCGGCCGGGAGAAACTCCAAATGCCACAATTGCGATCTCGTATGCAGCGGGTCTATACGGAAACCCCTTTCTGGCTGGAAACGGCCAATGTCCCCGGAGTGACGATAGCGCTGCTGGAGAACGGCAAAACCTGCGGCGTCTATTACTTCGGCTCGACTAACTCGCCCCATGCGATACCCGGCAACCTGTCAAAAGAAGCCCAAGACGCTTCAAATACCGAGCCTTGCATACCTGTTACGGAGGACACGATTTTCCCGGCGGCGTCGCTTTCGAAGCAGGCGCTGCTGTATGCCGCGCTGGAAGTCATTGAAATGGGCGCGCTCGACCTCGATCGTCCACTCGCCGAGTATCTGAGCAAACCATACGGCATGGACGATCCGCTGATCGGCCTCATCACAGCCCGTCACGTTCTCAGCCATACCACCGGCTGGATCAACTGGCCGGCGAAGGATAAGCCCATCGAGCGGCTGGCCCGGCCCGGCGAACGCTGGGGCTACTCAGGCGAAGGCTACCTCTTCCTCCAGGAGGCGCTGGCGTCGATCCTGAACGAATCGCCCATCGACTACACCCGGCGGCTGGTTCTGGACCCTCTCGGCATGGAGAAGAGCAGCTTCGTCTGGCGCGAGGAATACGACCGGACCGCAACAAACGCCTATTATCCCGGCGGCCTCAAGGCCGACACATGGAAGGTCACAGACGTAAATGGCGCAGCCAGTCTGCACACCACAGCCCGCGATTATGCCCTTCTCCTTGAGGCGTATCTGACACCCGAGTTGCGTGCGAGGCATCCATATGTGTATATCAGCCAGATCAAGATGACCGAGCGGATCGGCTGGACCGTCGGGTGGGGCAGCGCCGACGATGCCTTGTGGCAGTGGGGCCAGAACGACGGCGTCAAAGCCTTCGCCGCCCTGCGTCCCGATCGCGGTCTCGGCATCGTCTGCCTCACAAACAGCGCCCGGGGCCAGCGCATCAACAAAGAATGGACCAACGCCTGGCTGGAGATCGACCTCCCCGCGTTCTATTTCCGGTCGGTGGAGTTGTAGGGAAGGGGAGGTGGGCATGTGTGGGCGCAGCGATCATCTTGTAAACGGCGAAAACAGCATTTCGAAAAAATAGTGCGCGTCTGTGTTAAGGTGTCCGCTTTGCCAGGCGCCGTAGAGTATCCAACTGCTTGCGAAGATCAATATGCCGGACATGCCGGCACATATGACCCTCCAGTGCCATCGGAAACGTTGAACGCAGGCCATCGCGACAAAGGCAATACCCAACAGCTCCGCCATAATGGAGATTCCACACGCAATGGCTCTGATCTCAGGATAGTCCATCGTCACATCCCTCCTGTACCTATACGAATACAGGATAGCCGGAATACGATTGAGGGATATAGGACCAAATACCCAATCTTCTCAATGAAGCCCTGCCGGCAGTATTACACTTCCTATGAAGCAGTCTTGCTGCAGCATCACACATCCGCCTGGTATACTTCGCGAAAGGCTCACATTTGCTATGACTGAGCAGCGCTGCAGACGGAGGCACCCTGAATGTCAACACGATCACGTACGAGAAACCTCGCAGACCAACATTTTATCGAAGTGGCTAAAACGCAGTTCCAATTTCTGATCGATAAATACGATTACGTTATTGCGGGAAAGTCCGACTATTCAGGATGGGGAGCAGTCTTATACAAAAATGCCGGAGTTCATGCTGCTGTGTCTGTAGGACTGGAGCGAAGAGACAGGTGGTTATACGTTAGCTTCATCAATACGGATTCAGATGCCACAGATCCACCTCGGTCGGCGTATTATCTGACCAACATTCTGGCCATACGCAGCCCGGAGGCAGGAGCGGCACTGAGCAAGCATCTCGTTCAGAATACAGTTGAGGAAATAACCGAGGAGCTGTCTAAGCTTGCATCATACACCTCCCTCTATGCCGATGATGTGCTCAAGGGCGACTTCACGATCTTCGGCGAGATCGATCTAATGCCGCGCTAAACTCGGCAGAGCAGTATTGGTTGCAGGAGAAGTTTATGCGCTTCGTAGTACCAGACTTAGCCACCCCTAATGCGCACCCGAGGGCAGTGCGCCGGGCTGTCGGACACCGTGCAGCAGAGGTTCGCCAGGCGAGGCGTGACTATAACGAGCGGATCCGTCCGCTCCTGCCGCCCTCCTTGCAACAGCTTCAACAGACCCAACTCCACGACGCTCGCATTCAGTCTCTGCGGATCGATCCAACCCAAAGGACCCTTCAATTGCGCCTAATCTGTGAGGATAGCGACGGGTACTTTGATCTGCATCTGGACTACAAGGACATCGAGATGACCCCACAAGAGACGAGCCTGCTGTGTCTCATTGCCCACCTGGAGAGTGCCGAAGTTGATTATGACGAGATAGATCTGGTCACTACAGGCGCGGAGAATGGGGGAGTGGAAGGCAGCGCGCCGCCCGTGTTTGTTCACCGCCTTTTATGGAACACGAGCATTTGGACCGGCAGTGAGGTGAGAGGCCCCAATGCTCTAGATGAGGAGCGTTCCATCACCTTCGCGCTAACCCCCGAGATCGAGTTTCGGTTTAGAGGGCTGGAAATAAAGATGGAGCGGAAAACGGACCACGCGGAGCTTCTCCTCTCCCGCCCTGCCGGCTTCATCAGGGTCGTGCGCGACCCTGGAAAAATCGAAGGGATGGACGCATTATTCACATCGCCGCCATAGATGAATCCCGCTCAGTCCTAGTTTGCCGTTCTCTAGGAAGCGCTCGCATCAATCTTGAACGATTCCCCAACCGATTACACCCGGTGGCTCATTCTAGATCCTCTCGGCACACATCAATGCCCTCGCCCCGACCGCAAACTCGGCATCGTCTGCCTCACAAACAGCGCCCGGGGCCAGCGCATCAACAAAGAATGGACCAACGCCTGGCTGGAGATCGACCTCCCCGCGTTCTATTTCAGGTCGGTGGAGGTGTAGGTGGTGGGATGGTGAGCATGTGTGGACGCGGCGATTATCTAAAAAATGGCGAAAATAGCATTTCGGAAAAATAGTGCGCGTCTTTTTTAAGGTGTCCGCTTTGCCAGGCACTGTAGAGCATCCAACTGCTTGAGAAGATCAATATGCTGGACATGCCGGCACATATAACCCTCCAGTACCATCGAAAACGTTGAACGCAGGCCAGCGCGACAAAGGTGATGCCTAACAGCTCCACCATAATAGAGATTCCACACGCAATTGCATCGATCTCAGGATAGTCCATCATCACATCCCTCTTATATATGAATTCAGGATAGCCGGAATACGATGTGGGGATATAGGACCAAATACCCAATTTCCTCAATCAGCTCGGATCCGGCCATGCAGATTCTGAATGCGAAATTCGGTTTTCGCGCCGGCCCATGGCTCGTTTTTCAGAAAACGTTGCGATGACGCTGCCATAATCTGTAAAGATCAATCATTTAGGCGGATGCATCGCATCATGAGGCGTAATCACTATTTCATCGTTATCTATGCCGTAATGCTCAATCTTTGCGTTACCGCAGGAATCTATGCTGCCACCCCAGCGGGCTCACCAACGGCATTCATCCAAACGAAAGTCGAAAATATTCCGATCAGCTATATCGCAGTAAGACTGAACGATGCGCGGGTGGAAGTTAGCATTGAGGTTGCGCATAACTTTCCTCACGGCGATGAAAGCTTTTCATTGATGATGCAGAGGTTGCAGCCGATCGCAGCAATTAACGGCGCTTACTTTTCAACACGATACAAAGCGCCGATCGGCGATATTGTAAGTGATGGCGCCGTTCTCCATCGCGGTAACGTAGGATCTGTCCTATCTATCGATCAGAACGACGTCCCGGCAATACGAAGGGTATTATCGGGCTACTCCGCTGATTGGCGCGGATACAAGTCGGTAATCGGCTGCGGTCCCTTACTGGTGCTGGACGGTAAGATCGATGTTCGACCATCCGATGAAGGCTTCAGGGATCCACATATTATGGGTCAGTCGCCGCGCATGGCTATCGGCTATACAAGCGACAATCATCTGCTCCTGGTCAGGATGACGTCGAACTTATCTTTCTTGCGTGAAGCTCGCGTGATGAAGGCTTTGGGATGTACAAACGCAATGAACCTGGATGCCGGAGCATCCACGGCAATGTATTACCAGGGCCGGTATATCGCCAAGCCGGGACGCGCTCTCACAAACATTATCACCATCCGCCCCCGGCGTACTCCTTCGGAATGGCAACTCACATCAATCAGGGAGCGGGAGGTTTTGGATAAGCTGCCTCAATCCCTGCCCCCGGCAACTCAGGTAAACCTGAATGAACTTGCCGGTAAAAATCTTGTCGATTATGAAGCGATCCTGGGACAGCCTTACGATGTAAGAACCTTCACCGGCGTCACTTATGCGGCATATGATATGCGTTATTACAGAGTGCCGGGGCTTAACAGTATCACGTTGACCCGATACGTGCAGCGAAGCGGATATGATTGGCAAAAGCAGCCGCGAGTTCCCAGCCCCATTGTCAGTGAAATCAGCTGTTCGTTTCCTCCCGATGGCCCCGTTCAAAACTGCCGTGATGCGCTGGCGAGCCTCGGGTTCTCGACCAAGACGCTGCATCGGCTAACAGATACCATCTACGACGGCTCCCGTATCTATGTTGATGTGCCGCATGTGTACACAGTCGCATGGTGGCAGGGAACTGGTAGCTTTGGTCCCAATCAGGACGATAATTCCATGGCTAAAGCCGGAGGGCATATCAGGATCGTCGTGAAGGACTTCGGCCGTTAAAGACCGTCGTCAGTCCGCCTCTTTCACCATATAATAAGCGGCCGTCTCGTAAGGCATCGTCACCATTGTCTTGCCGCTCAGCTCCGGCTCCGACGCAATCAAAGCCCTCACCGGCTCCTCAACCTCCGCACGTTGCTCAGCCGGCATTGCGGCGATGAAGCTTACCGACCTTACGCGGTTCATGATCACATCTTCCGGCGCGCCGGTATGACCGTGCGGGAAGTGCTCCTCGTGCAGCGGGCCGAAACCGGGAAACGGAAATTCTTTTCGCCAGGCGCCCGTGTGATAACGCGGCGTGTCCCCTTCGAATCGGTTTACGATTCGGCCGAGCTGCGCCACCCAATCGACTCGCTCGTCCCTCACGTTCCAAACTAGCCCTAGCTTGCCGCCCGGCTTCAGAACGCGATGGATTTCGGCCAGGGAGGCGGCGCTTGCGAACCAGTGGAAGGATTGAGCGCACACGACGGCGTCGACCGATGTGTCGGGCAGCGGGATGGACTGTGCCGTGCCTAAGAGCGCTTCCACCTGCGGGAGCGCGGCGGACAGCTTTTCGAGCATCTGCGGGACAGGTTCGACGGCGATCACTCGCGCTCCGGTTTGCAGCAGGCGGGGCGTAAACTTCCCCGTGCCCGCTCCCAGATCTACGACTACACTCCCTGCCTGCAAGTCGAGCCGATCAAGCAACCAGCCTTCGAGTTCCACGGGATAATCCGGCCGCCCACGCACGTAGCTATCGGCTGCCGTCGTATAACCGCCGGACGCGGAATGGTGTACGGAAGCGGCGTCGCTCATTAGTTTTCTCCTCTACGCACTATGCATTCATGCTAAGAATACTGCGATGATGCGTTTCTATGCAATAGGATATTCAACTCTTTGAAAGTCACATCGCAATCTACACAAATACGATTTTGTCAGAAAAAGTACGCCTGTTTGCGGTACAATGCTGGTGAGGTCGAGAGTATGGAAACAGTTGCCGGTAAGCTTCTTAAAAAAATCGAAACGGAAAAGACAGGCACCATTTTTCTGACAAGGGACTTTCTGGATATCGCGAGCCGAACTGCCGTGGATCAAGCGTTATCTCGTCTGGTAAAACAAGGCACTCTGCGCCGGATCAGTGCTGGCATGTATACACGTCCCCGTTTTAGCGAGCGCCTGGGGGTTGAAGTCTGGCCCTCCGCAGAGGCAATCGCGCAGGCCGCCGCACGGAAAACGGCGCGAAAACTGCAATATGCAGGTCCTCATGCCGCCAATGCTCTGGGGCTGTCCGATCATGTCCCTGCGCAGAATATCTATCTGACGGACGGGAAAACGCGTAGTATCGTTGCCGGCGGGCATCGCATTGAGCTGCGTCACTCACGCGCGCACAGTCTCACGGAAGCTGGCCAAACGAGCAGCGCTGTCATCGAAGCGCTGCGCTATTTAGGGCGCGGAAACGTGGATGCCATCACTGTCCGCCGTCTGCAAGAACGCCTTACTCCGAAAGAGAAGGCGATGTTGAGCCACGATGCCGCATCGGCCCCGAAGTGGATGCGCCCCTGGTTGCACGCCGTCAATCAGTAGAGAATGATTATGGATCAAATTGCAATTGAGCCGGCGGAAGACCGGAGAGAACTGTTTGAAGCGACGGCCAGGAGTATCAAACTGCCGTTTGTCATGATCGAGAAAGACTTCTGGGTTTGCTGGACGCTCAAACATCTTTTTGAAGATGCGACAATAGGTCCTTCTCTGATTTTCAAAGGAGGCACGTCTCTATCCAAGGTCTTTCGTGCCATTGAACGTTTTTCTGAGGATATCGACCTCTCGATTCAACGTGACTTTTTAGGATTTACGAGCGAAAATGATCCTCAGGCGAAGGACATCAGCCGCACGGAGAAGGACAAACGGGTCAAGAACCTCCGTCAATCTGCGAAGGATCATGTTCGCGATACACTTTTGCCGCATCTTCTTGTCTCGTTTTCCAAAGCGCTTGGCGAAGCAAGTACTATCTGGCGTCTTGAAATTGATGAATATGATGCTGACGTCATACACTTCTTCTATCCCACTTCACGTATGGAAGGCGATGCTCCATCGTATGTCGCTTCCGCAATAAAGCTGGAATTTGGCGCAGGTTCAGATCCTTATCCGACCGGCATTCACTTGGTGACTCCATATGCGGCTGAAGCATTTGCCGGTGCTTTCAAACAGACAACTTGTCAGGTCACAGCACTGGAAGCCACGCGTACCTTCTGGGAGAAGGCAACATTGCTTCACGCGGAATATCATCGTCCTCCGGACCAGGCGACTCCCACCCGAATATCCAGACACTACTCTGATTTGGCGCGCCTCGCGAAGCACCCCGACGGCATCGCGGCAGCAATGGATATTGCGCTTCTGGAGCGAGTCGCCGCGCACAAGAGCATTTATTTCCGTTCCGGATGGGCAAACTACGCAACCGCGCATGCAGGCAGTCTGCGGCTTGTTCCTCAATCAAGTAGGAAAGCGCATCTCATAGACGATTACGATCAAATGAGAGTGATGTTTTTCGCGCCTCCACCTCCGTTTAACGAAGTTCTGGATATTTTGCAGCAACTGGAAGACACTATAAATTCGCGTCCCACGATATAGTTGACACAGCGGTCACTCGATAAACGTGAGTGGAAATTAGATGGAGTCTCGTGACGCCGATGCTATAAGCTTGCGATTGAAAGGATTGAGGGGAGGCATCCAGGGCGGCTTCCGCCGCCCTGAAGACTGTTGAGGTTGGGAAATCGGCTACGGCTGGCCGGCTCCTCCGGATGAGCCGTATACCTGCCCGGTTGCATAACTTGCGTCGCTTGCGGCAAGCTGGACATATATCGATGCAAGTTCGGCAGGCTGCCCTGCCCGGCCGAGCGGCGTGTTGCCGCCGAACGTCTTGATCTTCTCCTGGGTCGCGCCGCCGCTCACCTGAAGCGGTGTCCAGATCGGACCGGGCGCGACTCCGTTGACTCGGATTCCCCTGGATGCGAGCTGCTTGGCAAGCGACTTCACAAAGTTCATCGTCGCAGCCTTCGTCTGTGCGTAATCGTAAAGATCCGGCGACGGGTCGTAGGCCTGTTCCGATGTGGTGGCGATAATGGCGGAGCCGGGCGGCATATGCGGCAGCGCAGCCTTGATGATCCAGAACGGGGCGTAAATATTCGTTTTCATCGTCCAGTCGAACTGCTCGGTGGAGATATCCAGAATGGACGCATGCGTCTGCTGCCGCGCGGCGTTGCTGACGACGATATCGAGGCCGCCAAGCCCCTTTACTGCCCGGTCGACCAGACTCTTGCAGAAAGACTCATCTCGAATGTCGCCCGGGATGGCGATTCCCTTGCGCCCCGCTTTTTCGATAAGGGCGATGACCTCGCGGGCGTCCGGCTCCTCGTCGGGATGATAGTTGATGGCGACATCCGCGCCTTCCCGGGCGTATGCGATCGCCGCGGCGCGGCCCATTCCGGAATCGCCGCCGGTGATTAACGCTTTGCGGCCCGCGAGGCGGCCCGAACCGCGATAGCTGGTTTCACCGTGATCGGGACGCGGCGTCATCTTGCCGGCAAGACCCGGCCAGGGCTGAGATTGCTCCGGGAACGGGGGGTTGGGATATTTGCTGGTCGGATCTTCGATCCGTGGGTTTTCGGGCATGGTGGCTCCTTCGGCCGGCATCAAGCCTTGAGTGAAAATCGAAGCTGCCGCCGCCGACGCTAAGCCTGCTCCGAGCCGTCCGACAACCTCGCGGCGCGAGAGCGTATCACTATCTTTCATCAAGCTTCCTTATTCAAAGTTCCAAACTATCGCTACATGGCGACCGCTATGCGGTTGCCGGAAACTTCGTCTATACCGGGTAATTTCGACCTCCTTATTCCCGGACGGTATAGTAATAAAACTTACGAACGATTGCGCAAGCATCGAATCGCCGGCCATGACGAACAAAGACCGCGGGGCTCAAAAGCTCCGCGGTCTTTGCTCCATCTGCGCTCGCGTGGCGGTTTAGAACGCCATGCAGGCAGTTCAGAATGCCAAGCAATTGGCGATTTAGAACGCCATGTAGTTGAGGTTATAGCCGCCGCTGTCCTGAACGAGCTGCAGGACGTGCTGGCCGGCGGTCAGGTTGACGTTGGACGTGATGGTCGTCCAGTTCTGGTAGCCGCCCGTATTCGGAACAGTGACTGTTCCGGTAAGGTTGTTGCCGTTCTCATCGGCAAGGTGGAACGTGCCGCCGGAGGGGGAGGCGACGCGGAAACCGGCGATGTAGGATTTGGTCGTCGTGACGCTCACGGTGTACTTCGTCCACTGTCCGGCCGACGTCCAGCCGAGGTTGTAGCCGTTGCCGGCGCTGTCGGCGCAGGCTTCCAGGTCGTTGCCGTCCGTACGATAGGAGTTCGCCGTGCCGTTTGTGGACGTGAAATTAACGGCGACACCCTGTCCTCCCTTGTCGTAATTGTCGAAGTCGATCGCGCCTGGAATACCGGCCGGGGAGCCGAAGAACGGCGTGCCTGTGTATCCTCCCGAAGGCGCTACCCACTGCATGGTGTTCAGGTTGAAGCCGGCGGTATCCTGCAGAACCTGGATGACATGCTTGCCGGCGCTTAGCGTGGCATGCGCCGTCACCGTGGTCCAGGTCGTCCAGGCGCCCGTGGACGGCACTGTGACCGTGCCGGTGAGGTTGTTGCCGTTCTCATCCACCAGGTGGAATGTTCCGCCGCCCGACTGCGACGCCACCCGGAAGTTCACGGTGTAGGTGCTGGTCGTTGCGGCATTGACCGTGTATTTGAACCACTGTCCGGCCGCCGTCCAGCCAAGGTCGTAGCCGTTACCGGCGTCGGTCGTGGTCTCCAGGTCGACTCCGTCCGCGCGGTAAGAGTTGGCCGAGCCATTCAGGGAAGTCACATTGTAGGCGACACCCTGTCCGCCCTTATCGTAGTTGGAGAAGGATATCGTGCCGGGAACAGCGGCGGCGGTTCCCGTGAACGGCGTTCCGGTGTACGAGCCGGAGGTGACCGGCGTGTTCCAGCCGATACGGAAGATAACTCCCTTGGGATCGCCGATCGTCACATAAGACGACTGGTTGGCGTAGTCGTCGTAGGGCATACCGTAGGCGAGGCCGCCGATCGCGATCGTGTGCCAGAAGGCCGCATAGTAGTTCGCCGGCGATGCCTTGTAGTAGTTGGTGGGCACTGTCCACTGCGCCTGCGGAAGTGTCCAGACATGGCGGTTAATGGACGCGTCCACGGGTGAATTCGATGCGAGGTTGCCACTTGCGCCCATGATCTCCTGGGTAGTGTACTGCGTGGTATACGGCGCAAAGTAGTTGGCGTTCGCCCCGCCCACGGCAAATGAACCGTGAATCGGCGCGATAATCCGGTACGGCGCCTGCACGGTCGCCAGGCTCTGGAACTCCGACGGCACGAAGCTGGCGTACTCGCTGAAGATGCCGCTTCGAGTCTGCGATTCCAGCTCCCCGGTCGTCATATCGAAGTTGCCGGCGGAATTGATCACGCGCATCTGAAGTGGGAAACCAAACATGTCGACACGTGTTGTATTGCCATGGTAGCCACCAGAATCTATGGTGAACTCAGACCAGTCGAAGGTCACGCCGTGATTTGGGTCGGAGGGGTTATCAATGTTCGGCCCGGCGAAGCCGTTGTCAAAAGTTTGAATATAGACCGGCTCACCAACACTGTAGTACATGCGCGCTGCTGTAATCCGCGGAAGGCCGATCCACTTGCCCGACACAAGCGGAAAGTCGATATTCGCGTAGTTCACACCGTTCTTAACCAGATGTCCGGAGGCATTGTTCAGGGCCGCAGAGATAGGGTGAATGCCGCCGTTGCCGTCGATATAACTCCACGCGTTGCCGTTGTTCGGATCCTGGCCGATGATCAGCCAGTAGATCTGGTTGTCGGCATAAGTCCCGCCGGTGCCGTTCACCAGCCGCAGCGACAGGGCATCCCCTGCCGGTATCGCAGGTACGGAAGATGCGGCGATGGAATAGATTGAGTTCTGAGACCATCCGGCCGTGGGAATCGAGAGCGCCGCAGCAGCGAGTGCGCAGCCGAGAGCGCGATGCATAATGCGAGGACGTACAACCTTCATGGGTGTTCCTTTCGGTTCTGTCGAACGAGATGCTTACCTTGAGTTGCAAAAATTTCTATTAGAACAGAAAACTCTAATTTAACTGTCCTGGCAGTTGACGGCCGTACGGGAGGTGAACCGGCTGAGCCGTCTTTAATGCAGCGCATACGAATGCGCTTACGGAACATTTGCTACTATAGCACACGGAAACAAAAAATAATAGCGATTCTGACATACGGAAAAATTTCTTTTCCCGGGAGCAGGCAACTCCTATTACCAGCGTAAGAAGAATTTCTTTACTTGAAACCAGGCCACACTTGCGTCATCACTTCCCGGCTGCCTTACCCAGACCACGACGAACTCATGGGATTGTGGTGGAACCTGGTTCATGCCGTGGATGATCTGGCTCCCGTTCGTTGCAATCTCTTCATGGTTGCACACGATAACCTCGCGCTCACCGTTGACGAAGTGAAACCATGGTTTGTTGGATGTGTCCTCCGTAAACCCCTTCTCCAGAAGCTCACGCCGAGCTGCGTTTGCCAACGTCGCCTTGTTGCCCATGGCCTGATCCGGCATGTAGTAGAACCACCTGCCTCCCTGGCTTGATATCACATCGATGGGATGATCAGCCTGAAAGAACGCATAGCGATCGTCACGCACATAGTGGGTTCCGCTGAAGAGCGTAGCGCCAATGATCGCAACGGCAGCCGCCGTGCAGCCGAGAGTGCGCAGCAGACGGCGATGACTGTCTGCCTTCAAAGGCGCGGGCGGTGAGGTTGGCCGGCGTTCAGTGAGCATCGATAGTGACCTCCAGGGACGCCTGATATAAATGGCGTGTCTCACAAAACGCATTCCGCCGCGAATGGTTTCTCCCGGCGGTTGAAAACGCCGGGAGGCATGGGGAATAAGTCACCGAACTGCGATCGATGACTTGCGGACGTGAAATTGGTGTGGAAGGATGACGGCTTCGGGGGCGGCGTCCGGTTGTTCGATGCGTCTCTGCAGAAGGTTCCATGCGACCCGCGCCAGCTCCTTCGCCGGCATCGCAATGGTGCTGATAGAAGGATCGAAGTACTCCATGAACTCGTTGCCCTCGCAGCCAACGAGCAGGATATCTTCGGGGATACGTAGATCCAAATCGCGAATGGCCCGGAATGCGGCGATAGCCAGTTCATCATAATGGCAGTAGATTCCGTCAGGCTTGCCGTTTGCGCGGATGTACGCCTTCACCGCATCCCGAACGGCAGGCAGATGGCTGTCGTGTATGACAATGTACTCCGGTGTGACACCCGCCTTGAGAGCCGCTCCCGTAAAGGCATCGTAATTGCCTGCCCCGGGCCTGTCGATGCCTGCGGGAACCACATAGGCGACGCGCCGGCATCCTTGCTGCGCCAGATGTTCCACAGCCGCCTGAGTTCCCTCCTGCAGATCTATCCGCACATAGTCGCCTTCCCACATTACTGGCAGACCCGATCCCAGGTTGACGCGCGGAATGCGATCCAGGGGCGCATCAGGAAACATTGAAGACATATTCTCCGGAGGATCTACCGCCAGAATGCCATCCACCATCCACTCGAATCGCCGCTGGCTTCCCGGCTTCGCAAAGTGCCAGTCCATCTCGCAGATCTCCGACTGCAGGCCTGCCCGCTGGATCTCATCCCGGCAGGCGCCCGCGATCTGCGAATACACCGACGACCGCAGGTGATCGATCCAGATCGCAACCATCTGCGGCCGCTTGGAAACAAGCGCCTTGGCATTTCGATTGGGCCGGTATCCCATCTCGGAAGCCTTCTTCAAAACCCGCTCCCGAGTCGCCGGCGCAACCGAGCTCTGCTCAGGCCGGTTCAGCACCCGAGAGATCGTCATGGCCGACAGATTGAGTTCCCGCGCGATATCGTGGATCGTGACAGACATTACATTACACCACTGCAATTCGATTTGTTATCGGTAACAGTATATCAAGACCGGGTGTAAGGTGTCAAATATGCCCTCTACCTGATCTCTATCCCGCTGACTTTGGGCTGATCGGCCGATCCCTTGATGAAACGAATGACGATATCTCCATTCTTATCGGCATGGATCCCCTGAATCACCTGAACGTTGGCGCGGTTGCGGCCTCCGGCGGCGGCGAAGATATCGAAATCGGAGAGTTTGCGCTCGCCGTTGATATCGACATTGAACATCCGCTGCCCCTTATCCCGCCAGTAGTTCTCCGCAAAATGCAGGATGACTGTATAGACCTTGCCCCTCTCCTGTGGGAGTAGGACTCCGTGGCTGCTCGAAGGGAGGGGAATCGTATACATACACTCCCCATTGCGCTCGGTGCGGTAGAGGATCGCAGGAGCTGCCATGTGGACGCCACTTGTGTTGATGGCGTCGTCGGTGCAGGCGGTGTTTCCGCCTTCCACGAAGCAGTCCGATGCATACCCCGGCAGCCAGCCCACGCCGCAGTCGATGCCTGTGATCCTGGCAGGTTTTGCCAGGCCGGCATCGAGAGCAGGAATTACCGAGACATGGCTGCCCTTCCACGCTGCCGCGGTGACATTCCAGCCATCGACTGCGATCTGCGGCTCGTCGCCGTGCAGGTCCGATGTGGCAAACTCTGCGTTGACGTTCCGGCTCTCGCCGGGCATGAGCGAAATGAAGTTGTCGCTGTAGTAGATAGGCAGAACACGAGCGTTCTTGCGTCCGTGCCGGATCTGCAGGTGAGACATCAGGGCGACGCTCTTTGTGCGGTTGCTCAGAGTAATGGAGAGGGTGGTATTCCCGGAGGCGTCCTTTCGATGAGCAGTCACGTCGAGCTTTGCCGGAGCCAGCGTCTGCAGCGCGCTGCAGTCATGGCCGGGGTTGCTCGTGTGCCAGTAGAAGCTGCCGTCCAGTTGCTTCTTCTGAGCGTCTATAAGCGTAAGTCGTACGAAATGCACGGCGCTTAAGGACGCCGGCCATTTGATCGCAAAGGCGTCTGTGGCCGCAGTCGCGGTGGCAGAAACCATGGCAGTCTGATCGAAGGCATGCGTGCCGTCCATGTTGTATACGGCCGCGGTGACTGTGAGACCGGCCCGCGCTTGTGGGCTGTTGTTGATCACCTGCACATTGCCCTGCGGACTCATCTGTGCATGAACCATCTCGCAGGCATGCTTTGCGCCGAAGTAGGCGGCGTTTGGCTCCAGATCGTAGTTGTAGAGTTGCCAGACCAGGCTTGGCTGCGCGGGATTGCTCATCCAGAATAGAATGCCAGTGTTCGGATCGAGCAGATGCGCATTGCGACCCTCGAACATGGCGCGGTAGGTCTCATAGTCGGCAAGGTGCGCCTTGCGGACGAAATCGGGCGTATCCGCGACAGGCCCGTAGCGGGCAGTGAGCGCGGGGGCGTAGTTGAACTGGCACATGTCGTGCTGCGTCCAGTCGTCGTTAAATGTGCCCCAGTCGGACTCCGGCATCATATCGTGCAGGGCCTCGATCGACGGTATCGACGGCGCTCCGGTCTCCGTATGGAAGCCGTCCTTGAAGGGATCGAAGTAGTGCTGCAGCGGCTCGATCCCGTAATTGCCGTCGCCCACGCCGTACTGGCTGGATGAGCACGGCTGCATCCATCGCTGCGGATCGAGCTCGGCGGTAAGCTTCAAGATGTCTTTCTCGAAGAACGGGCCAATGGGGAACTCGTTGCGCTCGCACCAGAGGGCGATCGAGGGATGCTGGCGGAAACGCAGCAGCGTGTCCCGCTCGTTGGCAAGGAACATCGCGGCATCGAGTGGGTAATTCACGGTGTCGTCGAGCCAGAAGTCGTTCCACACCAGAATGCCATACTTGTCGCACAGGGCATAGAACTGCTCCTGGGTCGTCTGCCCGCACCAGTTGCGGATCATGGTAAAGCCGGCCTCATGGTGCAGCTTGATCTGCGCCTCAAGCCGGGGCAGTGGACTGCGCTTCAGGGCTTCGTCCATACCCCAGTTACCGCCGCGCATCATGATCGGCACGCCATTGACACTCATCTTCAGCGTGCTGTCCTTATCCGTGATCCCATAGGTAATTGTCCGGACGCCGAAATTGACCGTCTGCGAATCGCTCGGCTCGTCTGCGACGGTAAAGGTCAGGGGCATAGAGTAAATCTTCTGCGCGCCATACCCATTGGGCCACCAGAGATCGGGATGTGCGAGATGCAGCTCGGGAACTGTATTCGCAGTCAAGGTCACCATAGACGAATCGTTTGCAGGGACGGTCACTGTCCGGCTGAACTTGTGTCCGGCGATAGTGCCCTGCAGCGTCCCTATCTGAGGCTGGCCTGTGACATTCTTCAATTCCACCTGCAGCGTGAGGTCCACGGAATCGCTTGCGGTTGTAACCGTCGAGTTGGTGACATACGGATTTCGGATGACGACAGAACCAGTTGCGGAGAGAGTGACGTCCTGCCAGATCCCCATGTCCCGGTCATGGATCGTGGGAATCCAGTCCCAGCCCTCCGCGCAGAAGAACGTGGGCGCGTCGCCCTCCATGTTGCCCCCGTTCGGCCCATAGTTATTGGCGAGCGTCTGCAGCACCGGATTCGACGGATTGCTGGAGCCTCCGCTGTGGTGGGCCGGTGCGATGATTTGGACTGCGAGCATGTTATTGCCGCCTGCATCGATCTCGGAGGTTATGTCGAAGATGCCGCGTATGAATGCGCCTTCAATCCTGCCGATATCCTTGCCGTTTACCCAGACATCCGCTTTATGGTTGATGCCCTGAAAGTTCAGCCAGACATGCCGTCCGACAAAGGCCTTCGGAAGTGTGAACGATTTGCGATACCAGTATGATATTTGGCAGAGGCTGTCCGGGATCTGCAGGTTGTTCATGCCATAGAGCGGCTCCGGATAAACGCCATTATCCACCAGAGTCGTCAGCACAGTGCCCGGCACGGTTGCCGCATACCAGGAGCGAGCATCATATTGGAGACCTGATATCGCTGCCCCGTCGCCGCTCACCTTCGCCGTATCTTGCAGCCGCCATCCCTGGTTGAGCAGGATCGGTTGCGGGAGGTTTTCGGCTAAGGCGGTAGTGTTCAAGATCGCCAGCAAGGCCGCGCAGGGCAGCAATGGACGGAGACGATAAAGGGTATGAAGGCCGGCGGCGAACGTCATTGTTGATGGTCCTTGTCGGAAGGATGTTGTAAATGTTATCGATAACATAATATCAGGGCGAGGGCGGAGTGTCAAGCTGCGGGACACGGGGGCAATCCCGGCAGTAATTTCCGTATCCGTGTCGAAACCTACCTTCGATTTAGACCGGCGATCTTTTGAGGAGAAGTTATGGCAAAAACATACCGTCTGGGAGTTGCGTCCATGGTCCACGACCATGTTTGGGGTGAACTCAGTCACTGGGCAAAGCAGCCGAATGTGGAGATTGTGGCGGCGGGAGATATCAATCAGGACCTAAGAGACAGAGTCGCCCGCGAGTTCGGTGTCAAGAATCTCTATAACAGCTGGCAGGAGATGATTGCGAGCGAGGAACTGGATATCGTGCAGGCGGCGAGCGAGAACAGCGTCTGCGCCGATATTGTTGAGGCATGCGCGGCGAAGGGCATTCATGTGATCAGCGAAAAGCCGATGGCGGCGACACTGGCTCAGGCTGATCGCATGCTCAAGGCGGCTACTGACGCCGGTATCCTGCTGATGATCAACTGGCCCACCGCATGGTCTCCCGCGATCCAGGAGTGGGAGCGTCTGCTGGCATCAGGAGCGATCGGTGAGATCACCTATTTGAAGTACCGCTCGGCGCACAACGGGCCGAAGGAGATCGGCTGCGATCCGCACTTTGTGGAGTGGCTTTACGATGCCGAAAAGAACGGCGCGGGCGCTTTCATGGATTACTGCTGCTATTCGGCGGATATGAACGCGCGGTTCCTGGGAGTGCCGTCGTCCGTGATGGGAATGCGTGGAACGTTCGTCAAAGACTACCCGATCCCCGACGACAACGCCATCGTGATTATGAAGTACCCGCATGCCTTCGGAGTGGCGGAGGCGTCCTGGACCCAGACGGTCGGTTACGCCGAGAGCGCGAACCCCGTCGCCTACGGTACGGGCGGCTCTCTAGCTGTCTCGGCCGGCAAGGTTGTTATTCAGCGGCCCGGCAGCAGCGATACCATCGAGCCGAAACAGCCTGAAGCTCCCCATCGCAACGCGGCCGAATACTTCCTGCATTGCCTGGAAACCGGGCAGCCCATTGAAGGGTTCTGCTCGGCCGAAGTCAGCCGCAACGCCCAGGAAATCCTGGAAGCCGGCTTGCGATCCGCCGACACAGGCCAGACGATCACGTTGCGGCCGTAGGCTCCCCTCCCCAGCCCTCCCCGAAGGAGAGGGAGTAGGGTTAGGAGAGGCGTTCGCATAACTCCTCTCTTGCCCCTCTCCTCCGGGGAGGGGAGATTTAGTAACACTTTTCAATGATGGAGTATTTCTATCCATGCTCAGTACCAACGATCTGCCCCGCAGCGCGCCCGAAGCCCAGGGGATCCCTTCTTCGGCCATCGTGGCGTTTCTCGATGCCGTTAAGGCAGGCAATGTCGGCCTGCACAGCTTGATTCTCATGCGCCATGGCAGCGTCGTCGCCAATGGCTGGTGGTATCCGTGCGAGCCCTCGGACCCACACATGTTCTTCTCGCTCAGCAAAAGCTTCACGTCGACGGCGATCGGCTTTGCCGTGGCGGAAGGCGTCATCTCTCTGGACGACCCCGTCGTCAAGTTCTTTCCGGAGGATGTTCCCGAGGAGATCAGCGAGAACCTTGCCGCAATGAAGGTGCGGCACTTGCTCTCCATGTCCACGGGAAATGCGCAGGATACGCTGCCGGTGGTCTTCCGCAATCCCGAATTCCTCAGGACATGGGTTCAGGCTTTTCTGTCTCAGCCCGTGGATCATGAACCGGGGACTCACTTCGTGTACAACAGCGGCGCGACATACATCCTGTCGGCCATCCTGCAGCGCGTAACGGGGACCAAGCTGATCGACTATCTGCAGCCGCGCCTGTTTGAACCACTCGGCATTACCGGAGCGAAGTGGGATGAATGCCCGCATGGGATCAATACCGGCGGCTGGGGTCTGGAGCTTGGAACCGAGGCCATCGCCAAGTTCGGCCAGCTCTATTTGGATGACGGTATGTGGAACGGCAAACGTATCCTGCCGGAGGGATGGGTAGCGACCGCCTCAGCAAGCCATGTCTCCAACGGTTCCGACCCGAACAATGACTGGAATCAGGGCTATGGCTTCCAGTTCTGGCGCTGTCGTCACAATGCCTACCGCGGCGACGGCGCTTACGGGCAGTATTGTGTGGTGATGCCGGATCAGGATGCCGTGGTAGCGATCACATCCGGCTTAGGTGATATGCAGAATGTGCTGAACCTCATCTGGGATCATCTGCTTCCCGGCATGGGGCCGGAGGCGCTTCCGGAAGACGTGGAGGCTTCCACCGAACTCACTGCCAGACTCGCAAGCCTTGAGGTAGCACGGCCCGAAGGCTCGCCGTCGTCAGATACCGTCGCGAAAGTCACCGGACATCGCTACAGTTTCGACGAGAACGAAGAGGGAGTCAAATCGATCGCGTTTACATTCGCCCAGAACACGTGCGTGCTGACATTGATCGATAAGCACGGAGAGCATGCCATCACCGCCGGTCTGACCGAGTGGCTGCGAAGCCCCAAAGGCATCTCCCTCGCCGAGCCGCGACCCGCGGCCGCTGCGGCAAGCTGGGCATCCGACAATGAACTCCATCTATGGCTCTTCTTTTACCAGACGCCATTCACTCACAAGCTCAAGTTCCGATTCGAAGGCGATACGGTGGTCTTCGACCGCCAGATCAACGAGAGCTTCCGCACGACGGAATGCGCTACGTTGACGGGTCGGGTGGGGTAGGAGGCGTTCTCTCGTTAGGACCCCTCCTTGCGTCCTCCCCGAAGGGAAGGTTCGTTCTCGAACTCGAAAAGGCTTACCGTTCTTGGCCATGCGCCAAGATAGTGAAGCCTAACGCAAAGGCGAACGCGCCCTCCCTTCGGGAGGGAATAAGGGTGGGTCCTAACGAGCAAACGCCATTCGAGGATCTGAGAATTGCTTGTCCCTTGACACCCCTCCTCTTATCTGTTACTATTGTTATCGATAACATTTTGAAGCCCTTCCGCGCCTGAAAGCATCACCCATGAACTTCCGGACTCGCAGCTCCTTCTTTATATTCGCAACTGCCACGTGTTTTGCAACACTGCCGCACGGCGCATTGATGGCCGCGCCCTCCGACTACTACCGGATCACCGTGGTGGACGATTCGACAGGCCACGGCGTGCCGCTTGTCGAACTGCGGACGACGAACAATGTTCGCTACTATACGGACAGCAATGGCATTGTGGCCGTGGGCGATCCGGAGCTGATGGGGCAGGATGTCTACTTTAAGGTCAAGAGCCCGGGCTATCATACCAATGCGGACGGATTCGGCAATGCGGGCACGGCGCTGCATGTCACGGGCGGCGGCAAGGGTGTCATCAAGATCACGCGGGATAACGTGGCGGAGAGGCTGTACCGAATCACGGGGGCTGGTATCTATCGGGACAGCATCCTGACCGGCGCGGCGGTTCCGACCAAGCATCCTTTGCTCAATGGACTGGTGATGGGGCAGGATACGGTGGAGGTGACGCCGTACAAGGGCAAGCTCTACTGGTTCTTCGGCGACACAGACAAGCCGTCGTATCCGCTGGGGCAGTTCGCGACATCCGGCGCGACATCGGCGCTGCCGGGAACCGCAGGCGGGCTCGATCCTGCGCGCGGCATCAATCTGGATTATTGGACCGGCAAGGACGGCTTCAGCCGGCCGATGGTTCAGCTTTCAGACCCTAAAGGCCCGATCTGGGTGGCCGGACTGTTCGCGATGCCGGATGGAGGGCAGGAACATCTCTATACGTTCTTTGCCGAGGTCGATAAGAGCATGGCTCCCACCAGGTCGGGGCTGGCGCGGTTCAATGACGAGAAGGCTGTGTTCGAGCCTGTTCATTACTTCGACAACAAGAATGCGCTGCGTCCGGAGGGGCATCCGTTCTATGTGACTGAGAACGGAACGAAGTATATCTATTTTCAGCCGCCCAGGATGGGGGCATATCCCCTGATACGGACTATCCCTGATTTGAAGCACATCACCGATCCCACTACTTACGAAGCCTTTACATGCCTGCCTCAAGGCGCGAGCTACTCAGGCACGGATACGCCTCTTGACCGCGATGCTGCCGGACATCTCGTGTGGGGATGGAAGCGTAACACGCAGCCGCTGGGAATCGATCAGGTCAAGGAGCTGGTGTCGAAGGGGCGCATCAAGGCCGATGAGGCGCTGGCGCAGCTGCGGGATATCCAGACGGATGAGCCGGTGATGTCGCACGGCGGCTCCGTGTTCTGGAACGCGTACCGGAAGCGGTGGACACTCATTACCACGCAGGCATTTGGGAATCCGTCGTTTCTGGGCGAGGTCTGGTTTGCCGAGGCAGACACGCCTGTTGGCCCATGGGTATATGCCCGTAAGATCGCCACGCACGACCACTACACGTATTACAACCCCACGCAGCATCCGTTCTTCGACCAGAACGGCGGACGGACGATCTACTTCGAGGGCACATATACCGACACGTTCTCCGATGTCAAAGACATCACGCCGCGCTACAACTACAACCAGCTCATGTACCGGCTGGATCTGAGCGATCCTCGCCTTGCCCTTCCCGCGCCGGTTTATGCGATAGAGGCGGCGGATGGCAATATGGCGTATGCCATGCGCGAGCCGGTCGCGGATGCGGATATCTGGGCTAAGATCCGATCCATCCCGTTCTACGCCGTGCCGGCCGAAGGCAAGCATGACAATTTGATCGCCATCTATAACAACGCAACCCACCTGCAAGCGGAACGCCCATCGCCACAGTCAGAGCCGCTCTTTTTTGCGATGCCTGCTACCGCAAGCGCCTCCGAAAAGCCGGCGCCTGCCGTTGTGCCTCTCTACGAATACAAGGACGCAAACACCGGACGCCACTGGTATGCGACCGATGCTTCCGTTCCGAACGCCCAGCGTTCGCAGCAGCCTGTGTGCCGTGTCTGGAAAAATCCTTCCTCGGTGCTGGCGCTTGATGGCGAGGCGAAGGCTTTATAATAAATCCTCTGTCACTGGTTCGATAGATAGCGATTATATGTCATCATGACCGAAAATCAGGCGGCCCTCAAAATCCGCCCGATTAACATCGTCGAGGTGACCCAATGGGCGCTATCAGCATGCTGCGCGAGCTGACCTCAAGCCAGAAGAAGGCGTTTATCGCCGCTTATCTGGGCTGGATGTTGGACGCGTTCGACTTCTTTATCCTCGTCTTCGTGATCAAAGATGTCGCGAAGGACTTCCATACCACCAAAGCGGCCGTAACCGTGGCCATTACCCTGACGCTGGCATGCCGGCCGATCGGGGCGTTCTTATTTGGCATCGCCGCGGATCGTTGGGGACGCAAGCGTCCTCTGATGATCGATATCGTCCTGTATTCAGTTCTGGAGTTGCTCTCCGGTTTTTCGCCTAACCTTACGACGTTCCTCATTCTGAGGGCTCTATTCGGGGTTGCGATGGGCGGCGAATGGGGGCTGGGGGCATCGCTGGCACTTGAGAGTGTGCCGGCAAAGACTCGCGGGCTGCTCTCTGGGATCCTGCAGCAGGGGTATCCGGTGGGATACTTGCTGGCAGCCGTGCTTTTCCGGTTCATCCTGCCCGGCCTCGGCTGGCGCTGGATGTTCTTTATTGGCGTATTGCCTGCCCTGCTCTCACTCTTCATCCGGTCCCATGTGGAAGAATCGCCGGTCTGGGTAAAGGGAGAGCATACTCGCGCTAGTTTTTCTATCGGAGATGCGCTCAAGCGCAGTGGCGTGCTCTTCTGTTACCTTGTGCTGCTCATGACGACATTCAATTTCATGTCGCACGGCACGCAGGACCTCTACCCGACCTTCCTGCAGACCCAGCATCACTTCAATACGGATACCGTCAGCAATATCGCGATCATCTACAATATCGGCGCATTGATCGGCGGTATCTGCATCGGGGCTCTCTCGGAGAGGATCGGACGGAAGCGCGCCATCGTGATATGCGCCTTGCTCGGCTTGCTGGCCGTTTACCCCTGGGCGTTCTCCACAACCGCCGCGGGTCTCGCTATCGGCGCATTTATGATGCAGTTCTTTGTACAGGGCGCATGGGGCGTGATCCCCGCTCACCTGTCCGAACTCTCGCCAAATACGATGCGCGGGACCTTTACGGGGTTCGCATATCAGCTCGGCAATCTGGTCGCATCTTCGAACGCCGTAATTCAGACGTCGCTTGCCGAAAGCCGCCATGACAACTACGCATTTGCCATGGCGACGGTCATCTCCATTGTGCTCGTCTCAGTGGCCGTGGTTACCGGCTTCGGCCCCGAGGCCCGCGGGACGGACCTTGCGAAGGAGGGGTAGGGAGTCGCAGGCTCCCCTCCCCAGCCCTCCCCGAAGGAGAGGGAGTCAGAGTTAGGAAAAGTGTTCGAATGCGCTTCCTTATCCGAAACCCCCTCTCCTCCGGGGAGGGGTTTGGGGAGGGGAGCCTGCGAAGGAGGGGTAGGCTATCGCCGCCAGTCCGCGCTCTGTACGCAGACTAACCCGTCCTGAATTGCCTTTGGCTTGGCGCCGGCGCTGAAAGTCCCGATCTGCAAAGGAGCGGTCCACACGTTGTGTTCTCGATCCGCCGTATGGCCGCGTTTGGGCGCAGGCAGCGGTGAGAGGTCGCGGCCGGGGGCGGATGCATACCGCTTTCCACCGGGATCGGGAACGAGGAAATATGTCCCTTCGGTCATTGCGGTCATCTGCCCGGTCTTCACATCGGCAATGTAGAAATCGGCCACGGCGCCCTGCGTGCTGTTGTGCATGATAATGCGCACGATCACATGGCCGGAATCTCCCGGTATCCGGATCAGTTGCGTATTATCGGTGCTCAGTGATGCCTTGAAATCCTCAGATAGAGGCGCGCCTGTCGTGAGTGTTACATGCCGGCGCTCTCCATGCAGCGGAATGATCTCCAGTGACGTCGCGCTTGCATTATAGAGGGCGACCGTCGAGTTATCGAGCCAGCACCCATGGATGAGGCCATGCGGCAGATTGGCTACATCCTGCGCATTCCCGTTGAAGCCGGGCACAACAGCAGCCAACTCTTCCGTGAGCTTAAGCGCGTGCTTGCCGTCGGGAGACGGGATCAGATTCCAGAGTCCCTCCCAGCGCGCCGTGATATTGCCAGTCGCGCCGTCGCAGACGACGGCAGTGCTGGTATCTCCGGCGGACGTGAACACGACAAGGCTGCGGCTGTCTGGGTTCCAGCGCAGCTTATCCACGGTCTGGTCCTTCGTATCCGTCTGATCGCGGGTGAATAGATTGGGCAGGGCCGTCGTGCGGCGCGTGCGGGTGTCGAGCACGAACACAGAATCGCGGCGCTGGTAAGCGATCCGCCGTCCATCCGGAGAGACAGCGGGTTCGGTTTCGTCATTGTTGCCGAATGTCAGCTGCCGCTTGCCGCTGCCTCCCGGAGAGACCTCGTACAGGTGGAAGTGTGTAATCGCTTTAGAGCCGGGCGAATAGTAGCGCGCGGAGTACACGATCGAATCGGCGGCTCGCGTGGCCGGCGAGGCTGCGATCGGCAGGAACGTCGCTGCGGCAAGTGCCGCGTACGAGAGAATTTGCTTCTTCATTGTAGCCATTTACCATTGTTCGTCGCCTGCGGGAAGGCGTATTTATACAACGAAAAAGCATATCTGATGCCAATAGGCTTTTACAGCTCGATTTCTGTGCCGGGATGTCTATAATCAAGCAACGGGCCTTCAGGATAGCAGACGACGAAATACGCATTCGACATGAGTAAAACGATTTATGCAATCAATAATGATCACCGATCTACGATGTGAGCAGCGGATCGATCCGCTGGGGGTAGAGACGCCCTCGCCGAGGTTGAGCTGGCGCATTGAGGGGACGCGGCGTGGAGCGGCGCAGGCGGCGTATCGGATACAGGCGGCGTCGGCGCCGGAACTGCTTGCCGAAGGGCGCCCCGACCTCTGGGATAGCGGAGTCGCAGAGTCGTCCGTGAACCTGTTTGCGCCGTACGGGGGGCCGCAGCCGGTGTCCCGGCAGCGCTGCTGGTGGCGGGTGCAGGTTACGGACGAGATGGGCGCTGTCAGTTCCTGGAGCGCGGCCGCCGTATGGGAGATGGGACTGCTCAGCGAGGCTGACTGGATTGCAAAGTGGATCACCCGGCCGGATCGCATTTACGGGAATTGGGAAGCCGAGGTGCTGCCCGCGCCGCTGTTCCGGAAGACATTCACGGTATCGTCAGCGCCACAGCGTGCCCGGGCCTATGTCTGCGGATTAGGCTACTATGAACTCATCGTCAACGGCCGGAAGGTAGGCGATAGGGTGCTCGAACCCATCGTCACACAATACGAGCGCCATGCCGGCTACAGCACGCTCGACATCACGGATTACTTGCAGCCGGGCGAGAATGTGGTGGGCGTCCTGCTCGGGAACGGCTGGTACAACTGCCATACGCCGGATGTATGGCATTTCGATAAGGCGTCATGGCGCGATTATCCCAAGCTGCTGCTGCAGATTGAAGTTTCGGTGGGCGCCGAGCTGGTTTCGCTGGTGAGCGACTCTTCCTGGCGCGTTGCCGATAGCCCCATTACTTTCGACGGTCTACGCAACGGCGAAACGTACGATGCGCGCTTGGAGAAGCCGTGGTCGTCTGCCGGCTATGACGACGGCGCCTGGGCACACGCCGCCATCATTCCCGGTCCCGGCGGCACTCTCTTCTCCCAGCAGGCTCCTCCATGCCGCATGGTGGAACCTCTCGATGCAGTCGATCTCTGGGAGGCGAGTCCGGGCGTGTATATCTATGATTTCGGACAGAATGTGGCTGGGGTGGCGCAACTGACCGCGTCTGCGCCTGCCGGAACCGAAGTGACCCTGCGATACGGCGAGCGTCTGACCCCGGAACGCGATGTCGATCAGAAGCACATCAGCCAGTTCGTTCGCAAAGGCGATTTTCAGACGGACCGCTACACGTTCAGAGGCGAAGGCGAAGAGACATGGGAGGCGCGTTTTACCTATCATGGCTTCCAGTATGTTCAGCTGACCGGACTCCTGGGTCCATCGATCAGCTCTTTGCGGGCGAGGGTGATCAACACGGATTTCGAATGTTCCGGGACATTCGAAGCATCCAGCTCACTGTTGAATCGGCTGCAGAGGTGTACGCTGTGGTCGTATCGCGGTAACTTTGTCGGCATTCCCACGGACTGTCCCCACCGGGAGAAGAACGGTTGGACGGGAGATGCCGTGCTGGCGGTCGACACAGGCCTCTTCAATTTCAATGCCGCTGCGGCGTATGAGCACTGGATCTCGACCATCGCCGACACGCAGCGCCCCAGCGGCGAGATCCCGGGAATCGTGCCGTCGGCGGGATGGGGCTACAACTGGGGCAATGGCCCGTCGTGGGATGCCGCTATGATCCTCATCCCGTGGGCGATTTACATCTATCGCGGCGATCGTGGAATTCTGGAGGCAGGATACGATGGCATGAAGCGGTATATCACGTTCCTTCGCTCCATGACAACGGATGGAGTCGTGCGGTGGGGGCTGGGCGATTGGTGCGCGCTGACGCAAGATAAGACAGCGCCGCGCGACCTGGTGACGACCGCCTATGCATACAAATGCTCGGCCGTTATGGCACAGGCCGCCGCGACGCTCGGGCACGACGGCGATGTCGCCGTATTTGCGGAGGCGGCCGGCTTCTACCGGGAGGCCTGGCGCGCGGAGTTCCTCGGCGCGGACGGTCATGTGGCGGGCGATGAGCAGACATCGCTGGCGTGCGCCCTGTTTTACGGTTTCGTCGCAGGAGATGAATACGACGCCGTCCTGAAGCGTCTGCTGGAGGCTGTCGAGCGCGACGGCGGCAAGCCGACCTTCGGCATACACGGCGCAAAGTGGACGCTGCGCGCGCTCTCCGATGCCGGTCACACCGATGTCGCTTACCAGTTCCTGACGCAGCCCGAGTTCCCGGGCTGGGCGCACTGGCTGGAGCAGGGCGCGACAACGTTGTGGGAAGAGTGGCCCGGCGGCAGCTCCCGAAACCACATTATGTTCGGCGACATCAGCGCCTGGATGTACGAATATCTCGCCGGCATCCGTCCTGATGCGGCATATCCGGGCTTCAATCATGTGGTCATCCATCCTAACGTGATCTCCGATCTGGAATGGGTTCGCGGCGCGCATCGATCACCCTGCGGCGAGATTGTAAGCGCCTGGAAGCGATATCCGGACGGCACGCTTGCGTTCGACGTGATCGTTCCCGCGAACACGACCGCGGAGATACATTTGCCTGCTGCAAAGCTTGATCAGGTTATCGAAGGCGGCAAGCCGCTTGGCGAGGCCGATGGGCTGAAGGCGGAGACGCGAAATGGCCGGGTTGTGGTCAATGTGGGGGCGGGAGAGTATCGGTTTGGGGTGGTTCAATAACCTACGGCGTTTGCTCGTCAGGACCCCTCCTTGCGTCCTCCCCGAAGGGAAGGCGCGTTCTCGCCATCGAAAAGGCTATAGCCTCTTGACATAATGCCAAGAGGCAGAAGCCCAACGTAAAGGTGAACGCGCCCTCCCTCCGGGAGGGAATAAGGGTGGGTCCTGACGAGCAAACGTTGGCGAGTCTAGATATTGGATGTTTCAAAATGCGTTTCTATCACACACTCACCGCCTTCATCCTCCTCCTGCTTCCCATGCCCCAACGCGCCGTCTCCGCCGATCCTACCGCCGCGTACATCAAATACGATTTCGAAGGCGCTGACGCCCTGAAGGGATGGGACGTCAACCAGCCTTCCAATGTGCGGCTGGTGACTGGTCACAACGGCACGCAGTCGCTGGAGGTGGAGCGTCCGGCCCAGCCGATTCTGGGCAGCAGCGGTATTAGCATTGGTCTCCCGCTCAAAGAGCTTGCGGGCTGCGTCGTGCATTTTCAGGCTGTGGCGCGGGCCGTTGATGTCTCAACGCCACCGCATCCATGGAGCGGCATCAAGTTTATGCTGCATACGGCAGGACCGTCAGGAGACGCGTTCCCGGAGTACAACGCCACAGGATCGTTCGATTGGAAGCCGGTCGACTTTACTGCCTATATTCCGGCAGACTCCACCAAGGCCGACCTCATTCTCGGCCTGGAAGACTCGACTGGCAAGGTCGCCTTCGATGATATCCGCATTACCGTGACGCAGCGTCCACGCCCCCGTCCCGCGCATCGGCCCGCAGGCCCCACGTTTACCGGACACGATGGCATTCCTCGTCTGCGTGGCGCTATGGTCACGCCCGAGATGACGGCCGAAGACATCAAGGTCCTCGGCACGGAGTGGGGCGCGAACCATGCCCGGTGGCAGCTCACCTGGGGAGGCTTTCCCCACAGCCCCGCAGACGACGGTGACCTCGTCGCGTACGATACGTGGATCGACGGCCGCCTCAAGCACCTCGACGACATGATGCCCGCTCTCAAACAGTCCGGCATACATGTCCTCATCGACCTGCACACGCCTCCCGGCGGGCGCGACGGCCAGTCGAACTGCAAGATGTTCCAGGAGAAGCGCTTCCAGGATCACTTTCTCAAGGTCTGGGACAGGATCGCCGCCAGGTACAAAGGCAATGCGCAAATCTGGGGCTACGATCTCTGTAACGAACCCGTGCTTGGCAGCGTGCCCGATGGCCTTATGAACTGGCACGAACTCGCCACGGCCGCCGCGCGCCGCGTTCGCAAGATCGATCCCAGGCATGCCATCATCGTGGAACCCGACCCCTGGGCAGACCCCGCCGCTCTCCTCACATTCGCCCCGATCCCCGTTTCCGGCATCGTGTACAGCGTCCACATGTACATTCCTCACACGTTCACACACCAGGGAGTCTTCGCCAAGTCGCCATCGGTTCATTATCCCGGCGTTATCGACGGCGTAACCTGGGATAAGGAGCGCCTGCGCAAGACCCTGAAACCCGAAATCGACTACGCCCGCGACTACAACATCCAGATCTACATCGGCGAGTTCAGCGCCATCCGCTGGGCGCCCGATCACGATGCCGAACATTACCTCAGCGACTGCATCGACATCTTTGAAGAAAGCGGCTGGGACTGGGCGTATCACGCCTTCCGCGAATGGGACGGCTGGAGCGTCGAACACGGGGCAGACCCCGAAGACCACAAACCCGTCGTCAAGGAGACCGATCGAGAGCTACTGCTAAGGCGGTGGTTTGAGAAGAATAAAAGGAATGCTTATTAATACCATCTAAGATATGTCGAAGGCATCAATTCGTTTCTTAGCAAGGAATCTACATGTTCGTATGCGAATATTAGTGTAGCAAGCAAAAATTAAGAGCGAGGTAGTGATGCTTTGAACGCGGACGATCGTAATTTTGTGCTGCGGGTGATTAATTCTCAGCCAGGCTGGAGCGACACGCCGGCAACTCGGCGGCAATTGCTATTGCAATGGCTCGGAGTGGGTGAAGGACATGATGAGAACATTCACTTTCATATAAGCCATATGGCACTAACGAATCCTGGTAGTGCAGCGGATGAAGTTCTCGATAAATTGGAAACAGTGGAGATGTCGCGAGGCGTCAATGCTCTCGCGGCTGTGCTGGGTGCATTGACGCCAAAAATATTTGCAGATAGTGATCGTTTGTCTGGCATCATAGGACAATTGCCATCCTTGTCTTCGGCAAATGGGACGAAGAAGGAAAAATCTCTCATTTTCGATATCCCCCACAATCGCAATAATTATTTCATCGGCCGCGATCAAATTCTTATCGACCTACTTGACCGTAGCAAATCAGAGCATATGCAGGCGCTCTCCGGTCTCGGCGGCATCGGAAAGACTCAGACAGCGTTGGAATATGCATATCGATATCGTGACGAGTATAAATACCTTTTTTGGGTGCAAGGCGATTCAAGGACTAGCATTTGCTCTGGATATGAGCGGATTGCTGAACTGCTTGAATTGCCCCGAGCAGCGGTAGAGGATCCGCAATCGTATATAAAATCAACTTTGACTTGGCTGGAACAGACGAGCGATTATCTGCTGGTGATCGATAACGTGGATGTGCCTAAAGAGGTAGTGGATCTGCTGCCAAAACGACCTGCAGGTCATGTATTGATGACGAGCCGGGAACAGTATCTGGAGAGCATCGGTCTCTTTGAACCTGTGCACATAAATGATTTGCCTTCTGAAGAAGCTGTAGCATTTTTGGCGCGGCGGTCAATGTCCAACAAAGTCGAAGACTTGTCCTCTGATGAATGTACGAGTGCGGAGAAGTTAGCAAAGGAGCTTGGCTACTTGCCATTGGCATTAGAGCAGGCAGCAGCCTATATTCGTGCTAATGACATGACCTTCGAGGGCTATCTTGATGAATATAAAACATTGCAGTTAGATTTGCTCAGTGAGCAAGGACCGGTAGCTGGCGATTATCAAGATAGTGTTAGAACAACGTGGTGGAAGAGTATTGAAAGGGTGCGCAAAACGTTTCCTGCTTCGGCTGATTTGCTTACAGTTTGCGCATTTATGGCACCGGATAATATCCCATTTGAGTTTGTGATCGATGGAGCAGCAGAACTTGGTGAAAACGTGGTGGCGGCATTTGCAAATGCGCGATCGCCAATGTTAGCACTGAATGGCCTGTTGGAGCCCCTGAGCTCCTATTCTCTGATCAAACGTGACAGACAATCAAAGACGTTCCATATGCATAATATGGTGCAGGCAGTAGTACGAGTTGCGATGAGCGAGGAAGATCGAGCGCAATGGTTAGATCGAATGCTATCGGCCCTTGCGGTAATTTATCCCGGTAAGGGAGCACTTGAATGGTCTCGGTGCGAACGTCTGATAACACACTGGTTGGCTATTGCAGAACTGAAAGATGGAGAGAATTTTGTGTCTGCTGCCGCAGTATTAAACCAGGCTGGATATTATTTTTATGAGCGAGCACTTTACAGACAATCCAAGGATTTATACGAACGTTCTCTATCGATTCGCGCGCGTATTCTTGGTGGTGATCACTTGGATGTGGCTGAAAGTCTAAGTAACCTGGCGCAGCTATATACTGAGATCGGGCAATTTACCAAAGCCCTGATACTACAAGACCGTTCTTTATCAATTCGCGAGCAGGCTCTCGGTCCTGACCATCTTCATGTGGCTGAAAGCTTGAGGAAGCTTGCTGTGGTGTATCCCCTCTTAGGTAAAATTCCGGAATCTCTTTCGTTGCTTGATCGTTCTCTATCAATTCGTGAACGAATTTTTGGTCCTGACTATCTTGATGTGACTGAGAGCTTAAACGACTTGACGCAGTTGTATACTACGTTGAGGCGCTTTCCTGAAACTCTTATATTGCATGATCGTCATTTGTCAAGCAGTAAAACATCCCGCTCTCAAGCGAGTGAAGATTTGAGTAGCCTGACTGGTTTGTATAAGATATTAGGATGTTATACAGATGCCCCCAAGTTAACTAAGCGCTCACTTTATATATTTGAACGTTTTTTTTGCTCTAATCACTTCGTTGAGCTTAAAAGTTTGGTGCGGCAGATAGTATTATATTCAATTTTAGGATGCCATTCAGACTCTTTAATGATGCTGGAACGTTCTGTCTTGATTCTTAAGCGCGATTTTAGTTCTAATCATCGTCATTTGGTAGCTGAGAGTCAGGTTAGCCTGGCTGAGCTATATCTGGTTCTATGTCGTCGTTCAAAGTCCCTTACAATGCTAGGGAAGACTCTATCAATTAGCGAACGCATTTGTGGTTATAAACATCCTTGGATAGCCGTGAGCCTAGGCAGTGTGGCACTGGTGTACTTCAATCTAGGCCGCTATTCAGATGCTCTTCCGTTGTTGGATCGTTCTGTCTCGATCCTTGAGCATAATAAATCTAATGATGCTAAGATGGCTTCTATCATATTTGTATCTGCCGCCGTTCGTCATAAGCTAGGCGATGGAGAGGGGGCGCTAAAATTTATGAATCGTAGTATCGCAATCATGACTACTGTTTCGGTAGATAGACATCCTTGTTTGATTAGTTTATTGAAGGCGAAATCCGTTATTTTACGAGAACTTGGAAAGTATCGGGAAGCTGATGAAACCAATGCTGAAGCTGCTGCCGTGCAAGAGCGGTATAAGGCGTGGAAACGTAGAAATAACACCTGAGACCGCTATCACATGTTGTAACATGCAAGATTAAGCATTTCCTTGCTTATCCATGATTTCCGGTATCATGAGGCGATAATGTCGAAAAGTACAGAATTCTCAAGCAGGAGGTCACAGTGTGGCAGGGTATCTGAGCGAGGACGATCGCAAGTTCGTTCTGAGAGTGATCACCGATCAGCCGGATTGGCGAGATGGTCCGGCGCGTCGGCATCAATTGCTGGATACTTGGCTGCGCGGAGACGGGCGCTATGCAGATCGTGCTCGCACTCTGACGGGCCACATGCCGCTGAACAATCCCGATAGCGCGGTCGCCGATGTATTGTATGGTTTACTGGACGCCGAACTGGCTAGAGGCGTCAATGCGCTGGCGTTTTTGCTTGTACGGCTGACGTTTCAGTCGTTCGACGACGAAGATCGTATTAGAAAGATTGCAGTCGATATCGGAGGTCCCGCTATCGAGGCAATCCTGCCGCCTCTCTCAAATGAGAGCCGTTCGACTGCGACTCCGCAAACCCATTCTAAGCCGGCAAGCAGTACGCCCAGCGCTATTGCTCCGGACCCAATTCGCATCCTTCACCTGAGCGATCTTCACTTTACCGAAGCCACACCCTGGAAAGCGCGGCTGCAGTGGCTGATTCAGGATCTTGAGCGCGGCGATGATCTGGGGCCGGTGGGGCGCATCGACTATCTTGTCGTCTCGGGAGACTTCACTGATCGTGGCAAAGAGGCTGGGTTTACGCCTGCCGCCGAGTTTGTGATGGCGCTCCTGGCATACCTGAATCTTGGACCGGAAAGTTGCATTCTCGTGCCCGGAAACCACGACGTGGCAGAGCCGGACGATGCCTATGTGCTCAATCGCGACGTTACGAAACTCGTGCCGGGAATATGGATACAGCAGGGCAACATCTACCTAAAGCGCAATCCGGCCGTCTATCCCCTCCGTTTCGAGCCATTCAACCGCTGTTTGTTCGAGCCGGTGACCGGACGGCCGTATCCGTTGGAGGTCGCGGAACAGGGCCTTGTCCAATCCTTCTTCAAGGGCGCTTACGGCCTGCAATTTGTGGCGCTTAACTCATGCTGGGAGCTGGATGAGTTCGACCGCAAGCATTCAGGCATTTTGCCGGATGCTGTAGCTCACGCGCTCCAAAAACTCGACGCCGACGAGCGAGAAGCACTGCGCAAAGGTGATCTGGCATCTGGCGCTCCCGTTCTGCAGATTGGCGTCTGGCATCATCCCGTGACTGGCCATGAGATGATGGCCGATACCGTGTTCGTGGATAATTTGCGGCAACACGGCGTGCGTATTGGCCTTCATGGCGATGTCCACGAACTGCGCCGCGATCAGGTCGGTTACTGGCATCCCAAGAAGATGCATATCGTGGGCGTTGGGAGCTTCGGATCGCCGCATGAAGGACTGCGGGAAGCCACGCCGCGTCACTATAACCTGATCGAGATCGCCGCTGACTTTCAGACGGTCACTGTACACACCCGGCAGCAGCGCCGTGCGGACGGTCCCTGGGAAGGTTGGTATGATTGGCCGCCATCGAATGGCGGATCCGGCAGGGTATCGCAGTACACAATCTCGCTTGACATTGTGCCGGCTAACCCGGCATCGTGATGATTATCGGTATGTGTTCGGGTGTCGGGGAGCGGCGAGACGAGGCTGAGGGTGGGATACCATGACATCGTGTAACGTTGCTGCAGCGTATCTTGTTCACCCGATCATCTCTACCAACTCCGCCTCATGCTCCTCCCCAATCCCGGCCCTCCACGTATAATCCGCTCCCCGTGTCTTCGCCCACTCAATCGTATCCCTCACCGTCTCAATCAGCGGCCGGAAGCTCATTCCGACTGCGGCAGCTTTCGAGCCGTCCACTTTCCAGAAGTTGCCTTCGGTGTCTGGATCGTCGAGATACCAGGTGTTGACGGCGTTTGGATCAACGTCGTGCGCTTCCAGGAAGGCGCGGTCGATGCTAACGAACTTGGTGTCTGCGCCGGCGACATCGTAGGCAGTATTCAGAACATCGCCGACGGTTATCGGGGGCGCTACGGCATTGTAGATGCCTTCGATGCCGGCTTCCATGGCGTGCAGGGACCAGGCGGCGAGGTCGCGGGCGTCGATGAATTGCAGGGGGCTGTCGAGGGAGCCGGGTACGAGCATCTTTCCACTACGGGCGGCTCTGGCTGCGAGATAGGTGAAGCGGTCGGTGGGGTCGTAGGGACCGGCGATGATGCCGGGGCGGATGATCAGCGCGCCGCGCGAGTAGACTTCGGAGACCGCATTCTCGCAGAGGACTTTGAGGCCGCCGTACGTCTCGCCTGTCACCTCTTCGACGCCGGGATCTTCCAGCGTCTGCAATGCGCCGGTTTCATCAAGGCCGGGATTGCTGAAGTCGCTGTATACGGAAATGCTGGAAATGAAGGTGTAGTGGGGGACGGAATCCGCAAGCGCCTCGGCGGTCATTCGGGCGACGCGCGGGACGTAGGCGCTGGTGTCGAATGCGGCGTCCCAGGTGCGGCCGCGGATGGCGTCGACGGTCTTTGTGCGGTCTCCTGTCAGCCGCTCCAGATCCGGAAACAGGTCCGCTCCGGTCTTGCCGCGGTTGAACAGCGTGACCAGATGCCCTGCCTCAAGCGCCGCCTCCACATAGTGCCGCCCCACAAACGATGTGCCGCCGATGACCAGTATCCGCATAACGATTCCTCCAATGCGAGTTTACCGGTTGATCGGCGGCTTTGTCTTTGCTGTTGCCTCAAGAGGGCGAGGATCAACGTCCCAACGCATAAAACTCCCCGTCGAAACATTTCGTCGGGGAGTTTTATGGAGCCCAAGGAGCAGAACGGTTAAGCCCAGAATATATCAGGCGGCCTTTCGATAAGCGCTCTGCATCTGATATTCCGGATACTTCTTGATGATCTCCAGGACCACCTTCTCAGCCGGCGTGGCGCGTATCCAGTCGATAATGCGCTCCGTATATTGAATGACGTCGCGCCCTAGATCGTAATGCATTGCCGCCGCTAACTTACTTCCGTTTGCGGTGATCGAGTAGACTTTGTCACCATCGCGTCCCGGCGCAACATGCGCCATCTTCTCGCGAACCAGCTCGGTTACATTCTCCTGGACAGCCGGAGCATGCGGACCGAAGTGAAACGGCTCATATTCGAACTGCGGACGATTCTTGACCCCGTCCGGCATTTGATGCTGAACGATAAAAAGCGCCTTCTGGATTTGCTCGAACGTCAAAGCGTGACCCTTCGAGAGCTCCAGTATCATTAATGTCCATCCCTTGTTTGTCATTTCCCTCAACTGTCCTGGTAAGTAATGATGAGAACATATATTAATATTCTATATCTACTTTCCACGATTCACGACAGTCCTTCAATAAAATAAATTATAGCGACCGAACTTTTAATAAATTTTACCAATTAAAGACCATTTTGTGAAATTGGTGCTGAAAAAAGGCGATTGGTCTTGACACTCGCTCCGGATAAATGCAGAATAAGACCTGAGCAAGAATTGTCCGGCGGTGGTCGTTGCCGGTCGCTGAAGTTATTAACTCAGGAGCCCTGTATGCCCCAAGCCCCACTGTTCCGCGATCCCATCCATGACGGCGCTGCGGACCCCACGATTATCTGGAACCACGCCGAGAGCGCATGGTGGATCCTCTATACAAACCGTCGGGCCAATGTCGACTGTCCCGGCTTATCTTGGGCGCACGGCACCGATATCGGGATCGCCGAGAGCCGCGACGCCGGCGCGACGTGGAAGTATCGCGGCATCCTGCGCGGCTTGAACTTCGAAAATGGCCACAATACGTTCTGGGCGCCCGAGGTCCTCCGGCACGGCGGCCTGTATCACATGTATGTGAGCTATATCCGCGGTGTGCCGCAGCGCTGGGAGAACGAGCAGAGGCTGATCGTCCACATGACCAGCGAGAACCTGTGGGACTGGAAATACGAAAGCACTTTGCAGCTCAGCTCGGATAAGGTAATCGATGCTTGTATCTTCCAGTTGCCGGACGGAAATTGGCGGATGTGGTACAAGGATGAGACAAACGGCAGCGCCACATATTCCACCGATAGTGAGGAACTGTACACATGGGGGAAGCCGGTTCGAGTTATCGATGACCGGCCTCATGAAGGCCCGAATGTCTTCAAGTGGCGCGGCAGTTACTGGATGATCACGGATCCCTGGCAGGGACAGGGCGTCTATTCGTCCACGGATCTTGAGACCTGGACGAAGCGCGAGAACATCCTCAATAAGCGCGGCTCCCGAACCGATGACGGCCCCATCGGCCGGCATGCGGATGTCCTCGTGCAGGGCGACGACGCATTCATCTTCTACTTCACGCATCCTGAATGGGATACGGAACCCACAGTATGGACCTATAAGGAAAGACGCACATCCCTGCAGGCTGCGCGCCTCTCCTTGGAAAACGGCGTGATCACGTGCGACCGCGACGCCGAATTCGACCTGAATTTGCTGCCGCCTACGGGATAGAGATCATGCCTTCTCACCTGTTTGTGGGTGGGAAGGCATGGAGCGGCCGGGGATAGGCTTAAGCTGGGCTGAATGTCCACTTCTGACCGGTTGCGCCTGTGTAGGTATCGATGCTGAGATTCGCATCGTCGGCATCCGCATTGCCTACGACTGTCAGATACAGGCTCGTTGCGCACGCCGGGCTGATTCGGTATGTGCCGTCGCCGTTCGACGTGATCGCCCATTGCTGGTTTGTACCGCCGCTATAGGACCACAACTCCTGAATCGTGCCCGCCGTTGTAGAAAATGCCGTATCATCCAGGGACATCGTCGTGTTGTACTGGCCTACGATCTTGTAATATCCGGCGCCCAGGCTTGTGACGACCCATTTTCGGTTGGCGTCCCATCCGTCCTTGGCCCAGAGATGGACGCGGGTCGGGTTGGCGGTTCCGGCTCCGTCCGCATCCATGGCGCGGGAGGTCGCGCAGCCCGGCGTGAGCATGTATGTGCCGCTCGCCAGAGCCGATCCCGCGACGGGCGTCGCATGCGCTTCCGATGACTGGGAGGATGTGCCGGCGCTGTTGACTGCCGCTACTTTGTAATAGTAAGCCGTCCCATTTGTCAGTCCCGTGTTTGTGAAACTTGTGGTTGTGATGCCGGAAGCGATCGGCGTCGTTCCTTCTCCACCTGCCGTTGTGGAGCGATACAGCTTGTAGCTTGCTGCGCCAAAACTCGCGCTCCACGACACCGCGATCTGTGCATTTCCCGCAGCCGCCGTTATGCCCGTGGGAACCGGCGGAATCGTTACCGTTGCCGGAATGTCGTCCAGGCTGCCCGCGTCCGTAACGCCGATTGTGAGTGGCTTCTCCAGCTTGCGTATCGGAAATTTCAGGTTCGGATAGTACGCGCTCACGGTGCTTGAAACATAGCTCGGTTTTGTAACAGCCGAAGTATGCCAGTTATCGGTAATGAGCGTTCCCGGTCCGTAGAAGCCGTTCCATTCTAGATAGTCCAGAGTGATTCCGGAGCTGCTGCTCAGATTCGCGCTCAGCGTAAGGCGCAGCGTCGTGGTATTGATGCGCGTGGCCGCCGTGACGGATGGGCTGGAACCGGAGCCGGGATCGTTGATCCCGAAGCCGTCCAGGCGCACTCCGCTCGGGATTACGATATCGGTGCCCTTGTCGTGCTGAATCGTCAGGTCGATCTGGTTGGCCGCGCCGGCAACACGGTCGAAGCGCGTGATTCGCGGGCCGAGCTTTGGAATGGAGGAGAGGTTGTTGACGGCATATCCGTTGTCGTAGAGCCATCGGGAATAGGCGAACGCCATACGGGCCGCCGCCTGATGGTCGCCCTCAATGTCCATGTGCGACGCATCACCGCGATCGTTACAGTCGTTTATAGCGCCGAACGCCCAGTGCGCATTGTTGGCGCTGTTATTGATCTCGGTAAGCCAGGACGTTCGCACGGTATCCAGCCCGGTTCTGTTCACTCCGTTCCAGAAGCAAGGCGAGCCGTAGAAGACCGGCATCTGTGTGGAGGACAGTCCGGCCGCGGAGCGCATTTGCCCGACGAAGTTGTGATTGGCCGCCGCATAGTAGCCTGCATCAGTTCCATTCTTTTTGGAATCGTACTCGCTGTGAAAACGGATGAGCGCGACCGGCACTCCTGCCGGCGCTTGCCCGTAGACATTGGCGCGCAGGAAGTTCCATGCCGCCTGCCCGTGCGTCCCCAACGGCCATGATGCCGGGCTGGCGCTGTTCGCCCAGAGCCAGAGCCCGGAATCTCCGCCGCTGACAGTCGAATCGTATGTGGCCGTGTTACTGGCAATGGTGTAGCCGGCGGTGGGATTGGACCACTCGGACCGCAGCGCCTGTGCGCTGAAGTTTGGAATACCGGTCATGCTTTGTACCATCGGCGCAAAGATCGACCACCATCCGCCGCCGTTCGAATCGTTATTTTCGTCGGCGTTTAGAAAGTCGGCGTTCGATTGGCCCTGAAGCACAGCCATGGCATTATTCGCCGCGGCGTGAACAAGCATGTATGGTAAAGTTGCAATAACTGCAATTCCAAGTATTGATAGGCCTTGATGTCGCATTTGGAAATCTCCTTCGTGAATAGAATTAATCTGTATAGCTTTTATTGCTAGTAAACTGATATTGTTTAGTCGCGGGAATTTGAAGGATGAAAAAGCGCTTTTGCATCCTTCAGAAAAACAATTTGCAGAAAATACGTTATTTTACGTTGTCCCTCCAATGTACAGTTCTGTCGGAATGCCGACGGCTTTTGCAGGGGTGTCGCATTCTCCCGAGATACGGCTGATCAACATTTCTACTGCAGTCTTGCAAAGACGGTTCATGGGCAGATGTACCGTCGTGAGCGGTATGTCCAGATATTTGCCCTCATCAAGGCCGTCAAAACCGGCAACTGCCATGTCTTCGGGAATCCGCAGTCCCTTGCGCCGCAGGCCGAAGATAAATCCCTGCGCGATGACATCGTTCCAGCAGAGCACGGCTTGCGGACGTTCATGAGCAGGCATATCGCCAATTTCCATGCCTGCGGTCAGCCCGGCTAAGCGCGTTTCTTCACATCGCTCCATGTGCAGTGGCTGATAGGGGATATTCGCCTCCTGGCACACATCGCGGTATGCAAGATGCCGTGGCTCATCTCCGGGAGCATCCTGCCATTGGTACGAGCAGAGGTAGGCGATGCGGCGGTAACCGCGGCTAACGAGATGTTCCATCGCGAGGCGCGCTCCGGCGTACACATCGAAATATATACAGTCGCCGCCGGTCTGCAGCTGTCCGCCGATCATAACGAGTGGCAGGCCGGGAACGCTGCTGCGAAGACGGGCCGCTATACCCTCTCTGGGATCGGTCCACAGAATAACGCCGTCTATGGGCCAGCCGCGAAGCATCTCGACATGTGCCGAAGCATCCCAGTTGTGAAGGGGCGTATCCACCATCACCTGGTATCCAGCCGTAAGAGCATGACTTTCTATACTATCGATCATCTGCGCATAGAAGACGTTCTGTCTTTGCAGCCCGGATATGACGAGGCCAAGTGTGTCGGTCTTCCGGCGGCCGAGGCTTCGCGCAATGCGATTGGGGCGATACCCCAGATCTGCTGCTGCCTTGTGGACACGTTCCCGGGTCTCCGCGCCGATACGCGCCTGCGGACTGCCGTTCATGACATGTGAGACCGTACCGCGCGAAACTCTGGCAAGCCGCGCCACATCCGCAATCGAAACTGGCAAATCTCTACACCTTCTCGGTTCGATATTCTGAAAAACCGGTTGCTCAAAGTTTATCATACACCATCAGGAGAGTCAATAGGCTAAAATCCGCGAGAGCAAAGCCGTTTCCAAAAGAGAGCTTATGCAACGTTCAATAGCGGCAGTATGGTTAATGGCGTAACGGGCAGCCGCATCTACGACTGCCCATTATGCGTTATGCAGACCAATGAATATGCGCAACCCCGGACCTGGGCACGGCAATCTCATGCAGCCCGGCCGCCAGGATAATCTCCTTCTCGTAAACGGTGTCGCCGTAGCAGTCTGAGGCAGTGATCGTTCCTTGCAGCGGCTCACTGATCCGAAGTGCGAGCGACAGAGAGGCCGTTCCATTGACGAGCCATAGATCGGCGGGAAGATCTGCGCCGGCGGCTACGACGATATTGCCGTAGAACGCTATAATGCGCTCTTCGGCGGTCGACGCCACCACGGCTGGGTACATGGCTCCCGGATGAAGCGGCTCCAAACGTCCGTGCATCAGAATGTCTCGGTGCGCGCGCCAAAACCCGAGCCAGTGTTGAAGCATCCGGACGTGATCCTGGGGGATCCTGTCGAGAAGCACCGAGATCTGCGGGACAGAGAAGAGAGTGTGGATAATCTGGCGCGCGGCGTCCTCAGCGTCTTCGGTGGGATGCCACATCACCATATCGGAATGCGTGGCCGTGTCGCCGCAGATCAGCCGGATATCGAGCGAGCCGATGCGGTTGCTATGGTAATCGTTGGGGCAGTCGCCTACACGGAACATATTCCCGTATTTGCGCATAAGAGGGCCGACATAGGATTGCCGGAACTCGATCATGATGTCCGGTTTAATCGCCCGAAGCCGCTCCATAACATCCGTAAGCAGCCGGTCGACAGCCACTGGAACCGACAGAATATCCCGCCCTCCGCCGGTTTCATGCTGCTTGTCCTTGGGCAGTGAGAAACTGTCCACGAAATCCAGCTTGAAACCGTCAAGATCCCATTCACGTAGCGCCGTTTCGTAGATGTTGATGAGGTAGTCCCGCACGTCCGGGAAGCGTGGATCGAGCACGCCGAACTTCCCGGTCATTTCGACGACTTCAAGAAACTTATCTTTGAAACGTGCCCAGGAATCGCTGTATTCGCCCACAAACGGCACGGAGTACCAGAGCATGTACTTCATTCCGATATCATGAACACGCGCCACATGCGACTTCATATCCGCGATGCGCGAGGGACTGACACGCCAATCGCCGCAGTAAGCGTAGCCGCGGTCATCGTTGTCCGTCTGCCAGCCGTCGTCGACGATGACGGTTTCACAGCCAAGCCCTTTTGCGAGCCGGCACTGCTCTTCGATCCCCTCGGCAGTGACCTGCTGGTGAAAGCTGTACCATGTGGAATAGACAGGCTCCAGGGCATCGGCGGGTACAGGAGAGGGGGCGTAACCCGGAAGGCCGGCCCACCAGCGCGAGACCTGATGGAGCGCCTCATAGTATGGAATATCGCGCGTATCGACGCGAACGGCGATCTCGTACTCCGTAATCTGTGCCCATGGCTCACAAAAGAGCTTGACCCGGCAGCGTATCGTTGCGCTCTCTTCGTGCACGCCAGCCTGAAGCTTGAGCGTGTGGAGGGCATCGGAACAGGCGAATGTGAGGCTGTTATGTCCGGCGTCGTTAAAGAGACAGGTTACAGGCGCTCCCGATGTCGCCTTGCTGGCGCTATCTCCGCCCCAGTCCACCTGCAGCGCGCGCCGCCACCCCATGGTGGGAGACCAATGGCCCGGCATGTCGATGGAGGGGACATTCCATATCAAAGCGGTATCAGGCGGCGTCGCCGGCATATCGGACCTTAGCTTAAGGAGAATCTCTCCCAACCCTGGAGAGATTTCCCGGCTGGTTAACTCTGCCTGAAAGGATCCGAGATCTCCTGTCAGGGCGATCTGCCAGCCAAAGATCTGCGTTGTCGTCATAATATAGAGCTCCGGTTGCTTATCGATTGCAAACTCCGAACAGTATACTTTCACTGAGCGATTTTGGATAATCGGAGGCGCCCTTGCGCCCTTAGCATTAATGGCAGGGGCTTCTTCGCGTATGGGAATGATATTTCTTCTATATGATATAGAGGCTGGGTGTAACAGCTCTATATCGGGGATATGGTATGAAATATAGGTTGGACCTGCGCCATTGAGCATGCAAAATTAGCTTGAAATAGTGTATTGACAGCGTTGAGACTATATGATATACTCCATTTAGGCAGGCGAAGATCATCCCGATTTGAGCTGCGCATCTATTTTGATATATCATTTAGGAGAATTGAATGAAATTAAAGGGATTTACTCTTATTGAATTACTAGTTGTTATCGCAATAATCGCGATTCTCGCTGCCATCCTCTTCCCCGTCTTTGCAAAGGTGCGCGAGAAGGCCAGGCAGACAGCATGCCTCTCCAACCAGAAGCAGATCGGTCTCGCTCTCATGCAGTATGTCCAGGACAACGATGAAGTCTTTCCCTGTACGAAGACATTCCCCTGGACACCTGGAGGTCAGCCGCAAGGCATCGGGTGGGCCGGAGAACTCTATCCCTACGTCAAGAGCCGCGCCGTCTTCAAATGTCCCGACAACTCCTCCAGCTCCGCCGACTTCGTGGTCTCCTACGCCATGAACTGGGGCATGTTCCCCGCCATGACCCTCTCCAAGCTCAATGCGCCCGCCAACACCGTCTATCTGTTTGAAATCGACGACAGACTTCCCTACAACAGCGGACCCGATACCACGGCGGAAGTCCGCTCAGGATGCGGTTCGGGATTTGCAAACAACTTGACCGCGGACCAGGCGAAGTATGCGACCGGTCGGCTTCTCAACCCGGGCGCTCTGGCTGGGGATCCTTCCCTGGGCAACCCGCAGATGGAAGGGCGTCATAACGGCGGCGCGAACTACATCCTCGCCGACGGTCATGCGAAGTGGTTCCGTCCGTCTCAGGTCTCTCCCGGCTACTACGACACGTGGCCTTCGTTTGCGACGGACGAATCGTATTGTGCGAGCAATGCGACATCGTGGGCATGGTATGAGGCGTCTCATACCGGATGCAAGGACGTCGCAGCGACCTTCAGCATCTTCTAAAATCGGATATATAAAGCGGAATAGGCTGCGTGGGTATAAACGGGACCGGACGGCGATCGCCGCCCGGTCCACAGTCTTATAGTCTGCCGGATCGGAGCGTTGAAAAACCGCGTCCGAACTGGTACATTAAGTCTAACCAGGCGCGCAAAAATAGTGTGGCTTATGATAAGCCGCATCAATAAATCGCTCTGAAAAGCAAGCGACCGTAAAATGGGGATTTGATGGGAGAAACAGGCATTAAAGATCTCGCTAAACGCTCCACCCGATTGGTTCGTCCCTATACAAAAGTCGAAGAAGAGCTCCGCGAGGGAATACGCACGGGGATGTGGCCGGCCGGCACACGGCTGCCGAGCCGAGCCCCGCTGGCAAAACAATACGGCGTTGCTCTGTCTACTCTCGACCGCGCAATCATGGGGCTTGTGCGCGAGGGCATCGTCCGTGTTGACGACCGCAAAGGCACGTTTGTCGTCGATGCCGCCCAGAACGCGGCTCAGGCCGACACACTTCCTGTCGTCCAAAAGACCCTGCACACTGTTGCCGTGCTCTTCGAGCACATGTCGGGCGCCAACACGGTAGAGACAATACCGGATCCATGGTTTGCGCTCGTGCTAAAGACAATTCAAAGTGTTGCCCAGTCAAAGGGTGTCGAAACGGTCCTGCACAATCGATGCAGCGCAGATGGCGATCTAAGGCCGTTATCGGATTCCCTGCGGGAATGCGTGGACCAAGAGGCGGATTTCATCGTCATCCTGGGAATGCATGGAATACACGGAACGAGCAGCAACGAAAGCGAACGCATCGCTTCCGGCGCCATGGAACTGCTATATTGGTACAATCAGGAACAGCTTCCGGTTGTCTGTATTACATCGCGCGCTCTGCGGCAGCCTATCCCGCATGTGTTCTACGATCTGTACTATGAAGGGTATCGCGCTGCGGAATACATGCTCAACCAGGGTTACAAGCGCATCGTGTTTTTCCGAACCACCGACGAGGAATGGGTAGAAGAGCGTATTGCAGGCTGCCGGCAGGCAATTGCGGATTTCCGGCCGTCAGGCGACAATCTTTTCTCGGTTTTTCCGGTTCAGCCCCTGCCAGGCAGCAAAGAGGCTCGCGGTGTCGATGGCGCTGAAAAGTGCGCCTACGAGCTTCTTTCCAATGCAGAGATCATGAAGCCTGGCCTGGCAATCATCGCGGCCAACGACGATATGGCGTTTGGCATTATTAAAGCCCGCCTGTCTTCGGATCCGTTTCCCGGCATGACCTTTGGGCTGGTATCCTTTGACGACCAGGAGAGAGCAAATATGATCTCCCTATCGTCGTTTCGCCCGCCCCTGGAAGCGATGGCGAAAGAAGCCGTTGCGATGGGAATCAAAATGGCCAATGGAGAACCGACAGGCCTTCAGCTAAGGCTGCCGTCAACCCTGTCCGAAAGAAGCTCTTCAAGACCTTATGTGGGGTAGGGCAGGGAGCCCCCCATCCCCATCCTGGGGGCGTTTGCTCGTTAAGACCCCTCCTTGCGTCCTCCCCGAAGGGAAGGGTCGTTCTCGATATCGCACGGCTTGCACCGCTTGGCGCATGGTCAAGAGACAGAACGTAAATCGCGGGACGGGACGACCCTTCCCTTCGGGGAGGACGCGAGGAGGGGATCCTAACGAGCAAACGAGCTTGTCTTTTGGTGGCGTCTTCCTTCCCCCTACAAATACTCCCCTGCACAACGTAGCGCCGGAGCGATCTCGGGCGCATTCACCTGCAGCATCTCCCGGTGCATAGCGCGTGACGCCTCGGAATAGGGCAGCCATGGATATGCTATCAGGGCATGCGCCAGCAGGCGCGGATCCTCTAAAGCGATGGCATCTCCCAGCATCGTCTGATGAGCCGCAAGGCCGGCGATCAAACCCTGGCAAACGGCAGGAATGGATAGTCCGGGCACTCCGGAGATGCCTTCTTTGTCGAGATGCTGCGAATACTCGATGACTGTCCGGTCGTCGAAGCCTACGACAGTCCCCCGATTGGGGCGGCTTGTAACGATCTTTACCCTCTCAACACCTGCGATCCCACGCAGCACGCGGATAAAGATATCGTCCTCAATGAGGCCGAATACGGAGCCGTCTCGATCCGCCCCGGTCCAGAACTCGCTATCCCTCATATCCTTCAGACGTCCCGCAAATTCCGCGTCAGCCGCCTGCCGGTCCTTGCGCATCGCCGCCACTTGATCGTCAAGCGTTTCACCCACCTTCGGCTGCTGCTGCGCTTGAAACTCCTTCACGGCCTTATCGTAATGCAGATGCTGCATCCCGTCGCCTTCGGTGGAAAAGACCAGGACGCCGAGGTTTCTATAGACATCGATCAGGCTTGTGACACTTGCCGGGATCATCGTTTGGAAAAAGCCGTTCCAGCGATCCTGGAGCGGACACATCTTCCATTCGCCCTCGATGCTTCTGTCAATACTCTTGAAGACGTCCTCGCCCTGGACCGTTCCGCGCAGGATGAAGCTCAGATGATTGATACCCGCGACATCGACATCGATCGTTGTGTCCTGGATATCCGTGCCCAGGATCCGGGAGATATCCCACTGATGGTTGGTAAAGCCGGCGCAAACACCCAGCGCCTTGATCTTCGTATGGTTATTGACCATGCCGCTGAATACGGCCACCGGGTTTACGAAGTCGATCAGCCAGGCGTCGGGGCAGAGCTCCTCCATGGCGCGGGCGATCCGCAGGATGGTCGGACCGGCTTTCAAGGCATGCATTGCACCGTTCGGAGAGACGTTGTCCGAAGAGATGAAACCATGCCGCCAGCTGACCTCCGCGCCCAGGATAGCACTCCGTTGTGATCCGGCCTGGAAAATGACGCCCACGGCATCGGAGCCGTCAAGCGCCTCCTCCAGACTGCCGGCCACATGGATACGGCAGTTCAAATGGGCGTATTCCGGGGTCCGCTTGAGCATTTCCGCCATGACGCATGCCCGGGAGGAGTCCAGATCGAAGAGGCAAATTTCGCCGCCGTCGAAGACACGGGGATCGCGCATGGCCCCACGCAATATGCCCAGTAAGCGGTGCGCGCCCCCGCCGATGAAGGTCGATTTCATTGTTTTACTCTTTTGTGGGAGCTATCGATACGCTCGACTGCAGGCGGGCGATCGCTTCCTGTTTTTGCTGGTCGGTCAGGTTCGGGGCGTTTTGTATCGCCTTGATATTCTGCTCGGCAGCCGGTGATAGAGTCATCTTGGGCGGCGTCCTGGAACTGGCCGGGAGTGCCGGCGGCGGGGTGTTGTTGCAGGCCGTTAAAACCAGAGCGAGTGAACACACTACCGCCGATCTGACCGCTTTGTTTTTCACTGACATATCGATTCCATTCTGCTTTCCAATTTACTGAGCTGCTGAGCGCGCCGGTCGATGCGGTAACTCAGGGGCATCAAGTCTCCCACTTGATGCTCTGTCGAGTTCACATGGAGCATGCTGCCGTTGGAGTAGCGAGTTACATGAACTCCCGGGGCCGGCTCCCATCTGCCATCGATATCCGCCCGTCCCAATAACGAGAGCACTCCTGTTTCCCCGTAGAACACGTGATACGCTTCAGCGATGGCATCCATCTGCCTGCAGTATTCCTCAATCCCAAACTCCGGACTTGGTCTGGCGCACACTTCCGCCTGGGGGCTGAGGCCGTAATCAAGGAGAGTGAGCAGCGAGGATTCCGGCCTGCTCCCTGCCTGGCTGCAGCAGTTGATGCTGCCGTGAAGAACGATCGGAATGAGAGGGATAGATCTGTCCAAGAAGAAACGGCCGGCTTCGGTGGCTCGATGCCATGCGCCGGGGTTCTCATAGATCCAGTAGTAGCCGTCGATGACGTCGAAGTAAGCTCCGAAGGGATACTCCGTGGATACGCTGCCGAATGTGTCGTTCGCGAAGCGGAACATCTCACGGACCTTATCCATAAAAGCGGACCTTAAAGCCAGGGGATGATCCGGCGAATAGCAGAGCATCGAGCTTCCGATGGCGTCGATATGTTCGTGTCCGTGCAGGCCCATATCGTGGAGGATCGGCATGTCGCGTTTGACATGCTTATCTACATAGACGGCAGGACAGATCTGGTGACACTGCCCGCCGCTCCAGATGACGCTCTCCCAGTATTCTCCGCTGCGATGCCGTATTAAATCCTGCGTGTTGTGTTCCGGAGAGCATGTGTACGAAGCGCCGAAGTAGTCGTGCGCGGCCAGCACGATGTCGTTTTCCCGGCACCACTCCGCCAGCGACCGCATCGCCTCTTCGCCGCCCAGGCGTTCGTCGACCGGGAACCTTGTGGGACACATGCCGTCATGGCCGTCCCGGCACCAGCCCACCAGAACGACATTAAGCTTCTTCATGCCACGGTTCAGGCATTGCTGAAGGATTTCCCGGGCATCATCGAAGCTGCAGGTGACATGGTATTTGCCCTTGCCGGCGGCCTCGGGTTCTTTATACGCCATGAAGATCTTCAGGAAGAACCGGTCCAGATACTCGATCGTTTCCGGTCTTGTGAGAGCCTTCTCCTGCCACGGCTGCATTCCGCGTTCCGCGCGATAGAAAGCGCGCGCCTCCGTTCCGCAGAAGACATATCCCATGCCGCCTTCATAGTCTGCCGGCGCGAATGAGTACCGGACTTCGCGATTTCCGGCAATACGTTCATCTTCCTGCTGCCATCGGTAAACGATCTCCGGATGGACGCTGTTGGATTGTTCTCTCTCCCAGTGCACTCGGCATACCAGTTTGGCGTCAAGCTCCCCGGCCGAAACCAGGCCGCAAAGGGTTCCATGCGCGCGGGTGATCCCAAAGACCGGCATGTTGCAATTGTTATCCCACTGGTCGTTGCTGCTATAGATCGTCTGGCGGACTTCGCGGGGATAAGTCTTGTCATAAAACGTCTGGATGCCCGACCAGTTAGGCAGGGTGAGATATCCATCTTCGCCGCTCTTTGCCGCGCCGAAATCCGGCAGGATCTCAAGAGTGAGCAGCCGATAGAGATGCGGCAGCCCTTCCGATATGCTGCTCTCATCAATCGCCGTCGTAAACCCCGTGCCGTCCGAGCGCAAGCTGAGCATGAGATCGAATTGTATCTCAACGGGTTCAATAGCAATATGCAGAACCACAGACCATTGGCCAGATTGCTCTGCCGTTACGATGCTGGCGCTGGATAGGGAAGGTGTGCCGGCTGTGCCGTACGAGTAGGCGTTGTAGTTTGGAATGGAAACTTGTGTAGGCCGCGGATGCTGCCTGTCATAGTAGTGCGCAATCGCAATAGGCCCATTCGATTGCCAGCTGCCGCTGAAACATTCGAATGTCACGCCCCCTGTCTCTGAAATTCTAAGCTGCGCATCGGCCGCGGTTAATACGGTCCTGTTGAACGTCATGGTCATTCGAATTCCTGACTGATTGCATCGGCGCCTCTACGCTTTAAGCAGCCGTCCATCAAACCGTCGCCGGGTGGGCACGGATATCGCTTTCACTGCCGCAAGTTCCAGTCGAGCGCCGGCTCCGGCAATGCACAGGCTTTCCAGTCTAAGCTCCTGATTGCCTACAAGGATGGGCACGATTTTTATCCTATGAATACGGTTCGGATCCAGGTTCGTGGCCAGAACCGCGACAAGGTGGGCGTTGCCGCCGACATAGCCGGCCGAACCGGCTGCGTCGATTAACTTATCTACGGCCGCTTTGCCGGCTTCACGGCGGTCGATGAGGACTCTGAAGGAGCCGGACTGAAGGGTGGATTCGCCGAACACCATGACCGTGCTGCCGATAAAGTCGGCGGTAAGCGTTCCCGCATGGCCCTTGCCGGAATTATTGACAATGACTTCGCTGTCGAACCAGCGGCTCATCAGCATATCGTAGTGCGCGGAAGTCGTATTGGGGCTGCCGGTCTGCCAGCCGAATGGGAGAGGACTCAGAGCCGACAACGGCATTCTTAGCGGCTTCAAGTAGGTTTCGGCATACAGCACTTTTGAGGGCGCCGCGCAGACGATCTCGCTGCGGACAGCATCCTTGAATCCCCGCCAGGCGGCCTCGGCGTAAAGAGCATAACCGCTGTCGCCGGGATGCGTATTGTCGGGATCGAAAGGCCAGAGTTCCTCAGCAGTTGTGCGGCCGAGCCGGAGATGTTCCTGAATGTGGACGATCGCATCTCCGATAGCGGTGTTGTAGGCTTTTGAAATCGCCAGGTGAGCATCTCGCCTGCGCATGTCTCGCGTATGCCCCTGCTCCGCCATGCCTCTGGAGGGAAAGATTACTTGAACTACGGGAGCATGCGCATCCAGAATGCATCTGCGGACGAGCGCTTCATAGGAGGCCATCGTTTCCGGATCATCGGAATACATGCCGTCGTTGAGAGAAAAGTCCAGAAAAACAAGATCGGGATGACGGCCCAAAACGTCGCGCTCGAAGCGGAATGCGCCAAGCTGGGATGTGGTGCCACCGATCGAGGCATCCGAGAACTTAAAGTGCGCCTGCGGATATTCCGCTTCCAGGCAACGGGCAATATTGCCTCGATACGAGGTCAACTGCGGATCGCTGCTGTTCGCTCCCCAGGTTAAGGAAGCGCCAAAGAACACGACATTCAAGACGGCGCCTGCCTTAGCGCGAATATCGAATTCGGCGAAGCTCGAAGATTGGAGCGTCATAGTCGCACACATTCCTTATTTTGAACGCTGCCTGAGATACCTGGTTAACTATATCATATAGAATTTGGTCGTATGGCATTATATATCATCGCCGGGTTTATTTCAAGCTCTTCGGAAATAATTCCTGAGATAGAAATATCTTGACAAAATTGCGCTTATGCCTCAATATCATATAGTCATGGCGAGGTGAGACCACCGCCACAACGGAATTCCATACGGAGCAGCCTGATTGCTCCAGGGCAGAGGGTAAACGAAGCGATGAACGTTATCAACGCAGCCGGTTTGTGTTTGGGGTTAGCCGCGGTTTTGGGTGGAGCGCTTGCTCCGAAGGAGGCTCATGCGCAGACAAAGCTTGTCTTTGCGCACTACATGGTCTGTTTTCCAACCTACAATGACGGTGTTGCAGGCTACGAACGCGATATAAAGGACGCCCAGAAGTATGGCATTGATGGGTTCGCTCTCAACTGCGGAGAGTGGAACGACTTCTATCAGAAGAACGTTGCCCAAATGTTCGAGGCCGCGGAGCATCTTCACACCGGGTTCAAGCTGTTTTTCTCCGCCGATATGAGCGGCTTGAAGGCTCCGGAAATACTCGCCATGATGCAGAAGTATTCCGGTAATCCCTATTATTTCAAGTACAAGGGGCGTCCGGTTCTCTCTACCTTCAGCGGCCAGGCTCAGACCGGCAGCATGGGAAGGGCGAATGCGGCATGGTGGAAAGATAATGTCTTGAATCCTCTCAAGACTTCAAAGGTCGATGTCTATTTCCTGCCTTACTTCTACCCCGATCCCATATCGGAGATGCCCGGCAAGGACCGAATCAAGGCGAACCTCAACGGCAAGGTGGAGCACGACGATGGAACCGGCTACACCGGATGGTGGGGAGATGTCGCCGACGGCATGTTCTTCTTTGGCGCTACCGGCATGCCTTCCTATGATAGTTCACCTTCCTTACTGAAGGCATCCGAGGACTATGCGGATGTCATGCATGCGAACGGCAAAGAGTTCATGGGGGCGGTTTCTCCTCAGTATTGGGGGCGCGTTCAAACAAACGGACGGCGGTACTTCGAGTACGAAGGCCCTATCGGGCTGAAAGCGCAGTGGGAATCGATCATTCAAAAGCAGCATCCTGAGTGGATCGAAATGGTCACCTGGAACGACTTCAACGAATCCTACATCAGTCCGATCGACGATGCCTACAAGCACTGGCCGAATTTCACCAGCGCCGGTCCGGGCTACTATCACTCGCATGAAGGTTTAGCGGAGCTGAACGCTTACTACATCGATTGGTACAAGCACTACTCGCCCAAACATGCGCCGCCGTTCCCGGGCAAGACCGACAATATGTTCTGGGCTTACCGGACCACGCCGATGGATGCGCCGGGCGTCGATGACCAGTATGGAAAAGTAACCCTGTTTCATGGTCCGGCAGCCGATACGATCTATTTCGTCGCAATGCTGAAGTCGCCGGCAACTCTCAAAGTGACCAGCGGATCAAAGGTGACATCGATTGAGGTTCCCGCCGGTATTTCGCCGGTGCGCGTTCCGTTCAATGTTGGGAAGCAAACCTTCGAACTGATCCGTGGCGGCAAGACGATTGTGACGGCGTCGGGTGAGGATGTCGTGGAGAAGTTCGTCTCAGAAGGCAAAAATGTCTACAACTTCTGGTACTCCTCCGGCAGCGCTCGCGGTTGATGCGGGATAGAGAGAAACGAGATTATGAACGTTATCAAGATGACCGGTTTGTTTTTGGGGTTAGCCGCGGTATTGGGTTGCGCGCTTGCTCCAAAGGAGGCTCATGCGCAGACGAAGCTTGTCTTTGCGCACTACACGGTCTGTTTTCCAACCTACAACGACGGTGTTGCAGGCTATGAACGCGATATCAAGGATGCCCAGAAGTACGGCATCGACGGGTTCGCCCTCAACTGCGGAGAGTGGAACGACTTCTACCAGAAGAATACCGCTGACATGTTTACCGCCGCGGAGCATCTTCACACAGGCTTCAAGTTGTTTCTTTCTGCTGATATGAGTGATTTGAAGGCTCCGGAAATACTCGCCATGATGCAGAAGTATTCCGGCAATCCGTATTACTTCAAGTACAAAGGGCGTCCGGTTCTCTCGACATTCAACGGTCAATCACAGACCGGCAGCATGGGAAGGGCCAATGCGGCGTGGTGGAAAGATAAAGTTATCGATCCGCTCAAAACCTCAAATATTGATGTCTATTTTCTGCCTTACTTCTATACAGATCCGATAGAGGAAACGCCCACGAAGGCCCAAATCAAGTCGAACCTGAACGGCAAGGTGGAGCATAGCGATGGAACGAGCTACACCGGCTGGTGGGGGGATGTCGCCGGAGGCATGTTCTATTTCGGAGCTGTCGGGGTTCCCTCATATGACGGCTCGCCGTCCTTGCTGACCTCGGCAGAGGCATACGCGGACGTCATGCATGAGAACGGGAAGCAGTTTATGGGGTCGATTTCCCCGCAGTACTGGGGGCGTGTTCAGACAAACGGGCGGCGGTACTTCGAATATGAAGGCCCTATCGGATTGAAAGCGCAGTGGGAATCGATCATTCAGAAGCAGCATCCGGAATGGGTTGAGATTGTTACCTGGAATGACTTCAATGAAACCTACATCAGTCCGATCGACGATGCCTACAAGCACTGGCCGAATTTCACCAGCGCCGGTCCGGGCTACTATCACTCGCATGAAGGTTTAGCGGCGCTGAACGCTTACTACATCGATTGGTACAAGCACTACTCGCCCAAACATGCGCCGCCGTTTCCAGGCAAGACCGACAATATGTTCTGGGCTTACCGGACCACGCCGATGGATGCGCCGGGCGTCGACGACCAGTACGGCAAGGTGACTCTGTTTCACGGTCCGGCAGCCGACGCCATCTATTTCGTCATGATGCTGAAATCGCCGGCAACTCTCAAAGTGACCAGCGGCTCAAAGGTGACATCGGTCGATGTTCCGGCTGGGACATCTCCCGTAAGGATTCCGTTCAGCATTGGCAAGCAGACTTTCGAGCTGATACGGGACGGAAAGACGATTGTGACGGCAGAGGGCGAGGATGTCGTGGAGAAGTACGTGGTGGACGGCAAGAACATCTATAACTTCTGGTACACCTCCGGATCCGCCCGCGGTTGATGCGGGACAAAGGTTAAACGAAACTATGAACGTTCTTAAGATGGCCGGCGTGTTTTTAGGATTAGCCGCCGTGTTGGGCTGCGCACTTGCTCCGAAGGAGGCTCATGCGCAGACGAAGCTTGTCTTTGCGCACTACATGGTCTGTTTTCCAACCTACAATGACGGTGTTGCAGGCTATGAACGCGATATCAAGGATGCCCAGAAGTACGGCATCGACGGGTTCGCGCTCAATTGCGGAGACTGGAACGACTTCTATCAGAAGAATGTCGCCGACATGTTTGCCGCTGCGGAGCATCTTCACACCGGGTTCAAGCTTTTCTTGTCCGCCGACATGAGTGGATTGAAGGCGGACCAAATACTCGACATGATGCGGAAGTACGCCAAAAGTCCGAATTATTACAAGTTCAAGGGGCGCCCGTTTCTCTCGACGTTTAGCGGCCAGTCGCAGACCGGCAAGATGGGAAGGGCAAACCTGGCGTGGTGGAAGGATAATGTCTTGAGTCCTCTCAAGTCTTCAGGAATCGATGCCTATTTGATTCCTTCCTTCTATACCGATCCCATAGCGGAAACTCCTGACAAGTCCCTGCTTAAGGCCAATATAAATGGCACGGTGGAAGGCAGCGACGGGACGCGCTATAAAGGATGGTGGGGAGAAGCCGCCGGCGGATTGTTTTGTTTTGGCGCTACCGGCATACCTACGTATGATGGATCACCTTCCCTTCTGAAGTTCTCCGAGGGCTACGCGGAAGTCACTCATGAGAACGGCAAGGAGTTCATGGGGGCGGTTTGCCCGCAATACTGGGGCCGTGTTCAGAGGGGCGAGCGGCGGTACTTCGAATACGAAGGTCCGATAGGATTGAAAGCGCAGTGGGATTCGATCATCCAGAAGCAGCATCCTGAGTGGATCGAAATGGTCACCTGGAACGACTTCAACGAATCCTATATCAGTCCGATCGACGATCCTTACAAGTACTGGCCGCACTTTGATGATGTCGGTCTCGGATACTATCCCTCACATGCCGGGCTGGACGCGCTTAACGCCTACTACATCGACTGGTATAAGCACTATCCGGCCAACCATCCGCCGCCGCTTCCAGGGAAGACCGACAATCTATTCTGGGCATATCGCACTACGCCTCTGGCTGCGCCGGGCGCTGACGATCCCTATGGCAAGGTAACCGCGTTTCATGGCCCCGCCGCCGACAACCTCTACTTCTTAGCGATGCTGAAGTCGCCGGCGATTCTCAAAGTGACAAGCGGATCAAAGGTGACGACCACGAATATTGCCGGCGGGACATCTCCGGTGAGAGTTCCGTTCAGTGTTGGGAAACAGACTTTCGAGCTGATCAGGAACGGAAAGACGATCATCAAGGCATCGGGTGACGATATCGTAGAGAAGTATATTGTAAACGGCAAAAACGTCTACAATCTCTGGTACACCTCGGGTGTTGCTCGCAGTTGATACGCCTCACCGCCCTTTCTATATCATATAGAAAGGGCGGGGTTAGGCAGAGAATCGGCTCTCATCCCAGAAAACCGTTAATTTACTCCCTTGAAGATGCAATATCAGCTTTAAATACTGTATTGACAGCTTTGAGACTATATGATATACTTGGTTCAGTCAGGTAAACTTCGCGCCTCCTTAAAAGCGGCGCATCTATTTTGATACGTTATTGAGGAGTATAGAATGAAGTCCAAAGGATTTACTCTCATCGAATTACTAGTAGTTATCGCAATCATAGCGATTCTCGCTGCCATCCTGTTCCCCGTCTTCGCAAAGGTGCGCGAGAAGGCAAGACAGACAGCCTGCCTCTCCAATCAGAAGCAGATCGGCCTCGCCCTCATGCAGTATGTGCAGGATAACGATGAAGTCTTCCCCTGCACCAAGACATTCCCCTGGACACCCGGTGGGCAGCCGCAAGGCATCGGATGGGCCGGAGAACTCTATCCCTACGTCAAGAGCCGCGCCGTCTTCAAATGTCCCGACAACTCGTCCAGCTCCGCCGACTTCGTGGTCTCCTACGCCATGAACTGGGGCATGTTCCCTGCCATGACCCTCTCCAAGCTCAATGCGCCGGCCAACACCGTCTATCTGTTTGAAATCGACGATAGACTTCCCTACAACAGCGGCCCGGATACCACGGCGGAAGTCCGTTCAGGATGCGGTTCTGGCTTTGCAAACAACTTGACCGCTGACCAGGCCAAGTATGCGACCGGTCGGCTGCTCAACCCGGGCGCTCTGGCTGGAGATCCTTCCCTGGGCAACCCTCAGATGGAAGGGCGTCATAACGGCGGCGCGAACTACATCCTCGCGGACGGTCATGCGAAGTGGTTCCGTCCGTCTCAAGTCTCTCCCGGCTACTACGACACGTGGCCTTCGTTTGCCACGGACGAATCGTACTGCGCGAGCAATGCGACATCGTGGGCATGGTATGAGGCGTCTCACACCGGATGCAAGGACGTCGCAGCGACGTTCAGTATTTTCTAAAATCGCAACCGGGACAGGCTGCTAGATATCACGCTTGCTTCCCGGGAATGCCAATTCCCGTGGAGTTAAAACTCCCGGCTACATAATGCAAAACCTGCTAGTCGGGCCGAAGGCACCCTTCCTAGGGGCGACTGAAGCAGGTTGAAGAGGGAATGCATTCGGAAACGTTCTCTGTTCTTCAGTGCGCTTTAGCGTACTTTGCATGGTGTAGCCGGCAACTTTAGTTGCACGGTCCAAGCTTAAGTCTATTACTGGTGACAATATCCTATTGCTACAAATGCAATATAATTGCTCAGGCATTTCGGACAACCAAAGGAGGATCTACATGTATCGATTACGCAGGATGATTCAGATCTTAACGGTCTGTTTTCTCCTCTTCGGCGGGTTAGCAGACCGATCGGCCCAGGCTCAGACAAAGCTTGTCTTTGCCCATTATATGGTGTGTTTCCCTGACTACGCCAACGGTGTCGCCGGTTACAAGCAGGATATTATCGATGCCCAGAACTACGGTATCGACGGCTTCGTACTGAATTGCGGCGCGTGGGATGCCACCTATCAGGCCAATGTGGCGAACATGTTTACGGCGGCGGCGCAGCTCAATACGGGGTTCAAGCTCTTCTTCTCCGCAGATATGAGTGGTCTCACCGCCTCACAGATCCTCAATATGATGTCGACCTATGCCGGCAACGCGTATTACTTCAAATACAACAGCCGGCCGGTTCTTTCTACATTTGCCGGGGAAAGAATGGCGGGCGGTTACGGAAGCGCCAACGCTACATGGTGGCTGAATAACGTTATCACTCCGCTCAAGACATCAGGCATAAACGTATACTTCGTGCCCTTCTTCTACACGGACAACTACCAGACTACGGCAGCCGAGCTCCAGGCCAACTACAACGGCACGGCGCACGACATGAGCGGAAACCCCTTCCCTGGCTGGTGGTCCCAGGTCGTCGACGGCATGTTCTACTTCGGCGGCGGAGGCCTGCCCGCCTATCTCACCAATCAGAGCCAGTCGCTTTTGAATACCGGAGAAAACTACGCGTCGGTCATGCACAATAACGGCAAGACCTACATGGCGCCCGTTTCACAGGGGTATTGGGGCAGGATTCAAGGCGGCGGGAGGATGTATTACGAGTACGAAGGGCCGATCGGCCTGCGTGCTCAGTGGACTTCGATCATTCAGAACCAGAAACCGGATTGGGTTGAGATCGTTACCTGGAACGATTTCAATGAAACATACATTTCTCCGATCTTCGACGCCTATAACATCTGGCCGTACTTCGCGGGCGCAGGACCGGGATACTACCACCCGCACGGCGGCTTCGATGCCCTTAATGCCTACTATATCGACTGGTACAAGCATTACACCCCAACTACGACACCGCCTCCGCCTGGTTATGTCGATAACATCTACTGGTCATACAGAACGTCGCCGGCCACAGCTCCCGGACAGGACGATCCCTATGGCGCAGTCACAACATTCAATGGACCGGTGGCAGACAGCATATACATTGTTACAAACCTGATTCAGCCGGCGACTCTCAGAGTTACGAGCGGAGGAGTTGTTACAAACTATAGCTTGAGCAACGGCATCTACAACACCACTGTGCCCTTCCATCTGGGCGCGCAGAAGTTCGAATTGATAGTAGGTGGCGTAACGAAGATCTCCGTGACCGGCGATCCTATCACTTCACAGTTCACCACACCGAGCGGCACTCGGCTGTACGACTTCTTCCATACGTCGGGAACAGCTCACGACTAGCCCGGATCGTTGATCCGAAATAAGCCCGAAAGCAAACGAAGGCCCCGCATCTGCCCTGGCAGGTGCGGAGCCTTTGTTGTGTTCACCCTGCAATGGTGAGGTATGCTACGTTATATAATGCGAATTGAAACTGACGAAGAAATATGGCAGCGATGGCGGAACGAGTTTCACAAGAAGCGGCCTCCGCAAGCCCGGCCAATCCATGCGATCGCCGATATTACGTTTCTGCGAACGGAGGAAGGCGGGCGCACGGGACCGGTTATCGATGGCTATCGTGGGCAGTTCCACTACGAAGGCAACGATTCTCATTTGGGCGCCGAGTATACATTCGCGTCTAATGATCCTGTGCAGCCAGGCGAGTCCACGGAGGCGCTCATCTGGTTGTTGACGCCCGAAGCGCACACCGGACATCTATATCCCGGACGTGATTTTGAGATCCGTGAAGGCCGGCAGGTCGTTGCACGTGGACGGATAACATGGGTGAGTTTTGAAAGCGAAAAAGATTCACGTTTATGAAGATCAACAAAGTCCATCACATCGCCATAATCTGCTCGGATTATGAACGCTCCAAGACGTTCTACGTCGAGAAGCTTGGCTTCAAGGTCATTCGGGAAGTTCATCGAGCGGCGCGACAGTCTTACAAGCTCGACCTTGACCTCGACGGCCATACCCAGATCGAGTTGTTCTCATTTCCCGATCCGCCGCCGCGGCCGTCCTATCCCGAGGCAAGGGGGCTGCGCCACCTGGCGTTCGAAGTTCCGGATCTGGACGCCGCCATCGATGATCTGATGTCGCAGGGGATCGCCGTCGAACCCATTCGTGTTGATGAGTTTACGGACAAGAGATGCACTTTCTTTGCCGACCCCGATGGGCTGCCGCTGGAGATCTACGAAGCCTGACAACATGTTCCAGCCGGCGCATGCTCCTGACAACAGAGGCCTGCAACCATGAATTTTGTGACGCGACTGCTTGGTAGCGATGTTAACGGGCTGCACACGGCAGCCTCTCAAGGCGATCTGCCCGAGGTCCGGCGTATTCTCGCATCGCGGGTTCCCGTGGATATACCTTGCACGAAATCCAATCTGGCCCGGATGGCGGCGAACCCGAACGGAGGCGGCTCCGGTCATGATTCCAGAGGCTGGACCGCGCTCATGTTCGCCGCCTGGGAAGGGCATACCGATGTTGCCCGTGTGCTTCTCGATGCCGGCGCGAATGCTAATGCGCGGACGTTCGTCTCTACAACCCCTCTGACACTGGCGACTCAGCGAGGCCATATGCCGGTTGTGCGCCTGCTGCTGCGCCGCGGCGCTTTCACTTCGATACCTCACTCTGCCGGAAGAACGGCAGTCATCGTCCCCGCAGCCGCGACCGGCAATGCCGAGCTTGTAAAACTCTTTCTCGATACCGGCGTCTCTGCGGACGATTCCGGTGAGAATCGGCACACTGCCTTAATTGCGGCCACCGTTCATCGCCATACGGATGTTATGCGGCTCCTGCTTGAAAACGGAGCCGATGTGAATATACGCGACTCGCGAGGCGCAAGCGCTCTCACCTACGCAATGCACCAGGTCTGTGAAGAAACCCTGTCGATTCTCTTTGCCGCAAAACCCGAACTCGATCTGCACGCTGCCGCTGCGCTTGGCGATACCAATACAATTACGCGTCTGCTGGATGCAGGGATATCTTCCAGTGAGGCGGACCCATTTGGTTGGACGCCCTTGAGAACCGCCATAAGATACGGTCAAAAAGATGCGGTCGCTCTATTGCTGGCGCAGGGAGCGCAGCTTTACGCGGACGCCCAACCGCGTGGAACGATGCTGGCGATTGCGGCCGAGCGGAATGAGCCGGGTATGGCCGCCTACCTGCTCGACAGCGGCGCATCCGACCTCGCGCACGACGGCCCGTTCGCTCTCGTGGTAGCTGCGCGCGGCGGCCACATCGAAGTCGTTCGTTTTTTGCTGGATCGAGGAGTGGATTGTAACGCCAATGGCGGCGCTGCATTACGCGAAACACGCGCCGGCGCTCTCGATATACTGAGCCTCCTCCTGGATCGTGGCGCGAATGTTAACCTGTGTCCGCCAAACCATTACACGGCGCTCATGAACGCCTGTATCAACGACAAATTAGAGACGGTAATCCTGCTCCTCTCCCATGGCGCAAATACAGATCGTCGCTCTCCCGACGGCCAGACCGCCCTCCAGATCGCCGAGGAACATGAAGAGGACGAGATCATCGAGGTGCTCAAGGCTGCAGGCGCGAGTTAAATGCCTGCGTTCTGCAGTTTTGAGAAGCTGCCGCAGCTCATAATAAGACGCATAAACTACTGAACAAAATGGGCCGGGCACAATGCCCGGCCCATTTTCGGCTTTCGGAATGGTGTAAACTGCGCAGACTATTGCGCTGTGGCGCTTGCCTCGGCAGACATGATTGATGTCCCGGAAGCATTTGTCGCCGTCAGCTTATAGTAGTATTTCTGACCATGTGTCAAACCGGCGTCGTTCCAGCTTGAGGATGTGACGTTGGTTGCAATCGGTGTTGCCGATTCGCCTCCTGCCGTCGTTCCGCGATAGATGGCAAAGGATGTCGCTCCCGATGTCCAGTACCAGGACAGGAAGATCGATCCCGAGCCGGGCGTGAGTGACGACCATGTTGGCCCAGCAGGAGGCAGCCCTGCGACCGCGCTGTCCTCCGAAGACATTACCGACGATCCCGAGGCGTTTACGGCCTTCACTGTGTAGTAGTATCTCTGGCCGTTGGTCAACCCGGTGTCATTCCAGCTTGAGGATGTCACGCCGCTCGCAATGGGTGTCGCCGATTCTCCGCCCGATGTCGTTCCGCGGTATATCGTGAACGATGTTGCTCCCGACGGCCAGATCCAGGATAGGAAGATCGAGTTTGCTCCAGGCGTCAGAGAGTACCATGTCGGCGCATCGGGCGCAGTGCCCGCGATTGCGCTTGCTTCCGGTGAATAGCCGGATGTTCCGGATGCATTGACCGCCTTGAGTTTATAGTAGTAGGTTTGACCGTTGGTCAATCCGGTGTCGTTCCAGCTTGAGTACGTCACATTGGTGGCGATCGGTGTGGCCGATTCTCCACCAGGCGTTGTCCCTCGATAGATATTGAAGGACGTCGCGCCGGATGTCCAGTACCAGGAGAGGAAGATCGAATTCGCTCCGGGTGTCAGTGAGGACCATGCCGGCGCTGCCGGCGCCGAACCAGCCGTGGGAGTGGCAGAGGCCTCATTGGAGTATCCGCTGGTTCCCGATGCATTGACCGCCTTCACTTTATAGAAGTAGGCTTGGCCGTTGGCCAGCCCGGTATTCGTATAACTGGCCGACGTAACGCCGGTGGCGATGGCTGTGGCGCTCTCGCCGCTTGCAGTCGTGCCGCGATAGACATTATATGACGTGGCTCCTGAGACAGCGGCCCAGGATAACGCGACCTGAGCGTTGCCTGCCGTCGCCGTCAGACCTGTGGGAGCGCCAGGGACGCCGGTTATGGGCTTGGCATTTGCCTCATTGGAATAGCCGCTGGATCCCACGCTGTTGACCGCTTTTACCTTGTAATAGTATGTCGTTCCGTTGGTCAACCCCGTGTTGACAAATGATGCCGTCGATACTCCGGTCGCAATGGCCGTTGCGCTTTCTCCGCCTGCGGTCGTTCCCCGGTAGATGTTATAAGACGTTGCGCCGCTGCTGGCGGTCCATGTGAGCGAAACCTGCGCATTGCCTGCGGTCGCCGCCAGACCTGTCGGGGCTGCGGGAGCTGAGCCGCCGCCACTGCCGGCATCGCTGAAGATGGTCTTGTACAGGGCCGCCGCGTTCGGGAACGGGGTAGGGGATTGCGTGGGATAGGGCCAGTACGGCCACAGGTGATGGTCGCCGTCGGAAGCATATTCGAAGTAGCATTCCAGGTAAACATGATTGTTCGGATCGGCCATCCAGTCGTGCATGTGCTGGATGTAAAATGGGTTATCGCCGCCGCTCGGGTGCCACTGGTCATTCAACTGCCAGAGGCCCCACTCTCCCACGACAAGCGGCACAGTCCGGCCGGCGATATAGCCGGGACGTGATGTGTTCGTCGATGACGCAAACGAGGAGAAGGCGTTGATGCGGGGCAGTTCCACGTCGTTCCAGGCCGCCGTCTGCTGAGCCAGTGTCGGCTGCGCCGTTCCTACGGGATAATCGCCGTTGTAGACGTAATCATACTCGTCGAAGCCGATATAGTCCACATAGGCGTCGCCAGGATAGAAACTGAACGAGTTGATCTGGACGTTGCCGTCTGTAGGGTTCCAGCAGAACTTGATGATGTGCTTGGGATCGTTGGCGCGCATGGTCGTGATGATGTTGCGCCATGCCTGGATGTAGTTGTTAGGCATGTTCGACATCACGTTCAGGTTACCGAATGGGTTCCATCCGCCGTCAAATTCGTAGCCCAGACGAATAATGACGTTGTTGAACGCGCCTGACCCGCCAGCGCCGTTGTCGACTTCCTGGGCGTAGTTGGCGAAGTATGCCATGATCGTGGGATCGTTGTTGGCTTCGAGCTGCCATTGCTGGTTCTCCCAGGCCATCTCTTCGTTCCATCCGTCGGCATAGGTGCCCGCGCCGTAGTTGGGATCCAGCGGCATTTGCCCCATGCCGAGCACTACAGTGGGCAGAGCAGAACCGTAACGCTGCTGCATGGTTCCCCAGGGCGCGTTCCAGCTTGTATGCTGGGCGCAGTCCCACCAATCCCCCTGGCTCCATCCCGGATCGGCTTCGGCCGCCATCGCCGATACGCCAAGCCAGTTCTTATAGGCCAGCCAGTTGCCGTTGCCGGGGCCGGCATTGGCGCTGAGATCTGTATCGTAACCCTGGTTGTACAGGTACGATGCCTCAATGAACGGATTTGCCGCCGAAGCGGGCTTGCTGCCGGCAATATTGCTAAGCAGCAATAATGGCGTAAATGCCATTATAATTACTTTCTTAAGTTTGTTCAACCTCTGTTCCCTTCATCGCTGACGTTATGCGTACCTTTGCACTTGTATAGCAATTAAAACTATACGGTCTACGAGTTCATTCTTTGCTGATTAATGGTACGTCTGCCCCCAGCTAACGCCGAGGTCTAGATTGGCGGTAAGTCCTTCGGATTCAGAAGAGAAGCAGGAAGGCGTGGTCTACGCTCCATCCTAGCCCAAAGGGCTTACCATACCAATAGGCCTCAGTTTTAGCTGGAGGCAAATAACTGAACCGCAATCAGATCAATAACACCACATCGAACTCTATCTTTAGAAAAGACAGGAGAGACTATCGAAGCCAGACTGAAATCGATTATAACACCGGTCACCGGGAGTGTCAAGAATTAATTTACAGCTGATTACATAAAACGTATCCAGTTGTAACTAGCAGCCGGTACCGGTGAAAGAGAACGCATTAAGCTCTATGGTAAACGGCTGAACCCGGATCCGGAAAATCACAGGATAGATCGTCCAGAACAAGGACCCAGTCACAACCATAGCCGGAGGATGGCGGAGTAAACTCCCTGACCTTTTGGCGCGATGTATATCCGCCGAAGCGCGAGATGCCCGTCCGTGGGTCAAACCAGTGAATGGTGATTGTGGTTCCGGTGAGTTCCGAGAGGTCGGCCGTGAACGGCTTGCCTGATGCGCTGTAAACGAATGCGTAGCGCCCCCTGCTGTCCCGGGTCGCCTGTACGTGGTCTGTTGAGGCGCCTGGATCAGATGCAAGAAGCGACTGATCAGGAATGCGTGTCAGGTAAGGCCGAGACTCGATCAGGGCGCGCAGGTGCTGTACCTGCGCCGCGCCTGGCAACTGCATTGCCTGCCGCCAGGGAGTGCGGGCAAAGCAAACCGGCGGAGCCCAGTCCAGGTTGAGAAACTGCCAGATGTCGTTGCAGCCGTACGTATGGCCGCAGGCGCCCGCAAACACCGCGCCGTAGGCCGATTTTCGGACGTCGTAGTCATCAAGGTAGCCGTTTTCCGGATTAAACCCTGCGGGAGTGTCTTCATATCCAGGCTCGGCATCGAGGCAAGGCTTTATCGGCGTGCGCGCATAATCGTATGCAATGGAGTTGTATGTATCGCAGTTGCGGTGATGTCCGGTCTGCCACATGTTAAAATCGAGCCACGGTTCGCCATGCATCCATTCCGCCGAGGAATACGGGGCTGCAGGATGAAACGTCCGCAGATGCGTGCCGCCGTCGCCTTCCGCCAGCCCCTCCGCCATCGCTCTGATGATGGCTCTGTGGCCATCGTTCAGCACATGCCGGTCTCCCCCGAGTACCCAGATCAAGTTAGCGTCGCGGTAACGGTTTCCAAGCCATTCCCCATATAGTCGCGCATTTTCAGGATTGAAGATCTCCGGTCCTTTGCCCCATGCCTTGTTCCACTTATCGCCCCATGTAGGCAGCAGGGCGACCGTAAACCCAAGCTCGTTGGCGCGCTCAATCATCCAATCGGCATAGGCGAAGTAGTCTTCGTTCGGTTTGAGAGGATCATTGTCGATCAGGGCCTTGTGCCCGTAGCGATTCGGCTTATCGAAGCCGTATTCGACCAGCCCCACGACTTGAAGCGCCGTGAACTTTTTCTCGACGCGGTCCTGCAAATAAAGCTCCACCTCGTCTCGGTCCAGCCGGTACAGGATCTCCCATGCGGTGTCGGCAAGGTAGAAGAATGGCGTCCCGTCGTCCTGGACAAGGTAGCGATTGTTGTCACTGATTTTTAGCATGAGTGTCTATCGAACGAAAATGGTCCCTCAATATGGAGACACGCATTAAACCTGCGCATGGGAGTGAATAGCGCTATGCCCTGGCTTATGCATCCACATCGTTGTTCGGCAAGCCCATCGGCAGCGGCGAGGGACGGGCGCAGCAACTGGTCATCTCGTAGTAACGGCTGGTTTCGGAGGCGTCATGGAAACCATGCAGGGCTTCGAGCACATGAAAGGTCAGGTCTCCATTAGCGCGGTGGGCGCGGCCAGAATGGATGGCGTTGATCATGTCCGCGACACCGATGCCGCGGCTATTCTCATGGTAACCGAAGGCGAGAGGCATCTCACGCCATTCGCTGTCGCCCAGACGGCGCGCAAGCACCGGCCCATTGAAGTAATTTGGGTCAGGAACAGCAAGCGCCCCCTCGGTCCCATAGATCTCGATATGCGGCAGGCGATGAGCAGGAACATCGAAGGACATGATCACGGATGCCACCGGTCCCGACTTGAAATTCAGGGTTCCGGCAATGTGGGTGGGAACTTCCACCGGGATCTTCCGGCCATGGAGCGCCTGGCTGGTCGCCGTACGCTCTGTGTGGGCTCTGCATACGCTGCCGCTGATCCGGTGAATGGGGCCAAGGAGCGATACCAGGGCTGTGAGATAGTACGGGCCCATGTCGAACATCGGGCCGCCGCCCTTCTTATAGAAGAACTCAGGCGCGGGATGCCACTCTTCCGGCCCCATGTTCATCATAAACGCCGTAGCCGCCACGGGACGGCCGATCCAGCCATCGTCGATAATCTTACGGCAGGTCTGCAATCCGGCTCCCATGAAGGTATCCGGCGCGCCCCCGATCCTTAACCCCTTCGCAGCCGCGAGATCCAGCAAATGCTTTGCTTCTTCCCGCGTGGCTGAGAGCGGCTTCTCCACGTAGACATGTTTTCCTGCTTGCAGCGCGCGCAGGCATACTTGATAGTGGACTGCCGGAATGGTGAGATTGATCACTATCTCAACGCCAGGGTCGGATAGAAGATCGTCGACTGTGCACGTTTTCGCAATACCGTACTGCTCTGCTCTGGCCTTTGCGCGCTCAAGGTCAATATCTGCTGCGGCCACAATATCCAGATTGCGGAACTTGCGTCCGGCTTCAAAGTAGATGGCGCTGATATTGCCGCAGCCGATCACTCCGGCTTTCATTGTTTTGGTCATAAAACGGTTACTCAACGCGTGAACGGCTCTATCCGGCGTTAATCTCGCAACATAGTCCGCATTACTTCCCATATGCCGGCATGCACAATCTTCGCGCTACCTCCTATTGAATAGACTGAAAGGCCACAACTATCCACTGAGGGAAAGATGAGATTTGTCATGACGAGCGCGCCATCGTCCGCAAAGACTTCTACCGAGCATGCATCGAGCAGGATACGGAGCGTGATCTGTCCATTTCGAGCCGCCAGCGACGGGCCATGGCGCTCCGAAAAGCGCGGGTGAAAACTGGTTTGTCCCGAATGTGTCCGGTCGATGAACAGCTTTCCAATGGCCATTTCGTAACCGATCGTAGTCTGCTCGCCGGAGCCGGTTCGCACATGGATGCCGGTTTCGGTAGCGTCTCCCAGTTCAACGACCAGAGAGATGTCGAGAGACACGCCCTCCGTCCCGTTAAAAGGATTTTCGCCGGGAGCGAGGCTAACGTCATTTAACTCCAGGATGCTCTTCCGAACACTCTCTAATTCGCGGACCGGCCTCTGGATGAGCTGCAAGCTATTCAACGATCGCCGCAGCGTCAGTTCCCGGGGAAGAGTCATGGCGCTTCTCCACCCCTGCGTCGGAACCTGGAATGTCCAGTCCCAATCGCTCATCCAACCGATCCAGAGTGAGCGGCCGTCCGGCTCGTTGGACCAAGTTACCGCGGCGTAATTGTCCCGTCCGTAGTCCGACCACATCGGCTCATCGGCCGGTGTTTCGGATCTGAAGGTCGTGCCGTCAAAGCTGCCGACGAAATACCACATCCGCGTGCTCTGCAGCGGATATCCGGCTGGAAGGATCGGGCTGCCCGCCAGCACCCACCGACTTTGACCCGGCTCATTTTCAATCGGCAGCTCGAACAGGTCCGGGCACTCCCAGATACATTCCGAAACTCCCTGGTCAACACCGAAGGCGCTGGCAAGTGTCCATGCTTTTAGATTCTCAGACGTCCAGATTTCGGCACGATTGCCGGCTGCAACGATCATGACCCAGCGTGAGGACGGCTGATGCCAGAACACTTTTGGGTCCCGAAAATCCGTCGCGCCGTTATTCGGCGCGATGGGGTTGCCCTCGTACTTCGTCCAGCTCCGGCCCCGATCCGCCGAGTAGGCGATACTTTGAACTTGCGGCCCGTTCGGAGGCGCATCCTGGTTCTGATTTGTGTAGATGGCGACAATTCCCGGCTTTCCATCGAAAAATCCGCTGGTGTCGTGTTCATCAACGACGGCGCTTCCCGACCAGATCGCGCCCAAATCATCCGGCGCGATCGCCACATCCAGGTCTTCCCAATGCAGAAGATCCGGACTGACCGCGTGCCCCCAGTGCTGCCTTCCACCGTCCGGCGTCCACTGGTAAAAGAGATGGTATTCGCCCTCGAAGAACACCAGCCCGTTCGGGTCGTTCATAAACGCATTTGGGGGCGAAAAATGGTAGAGCGGACGAAATGGATCGCTGTGCATTGTCATTGTCTTCTCACAGAAAATATTTGTATCCAGTATGCCTCAAGAGACTACCATGCAGCCGCAATCCCCGCAGCCGTTCTCCACGCCAGCGCCATGATGGTCAGCACGGGGTTGAAGCCGCCGTTGGTGACATGCACGCTGCCGTCGGCAACGTAGACATTGTCATGACCGTGAACCCGGCAAGCGGCGTCCACGACGCTGGTTTTCGGATCATCTCCCATGCGGCAGGTACCGGCCTGGTGCTGGCCGCCGGACAGGTAACGTCCATGGCCTCCTCCCCATACTTCCACAGCGCCGGAGGCCAGAAGCCATTCACGCGCCCGGCCATCCATAAAGTTCGCCGTACGCACCGTCTCCGCGTGCGCAAAACCGGACAGCCTGGGTACAGGTATCCCAAACTTATCCCGTACCCCTGTATCCACCGTTACGCGGCAATCGGGAGATGGGATCTCATGCACAGGCCCCCTGATATCGGCGACACGGCGATAATTTTTCCGCACCCATTGCTTGGCTTCCAGTCCCCAGCGCGGCAAGTCAGGCGGAAGCAGGCCGCTCCAGACACCGATCGGCGTCACGATAAAGTCGTCGGCAAGCAGGCCGCCCCCGATGATCCCTTCGTTGCCGTGATTGAACCGGCATGTCGCGATGCATGCGCCCGGTCCCACGCCGTCCCAAACCTCTTCCTCAAACCGCCCTACAGCGCCGGCATAGTAGTGGCCCTGCAGACTCAATCCAACCTGGCCGTTTGCATTTCCCAGACCAAGCGGTTCCTGCTGCGATGCCGAATTCATCAGTAAACGCGCTGTCTCGATCGCGCCGCCGGCGGCAACGACGACATCGGCCCTAACCTCCTGCCGTACGCCGTCACGGTCGAAATACACTACTCCCGTTGCTCGCCCGCTCGAATCGACATTGATCTTCTCGGTCATTGCATCGGTTACTAACGTGCATCTGCCGGAAGCGATGGCGCGCGGGATCACCGTGTTCTGTGTCCCGTTTTTCGCATCGACAGGACAGGCATGTCCCACGCAGTGCTGGCAATTGATGCAGGCGGGCTTGCCGCCGTAAGGCCTGGAGTTGATCAAAAGCGGGACACGCGTCGTGGGCCAGTTCAGCCCCTGAGCCGCCTGCTCGAACATATTTGCCCGCCGGGTCATCGGCAGCGGCTCCATGGGGTACTGCCGATTGTATTCGGGCAGATGGCTCATGCGCTTGCAGTCCGCGCTGATGCCTACTTCCCACTCGACACGCTCATAGAACGGCGCAAGGTCATCGTATGAGATCGGCCAATCCGCGAGCGAGCTACCTTCCGGCACACCGTAGATGCTTGCCATCCGGAAGTCCTGCGGCATGAAACGCCAGCCTTGCCCACCATAGACGCGCGTTCCGCTGCCCACGCAGGCGGCAAGGTTATGATAACCGCCGTCAAGGGGGCCGACGATCTTCACGCCGCCATCCTGCTCCACGAATACGCGCGGCGCGCCGTCAAGATCCGGACCGGCGTTCACGCCGTAGCGCGACATGCGCTGGCTGCGCAAATGATCCCGGCCGACATCCTGAAACGATAGGGAACGGCCGCGCTCAAGGAGAAGAACGGACTTGCCCGCATTCGACAGCACGCCCGCCGCAATCCCGCCGCCGGCGCCCGCGCCGACAATAACCACATCGTAATGCTTCAACCCACCACCTCGAATCCGATCATCTTCCACGATATCCCGTCCCTATTGCCTCCATTGCCCGGGTCCGCATAGAAGCCTTCCGCCGCGTGCTCGGCGGCGATGCGGATAAAACGAGCGGGAGAAATAACCCATTCCGCCGTGCCGCCATCTGCCTGCAGTCGTTCAAGAAGCTCAGTGCGCTCGAATAGCTCCAGATCGGCAAAACACCGGCTGTATCGCAATTGAGCCTCCTCGGACAGTGAAGTTATACAGGCAAGGTAGAGAGGAATATGCGGCGCGAGTTGAACTGCAAAGCCGCGTTCAAGATAATCGCCGACGCCGCTGTCCCAGCCACCAGGGTAGTCGTCGGGAGGAATTACGGTATCGACCAGGGCCCTCAGTGAGGAGACTCCGGCCTCTCCGAAAATTGATACAAGCGAACCATGAACAGGTAAGTGAATTGACACGGCGCAAGTTCCTACGTAAATTAGAAATATGCCTTGATGTGAAAGTTCTCTATTGCTATAAGCGCGAATATAGAATAATAAAATCGTATCGCTGACGGATGTCCGGGCGGTTGAATTGCCTGGCGACACGGGCCAGCAAGGTCACGAAGTCGACCTTGCCCTGGCGGTTGAAACCACGGGCTAGAGAGTACACATGTCCGCCTTCGCGGACTAGGAGTTATGGGCGCAAGCCCATTCTGTGTGCCCGGAGGGGCACTTTTGTACTCTCTAGGCGCGGTTTCAACCGCCGGCCTTCTTAGGACGGTAGACTTAAAGTTAACTTTCGGCACTTATAATTTCAATCACCAAGGCAATTTCTTTGCAATCTCTACCGAACGCTCTGCAAGCGAACCACGCAGCCGCTGAACTCTTCCGCCATCCGGCATGTCAGGACATTGCCCCTTAGCATCGCGGTATTCGCGTCCGATTGCAGCTGATCGGCGATTTGCCAACCCGGGCCGGGCAGCTCGATGGTCAACGCATTCGGCGAGGCGGCAAATCGGTGCGCGACGATAAGAATGGACTGTCCGTCATCGGCAATGCGGGTCACACTCTGCCAGCCTTCGGGATGGCGCCAGCTCTCGCCCGCGTTGCCACGAAGCGCGCTCCTCCCAAACTTGATGATCGGCGCTGCCCGACGGTATATATCCAGGGCATTGCGAACAAAGATCCATGAGACTGGCGAAATTCGATCGATATCGCCGGACAGGCACAGCCTCCCGAGGAATCCTGAAGACAGGTTGTAGCAGATCTCCCGTTCCGTCTGGCCTTCTCTCAGGCAGGCCCAGATCTGCTGCTGCCGTGGAAGGATGAGACGCTGGGTATGCGCAGCAATAATCGGGATTTCCAGAGGCTCATGGGCGTCGGAGAAGGACGACATTGCGCTACGGGCGATCATGGACGGTTCCAGACGGTGCCCTCCCGATGCGCAGTTTTCGATCACCAGGTTGGGAAGCCGTTCACGCAGAAGGTCGAAGAACTTATGGATTCCCTCGACATGCCGCCGCAATCCCTCGCCCAGCGATTCTGCGCCGTCAACCCCGATCCCGATTGTCTCGTTGTAGTCGACTTTAATATAGTCGAAGCCGCATTCCTCCAGAAGGCCGATCACCCTGTTTGAGAGATGTTCAACAGTCGCCGGATTAGCCATATCCAGGAAATAGCGGCCGCTCGCTTCGATAAGGTTGCCGTCACGCTTCAGCAGGTGTTCCGTACGGGAAGCGATGCCTGTGCCGGGAGTACACGTCTCAAGCTCAAACCACAATCCCGCGCGCATGCCCATCTCTTTGAGGTGCGATACCGTTGCGGCCAGGCCTTCGGGGAACAGGCGAAGATTGGGGAGCCAGTCGCCGTGACCATGAACTCCCGTCTCATTGACATACCAGCCGGCGTCCAGAACGAAGTATTCGATTCCTGCGCCCCGCAGCCGGCGCGCCAGGCAGGCAATCCGGTCCTGGCTGGGCTGTCCCCAGGTCGTCAGCCACTCGTTGAAGAGAACGGGCAAGTCCTGTTCGCATTCGGGCTGGAGATCTGCGGCTCTATGCTGCAGGCGCGTAAGGCGGTCGCAGACATCCTCGATTCCGCCGTGGGCACAGGTAAGCTGCGCCATCGGCGTCTCCAGGGTCTCACCGGGTACGACCGTCTTCATCCAGTGGCCAAACTCGCGATCGGCGAGACCACCGGAGAGGCATACCTGATCGTCCTTGCGAAAGATCTCCATTTGCCAGGAACCAGCCCAGGCGATTTGCGCAGCCCAGGTTACCCCTGCCTCAGTATCCTCGATGGCCGCAAAGGGGAACCATCCGCGGACCGGCATGGTGCCCACCTGCCCGAAACGCTCGCTCTGCAAAGACACGGCACTCGGGGTCCGCTCCAGGTGCATCTGCTCAATGGATTGCTGATCCGGCCTGCCTTCCGCACACCAGGATGAGCGGAAGCGGTGGCACTGCAGGCGTTTGGGAGCATCCGCCTCATGAAAAGGCGTGATGTTTCCCAGCGAAAAACTCGTCAGCATCTCCAGGGTCACGGCGGAACCTGAGCCGTTATGGAACGAGGTGACCACTTCGGCCGCGAGATCTCCGTCATGCCAGGAAAGGCGGTGATCCAGCCGCAGATTCTCCAACGATGTCAGTGTCGTGATCACCGTGGTCCGGTCGCCGAAGCGAACAACAGATTGCCCGTCGTACCGGAATCGGTTGATCGAGGATGAGCAGCGCATGGTGCGTCCCTGCGCGAACATAGAGCTGTATGCATCGCCGGAGATCTGCAGATGAACCAGCGCATCCACATTGTTCGCTTGCCTGAGCGGCGCGTTCGGCCGATCGCGCAAATGCTCGCGCCTATCAACCAGGGCCGCATTCAATCCCTTTGGGAAGAGCTCAAGCCCGACGTGCCCGGTCCCGCTGTCCAGCCAGTAACGCACAGTCGTGTCGGCAAAGGTAAATGTGGAAAGCTGAGTTCGGAACATAGGTTATGGGAGCGGAGCAAGCGCATCTATCGCAGGCGCAAGACAAATTGACCCTACACAGGATGAGCTATTATATCATCCTGGTATGTCAGAGTCAATACAAAATGATACAACTGAAAACGTTTTTAGTAATCAGTTGAAAACATACCTCTTGCCATATTGGACGAGTAACGTGGAATGAGATGGGCGCGGAGGCGCAGCTGTTGATTGACTCGGGTTCCTGACATTTCTTCGAGCAGCAGGCGCGCAGCCTCGCGGCCCATTGCTTCGAGGGGCGGGCGCAGAGTGGTGAGTCCGACAGTTCGCGCCTTGGCATCGTCGTCAAATCCGACCATGGCATAGTCCTGCCCGGACTTAACGCCTTCCTCGGAAAGGGCGCGCATGACGCCGAATGCGACGAGGTCGTTTATGCCGATGATCCCGCCGGACGGAACCCAGCCCGATGCGAGCAGGCGGCGCGTCATGTTGTATGCGGCCGTCGTGGAATCTTCCAGATAGGTCCACGGAATATCCGGGGCGTCAAACACGCGCACGTCCACGCGTTGGGATTTCGCCTGCGCGGCAGCATGATTGATTCCCGCAATACGTTCGGTAATCCAGGATGCCGTCGACGGCGCAAACACGGTTATCTCACGATGCCCCGTATCAATCAAGTGCTTTGCAGCCTGATATCCCCCGATGCGATTATCGTAAAAAACGTGTGGTATCGGCAGGTGCAGTTCGCCGGCGAGAATACAAACGGTGGGCGTTGCATCCATATCCACATGGCTGAGCGCCTCCTCAACTTCCGTGCGGTCGAGGTCCAGGGAAATGATGACCATGGCATCGACATGCTCACGCCGCAAGGCATCGGTAGCGGCTTCCAGAGAGGTGAGCTGCCCATACAGGTGACTGGCGCGATTGAATGTGTAGGTGACACATCCTGCTTCCGACACGGCCTGTTCGATGGCGCTTAAAATAATGGCGTCATGAGAGAGCTTCTCAATATAGTTGGCCGCGATAATGCCGACTGTCCCGGCGCGGACAATGCGCCGCTCCTGAAACTTTCGATCACGGTCGCCTGGCTGTGGGAAATCCCGTGAAAAATCCGTCTGACGCTCTGCGTTCTCGATTGCCTGCCCGAGCGCCTGCGACATCGGCGCGCGGGCGACAAACGTTCCTTTTCGGCTGTCCGCATGCAGCGTTCCCTCTGCGATCAACGATTGTATGGCGCGTCCAACTGTGACCGAAGATACATTGTACTCCCGGGCAAGGTCGCGGCGGCTGGGGAACATGGCCCCGAGCGGCCACCTGCCCTTTCGGATCTGCTCACGCAACTCTTTCTCGATGGTGCGGTATACCGCCGATGATATCCTGCTCTTTGGCTCACTCATAATTCGTTTACTCAGAGGGTTTGCCGGTCATGCATTTCTGCTTTGTATTCACGCTTCGATGGACCGGCTTTCTTTCAGTATAGCCACTTATGTCAGGATATTGTCATCACTGCATCTTATGGCAGCCATCTCCGGAATGCACGGGATGCCCCGAATTTATCGAGTCGGCCGCAGGCTTTCGGGGGCCTGCCCATTTGCAATCTCCGGATGCGCCTGTGTATATGCCGCCGGAAAATGTGTTCCCGGATCCGGCTTGGTAACGACCCCAGGGGCATTATTTATCTGTTCCGGCATGCCGGCTTTGTAGATTCCAAAGCCGAGGAGGCCGATTACAACGACAACGACGGCTATGACGACGGCTCCATTAACGGAATTGCTCATATTGATGTGCTCTTAATTGACGGCGATCGATATATTGCATATCGATCGCCGATGATCGTATTTAGAAGGTTGGCCTTTGCCCCGGCGGATCTACTGAGCTTTGTCCCACATGCCGTAGTACTGGGAGTTCCACGCGAGACCGCATCCATATCCGGAGCCGGTAGCAGTGACTGTCTGCTCGTTGCCGACCTGCTTCAACGTATCCATGATGCGCATGAATTTCGCATGGCCGTCTGCGAAGGCGTAGTTCGAACCACCCTGATGCGCTTCTGCCGGCCCGCGCTTACCGTCGATGCCGTACATGAAGTCCCACATGTCGCAGCCGGCGTCGGCGTCGTTGCCGCTGTCAAAGGTATGGTCGGCGCGCCATCGTTCGGCCAGAAAGATCGTCGTTGAAGGCGATGTGATCGATGCTTCCGATGTGCCTGGAATGCAGTGTGTCTGATACCAGGAATCGCCAAGCCACTGCTCGCTCATTTTGGAGAGGCTATACGAAACCGGATCCTTCCCCACAGCGCGTGAGAAAGTATCCGAGGGGCAGCGGAATATAGCCTTGCTCTTGATGTACGGCTGCATGACCTGATGCCAGACGACCCCATCGCCATTCCAGAGCTGGATGTGCGTTTCATCGTTGTCCTGCACGTATTGCACTTCGGCGAGACCGATCTGCTTCTCGTTGCTGAGGCAGCTAATGGAGCGAGCCTTCTCACGGACAGTGGCGAATACAGGGAAGAGGATGGCGGCAAGGATCGCTATTATAGCTATAACAACGAGTAATTCAATAAGAGTAAACCCAGACTTCATTGATTTCATTTGTTTTACCTTTCGAAAGTTTGACAGGAAGATTTCGTTTTGCTTGCGGAGAAATCCATCCGCGGTTGATTGATGAGCAAGTATATCATGGAATACAGTGTGCGTCAAGAGAAATAATGCAGTTGATTACATGTTTTGTTTACAGTTGTAACCATATGAATTTTCGCGGTTTTCACCTTAAGAGAGCACGAACATCGTACCCAGATGATTACATCGTTCACAGTTGCAGGCGTCCCAGCTAAAGCTGAGGCCTATGAGTTTGGTAAGTCCTTCGGACTAAGATGCGAATAGGGAAGATGCGGTTCCCAATCTTCAATCCTAGCCCGAAGGGCTTACCACGACTTTAGGCCTCAGCTTTAGCTGGGGACAAACCGTCTACTGGAACTTCCAGTGATCGGGCCAGCCGCCGCCGTACGTGAACTGATCCAGGAGAGTGCCGGAAGCTGTCGAGCCGCCAGGGTTATCCAGAGCGAGACCGCTGCTCTTGTTGATTAGCGCATAATAGCCGCTGCCGGCCGACTGGATCTGCCAGATCTGTGTGTTTGCTCCGGTATACGTATTCTGCACGACTGCAGCGCCGTTGGAATTGGACCCCACACTGAGCGCCAAGCCATTGAAGGCATTGGTCAGCTTCACGTAGTTTGAGCCCAGGTTCGTAAGAACCCACTTCTGATTCGTCTGGCCGTTGATTGTATACTGCTCCATCTGGACACCGGTCGCCCCGCTCCAGGCAGGATCGTCGATCGCCAGCCCACTCATGCGGTTGACAATGGTATAGGTCCCGTTTGCGACTAGGTTGACGGCTGCTGTGGGCGTGGCCGAAGCCTCATTGGAGTAGCCGCTGCTGCCCGAGCTGTTTACAGCTTTCACCTTATAGTAGTATGTTGTCCCGTTCGTTAGTCCTGTATTTGTGAACGACAGGGTTGTAACGCCGGTGGCGATCGCCGTTGAGCTTTCGCCGCCTGCGGCCGTGCCTCGATAGACGTTATAAGACGTCGCGCCGCTACTGCCGTTCCACGATATGGCGACCTGGGCGCTGCCTGCTGCCGCCGTGAGGTTCGCGGGAGCTGCAGGGACTGCCGGGCTGCCTCCGTTGTTTGTGAATAGCGATAGGTACTTTGCCTTCGATAGTGGGAACTCCGAAACTGTATTGCCGTTCGGCCCGGGCCATAGCTGATGGTCGCCGTCGGCGGCGTAGACGTCGAAGTAGCATTCGATTTGAATGTTGTTGGCCTTGAACCAGTTGTACATGTTCTGAATGAACGCCGGGTCGTCACCGCCTGCGGGACGGCCTTCGTTTACGCCCCATACCCCCCACTCGGGAACGATGAGGGGGATGCCGGTCGACTGGGAAAGGCTCGTGTAGTAGCTCAGGCCATAGTTGTCCTGGAAGTCGGTCCATGCCTGCGCCTGCTGCGCCGCCGTCGGCTGATATGTGGTGTTGGAAGTATTCGCATACTCGTTTTGCGAGCCGTTGCCGCCGTGCGGATAGTCATCGTAGACATCGACACCGATGTAATCGACATATTGAGAGCTAAGCCCGTTCCAGTCCTGATCCGTCGCCTGCTGATCCCAGCCGTTGCTCGGGTTCCAACAGACCTTATAGGACGTGCCGTGAGCAGTGTTATAGGCGTGGATGGTATTCGCTGCCTGCTGGAACGCCGGAACCCAGTGAGCCTGATCCTGAGCGGCATTCCATTTGGTATAGCCAAGGTTCATCTCCCAGCCGACGCGCAGAATAGCGCGGGTCAATCCGAACCGCTGCATGTTGGAGCACATGGTGGTGAAGTGGGAGTTGTAGGCGCCGCTGGCGCCGGCCGCAAGTGTAGAACCGTCTCCCGGAATGAGCGGCACACCGATCAGAATGTTTCCATTCGGGTTATTTTGCTCCCATGTTCCCCAGGGACCATACAGCCACTCCGCATCTTCGATCTCGCCCCAGCTTGTCGATGCCTCAAAGTCCTCAGCCCAAACCCCGGTGCTGCCCAGCCATGTCTGGTATTGCGCCAGCTGAGGGGGACCATAGGGCGCAGGCCCTGTAAAGACGGCTTCTTGAAATGCCGCCGCCGGCTTCGGCGAGGCGATGGTTGCCGACATCAATAGCAACGCTGCCGGCCATACGGCGCGCTTGTCTAATCGCTTCATTGCTGCTCCTGTTTTGAAGTGGGATAACTTTTTCAAACGGTCTGAAGTGGTATCCAGACTCTGAAAACATGTGTTTTAAATTGCAAATATATCTAATATACCTTTAATGTGTATTGTCGCTTAAACCTCCATGCCGTTTCTTAATCGTATGCCGTCAGGCTGTGATTGGAAAAGCGGGTATGAGCAGATGGGGTGAGTTATAGTTTAGCGCAAGAGAAATAGAGGCGGCTTTCAATTCTTTGCCACCCCTTTCGGCTTTATCGTGGCTGCTCTTTTGATTTTCTCAGGATGCTTTGCGGACAGTTTCTTTGTGCCATCCTTCCCTCCTGCTTCGCTGAAGAGTGTCGTATAGAGCTTTGCGGCTTCAGGGAAGGTTGTCGTGTGTCCCCACCTTGGCCACAGCTGCGAGTCGCCGTCCGAGGGCGTTTCGAAATAGACTTCCATGTAGACATGGTTTTTCGGATCGGACATCCAGTCGTACATCTTCTGAATGTAATAAGGGTTGTCGCCGCCACTTGGATGGCTTTTGTCGTTAAGCTGCCATAGACCCCATTCGCCGATAATGATCGGCTTGTTGCCGTGCTTGCGGGAGAAGTCGCCGAACTTATCGATGCGCGGAAGCTCCACATGCTCCCATGCCGCCTTCTGTTGGGCGAGCGTCGGCTGCGCGGCGCTGACAGGGTAGTCGCCGTTGTAAACGAAGTCGTACTCGTCGAAGCCGATGTAGTCCACATAGGCATCGCCGGGATAGAAATCGAATTGATTGATCTGGACGTTACCGTCGGTCGGGTTCCAGAGGAAGCCCTTGATAATGTGCTTGGGATCGTTGGCGCGCATCGTCGTGACGATGTTCTGCCAGGCTTTGATGTAGTTGCCGGGCATGTTCGACATCACATTGAGGTTGCCGAACGGATTCCAGCCTCCGTCGAACTCGTAGCCCAGCCGGATAATGACGCTCTTAAAACCGGTAAAGCCTCCTGAACCGTTGTCGATCTCTTTTGCGAAGTTTGCGAAATACGCCATGGTCGCCGGATTGTTGTCGGCCTCAAGCTGCCAGGTCTTATTTTCCCAGGCCAATTTCTGATCCCAGGTATCTTTTTCGTTCGGATCCCATGGCATCTGCCCCATCCCCAGGACCACATCGGGCATCGCCGCGCCGTATTTCGTCTGCATCGTTCCCCAGGGCGCGTTCCAGTTCACATGCTGGCAGCAGTCGTACCAGTCGCCTGTTCCCCACCCAGGGTCGACCTCGACACCGAGCTTCGACACGCCAAGCCATGCTTTATAATCGGCCCAGTCGCCCCGCCCGGCGCCCGCCGATCCTGTCAGGTCTTTGTCGTAAGCCTGAGTCCAAAGATAGCTGCCTGCCAAAAACGGATTTTCCGCCCGAGCAACCCGCGGGACGCACAAGCCGCCGAAGAGAAGCAGGGCAATGCCGCCGAGCGCAATGTTTACAGTTGATTTCTTTAAGCTCAATGTGTACCTGCCGCGCAAACGCTAAAGTTTGCGGTGTGCCTGCCGTCGCTGTCAGAGAGATGATCTGCAGCTAAGTCTGGACCCGATTCTATCACGGCGTGTGCGCCCTGTCAAGAAAAATAATTCAACTGATTACAATTTATGTATTCAGTTGTAATCATTGCGGTTAAACTGAAGCGGGTTCGCTGGATTCGCCTTACTGAATTTCAAGACTGTGGCGATAAGGATATCGTCAACGATGTGGCGAAGTTTGCTGCGGAAGCCGGCGCTTTTAGCCCCTTGCCTGCGTATCGATCGGTATGCGCCGCCAGCAATATAACCGTGATAAGCAAGCTGTCTTTAACTTGTTGAAGTCACAACAAATCGATGCTTCCAATCTATCTCTGGATGTGAATACCGGCGAAGACATATTTACGTTTACCACCAGTGAAACACAGATCCAGTCCCTGGCCAACCACCTTGGCATCCCAAATCCGAGATCGGGCTGCGATCCTGCGGTGGGGGAAAACTACTGTAACGCTAATAACGGACGTGAATACGGAGGCGGGGGATGCCGGGTTGATCTGCCTGGCGTAGCCAGCCCCGATTTATTCGTGATATGTTGGCGCCCGGGTGAGAATCAGACGAAAATTCGCATGGCATGGCAATATTAGCCGAGTTATTGACCGGCCTCTCGCCGAAACCTTACAGCGAAATGTGGTAAGGATAATGCCGTTTAACAAGTAAACTACATCATGAAATTCGAGGATCCAATAGAGATTGTCCGAACCGGAAACATCGAGAGTTTGCGGGAGATGATTAACAGCGGCGTAGACCTTAATGGATGCAATGAGAATGATTGGACTCTATTGAAGGAAGCTGTCGGATCGCATCACTCCGAAATGGTTCGCGAGCTGATTCGGGCAGGAGCCGATGTCACTCTGCGCGATGCGGAAGGTGATACTTATGATGCATATCTGAATGAGGAGGCCGATCAATCCATCGCTGCAATCAATCTGCTTATGTAATTTGCATCTGTTTACAGAATTAATTCACGTTTAATCACATAGTTGCATAAATCCGTGCCATGTGTTATCATTGGTGCGCAAGCTTGAGTTCTGGAGGGGCTACCCTCAGACTTCTCGACACATGCGCATTGTATGGCGAAGCTGTGTCATTATGTTATATGAACTAGCGCTAATTCAAGCTCGTGGCACTGAGACGCCATGCTCCTGCCGCACCGCTACAAAGGTAATCATGTCCAAACTTAACAAAATTGCATCCGCAGACCTTCTTCTTACTATCGCAGTTATTGCGGCTTTTGCTTTGGACTTATGTCCCACCACCGCTTACGCGAAGCCCGCGCCCAAGGCGGCGCATTCGGGCGTTATCTTCGACTTCGAGAATGGGACCCAGGGATGGAGCAGCAAAGGAATCAGCTTTAGCCAGGCTGCCGCCGGAGCAACATCAGGAAAGCACTCGCTGAAGGTCGCCAACTACAACGGCGCGTTCGCCTGGATCGGCAGCGATAAAGCCGGCGGCAGCGCCGCCCGAGCCCTGCATGACGCTTCTGCCGTCTATTTCGATGTCACGTTTACGTCCAACGTGACTATGAAGAAGGACAAGGGCGGCAGCCAGTGGTTCAGCTTTATCGTCGCGGCGATCGGCTCCGACGGCAAATGGAACCAGGCTAAGGGCGCTGCCGCTCTACCGGTCACGAACGGCGTGATCAAGGCGGGAACTTATCCTTTGCAGATCCCGTTGACGGGTATGCCTCGTCCGGCGAGCAGCAGCGCGACATTGACCTTTAACCTGGGACCGAATAGCTCCGGGCTTGCCAAACCGATAACCTTCTACATCGATAGCATTCGCACGGCAAAGTAGCCATAGCGCGCCAGAGGAAATAACCGTGCCTCTCATTGATGTTTATCTGCCGCGCTACATTTACGGAACGACTCGCCCCGGGCAATGTAAATCTCTGCCGTCGCTCGCAAACCTGCGATTGAAGAGGCAGGACAGGGTTTGGATCAAATAGGGTCAGTACATGCTGTCGCCTCGTACGATAGCGATTGGAGCAGCCTCCCTTGACCAACCTCAGCCGCCGGGAATTACTCGGCCTAACCGTTAATGGACTGGCAATAATGGGCACTGCAGGCCTCGTGCTGAGAGCCGATGCCCAGCCTACGGAACAATCGGGACACGATGAACCGGCAATACATTCCGATTACGATCTTCCGTCCACCGCAGCAATCCCTGCAGTGCTTGCTCCGCAGCCTCCGGCATCGTTTGAGTTGACGGAAGACAACATTCTGGGGCCATACTTCCGGCCGGGCGCGCCCTACCGCGGTAAGGTCACTGCGCCGGCGGAACCCGGCATGGTTCTCGTTGTATCAGGCCGTGTCTGGGCATACGACACGAAGCGCCCTTTGAAGGGCGCGCACCTGGATATCTGGCAGGCAAATGCGAGTGGCCGGTACGATAACGACGACCCCAGCCATCCTGTCGCGCCTGGAGTATTTCGAAACAGGATTCGCCTGGTAACGGACGAAACAGGGTATTACGAATACGAAACAGTGCACCCCGGCCGATACCGCACAGCTCCGGACACATGGAGGCCCAGCCACGTCCATTACAGGATCGTGGCTGCGGGATATAAGCCACTCATTACACAGCTCTATTTCCGGGGAGATCCGTTCAACAAGGGTGACCTGTACATCAAGGATTCTCTCATTATTGACGTGACCCAGGTTAAGCGCCACGGACAGGTTCACGAACGCGGTACATTCGATATCGTATTGGCGTCTGCATAGGGAGAAACTGCCGTAGCAGCGGCATAATCTCCCGATACATCTGTTACTTGTAGTGACGATTTTATCTCTCCGAATTTAGGCAATACTCAATCTGTTGATGCTCACCATGGAGGATTCAAGATTAGAATCCTCCAACAAGGAAATGCGCCCGTAAATCTCGAACCCGTCCTCTGGGATTTCTGTTTCTGATCTCTTCAAAGTCGATGCGTCGTCATGCTCGAATTGAAACGGCGCTTCTATCGAAAGGATCATGATAATGTCACAGGGAATTGCAATAGCTCCAGGCGGCACGAAACTCGCTGCCCCTCCTCTAATCATTACTCTGTTCGGCCCGATGCAAGCTCTCGTATCGGGCCACCCGATTCCCCGTCTGCGCTCCCGTAAGGCTCTGTGGCTGCTCGCGTTGTTGACGATGCGCGGAGGAAGGCCTGTTGAACGTGAGTGGCTGGCCGGGACTCTCTGGCCCGACACCGATCAGGACCGATCGCTGACCAACCTTCGTTCCGTCCTGAGCGACCTGCGCGTGGCCCTGGGAACCGAGGGCGAACGCCTGCGCTCTCCGAGCCGTCACACACTCTCGATGGACATCATTGATGCCGATGTGGATGTGATCGCGTTCGGCAAGGCAATTGCGGACAACACTCCTGCATCTCTGGCGCGGGCAGTAGCGCTGTATCGCGGACCTCTGCTCGAGGGCTGCGCCGAGGAATGGGTGGGACAGGAGCGCGAAGCGCGCGAGCAGGATTGTTTGCGCGCTCTCTCGGTGCTTGCGGAGGCCGCGCTGGCGATCGGAGACTGGAAGTCGGCCGCGGATTACTCACGGCGAGCAGTAAGTCTGGATCCGTGGCGGGATGGCGCGCGACGCGGACTCATGGAGGCGCTGGCGCGGGACGGCGATGTCAACGCGGCGCTGCAGGTCTACCGAGAGTTTGTCACGCTGCTGCGCGATGACCCCGCTGCCGCTCCCGATGAACAGACAAGCGCCCTGTATGCGCGTCTTCGTGAAGAGGCGCGCGGTGGCGCGCATGCGCCTGTTAAAGCGGCGCCAGCGGGAAAAGAAAAGGTGGTAAACCCGGCGCTTACCGGACATTTGCCCCATACCTTGACGGACCTGATCGGACGGGAAGAGGAGAGTATCGAAGTGGCGGCCCGGCTGCGGCGGTCGCGGCTGGTGACGCTCACCGGACCGGGCGGAATCGGCAAGACGCGCCTGGCGCTCGCGATCGCGGCAAATGTCTTAAACGAGTATCCCGGCGGTGTCTGGTTGGTGGCGCTGGAATCGATAACGGATGACCGCCTGGTCGCCTCACAGGTCGCCAGGACGCTCGGCGTTCGCGAAGAAGCCGGGCGAACGCTTCTGGAGAGCATGGCGGCCAATCTGCGTGAGAAGCGTCTGCTGCTGGTGCTGGACAATTGCGAGCATGTCCTTGAGGCAAGCGCGCAGATTGTCGCGTTTCTGCTGCGGGAATGCGCGGGAGTGCGAGTTCTCGCCACCAGCCGGGAGTCGCTTGGGATTATGGGCGAGACGGCCTGGCGTGTGCCGTCACTCCCGGTGCCGGATCTGAAGAGCCTGCCGGAAGGTACCACTCTGGCACGCGTTCTGCCCGGATACGAGGGCGTTCGGCTGTTTCTTGAGCGCGCGCAGGAATCGCGGCCGGAGTTCGAGCTGACAAAGGAGAACGCGCCGGCGGTGGCCGAGGTATGCGCTCGTCTGGAAGGCATTCCTCTCGCCCTTGAACTGGCTTCCGCGCGGCTCCGCGCGATGACGGTCGAGCAGATGCTGGCTCGCCTGGGCGATCACCTGTCGTTGCTTACAGGCGGAGATCGGGCAGCGCCGTCTCGCCAACACACATTGCGGGCTACCCTGGACTGGTCACACGCTCTGCTGAGCGTACAGGAGCAGCTTCTGCTGGCGCGTATGTCGGTTTTTGCCGGAGGCTGGACTCTGGAAGCGGCCGAGACAGTATGTTCCGGGGAAGGCATCCCCATGCGGCAGGTTCTGGACCTGCTGACAGGTCTGGCGGATAAATCGCTTGCCGTGTTTGAGGAACGGGAAGAGGGTGGGAGGTATCGTCTGCAGGAGATGGTGCGCCAGTATGCCGCCGAGCGTCTGGGAACGGGCAGCGCAGCGGAGACCGTTCGCGCGCGGCACCGGGACTACTTCCTGGCTCTGGCTGAAGAAGCCGGAGGGCAGCTGCGAAGCTCCGAGCAGGCGGTGTGGCTGGGGCGGCTTGAGGCAGAACACGATAACCTGCGGGCAGCGCTGGCCCGGTGTGGAACCGGATCGCAGGACGATGAAACCGAAACTGCGGAACTGCGGCTGGCCGGATCTCTGTGGCGCTTTTGGGAATTGCGCGGCTATTACAGCGAAGGGCGAACGTCGCTCGTGGAAGCTCTTGATCGCAACACAGCCCGGAAGCCCACTGCAGATAGGGGCAAAGCCCTGAATGCGGCCGGCGTGTTGGCCTTCTACCAGGGGGACTACACTGCCGCCCAGGCGCTGCATGAGGAAAGCCTCACCGTCAGCCGGGAGATCGGCGACAAGCCATATATCGCTCTGTCGCTCAAGGATCTGGGGAAGCTGGCGGGAATGAAGGGTGATTACAAAACGGCAAGAGCCCTGTATTACGAAAGCCTGGCGATCAGCCGGGAAGTGGGTGACAGGCAGGGCTGTGCCGAATTGCTCAATGACCTGGGCAGTCTGGCGGTGGAGCGCCTGGACTACGCTGCGGCTCGGGCGCTGCACGAGGAAAGTCTGGAGATCGCCCGGGGACTTGCAGATACACAGGCAAGCGCCTGGTCGCTCCTGCACCTCGGCGGCGTTGCAAACGTCCAGGGAGACCAGACTTCAGCCAGAATATACTATGAGGAAAGCCTTACGATTTTTCGCGAACAAGGAAACAAGCAGGGTGTCGCATGGGCAGTGAGCGGTTTAGGTAAAGCAGCCTTCAAGCAGGAGGATTATCTTACCGCCAAACCCCTGTACGAGGAATGTCTCTCGATATTCCAGGAGCTGGGAAATAAACTCGGATGCGCCTGGTCACTCGAAACGCTGGGAGTCATGGCAATGCGCGCCGGCCGCCTGCGTCCCGCGCATGACATGATCGAAGAGAGCCTGAGCATGTTCCGTGACCTGGGAAATAGATTGGGCTCCGGATGGGCGCTCAACCACTTGGCCAACATCGCCTGGCAGTCAGGCGATATTGGAGCAGCTCAGGCGCAATTCACCGAAAGCCTCGCTCTCTTTCGCGAACTGGACCTTGCAGAGGGCATTGCCGAGAACCTGAAGAGCCTTGAGGCGATGGCGGGCTAATTCTCGTACACGTTGCCGGCGATATCCACACCGCGCGCCAGCCAGATCTTATGTCCCTGGTTGCGCTCGGGATAGACCTTCGATGTTGTCGGGAAATACCGCATCGTATAACCGGCGCGGCGGTGTGGGGATGTGTTTGCCTTGGCGCCGTGAATAATTCGCGCCTCGTGCAGGCTGCACTCGTTCGGCTCCAGACTGAAGTATACGGCAGCCGATTCATCGAACTGATCCGCTTTGATCTCCGAATCGAAGATGTTCTCCGCCGCGTTCACCGCTTCGTATTCCGAGAACCCATTCTTATGTGTGCCGGGAATGACGCTCATGCAGCCGTTTTCTGGCATGGCTTTATCGATTGCCAGCCACACTGTGCAGATTCCCTCCATGGTGGAGACCCGCCCGTTCCAGTACGAGGAATCCTCATGCCAGGGAGTCGCCTTGCCGGTGTACGGCGGCTTGGAAATGAAGTGACTGCTCCAGAGGCCGATATTCGGTCCCACGACAGGCTCGACCAGATCGAGAACCTCATCGCTGAGCAGGAATTCCAGGAGACGGGCATCATGGAAATGGATGACATCCAGCCCGGCCTCACCGTACTTTTCCAGATCCTCCTCGAAAATCGCTTTCAGCCGCGCAAACTTGTCGTCTGAGAAAATAGGCTTCTTGCAAAGCGTGTAGCCGTCCGCCGTGTACTGAGCTATCTGCTCCGCTGTGAGAGATCCTGCCAAGGTTTGAGTGGTCATCAACCGTACCCTCCATCGAAAATGTAATTGTATTATAAAGATATTGAACTCATGGTGTCTTCTACATATTGGCTATTTTATGCACTATAATGACATTATGGAAATTGAGCGGCTTCGTTACGCCAATGTGTCGCCGGCAGGAGACTCATTCCACGCCGTGCGCGCCGTTTTTCGGAGCACAGGACAATCAGAGGTGCGTGAGCATTGTCATGACTTCCTGGAGTGGATCGTAGTTCTGGAGGGGGAAGCGCGGCACTACTTGAACGGCAGGGAAACCATGCTCCGGCCGGGACAGCTAGTCCTGATACGTCCCGATGACCGTCATGGTATTCAACCAATGCCGGGCGGGATGATCGACTTCGTGAACGTTGCGTTTCCCATGGAGGTTTGGGATGATTTCGTACGCGCCACCGGCCTCCAGGAAGCCGCCGGAGAGTGGATGTCCGCTCCGTCGGCTGTCTATCTGGAGCTGACGCCGCATCAAAGACAGACAATGACGATGGAAGCCATGGCTGCCGTGCGAAGCTACCATAACAAGCCGACCCGGCTGGCCTTCAGCCAATTCTGGAGAGCTGCCGCCGGCGCGCTCGCCGAACACGGAGATAGCGGCGACGGCAGTCCGGAGCAGCCGTTATGGCTTCGCAATACCCAGGCATGGGCTCAATCCATAGACACGGAAGAACTCTCGCTTGACACGCTTGTGGAGGCGTCCGGCGTCAGTTTTGGTCATCTGAGTCGTAGTCTAAAAACTCACACCGGTCTCACGCCCACCGAATTCATCAACGGGATCCGGGTCAAACGCGCCGCATACGAACTGGCCACCACGGATCGCGACGTTACCGCGATCGCATTCGACTGCGGCTTCGAAAACCTCTCTTACTTTTACAGACGTTTCCGGGAGATCCACGGCAAGACGCCGCGTCGCTACCGGGAAGAAGCAAAGCTCTCCTTGCCATGGTAAAGATTAGCCTGGCGCGTCTCCATATCTTGACGCGGGCGCTGCCGTAGAGCGCCCGCGTCGATCTCCGGTGTGATGCCTCAGGGGATCTTAACGTAATGGCCTGAAAATACCACATCCGAGTAATAGCCGATGCTCGTTCCCGGCGGCGATTGCCTGACGACATCCACGACTACTTTTGATCCGGCGTCAGCATAAAGTGTGATGGGTGTAAAGCCGAAAAGGTAATAATTGGTGTATATCAGAGACGACTTGAAACCGGTGATAAAGTGAGTCACAGTCATTCCTCCCGCAGTGGTGGTGACCTTCAAAATGACTTCCGTGCTCGATGGCGCATACGCCTGGGTGGATATGCCTTCGATTACATACTGCTTGCCTGCCGGAACGGTGAAGTAGGATGTTTCGGAAAAACCGCCGCTTGTTCCGGAGAACCATGCGACCTCATACTGTGCTGGCGTGAGCCCGGGATTATCCACGGATACACCGGGAACCGGTGTTGTCGCCGTGTTTCCCACCTTGACATTGACAGTATTCCAGACCTTCGTATTGATGAGGTTCGCAGGCGAGTTTGTAATGACAGAGGGAATAGGGTTGGTCGCCGTGTTGGTGACTGTGGTCGGAACGGTGTTGAGCACCTTCGTTGGAACCGGCTTATCTGTTGTGTTATTGACGACTACCGGCGTATCCGCGGCCTGTGAAGCGATTGGCGCAATCAAGCATGCGGCAATTGCGATTCCGAAAATGCGTTTCATCGCTGTAGTTGTGGTGGACATAGTGCTTTCTTTCTGAACCTTAACGTTTTGCAATGGTAGCAACCGGCATTAATTCAGCATGCTCTACGGTATGCATCATCTGCAAGAAGTAGACGGCTTGAAACATTATGCCCACGAATGCCTGCATACTAGCATTTAACGAAACAGCATTCAACGTATGTCCATAAATTAGACCGATATAGTCACTTATCCCACAACTGTACTGAATTGCAGCGATCAATCGATGTCGCGCGCATCTTTAACAATCTATATCATGTGTTTGCAATCCATGCATAGCGCAACATTAACTCTCGATTGGGGTCTAATAGAACAAAGGGCTTTAGCCGCCCGGGAAGTGGAAAGGATTGAATATGGACGCGCTGCACAACCCAATTGCAAATATGTACGGCCCCGCGTTTCTCGTCTTCTATGCGGCTGTGATCGCTGTCGCATTTTTGGGATGCGCGGCCTATATCCGCAGCATTGAACCGAAGTCGGCAGACAGGGAAATACCTCGTTCTATCGATCCATACGAGATCGCTTACCTCCGTGGCGGCGCGAATGAGGTCATACGCACAGTTGTAATCGCCATGCTGGAACGGGGCATGCTGGAGCAGCATCAGCCGGTTGGTATCCGAAACCTGGTTAATCGGACAACGATCGCGCAGGCGCATTCTGCAGATCCCACAATCCTGTCCGGTCTTGAGGCTGCCGTATTTAACTACTGCCTCCGGCCAAAGGCCGCGCATGAGTTGTTCTCCTTCGACCTTGCCGACAAAGTACGCGCTCTTTGTGAACCGTATCACCTGAAGCTTATAGAACGCGGCTTGATGCCCGATGCGCCCACTGTATCTAAGATACGGCAGATGGTTGCGCTGACCGGTTTGGCGGTTATTATGCTCGGATGTTACAAGTTCGCCGCGGCATGGCAAACCGGCCATCACAATGTGATCTTTCTTGGCTTTGAGATCGTTGCCGCCCTTGGCCTCTGCATTGCCTTTGAGTGGAAGCGACGGATTACATTCGCCGGGCAGCAGTACGTACAGGATATTCGCCGAGTATTCAGCTCGCTGCAGCGCCGTCCAACGTTCTATGAGAACCCGGACAATACCGTGCTGATGGCAGCCGTATTCGGTGTCGCCGTATTGGCTGAGACGCAGCAGGCATCGTATGCTGCAATCTTCAGGCGGTCCGGCGCTGGTGGCAGCTGCGGCGGCAGCACAGGCGGCTGCGGTGGAAGCAGCGGCGGTGGCTCAGGTTGCGGCGGAGGCAGTGGAGGGGGAGGAGGCGGTGGCGGGTGTGGCGGCTGCGGAGGCGGGAGCTAACCATGACAGCTGCAACGGATAAGATCGCTCCACTTGGCGCAGGCGTGGGCTACCGGTCTCCGTACCGCGCCGACCTGTTCCTGAACCGGAGCGGCATCGACTTTCTGGAGATCATCGCCGACCACTATATGGGCACGGGACGCGACGCCCGGGAAGAGTTGGCCCTGCTGCGCGCCCATTTTCCACTGATTCCGCACGGCCTCAACCTCTCCCTCGGCAGCGCGGAGGGACTCGACCTTCCCTATGCCAAAGCGTTCACCGATCTCGTTAACGAACTGCATCCGCCGTACTGGAGCGAACATCTTGCCATGACCCGCGCTGCCGGTATCGAAATTGGTCACCTTGCGCCGCTCCCGTTTTCGCATGAGGCCGTCGAGACCGTTTGCCGAAACGTCAACGCCCTCCGAGCGCTGACGGACACGCCGCTGATCCTGGAAAACATTACCTACATGGTAGAGCTGCCCGGAACGCAGATGACCGAGGCCCAGTTCCTCGGAGAGATCGTGGATCGAACCGGCTGCGGCCTTCTCCTTGACGTCACCAACCTCTATACCAATGCCGTAAACCATGGCTACGATCTGAATCGCTTTCTGGACACAGCCCCGCTGGACCACGTAGTCCAACTGCACTTCGCCGGCGGCTTCGAGGCCGGCGGCGAACTGATCGATTCCCACTCCGAAGCGACTCCGCCGGAGATCTGGGAACTGCTCGAAGAAGTGCTCCGCCGAGCTCCCGTAAAAGGCGTGATCCTGGAACGCGACGAAAACCTGCCGCCGTTCGTGGAGATCGAGGCCGAGGTCACGCGGGCAAGAGAGATAGGGCGGCGGTTTGGAAGGTGGAAGTGAGATTTACGGGGAACTCTTGATGTCTTCGCGATATTCTCATCGATATCGGCGGGGCTTTTCCGGCTGGTCTCGGCTGGTCGATCAGATCATGAACTCAGCAGCTCACTGCCGTAAATTCACTCCCTTAATAATTAATCATTATTATTTGCAATATTCTGTAATTTTGCGTCGGGAGTGACGGAACTCGGCACGATTGTTAGTGTGGATGCATTCTTCAACAGCATTTATTGCTTTAGTTCGATCCATATGTTATAGTAGTAAAAGTGTGGAGTTTAGTAATTTCATACGTTTATTTGTTCGAAATCATATTCAAGCGCCAGCTAAAGTGTCTCTACCACCCGTGCTCTTATAAAGCCACTTCGACTGACAGGCATTTAGTATGTCGAACTGTTCATAGATTCAGGCGGCTGCCTTTGCGGCTGATAAAATAGGCGAATAAGTTGGACACTCCTGTTAGAGTGCTGCTTGTCGAAAGCAAGCATGCCGATTACGCTCACATCAAAAATCTGCTGGCGCCCATCAACGGCGCGACATTCGACCTGCAGTGGGTACACGATTTCGACGAAGCTGCGCGCGCAATGGCTTCTTCGGACTACGATGTCTGCCTGCTCGATAACTGCATGGGCGATGAGGACGGACTGGATCTCATTCGCCAAACGCTGCTTGTCCGGAATGACGCCCCTCTTATCATACTGTCGGCACAATCCGACTTTCAGCTGGATGTCAACTCCATGCATGCCGGAGCCGCGGATTTCCTCGTTAAAAGTCGGCTGACGGCGGAGGGAATCGAACGCGCCATTCGATATGCCATCGAGCGCAAGCGCGTCGAAACGGAACTGAGGCGGCGGAACGCCGCCGAACGCACCTCTCTTGAGGTTGCCGTGGAGAATCTGAACGTCAGCGTTCTCATTACGGATCCTTCCCAGCCGGATAATCCTCTGGTTTTTGCCAATCAGACTTTCACCGCCACCACGGGATATACGCTGGAAGAAGTGCTGGGACGCAACCTTCGATTTCTGACACATCCGGATTCTGACCCCGACGTCATCCTGGCGATCCATGAAGCCGTCAGAGACAGACGTCCCTTTAAGGGCGTAATGCTCAATCGCCGTAAAGATGGAAGCCTTTACCAGAACTCACTGACTATATGTCCTGTCTTTAACTTGCGGAATGAACTGACGAACTTCATTGGATTGAGCGAGGACGTCACCGCGCAGCATGAAGCCCAGGAGGCGCTTCGCCTGAGCGAGAGACGATATGCAGGCATGGTCGCCAATGTACCCGGCATGATCTACCGGGCGCTGCGCGCGGTAGATGGCTCTGTTTCTTTTGAATACGTCAGTGATGGCTGCCAGGATTTATTCGGCATCTCTCCGGAGCAATTCTATGAAGATGCGCTCAGACTGCGTAACCTGGTGCATTACGAGGACAGGCAAAGCTACGAAGCCGCGGTGCCTGCCGGCGGAGAAAAGGCATGGCGCTGGCAGGGCAGGTTCGTTTTGCCCTCCGGCGTCGAAAAAGTTGTTTTGTGCATGGGACATCCGGACCGGCAGGAGAATGGAGACATTATCTGGGACGGACTTATTATGGACGTCACCGATCGTGTGCGCGCAGAGCAGAAGGCTGCGCAACTGGCGGCGATCGTTGAAAGCTCCTGCGACGCCATCAAAGCTAAGACACTGGACGGCATCGTCACCAGCTGGAATGCAGCGGCAGAGAAAATGTATGGTTATACTGCGGAAGAGATGATCGGTCATCCCATCAGTTGCCTGCTGCCTCCGGACCGGCCATACGAAATTGAAAATCTGCTCAAGCGCATTTCGGTCGGAGAACAGATCCAGAGTTACGAGACCATACGCCGGGCCAAGGACGGCACGCTGCTGGACATTGCCCTTACCATGTCTCCCGTTAGAGACAGTGCCGGGAATGTGGTGGGCGCAGCGACAATCGCTCATGATATACGGCGTCGCCGGGAAGCCGATGCGCAAATCCAGCGGCAAATGATGCGTATCCAGGCTTTGCGCAACATCGATATGGCAATCACCAGCAGTCTGGATCTGCGAGTTACGCTGAACGTTCTTCTTGATCAGGTGACCACTCATCTAAATGTAGACAGCGCTGCAGTATTGCTTCTAAATCCTCACACACACAGGCTGGAATACACCGCCGGGCGTGGCTTTCGGTCAAATGCGGTACAGCGAACCTCGCTGCGCCTGGGTGAAGGCTATGCGGGGCGCGCAGCTCTGGAACGTCGAATTCTGAGTGTTTCCGACCTCACCCGTAATCCTGAAGAATTCGTGCGCTCGAAGATGATTGCTGAGGAGGGGTTCGTCTCCTACTGGGCCGTCCCGCTCGTTACGAAGGGACGTGTCGAGGGCGTACTGGAAATTTTCCATCGCGCGTCCCTTCCCGAGGACGGCGAATGGTTTAGCTTTTTGGAAGCTTTGGCCGGACAGGCCGCCATAGCGATCGAGAATGCCGCCCTGTTTAACGACCTGCAGCGCTCCAACGTGGATCTGCAAATCGCTTACGACAGCACTCTGGAGGGCTGGTCGAAGGCTCTGGATCTGCGGGACCGGGAAACGGAAGGCCATTCGTTTCGCGTAACTGAGGCGACCATGACCCTGGCCCGCCTGATGAACATTCCTAATGACCAGATCATACATATGCGGCGTGGGGCGCTGCTCCATGACATCGGCAAAATGGGCATCCCCGACGCCATTTTACTTAAGCCTGGAGGTCTTAACGATGAGGAATGGATCATCATGAAGATGCATCCTGTATATGCTTATGAGCTGCTTTCGCCGATTCAATTCTTGCGCCCCGCGATCGACATTCCTTACTGTCACCATGAAAAGTGGGATGGCAGCGGCTATCCACGCGGACTCAAAGGCGAGCAGATTCCATTGAGCGCGCGCATCTTTGCGGTGGTGGACGTCTGGGACGCTCTCCGATCCGATCGCCCTTACCGTGCCGCCTGGGACGATGCAAAAGTGCGCGGTCATATTGCGCAGGGCAGCGGAAGCCATTTCGATCCTGCTATTGTCAAAACATTCCTCGAATCCGAGTTATGATCCCTGGATCTCCCGTATTGTGATAGCCAACTCCAATGCCGATATTTCCCTGCCATCCGTGCTCTATAAGCTGTACAATTCTTGCACAATCACAGTGAGTTCGTTTGGTTCAATTTAAATTGTTCATGGTATTGGTCTCAATTTCATGACAAAAAAGCATCAAGATGTTATGTCACCTGAGTGTTTGCGTCGATATCTTTTGCCAAAGCCGTCTTTGTTACATAACATGAATTCTGTAATGTTATATTGTCTTTAAAGAGAATTTAACTCTTTCTTAACACGCGCTTTGATGGCGAACTGGTATAGTTTGACTCGCTGGAAGGGTGCGAAATCCTGTACAAAAAATCGATCGTTTAGTGTTTTGTACACATCATGGATTGATCCATGATGTGTACAAAACATTCCCTTCAGCGTTAATAGAAGGAGTGACTGATTATGTTCGACAAGCCGAAGAAGGCGCCGGCCTTGCGCCAGGCTTCAGTGAAAACGGTTACAGTTAACGGCTTCACATTAATTGAATTACTCGTTGTTATAGCAATAATAGCGATTCTCGCAGCAATACTATTCCCCGTATTTGCTCAGGTCCGGGAGAAAGCTCGCCAGACGGCCTGTCTGTCGAATTTGCGGCAGATCGGTCTCGGGCTTTCCATGTATGTCCAGGACAACGACGAGCGATTCCCGGGAGCGCTGCAGACTAACCCGACAATCAACGGAGGCACGGACGCTCGCGAGCCGCTGGACCGCCAGCTGGATCCTTACGTCAAGAATGATAAGTTGTGGTTCTGTCCCAGCGACCATCAGCCCCGCGTCTCCGCCGCCGCGGGCAACGGCCTGTCGTTCTGGGACGAAAACTATCGGGCCAAGGCTCTGCCGCGCTCATATACGTACATCGCCCAGATCGCCACCGATCAGGCGAACGGCACGGACACCAATACGGGTCTTAGCTCCTACAATCCGCCGAATGGATTGCCGGGCAGAACGGGAGTCGCCATCGCCGCCGTCGATCAGCCTTCCAACACGCTCGCGCTCGCCGAAATCTGGCCCGCGCAGAACTACGCCGCCACCGACTCTTCCTATGTCGGCAGCCCGAGCGGCTCGATCTTCACCAACTGCGACCTGTGGAAACTGGCGGGACGCACCCCGAACGCAGCGGCCGGCACAGCGATGAGCCTGCCGGCAGCCTGCGTATCCAACAACTTCAAGCAGCCAACCGATGGCCACGCGAGCAAAACCGGCTCTAACTATATCATGGCCGACGGCTCCGCGAAGTTCCGCCGATGGTCTGAAGTGCGCGCCAACGACTTCTATATGTTCAAGCTCCAAAAGCCGGACACACAAGTCACGCCGTAGAAGTTGACGCGGAGAGACGAGCTCTACCCCTACACGATGAGAAATAGGAGCCTCCGTTTAATGCGATAGACGTTCACAGTATCACTGTCCAAAAAACGTTCTGGCACATGTGGAGCACAAGGTAATTGCCAAATTGCAAACGCGTTTTTCTCATCATGTAAGGGTAGAGCTCGTCTCTACCCTTTGAGCTTCTGCCCGTCTTCGTTCTTTGAAACATCTGGCTGCCGTGCCGATGATGTCACGCTTTGTAACATTCCGGCCGCCAATCTGCTTTGCCCGTATCCATCAGTAATTCCACCAATGAAAATCCGAAACGTTTCCTGCAGCCTTGCTGCCGCCATTTTGTTCGCCCTGCCCGCCGTGGCCGCCCCGCCGCAGGCCGATGCTCCGACTGCAGCCGCCAAGGTACCCGACCTCTCCAAACAGCCGACTCTCTACATGGTCGGCTATTCACACCTGGATACGGAGTGGCGATGGAGCTATCCGCAGGTCATTCGAGAGTTCCTGCCTGCAACGATGCGGCAGAACTTCGACCTGTTCGACAAGTATCCGGACTATATCTTTAACTGGACCGGAGTAAATCGCTACCGCTTGATGAAGGAATACTATCCCGGCGACTATGCGAAGCTGAAGCAATATGTTGCTGCCGGGCGGTGGTTTCCATGCGGCTCGAATTTAGAGGAATGCGATGTCGATGTTCCTTCCGAAGAATCGCTCATTCGCCAGATCCTCTACGGCAACCGGTTTTTCCGCAGCGAGTTCGGGAGCGCCAGCAATGAGTTCATGGTCCCGGACAGCTTCGGCTACCCGGCCTCCCTGCCGTCCATTCTTGCCCACTGCGGCCTGACAGGCTTCTCCACACAAAAACTGACGATCGGCTCCGCGGTCGGCATTCCCTTTAACGTCGGCGTGTGGGAAGGCACGGATGGTAAGTCCGTCGTGGCGGCGCTCAATCCCGGCCAGTATCACACTACGATCGGCAGCGATATCAGCGCCAATGACGGATATATCCGGCGAGTCAATGAAGACGGCAGAGTCTCGGGTTTGTTCGCCGATTATCTCTATTACGGCGTGGGCGATACCGGCGGTTCGCCCACGGAAGCTTCGGTAAGCTGGCTTGAGAAGAGCCTGCACGGCAGCGGGCCACTGAAGATTGTTTCCGCCCGCGCCAACGATATGTTCGATCAGATCACCCCCGCACAGCGTGACAAGTTGCCTCACTACAAGGGCGATATGCTTCTCACCAACCATACGGCCGGCTCCATTACATCGCAGGCGGCAATGAAGCAATGGAACCGCCGGAACGAACTGCTGGCCGACTCGGCCGAGAGGGCGTCTGTCGCTGCGGACTGGCTCGGCGCGGCCCCATATGACAAAGAGCGTCTCTCCGATGCCTGGCAGCGCTTCCTTCCTGGACAGTTCCACGACCTGCTGGCCGGAACAGCCATGCCGCAGAGTTACTCCTATGCCTGGAACGACCAGATTCTTGCCATGAACGAGTTTGCGGGAGTGCTCCAGGAAGCGGCAGGCGGCGTCGTCCGCACACTGGACACGCGGGCGAAAGGCGTGCCGGTCGTGGTCTACAACCCGATCTCCATCGATCGACAGGATGCCGTCACGGCGACGCTCTCCTTTGCCGCCGGCGCGCCGGCAGCCGTACGCGTATTCGGCCCAAACGGCAAGGAGACACCGGCGCAGGTAATTAGCCGCAACGGCAACAACACCACAGTACTTTTCCTGGCGAACGCTCCTTCTATCGGATACGCAGTCTATGATGTGCGCCCGGTGGAATCTGCGAAGACCGGCTCGGAACTTACTATAACCCGCAGCGGACTCGAAAACCGGCGCTACCGTATCCGGCTCGATTCCAATGGAGATATCGGAAGCATCTATGACAAAGCAGCCCGGCGGGAAATGCTCTCTGGCGCGGCTCGCCTCGCATTCCAGGCCGAAAATCCGGCCCGCTATCCGGCGTGGAACATGGATTGGGAAGACCAGAGCCGGCAGCCCCGGTCATATGTGGATGGACCGGCAGATGTCAAGATCGTAGAAAACGGTCCCGCGCGAGTTGCTTTGCAGATAGAGCGCAGCGCTGAAGGATCACGGTTCGTGCAGACAGTGCGGCTCTCGGCCGGAAGCGCCGGAAACCGCGTGGAGATCGCAAACGCGATCGATTGGAAGAGCAAGGAATGCGCCCTGAAGGCCGTACTGCCTCTCACCGTGTCCAATCCGAAGGCGACATACAACTGGGAACTCGGGACAGTCGAGCGCGGAAACAACAACCCCAAGCAATTCGAAACGCCCGCCCATGAATGGTTCGACCTGACCGATTCGCGCGGCGATTACGGGGTCTCCGTGCTGACCTTGGCGAAATACGGCTCGGATAAACCCGACGACCAGACTTTGCGGCTGACTTTGCTGTACACGCCGGGAGTTCGGGGCGGCTACCAGGACCAGGGCACGCAGGACCTGGGCCATCACGAGTTCGTCTACGGTTTGGAAGGGCATGCAGGCGACTGGCGCAAAGGCGGCACACAGTGGGAAGCCGCCAGACTGAACCAGCCGCTGATCGCGTTCCGGGCGCCGGCGCATCCGGGCAGCAATGGACGTTCTTTCTCGTTCGCCGGTGTCAGCAACCCTCAAGTTTCTATTGAGGCAATGAAGCAGGCAGAAGACGGCGGCGAGGTGATCGTACGCTTCAACGAGCTCTCCGGCAAACCCGTTTCGAACGTACGCCTGAGCATGGCGGCTCCAATCCTTTCGGCGCGCGAAGTTGACGGTCAGGAACGGACAATCGGTCCCGCGGAGATAAAAGAGGGGCAGCTGCTCTTCCGAACTGATGCGTACCATCCCCGGGCATTCGCGCTGAAGCTCGCTCCGCCGTCTGCCCGGACGCAGCCGCCCATCAGCACCCCGCTTTCACTGCCCTACGACTGCAATATCGGTGGAGGCAGGCAAACAGGCGGAGACTTCGATGGACATGGCACTGCTTTGCCTGATGGATCACTTCCAAGGGTGATCGACAGCAACGGCATCTCCTTCAGGACGGGATCGCGCGATCGGAATAATGCCGTCTCCTGCCGGGCACAGCAACTTGCCCTGCCGGCCAGGCATGGGCGTCTTCTCTCTTTGCTGGCGGCATCGGATAGCGATACAGCGGTGGAGTTCCTGGCTGGTAGTAATCCTGTTAAGCTCACCATCCAGGGCTGGGACGGTTTCCTTGGTCAGTGGGATACCCGCACGTGGGAAGGCCAGGTCCCCGAGAGCGCCTTCAACTGGCACAACGCTCTGGCCGGAATCACACCAGGCTATATCAAACCGGCGACCGTCGCGTGGTACGCCGATCGCAAGCGCCTTGCCTCCGGTAAGGACGATCCTTATGCGTTCTGCTATCTCTACAGATACTCGATCGCCCTCCCGGATGACGCTCAGACGCTGACCCTGCCGAATGCTCCGGGCGTACGATTACTGGCCGCCACGATCACGGAGAACTCGAACGACGCAGAAGCGGCAGTCCAGCTGGTGGAATAGCGTTGTCAATTGACCAGTGTCGGAAATAAAGTCACTTCGAGGTCATCGCGTCTTAACACGGGTCAGCACGTCGTCGATGACCTTGTCCGCGAAGGCGGCGTCCAGAGGCGCGTGCTGAACGAGGAGGCGGTAGTAGATAGGGCCGTAAAGCATGTCGATCAAAACGTCGGCATCGATGTCCTTGCGGAACTCTCCCGTCTCCTTCGCCCTTGCTATGGACTCGCGCGTATATGCGCGGCGCTTGCTCAGATATCGCTCACGATATTCCACAAGCACACTCGGATCACTCTGACCTTCGGCAATCAGCTCGCGCGCCACCTTGCCGAAGAAACCTCCCAGCAGGCGGATCAGCTCGCGCGCCTGTGTGCGGATGTCTTCCTCAGCCGTCGCGGCATGAGGGATATCGAGTGTGCCGACCATGCGCTCCTCGAACAGGTCAAGGACCAGAGCAGCCTTGGACGGCCACCATTTATAGAGCGTCGGCTTCCCCACGCCGGCGCGCCGGGCTACCTCTTCCATCGTGAGGTCGCGCACGGACTTCTCCTGCAGGATCGCTTGAACGGCATCCAGGATCTGCTCATGAGATACCGCACCGGCGCTCGCGGGACGTCCCCGCCGTTTTTTCGTATCGACTGCCGCTGCCTCGTAAACCATATTTCTGCCTTCTTAAAAATTTTCTTTACGGTTCGTAAATGATATTGACACAATTCGTTTTATCGAGTATATTTTACTGTACGTTAAGGAAAATATCAACAAGCGGCATACATAAGGAGAATCGAACATGGCAGTAGCGATCGTAACCGGCGGAAGCCGTGGACTCGGTAAAAGCATGGCGTTGAGCCTGGCGGCAAAGGGGCGTGACGTCATCCTTACCTATAACAGCAAGCGGGCCGAAGCGGAAGAAGTGGTTGCAGAGATCGAGAAGGGTGGACAAAAGGCGGCGGCGCTGCAGCTGAATGTCGCCGACAGCTCGACATTCCCCGCATTCGCAGAGAGCGTCAAGGCGGTTCTCAAGGAGAAGTGGGATCGCGAGAACTTTGACTTCCTCGTCAATAATGCCGGCATCGGCATCAATGCGCCGTTCGCTGAGACGACCGAGGAGCAGTTTGACACGCTGATGAACATCCAGCTTAAAGGTGTTTTCTTCCTGACCCAGAAGCTGCTGCCGTTGATTGCGGACGGTGGCCGTATCGTCAATATCTCAACAGGTCTGGCGCGCTTCGCGCTTCCTGGTTATGCTGCTTATGCGACCATGAAGGGTGGGGTAGAGGTGCTGACCAGGTACCTGGCCAAGGAACTCGGCCAGCGCGGCATCGCGGTAAACGTTGTCGCCCCCGGCGCGATCGAGACCGACTTCGGCGGCGGCGCTGTACGGGATAATGAGAACATCAACAAGTTCATCGCCTCACAGACCGCCCTCGGACGTGTCGGCCAGCCCGAGGACATCGGCGGCGTAGTCGCATCCTTGCTTTCCGACGACAACCGCTGGGTCAACGCCCAGAGGATCGAAGCATCCGGCGGCATGTTCCTTTAAGCCCATCTGTAAAGCATAAATTGCTCTCTCCGGAGAATTAACCCTCATCGGAGAGAGCAAGGTGTTCCTCATGGTATAATTTGCCTGATCTCGTGAAATATTCACGAGAATGGATGGAACTGGCAAAATGCTTATTGATTTCACGGTGGAGAATTTTCGCTCAATCAAGGAACCAATGACGCTGAGCGCAATCGCTCAGGATCGCCCTGCTGTGCGAACCAGTACCGGTCCACGCGGCAAGCGCATCATTCCCGATGATGAGGTAGCGCCTTCGTTTGTTGCTGAAGGCCGCAATTTCGGACTCCTGCCGGCACTTGGAATTTTCGGCGCAAACGCTTCGGGCAAGAGCAATGTTATCCTCGCTTTCGATACACTCTTACGTCTCATAGCAGTTGGGGCAAATTCGCATGTCCCTGCCTTCTTTTCATTGGTAGCGCAGCCATTTGGGCTTGATAGTGCGACACGTGCGCAACCATCTCGGTTCCGTTTGCGCGTTTTATCTTCGGAGATGGTGTTCGATTTCGAAATCGTGCTGGACGCCAGCCGAATTTTGACCGAAAGCCTGCGATATTCTCCTGCTGGTTCTACCCGTCAACGATTGCTGTTCGAGCGCACCTGGGACGGAACGCATTCTTCATACAGGTGGAAGAACGGTAAGGACTTAGCAGGACCTCATTCTCTGCTTGAGGCCACGCTTGCCTCACACGAACCGTTTTTGTACATTTTACTCGTACGGTTTAACATACCGATTCTACAGAGTCTATCGTCTTGGTGCCGAAGCGCGTGGACAGGGACTGGCCTTGGAATGGAAAGTTTTGACCACAAATTTGTGGCGATGTCTTTGGCTGAAATTGAGTCAAATAAGCTGCGCGATGTGTCAAATCTTGTGAGGCAATTTGATACCGGAATTTCCGACGTTGAGATACACAAGATATCCGGTGATGCCGGTACTACAGAGGGCGCAAAGTATAACGTAATCGCCGTTCACCGGCAAAATGGCGATGAAATACGTTGGCCAATCACACAAGAATCGACTGGAACACAGCGCCTTTTCGTTCTTGCCTATAAGTTGCTGAGAACGATTGACAGCTCATCCATTGTATTAATCGATGAGCTTGGCTCAAATATCCATCCAAACATTACACGTGAGATTGTGCGGCTGTTTCAGAACCCGGAAACAAATCCTAAGCGAGCGCAGTTGATCTTCACAAGCCATGACAACACGCTACAGACGCGTAACCTTTTACGGCGGGATCAGATCTGGTTCACGCAAAAGCGAGATGACGGCAGCACGGATCTTTACCCGTTGACCGATTTTCATCCCCGTAACGATCTTGCAATCGATAAGGCCTATCTCGATGGTCGCTTCGGCGCAGTGCCAATACTGCCGTCTGAGGAAGACCTGCTTCCGCGGAAAAAGGCAGCCTAAATATGCCGCGCAATGCGTCCTTTCAACGTGGGAAACCGACTCGCGCGATCGGTGGTAAGATAATTATTGCGGTTGAGGGCAAAAAGACGGAGTATGGCTATTTTGAGGCAATCCGTAAGGATTTGCGGCTTCCTTCATTGCAAGTGATTGTCGTCAAGCCACCTGGGACAGATCCATTAGGAATCGTGCGAGCGGCGATCAGTGAAAGGGATGCCAGACGATCTGATCGAATTTGGCTGCCTGGAGACAGCGCCTGGGCCGTATTCGATGGTGATGAACATATCGCTAATGATCGTGTTAGATGGCATGAAGCATTGGATTTGGCGACGAAACATAAGATCGGTCTTGCCATCTCCAATCCCAGCTTCGAGCTCTGGTATCTCCTGCACTTTCAGAACCAAACAGCCAATATTACGCGGCAGTCTGTGCTTCGGGCGATAAACAGCCATATTCCAAATTACGATAAAGCATCTGTGCTTTATCCAACCCCTCTGAAGGAGGTGACTCCTTCGGCCATCGACCGAGCAAAATCCCTCGAAAGGCGATCGGAAGAAGTCTCAACTAGCTCGCATACCAATCCTTGTTCAGGAGTCTGGAATCTCGTAACTGCCTTACTGGTACTTGGGCCGGAGCGTTAGCCGCCTAGTATTCAAATCTTGGGCGCGGGCGGCCAAACTGTGGGATCGTTTTCGTCGGCAGTTTCCGGCTGCGGCTGAAGAATTGACCGTTTTGGACGCCTGAGCGCCATACCGAGCGCCCACATAAATGTGCCCAGGATGCCGAATATGCCGATTGTGTGCAATGTTGATCCAATAGTGTTGTGGCTTCCAGAGTTAAGCGAGAGAAACCCCACGCTGCCCGGAATGAGCGCCCAGATAAACGAATACCGTCTGGCGCTCCATGCGAGATAGATTGGAAGAATGCACGCCCATGACGCGACCCATGCTGTCATGGCAATGGCGCTCAATGTATCGCCCGGAGCGCCGGTGTATTTCATAACCGGCTGCTTCAATCCCGCGAGCAAGAGAGAACCACCCAATCCGACAATCCAGCTGCGCGTGTCCCAACCATTAGTCATAATGTGGCCGTTTCGATGAATGCTTGATTGCGGCTCAAATGCGAAATGCCGGCATGTGAGACATCCTCTAGATTATCTCACACGCCGGCTATGAAATTGCCGCATAAGAGTCGGAATGCCGGCGTTTACGGTCCGGTGATCTTCATCGTGCGAGTTACCGTCCCATTATAAGTGGCGGTAATCGTCGCCGTTGTCAGAGCCGAAACCGCCGTCGTCTTGATCGGGAAGGTCACCGTCGTCGCTCCGGCTGTCACGGAGATCTTTGCCGGAATCCGCACAGCCGTGGAATCGCTTGAGAGCGTAAGTGATGTTCCTGCCGGAGCCGGCGCATTAAGTGTCGCCGTTCCGGTAGCATCCGAGCCGCCTGCCACTGTAGCCGGTGAGATGGCAAGGCTAATGATCGAAGGCGGCTTGATGGACAGTGTGGAGTTGATCGCCGTTCCTTTGGCCGTGATCGCCGCAGAGGTGAGCGCGGCAACCGGAACGGTCTTTACGGTGAATGTGCCCGAAACGTTTCCTGCCGCGATGACGCAGCTTGTCACGATAGCGGCCGGCTTGCTGCTTGCAAGGGTGATCGTCATTCCGCCGGTGGGAGCCGCTCCGGTCAGTGTGATCTTTCCGGTTGACGTCGTGCCTCCATAGACGGTCGCTGGAGTAAGCGTCATGCTCTGTATGGTCGCCGGAGTGATGGTTAGCGATGCGCCAATCGTTGTGCCCTTGACAGTGATCGTGGCTGCTGTCGAGACGGCCACCGGATTGGTGGTAATGGTAAACGCTCCGGATGTCGCACCGGCAGGAACGGTGCAGGTTGCCGGTTTTGCCGCTGCCTGGCTGCTGACGAGTATTAGCGTAAAGCCACTGGTCGGAGCGGCCGAACCCAGAGTGACCGTGCCCTTTGCTCCCACACCGCCGATGACTGTGGTGGGAGTGATCGTAACTTTCGTTGCGACCGGCGCCTTGATGGTGAGCGATGCGCTGATCGCTGTTCCCTTGGCGGTGATCTTAACCGTCGTCAATGTCGCGACCGGGAGGGTTGTGACGGAGAATGTGCCGGTTTTCGCTCCACCAGGAATTGTGCAAGCCGCCGCAGATGCCGCGCCCGAGCTGCTTACAAAGGTGATCGTGTAGCCGGATGACGGCGCGGCCGAACCGATCGTCAGGGTGCCGGTTGTCTTGCTTCCGCCTGTCACCGAGGTTGGGTTCAATACGATCGCGGTAACCTTCGGCGGATTAACGGTCAACGTTGCGCCGGTTGTGCTTGAGCCGGCCTTGATAGAGATAGTCGTAACGACTGCGACCGGCTTTGTGGCAATGGTAAACGTTCCCGTTGTCTTGCCCCCGGCGATGACGCATGCGGCCGGACTGGCCACACCGTTGTTGCTGGCAATCGGCACCGTCCATCCCGCCGCCGGAGCCGGGGAGGCGAGGGTGAGCGTGCCCGTCGATTTTTCGCCACCGATTAGCGCTGCGGGACTGAGCGTGATCGACTTGAATGCCGGTGGGTTAATCGTCAACGGCGCGCTGATGCTCGTTCCCTTGACCGAGATCTTGACCGCTGTGATCGCTGCGACAGGAACCGTCGAGACAGTGAACTTGGCAGTGGTTGATCCCGCAGGCACGGTGCAGGATACAACCCTGGCTGCGGCGTTGTTGCTGGCGAGGGCGATTGTCGTTCCGGCGGTGGGAGCTGCCCCGGTCAGTGTGAGCGTTCCCGTCGAGGCCGTTCCACCTGTGACCGTCACCGGGCTGAGCGCGATGCTCTTCGCAGATGGCGGAACAATGGTCAGAGTCGAGGCGATCGTTGTGCCCTTGACGGTGATCGTAGCTGGTGTCGAGATCGCGACCGGCGTCGTTGTGATCGTGAATGTGCCTGTCAGCGCTCCGTCAGTAAAGACGCATGCTGCGGGCTTGGCTGCCGGCTTGCTGCTCACCAGAAGCAGAGTGAACCCTGCGGGCGCAGGGGAGCCCAATGTGACCGTGCCACGAGCGCTGACCCCGCCGATGACGCTTGCCGGAACAATTGTAACGCCGGCGGCGACAGGTGGCTTGATACTCAGCGTTGCCCCGATTGTCGTCCCTTTTGCCGTGATGGCGACCGACGTCAGCGCGGCGACCGGTTTGGTATTCACCACGAACGTGCCGGTCTTTGCTCCTCCGGGAATGGTGCAGGCGGCCGCCGAGGCCATGGCCTTGCTGCTTGTAAATGTAATCGTATAGCCGGATGCCGGGGCGGGAGAGCCGATGGTCAAGGTTCCGGTAGATTTGCTCCCTCCAAGCACCGTGGTGGGGCTGAGCGTCAGTCCGGTGACGACGGGAGGCTTGACCGTGATATTCGCGCCGATCGTGCTGGTTCCAGCCTTGAGGAAGACCGTCGTGGCGATTGCAACCGGCTTGGTAGCAATCGTGAACGTCCCCGTTGTCTTGCCGCCGGCAATAGCGCAACTCGCCGCCGTAACGGCCGTGTTATTGCTGCCGATCGCTACCGTCCATCCGCTTGCCGGGGCAGGGGATTGAAGCGTCAGCGTTCCTGTTGACTTTTCTCCTCCGGTCACGGTGGTTGGGTTGATTGTGATTGATTTGAACAGCGGGGGATTGACTGTCAACGTGCCGCCGACGGCTGTTCCGGTTACCGAGATATTGACGGATGTTACAACGCCGACGGGAACGGTGCTGATAGCGAACGTGCCGGATGTTGCGCCTCCGGCCACTTTGCAGGATGTAACCGCTGCGGCTGTTTTGCTGCTCGATAGCGCGATCGTCATCCCTGCGCTCGGAGCGGGTCCACTTAATGTAAGCGTTCCAGTGGACGGACTTCCTCCGATGACGGCTGCCGGATTGATCTTGATGCTGACTGCCGCAGGCGCAGTGATGGTGAGCTTGGCCGATGCCGTCGATTCTGCTGTCGTAATGGTGACTGTGGTCTCTTTGAGAACAGGGATTGTGGTGATCGTAAACGTGCCGGTCTTAGCGCCGCCAGCCACGGTTGCCACGGTTACTTTTGCGGATGCGTCATTGGCGGCCATGGCAATAGTCAGTCCGCCGCTGGGAGCCGCCGCATTGAGCGTAACGGATCCCGCCGCCGATTTGCTTCCAAGCACGCTTGTCGGATTGAGTTTGATCGCGGTCACGACAGGCGGAATAATGGTGAGCGTCGCCCCGGCGGCTGTCCCGGAAACAGTGATCTTTGCTGCGGTCTGCGCAGCGACAGGTACGGTTGTAACGGTAAACGTCCCGGTGGTTTTGCCGCCTGAGACGATGCATGTGCTGACTGTCGCGGCTGGATCGCTGCTTGAGAGTTGGAATGTAATGCCGGTTGACGGCGCTGCCGATCCAAGCGTCAACGTTCCGGTAGAAGTGCTGCCTCCGGTCACCGAAGTGGGGCTGAGCGTGATTCCTGCTGCCGTCGGTGGGGTAATGGTCAGCATTGTCTCGATACTGGTTCCTGTGGCCGATATATTAGCCGCTGTAGCGGTCCCGACCGGCGTTGTGTTCACGGTAAACGTGCCGGTCTTCGCGTTGCCCGCAACGGAACATGATGTAACCGTAGCCGCCGGGTCGCTGCTGGATAGCGGGATGATCAATCCAGCTGCGGGAGCAGTAGAACCGAGTGTCAACGTTCCTGTCGATTTGCTTCCGCCTGTTACGGACATTGGGGCAAGCGAAATGGCGGTCACAACTGGCGGCACGATTGTCAGGTTCGCAGTGGCCGATGAGTTCGATCCTGCCAGGGATGCGGTAATAGCTGTCGTGGTTGACGTCGCCACCGGGATTGTGGATATGGTTGCCGTACCAGTTGTTTTCCCTGCCTGTACGGTCAGTGTGGCCGAAGGTATCGCTGCGGTCGAAGCGCTCTTCATCGCCACCTTGATGCCGCCGGCCGGCGCTGCGGTATCGATCGTAACGGTTGCCGTTGAACTCTCTCCGCCCGTGACAGATGCCGGCGAAAGTTCAACGGATGTCACGGAAGGCGGTGTCAGCGTGAGCGTCCGGCTGACCTTCCCGTTATAGGAAGCCGTAATGGTGGCGGCAGTTTTGACAGCGACCGAAGATGTCGGGATCGATACAAGGCATGTGGTCACTCCAGCAGGAATGGAAACATTGATTGGAACCTGCGCAGACGCCGTGCTGCTGGTAAGAGTCAGTGTAGTCCCATTCGGAGCCTGACCATTAAGTGTTACGTTGGCGGTGGTGGAAGTTCCTCCCGTAACTGTACTCGGAGAGAACTGGAGATCCACTACGGAGGGAGGCTTCACAGTGAGAGTGGCGCTTATGGTTGTTCCGGTCGCCTTAATCACGATATTCAGAGAGGCATCCACAGGAGCAGTATTGACAATGAACGTTCCAGATGTGCTGCCTTCGGCAACTGTGCACGATGTAACTGTGGCTGCAGTATTATTGCTGGATAGTGCGACAGTCAATCCGCCTGACGGAGCCGGTTCACCAATAGTGAGCGTCCCAGTGGATGGGTGCCCGCCGACGACCGAGGCAGGATTGAGAGTAATGCTTTTTGCAGCTGCCGTTACTATGAAGTCTGTCGAGCTTGTTCCCGTACCTCCTGAACTTGTCACAGTAATCTTGCCCGTCGTCGCTCCTGAGGGCACAGTAGCCGTAATGAACTGATCTGAGTTTATCGTGAACGCAGTCGCGGACACGTTGTTGAACTTAACTTCAGTTGCGTCTTTGAAGCTTGTCCCGGCGATGATTACCGAAGTTCCTACGGGGCCACTTGTCGGCTGGAAGGTAGAGACGGTTGGAGCTCCGCCTGTAACAGTGAAGTCGGCAGCGCTCGTTCCTGTTCCGGAAGGCGTTGTCACGGCAATCTTCCCGGTAGTCGCTCCGTCGGGAACGGTTGCATTAACGGTGGTCGCACTGGCAACGGTGAAAGTCGTTGCGGCAGTCCCATTGAATGTGACGGCTGTTGCGCCTGTTAGGTTTGCGCCTGTAATCGTCACCGATGTGCTGGGTGAACCGCTCGTGGGTGTGAAGGATGTGACTGTCGGCGCTGATACCACGATAGTAAACGATGCCGCGCTCGTGGCCGTGCCTTTGGGAGTCGTCACACTTACCGTGCCGGTTGTAGCGCCGGTAGGAACCGTGGCGGTAATCGTCGTCGCATTCGCGGCGCTGAACGAAGCCGCCTCTGTGCCATTGAACTTCACGGATGTCACGCTGGTGAAGTTGGTTCCGGTAATTGTCACCGTAGTTCCCACTCCACCGCTGGTCGGCGTGAATGACGTGATTGTCGGAGTCTGTGTCGGCACAGCGGCAAGCAGAGCTACCGCGTCGATGATGCCGTAGCCTGAATCGCGATCAGGGCCGGCTGCCATAATGTCGATGGCGGTGCCGGTGAGAAGACTGCGCACCTGAGCCTGTGTCAGCCCCGGAGCATAAGAAAGGAGCAAGGCGGTTAGCGCCGCAGCATGCGGCGCGGCAGCCGATGTTCCAAAGAATGGAGCGAAGCTCTCCCCACCGGTAACTCCGCCGTTGAGAGATGTTGTAACTCCGTCAGCCGCAGTGATATCAGGTTTCTGGACAATCAATCCGCCGGTCGATGTCAAGTCATTCGGCGTGATCGCCGAGCCATCTGTATAGTAGAACAGATGACTGGGACCGTCCGAACTGAAATGTTCGACCTGGTTACCACTGTTGAATGGATTCGGATATGGTCCCGTTGGGGCGCCACTAGAGAAGGCTATTGCAGCGGGTGTTGCAGCAACACCGTATGCCCCCACGGCGTTGACTGTAGCATGACCTCGTGTTCGCCCAGGAGTTGACCAGGCAAGCGTGCCGTTCTGGCTGGCAAGATCCAAATGTAGAAAACGTGCTGAGCCGGAATGCAGGAGAATGCCCACATAGTAGCCATCCGGGACGCCCCCTACGAACTCTACCGGGTCCTGTGTTCCGCTTTGCACATCCGTAGATCCGCCGACAATGTTGCCATTTGGGTCTACGATAAAGAGGTTATAATCATTCCCGGAACGGCCTAGTGGATCGTTCCAGAAGAGAATTGGGTTCTGCCCATGTCCGCTACGATCAGTTATGGCATTAATAGTGATCGTTTTACCGCCTGAAGTGGCGACTGTCGCAACCTTGCCTCCGGCAGAACCCGATACTGTTACACCTGAATCGACGAAGTCGCCCTGCCATGCGCTAGATGTTGAGTCTGTTGCATTGCCGAAATTTGCAGCCGATGAGAAATAGAGGACTCCTTGGGAGGTTACGGTCTGAACTGCCCGGGCAACAATGCCATCCTGAAATGGAGATTCGTCGCCATATGCAACATCATCGACAATCACCTGACATCCTTGCGCCGCCAGACTTTCAATATTCGTTGCGCACTGAGCTTCACTACCGGCACATGCAAAGTATATGCTTGCGCCCGGGGCGATGTCGTGGACGATCTCCATCATCGCGGTGCCTTCACCGGTGCCAGGGCGCCCGGATTGGCCGGGAAGGACAGTTACCTGTCCGAGATTGCCTGAAGCCTGAGAACTTTCCAGAAAGTCGTCGCTGTCTGAAATAACACCGATCTTTACCCCTGTGCCGTCTACATGGAATGTCGAACGAGCTTGGATGGCACGGTGAGTGGTATCGCCTTCGCTGTCTACGGTTCCCGCACCAGGGGTGAAGCCAAAATTAATCGAGGAACCACTCAGAGCGTTGTAAAGCCCGGGCAAACGCGCCTGCAGAGAGCTGGCCTTATGGCTAGACCCTATCGGCCGGAAATACTGCCCCAGCGTTCGCATAACGCGAGTGTGTTTTGATAAGTTGGAATCAGCCCCTTGGAGCATGGGATAGGCGGCAGGTTTGATAAATTGCACACTCGTGAAACCAGCAACCGTTTCCAGGCTGTTGAGCGGCAGTGTTGCGCGGATCGCATGATATTTAGGGAAACTGCTTCCAATCGTGCCACCCGCTGCCTCGATCTGCGCAAGCAGAGTGTCTGTCACAGCCGCAGTAATATCCACTTCCACTTTGCCATCAATGCTTGGGGTGATCCCTAGTGTCAGAGCGGGCACGCCTGCGGCGATTGCCTGGCCTAAGTGCATCTTCGCTGTGTACAGAAGATGCGAGCTAATTTTTTTCTGAATGGGCGTGCGAGCCTCAGCCTCAGCCTCAAGCGCGGCAATCTGATTTAATGTTTTCTGTGGCAGCGCTATCGCTGCAGCTCGCGGATTTTGAGGCAGCACGCCGGTCAGCGTCTGAGCGGAGGCGGCGGCAGTCCCACCGAAAACCATCGAAGCCGACAGAGCTGCAGCCCACGAAGCGCGATGCCGCCGCGCGAATGTATTCATTCGGTCGAAAATAGAGATATGAGATATCGTAGGAGAACAAGTATTCAGGATTCGCATGCTTTGCTCACTTGAGGCGGGGCTTGAACTATCAGGCCGCCTGCCACCTTAACATCATAGCATGGAATCAAGCGAGGGAGATGTGAATCTATAAGAGGATTCTTATTCGTTTAGCGCTGGAAGAATGAAGCGTTGAAGCACTTTCGGAATGTGACGCAGTCTATCTTTGCCCTGTCGTTTAAAGAAGGCTTTCAGACTGCGCGTTATCGTCTGCCGCGAGGCGAGGGAGGCCAGACACCGGCGTCTTCATGTGCTTCGACGGCTGCGATAGCGGGTTGCGGAAAGATGACGGAGCGGCGCGCCGTGTGGCGGAGCGCCTTGCCGATGCACCACATCATGCCGGCCGGTAAGAGCAATACTTCGGTGGTCAGCACAGCTGATGCGAGATTAAAACGGTTGTGCATCCCAAGGGGAAAACCGCATAGAAAAATGGGCAGAGCTGCCCAGAAAAACGAATTCCGTTTGACGGTCGATGCCAGGTAGATCGGAAGAATGCATGCCCATGTCACGCCCCAAAACGTCGCCAGGGCAGCAGACCACGCAAAGCCTTGTGTCGTCGAAAACTTGTAGATCTCCGGCTCAACGGCTGCAAGCAGGAGTGATAGCACGCCCCCGATTAGCCGGCTGCGCTTATCCCCGGCAGCTTCTCTCGTCGATTTGTTTGTGCGAGCGCGTAATCGCGATCCTATCATTACAGCATTGCCAATCCACGGAACTCAGGCCGAAGCCGTAATGATAATTGTACCATTGCTCTTGTCGGGCATAACAGACAAATGAGCTTGTTTGAACGTCCAAAGCCGGGATTTTGGGACGGGCCTCCACTCGATTCCTTGTGATTCACAAGCGCGTCATAAAATTCCATTTTCTTTTGGGACGAGACTGCGTAGTGATTCACTGCAGGCCCATTTCCATCGGCTAGCCACCTGGAAAAGCCGGCAAAACGCGGTGCCGAAAACAGCCTTGAAGCCGCCGGAAAATTTTAGCGAATCAAAAATAATGCGGAGATGGAACATTTTCGCAGTGATATGTGGTAGATTCATCTTAGATATATCTAAGATGTTTCAAAATACTATCTGCGATATACGAAAACAATATCACATGTCGGCGTTATACGACGCCGGCTATGCTGGAAAGGCATAATATATGTACGGACATCACCATGACTGGGGAGAACACCACGATCCTCGAATGTATGGCGGGCATGGACATGGCGGCGGCCATCGGCCATTCGGACCTCATGCGCACTGGGGATTCGGAATGCCGGGATCGCGCGACGAAGCGCCGGATGGGCGAGCGGGCTTTGCCGGCGCTGAAGAAGGAGACGATACAATGATGGGTAATAGCCGGGACTGGCGAGGCGGCGGTCCTCGCGGGAGAGATCGGCAGGGATTTGGCTTTGGCTTCGGACGCGGCCCGGAGCGGCCCGAGCGGCCTCTGGAACAGGGCGATCTTCGCTGGCTCGTTCTGGACTTAATCGCCGTTCAGCCCCGGCACGGCTACGAGATCATCAAGGCGATCGAGGATATGATGAACGGCAACTATACGCCAAGCCCCGGCGTCGTCTATCCCACCCTGACGTTCCTTGAGGAGACGGGCCTTATCGCCAGCGAGGCGCAGGCGACGAAGAAGCTCTACAGCATCACCGACGAAGGCCGTGTAGCGCTCGAAGCCAATGCGGCGGCGATCCAGGCCATTCGCGCTCGGATCGAAGAGACCCGCACGCGCTTCGGCGGCCCACCCGCCCCCGAGATGATGCGCGCCATGAACAACCTGCGCGCCGCCATCCACGTACGTCTCTCCAAGGGAGAGCTCTCACCTGAGTCCCTCGCCGCCATCACAGCCGCGCTCGACCGCGCCGCCGGCGAAATCGAAAGGAGCTGACCCGATGACGGTTACGCCGCCGCCCTGCATCGCCTGTGCCGGTCTGAGGCCGTCGTTTATCTGCGCGCATTCAGCGAGCGCGGCGCGCCGATGACACAGCATGCCAGCGGCCGATGGATGCCTGCGTTGAGCGAGGAAGATATTCGGATTGCGTTCGCCTCGAACGGCTGGGACGTGCGCGAACTGGTGGAGAGGCCGATTGAGCTCCAGGTCGGCGAAGGAGCAACGATCGGGAAATACTGCTGGTTCGCCAGAATGCATCGCGCGTGAAGGATAGTCGCATTCGCATCAAATCGGCATCTCCGCGCATCGGTGAGGAGCTGCCGGTTTATTAATTCGCCTATCCTTTTTTCGGCTGTATCAGTCCGATGATAATGCCGCCTGGACAATGTTATCTTACATAAGTCACATCGACATGTCCGATTAACGATTGGTATGATATGCCGCCAGATAGTATTTTCAGATTCGGATCTGGTAAATCTGACAAATCTGCGCCCAAATAGGGATCATTTGTTGGGGGATCTTTCAGCGGCACAATAAACCAGGGAGTTTCTATTTCAATATCTGATACATAGACCAGGCCTTCGGTTTTCTTCGTTTCATCTATATACGATATCGTGGTTTGATCGGGCAATTCCAGCTCAACTAACAGTCGAGCGCCATCTCTAGATCGATATACTCTGGCAGCTCGGTTCAAACGGCCGTCCACGCGTACCTGGGCTTCCCTTACTATCAGCCACGCCCGGCGCTTTATTTGCATTGCAACTGTTATTACAACGACAAGAATAACAGACGATACAACAATCAGGGGGCGAACAATTAATTTTTTCACATCATTGCCTAGGCTGTGTCGTCAATTAAGCCATATGACTGCGGCTGCAAGATGGATGCCCGCCAGGAAGTTTTGGGCTAGCTTGTCATAGCGCGTTGCAATAGCCCGAAAGTCTTTGAGCCTTGCGAAA